>OGZC01000624.1_pt1 | contig 20424 bp, 23 predicted proteins | sample 1576751 | NCBI WGS metagenome assembly OGZC01 (sample SAMEA3541486, study PRJEB24748) | human gut metagenome | biome: human gut; feature: human-associated habitat; material: faeces | place: China | collected 2012
AGTCTATGACTAAATCGTAGCAGCAAAGCAGCCGTTTGGAGGCTTTTGTTTTACCCGAGGAAGAGAACAGTTTTAAAATTAAACGTTTCGTGCTTTATGCACCGAAATATGGCTATAAATTTACATGGATAGATGAATATCTAGAAGAGATTGATGGTCAAAAAAATTGTTGTGAACGGCATCAATGAATTGTTTGAATAAGGATTACTGTTATGAAGAGAATAATCAATAAGATAAAAACATACAAGATTCATATTGCGGTATATGTGCTTTGTATATATATATTAGGCTCATATTATTCTTCTAATAGACTAGCGCCATTATGGCAGCACTACTTTCCTATAAAGGTATTAGCATTTGCGCTTACTAATATTTTTATGTCCATGTATAATGGGATATATACATATGGCTTAGTTGATAATGTAAATAAGAGCTATTGGTGTTCTATTGCTTTTATATTGGCATCAATGTTGTTGGTTTGGTTGATATATATAGTAACTGGATATTATATTTGGTATGTATTTTACTAATAAACGTCAAACCACATTGTGCTTGCTAAATTTAGTCTAAGCAGTGTAAAATGTTGGGTAAGAGAATAAAGGAGAGTTTTGTATATTAGCTAAAAAATGAATTAGCTTCAGGTGTATGTTATTGATGCATTTTAATTGAAAAAACAGCAATTTTGTATAGGTTGTTTGAAAAATTAACAATAGCTTGCTCTTAATTAGTAAGTGCTAGTGAAACTATTTTGCTTTAATCAATGAAAAATAGCATGAAAGTAATTTAAGAGCCTGCATTTGAGGTAGTAGAGAATATAGAAGCGTGTCATTGAAACTGATAAAGACAAAATATATTCAGTGATAAAAAGAGGTGTTTCGTGAGATGGATTTTATAATAATATCTTTATTCTTTATAATAACAATACTTTCTACTATTGCAGAAAGCAGAAAGTATAAAAGAGAAGATTTTACTTCAGTATGGAAATATGTAATTTATATTGTGAGTAATTTCTTGTTTGCATCTATGATGGCTTTATTTTTGTATTGTTCATTTGTCTCTGAAAACGATTTTTTGTTAACTTATATATTTTTCATATTTAATTTTTCTATTATTTTGATGTCTTTCTACGTAGAAGATTTGGTAAGAAATAAAAAAAGAGAAATATATATTAGCGTTACAACATTAAGAATATTACGCAATGTATTTACTTTTATTATTATAGGCATTTTGCTTTTTTGTATTTGGAGGTCGAGTTAAAACGATTAACAAGAATAAGAGTAACATTTCTTGAATTCTGATGATATCTATGGTAGCGGATGTATAAGTATCTTCAGTATGGTTTCGTATAACATTAATAGATCTGCTAAAAGATGCTGTGAAGAATCCATCCCAAGGACTTTCACTTAACGTGAGCATTGGCAGCAGTCAGAGCAGGAGCGAAAGCAAGAGTACAACCGTAATAGCTAACGCCAGCGAAGTAAAGGCTGGTGGAGATGTTAATGTTACTTCTACGAAGAAAGATATTAATATCATTGGCAGCAATGTTGAAGGCAAGGACGTTACCTTAAACGCTAAAGAAAACCTTAATATAACTGCGTCTGAAACAACTAACAAGCTGGAACAGAATTCTAAATCAAGCATTGCAAGTGTTGGCGCAAGCCTGGAACTTGGCAAAGGCCCAAGCTACAGCATTTCTGGTAGTATGTCAAAGGGAGAAGTGTCTGCAAATGGCACAACTTATAACGAAAGCACTGTAACTGCCAATAAAGATTTTAGTTTTGCAAGCGGTAACGACACCAATATTAAAGGTGCCAAGCTGAGCGGTGAAAAGGTTACCGGTAACGTAGGCGGAGACCTTAACATCAAAAGCAAACAGGACAGCAACAATTACAAAGAAAGCAATAAATCTGTTGGCGCGAGCGTTGGTCTTGGCAGTAATAAAGCAGTCAGCGGCAGTGCAAGCGTAGGCAAGATTGACAGCAACTACAAGAGCGTAACAGACGAAAGCGGCATTTATGCAGGCAAAGAAGGCTTTGAGATTAACGTAGAAGCTAACACTGACTTGAAGGGTGGTATTATTTCAAGTACTGCTGATGCTGACAAGAATAAGCTTTCGACAAGTACGTTGACGTTTGAAGATATTCAGAACAAAGCGGATTATAAAGCCGGAAGTATTGGTATCAATGTCGATACATCTAAGAATGCTAAGAAAAAAGATGCAGGTGTAACGCCTAACATTGGTGTAGGTGCTAAAGATAATGCTGAAAGCGTAACCAAGACAACTGTTTCTGAAGGTGAAATTGAAATCAGGGATAAAGGGAACCAGAAGCAGGATCTTAAAGACCTGAATCGTGATACCCAAAACAGCCTTAACAAGCTTGGTGAGATTATTTTTGACAAGACGAAGGTTGAAGAACGCCAAGAACTGGCCGGACTTTTTGGAGAGATTGCTTATAAAGCAGTAGGCGATTTGGCTATAAAAAATGGCTGGCAAGAAGGTAGTGCCGAAAAGAATGCTCTTCATACTCTTGTAGGTGGTATCATGAGTGAACTTACTAACAGTGGATTCTTGGCAGGGGCGTCTGGTGCTATGATTAACGAAATGATTCAGGATAAATTGAGCGATATGTTCAAGGATAATCCTGCAATGCATCAATGGGCAAGTGCTCTTATTGGTGGCGTATTAGCTCAGGTTGTAGCTGCTGATGCGCAGGTGGGAGCAGCTACTGCTTCTAGTGCGACAAAGAATAACTATTTGACGCATGAGCAACAGAAGAAATATGAAGAGGAATTAGCTGCTATTGATAAAGATGATACGCTAACACCTGAACAAAAAGCTAAAGCTAAAGAAAAAGTTGATTTTAAATATAGTGTCATTTCTGTACTACAAAACAGAGAATGGTATGAAAAAAATAAAGATAAGCTTCAATTAACAGGAAAGGTTGGAGATTTAAACGAATATGAGATTTTTAAAGAAGTCGTTGGAGTTGACAAGAGTGGCAATGATGTGGAATTAAGAGCTGATACAAAAGACTGGATGATAGGATATAGCAGAGATTTAGTAGAAGCTGTAGCGAATATAAAGCCTGGGGATAGAATAAAATTCTCTGATGGAAGTATATATTATGTTCAGCCTAATGGTGAGCTATATAAAGAAGACAGTATAGGAGCATTAATGCCATATAAGGAAATCTCCTTAGAAGATCACAATGTGATATCAAAAAGAGAATCGCTTTTTGATAAAGATACTGTGATTAGTGATGATCACCATGAAAAAGCTGGCCAGTATGTTTATGATCTTATAGATAATATTATGGAATCAACTGGAGGAATAAAGACTACTATTTCAGCATTTAGTAATAATAATAATATTGTATTCGTAGCAGAACTTGCTACTGGTATAATATTAGTTGTACATGGAAGCAATGAATTGAATTATACATTCTCAAATATAAAACATGATTTAGTTGATAATGAGAAAAAGGAATATAATGTTCTTAAAGATCTATTGGGCAATGATAGATAGGATAACTTTGATAGTGTAGCCAAAGTAATAAGCTTGTATGGAGATTTAGATAAATTAGTTTTAGCTTCTAAGACAGGAAGGTTTAATAATATTAATTGGGAACACTTAGTAGGAGATGATCTTGAAAGAGAAAAATTGAAATCTACTTTAGAAGATTTAGGACTTGTTATGGATATAAAAACGATGAATGATTTGCGAGGTAAAGATGCAGAAGATAAATAAATTATATAGTATATTATTGTATATTTTATATATTATATATTATCATTCCAACTATGAAAGATGGTACTAGTTTGGAAACATGGGAGGCATATTTTCCTGTAAAACTATCACCTGCCTTTTTAGCATTGCTTTGGGAAGAATTACATAGAGATGTAAAAGAAATGTTATTCTACAGAAAAAGAGGTGATTTTGCTAAGCTACGTTCATTGAAAAAAATATATAAAAGAAGAATTTTCATAATTCTGGTCTTTCCTTCAATATTACTTGCTTTTATTTTACCTTACTTTTTTATATTAATAAAAAAATAAGTGGCATAAAATTATTTTTCTTGATATGTAACTAAGAAGGCAATAGCAATTGCTTGGTTCTCAAAAATTAAAATAAGATATTTCTACAATATATATTTATCTTCCGTTGTTTTGAAATAATATAATAAAATCAGACAAGGAAATAGATAGGATTGTTGCAATATTTTGATTTGGTTGGTGAGCTGGCGTATAATGAGATACACTACATGGAGGGCAGTAATGAACAATAAGCACTTTACCATGCCGTCGTTGTCGGGATTATGAGCAAGCTTACTAGTGGTGATTTTCTTGCTGGTGCAACTGCTGCTGGAATAAACAAGCTAGTTATTGAAGAAGTTAAAAAAGCGGCTAATTATGAGCCTGATAAAATGCAATGGGTAAGTGCAGCATTAGGAGCAGTTGTGGCTGAATTTGTATCTGGTAATGCGCAAGCTGGGGCGAGTATTGCTGCGAGTGGGACTAAGAATAATTTTTATCAGCGGCTTACGCCATTTAAGAAAATAATAGAGAAAATAAAAAATGAAGGATTGTTGGATCGATTGGCATTATTATAGATAAAAATGGTGGGGTATATGATACTGATGGGATTAGCGTGTCTGCTGGAATTGGAAAATTTACTAATAATACAGAAATGAATATTGCTGATTCACCGTATGGTATTACATTGGCTATTGGACATATACCACAATATATTAGAGGAATGCAATATAAAGAATATTTAACAGGTGGTAGTGCTTCCCTGAATATGAGTATATTGGGAATATATGCTGGGACAGCTTTTTCTGGAGAACTTGAAGATTTGAATATTAGCTTAGATACAGGTGTTAATAGTTCTTTTGATAATTCTATATCTTTGGAATATCTAATGCAGACTATGTAGGAAATATTTTTAATTCAAATATCTTCGGTAAAACATATGAATACAATCAACATATAAAGGATTATATTGCGGTTGAAAACTTAGATGGGGTAAATTTTTATTGTGACGAGAATGGAACTATTCGTCTTCAAAAAGGGGAACAATTATATGCAGCGGATATTGGACGTTGGGAAAATGTCAGAGGTGTATATAAATTAATAAATGGATGGAGAAAAATATCTCTAGAAGAAACTAAAAAATTGCTTGATGAGGATAATAGAAATGAATAATAAAAGAATGTATATTATTTGTATTTGTGGATGCTTTATCATAAAGTTGTTTTGTAATCTCTTTTGGTACTTAGAACCGCGGGAAACTATGATTAAATTGCATAGTGATAATTTAAAGGAGATTATGGCTATAAATCCGATTTCTGAAAGCAAAGTGCTGAAATTTTCACTTCCAAGTAAGGGGAATTTTATTGGATTTGAATTTTTGTTTGTTAATATTGGAAATAGAGAGTCTACATATAAATATTATCAAAATGCATTAAAAGATAGGGGATGGAAAGCAGATAAAATTAATGGTGATATTTTGATATTAAAGAATAAAATGAAAAAAGGCGTGATAATGTATGTTGATAATTCTCAAGATGACATAATTCATTATGGGATTACAAATGATTGGGAAGAAAAATCAGTAAAAACAAAAATAGAATTTAAGAACACATATAAGAAAAATATTGTTAAAAGATGGAGCAAAATCTTAAAATAAAATGGGCGGTAGCATGACAGAGTTAAATATGAGAAATAAAAAACAGCCATTAATAGCTAAAATAGTAGACGTTTCTTTCGTTTGCATTGTTATATTGTTAATGATGGCCAGTCTTTCAACGCTTGTAATAGAAAGCTTTTTTCAAGAAAACAAGAAAAACGGTATTTTAGCTTATGAACTGCAGCAACTTTATATAATACCAAATGCTGAGCCTAAAGAGTTTAACTTTAACAATGTTTGGTACGTTAATAAAAATATGCTGCATTGCAGTGTTGATAATGTAAGTAAAGACTATAAGCTTATGGAGGCATTAGAAAAAAATGGGTGGCGTACGTTTGGCAAATTTTATGCCAAAAATAATTTGGTGGCAAGGATTAGTCAACAGGATCAAGTTGTTACGATAGACATCTATTATAAGTAAGAGGAGGGAAAGTAAATGCTTTTAGATTTGCTGATAGAATTGCGTCAACAGAATAAGCTAATGTATATAAGTGCCTATATACTGTTTTATTTATTATATGTGGCATATGAAATTCCTGCACCGCAGAAACCAAGCTGGCAGTTTTACTTTCCCGTTAAGTTTATGCTGCTGATGATAAGTATGGTGACAGCATACCTGCTTAATTATGTATATTTTAGGCTCAAGCATAGAAAAACGAGTATTTACAATCTGATAGTGTTTGTTGGAGGCTGTTTCTTTTTGCTAGTTATGCTACCTAGCTTTATTGTACAGCTTTTGCTCAATGTTTGGAATGTAGATTTATGGTTTTTGATAGCTACATGATAATGAAAGAGTGCTACGTTGGCAGTATGTCCAAGGGAGAAGTGTCTGCAAATGGCACAACTTATAACGAAAGCACTGTAACCGCCAATAAAGATTTGAGTTTTGCAAGTGGTAACGACACCAACATTAAAGGCGGTAAGCTGAGTGGTGAAAAGGTTACCGGTAACATAGGCGGAGACCTTAACATCGAAAGCAAGCAGGACAGTAACAGCTATAAGGAAAACAATAAATCCGTTGGTGCAAGCGTTGGACTTGGCAGTAATAAAGCCGTCAGCGGCAGTGCAAGCATAGGCAAGATTGACAGCAATTATAAGAGCGTTACTGACCAAAGTGGCATTTACGCAGGCACAGAAGGCTTTGATATTAACGTAGGTGAAAACACCGACCTTAAAGGTGGTATTATCTTCAGTGAAGCTGAAAAAGACAAAAATAAAATCTCCACAGGTACACTGACTTTTGAGGATATTCGGAACAAAGCGGATTACAAAGCAGGTGGAGCTGGCATCAAAGTTGACACATCTGCAGGAGCAGAGAAAAAGGATGCTGGTGTAACACTCAACATTGGTGTAGGAGCCAGGGATGATGCAGAAAGCACGACCACATTCTTCTGTCATAGAACATAGAATAAATGATTTAAACAATGGAGGTATAGAGTAATATGTTTGGATGGGTTCCTGCAGAGATATGGATTTTTATCGGATTAGGTATTAGCATTGCATTTATAATAGAAATAATAAAGATTTTGCTATATAAGAATAGAAGTAAAAAATATATACTTCCGTTTTCTTTGTTTATTATTTCTGGTGTATTGTTAGCTGTTTTGGAAAGCGGGAATGTATTTGCTATAAATGAAGAAATCTATCGTAATATTTTAATATATGCAGATAATGGATATATGATTTCTTTCATTGGAGCATTAGGGTCATTCCAATATTTAAATTACAAAGAGCTAGAGAAAAGCGGTGATGAAATAAAGATTGCAAAATTTAAGAAAAATTTCAAAGAATTTATCATACCATTAGCGGTATTGGTTTTCATAAGAATTCTTTTGATATTTACATGATTAGTACAAATGATTAAATTTATAATAAAAATAAAACTATGTATTTAATTGCTTTTCATTAGCCGCATTATATCGTCTCACTTGCATTTGCGGCAAGGATAAACGGTGCAGCAAGCTGTCCTTGCCTTCAATCGTTCCCCGCTTCATAAATGCTACGAAAAGAAAATAAAAAATGCTCGCATGGTTGACAGCCTGTGAGCGGAAGCGTGGAATTAAGATTATGAAGGTTCAAGAAGCTGTAGCAGTGTATGGTGTGGAAACGGTAAGCATCAAGGATTTGTTGGCGTGCATTATTGGTGATGAAAGGGAGGCTGCCAAGATATGCGACAACAATGAAGTATTTAAAATGCTGAACAGAACTGTAGATGAGCTTAATGCAATAGGTTTGACTTGAATGCAGGCAGAAAAGGTTTCGGCTTGTATGGAGCTTTTGAAAAGGGGGCTTCACACACTTGTGAAAAGGTGTATTTAGGTAATCCTAAGAAAGCAGCTGCATATCTGATGCTTGATCTACGTTATATGGAAAAAGAAGTATGTATGGTTCTTGCTCTGAATGCTAAGAACAGGCTCATGGCTTCAGAAGTTTTTTCTGTAGGCACACTTACTGGTTCTCTTTTTGCACTAAAAAACCAGCGGATATTTACCTGACGGTAAAATTCCACTGGTTTTTCTGTTTAAGGCTGGGTTTTGTCCCAGCCTCTTTGTGCTTTATATGTCTTATTCGTTCAGCAGGTGCAGGGATTCAAAGAGCTTGAAGACAAGGCTCATAATAATAGCAACAACAGTTGCCAGCACCATGCCCTGTACGGAAAAGGCACCGAAGGAGAGCTTCGCACCGGAAAGGCCGATAATCATAATAACAGAGGTCATTACGAGGTTGGAGGATTTGCTGTAATCTACCTGACGTTCAACCAGTACGCGGATGCCGCTGGCAGCGATTACGCCGAACAGCAGGATGCAGATGCCGCCCATAACAGGAACGGGGATACTGTGAATCAGCTCGCTGAGCTTGCCGCAGAAGGAAAGGATGATTGCCATGACAGCAGCGCCGCCGATAACCCAGGTGCTGTAAACCTTGGTAATTGCCATAACGCTGATGTTTTCACCATAGGTAGTGTTCGGAGTTGCGCCGGCAAAACCGCTGATAACATTGGAAAGGCCGTCGGCGAATAGAGAACGGGACAGGCCAGGATCCTTAATCAGGTCGCGGTCAACAATGTTGCCCGTTACTACGAGATGGCCGATATGCTCAGCCAAAACAACGAGTGCTGCCGGAGCAATGATCATAATAGCGTTGATATCGAAAACCGGAGCGTAGAAATGCGGTACCTGGAACCAGGGAGCGTCGATTACCGGCTGGAAGTTGACGATACCCATGATAGCTGCAAAAACATAACCGCAGACAACGCCGAAGAGAATCGGGATGATGCTCATGAAGCCGCGGAAGGCAACAGAGCCGATAACGCCGACCGCCAATGTGAACATAGAAATAGCCACGTTGACCATATTAATGTTATCACCGGTCAAACCTGCCATGTTAGCTGCAACAGGTGCCAGCTCCAGGCCGATAACAGCGATGATTGCTCCCATTGCTGCCGGCGGGAAGATGACATCAATCCATTTGGTGCCTACGCAGTGAATAATCAGCGAGAAGAGCATGAACAGCAGACCAAAAACGATGAAGCCGGACTGTGCATGGTTATAGGCAGAGGTGGACATAATCAGCAGTACAGGAGAGATAAAGGCAAAGCTGGAGCCGAGATAGGAAGGAATTTTGCCCTTGGTGATGAAGATGTAGAGCAGGGTACCCAGGCCGTTCATGAACAGGCAGGTGGTAGGGTTGACCCTGAATAAAAAGGGAACCAACACGGTAGAGCCGAACATGGCGAACAGATGCTGGATACTTAACGGAATATTAAGTAGTAATGGCGGACGTTCTTCAACTTGAATAACTTTGCGTTCCAAAATAAATAACCTCTTTTCTTAAATTTTGCTATGATAATTTTACGTGGATTTTACATTAATTGCAAGGGATTTTTAGAAAAAGTGTAAAAAACTTTCCATAATAGGGATTTTTTAGCTGCAGTGGCGCACTTGTGTGATACTTGTAAAGCAAGTATAATAAAGCTGTTATCTGCGTTATTTATATTTATTTTGTTGATATTTCCGAATGAAGGGGGAATAAAAATGTTAAAAGTAAATCAGGAGCGTGTGGCCAAGCTTTTGCAGGGCCTTGCAACTTTTACGGATAGTGATGAGGGTGTTACGCGCCTTGCCTACAGTCCGCTTGATAGAAAGGCTCAGAGCTGGCTGCTGGAGCATGTGCAGGATTTGCATTTGCAAATACGCACCGATGCTGTGGGCAATGTGTTCTTGCGTCGCGATGGCAAACAGCCGCAGCTGCCGCCGGTAGCCACTGGTTCGCATCTGGACACTGTTATTCACGGCGGTGCCTATGACGGCATGTGCGGTGTCGTAGGTGCCTTGGAGGCGCTGTATATGCTGCAGGATGAGGAGCTTGAGCGCAGCATTGAGGTGATTATCTTCCGTGCGGAGGAATCGAGTCGCTTCGGCTTTGCAACTATGGGCAGTAAGCTGCTGACAGGCAGCGCTGCACCGGAGCAGCTGAACAAGGGCGCTAAGAAGGGTGATATCAGCTTTATCGAGGCTTTGCGTGAATGGGGCTGCGATCCTGACGCTTATCGTGATGCCGTAATTGCGCCCGGCAGCTATAAGTGCTTTGCGGAGCTGCATATAGAGCAGGGCAAGGTGCTGGAGCAGACGCAGCATCAGCTTGGTATCGTGCATAATATTGCGGCACCGACACGCTTTAAGATTCATATTAAAGGCGTGGCAGACCACAGCGGCGCAACGCCGATGGGGATGCGCCGTGACGCGCTCGTCAGTACTGCTAAGCTCATTTTGGCGGTGAACGAGGCTGCGGAAACAGAAAAAGCCAACGGCAGTGTTGGTACCGTTGGCGTGGTTGACGTAGAGCCCGGTTCGATTAACGTTGTGCCGGGAGCAGTTACGCTGTGGGTTGATGTGCGTGGCGTTGATAAAGCCAGCATTGCGCGCGTACTGCAAAGTATTCGCGAGCAGGCCGAAAACGTCGCTGTCTGCGACGGCGTCGGCGTGCAGATTGAAATGCTGACAGCAGACAGCCCTGTTGCTTTGGATAAGGCCTTGGCCGCACAGAGCGAAGCAATATGCACAGAAAAGGGCTTCAGCTTCTTGCATATGAATAGTGGCGCCGGTCATGATGCTATGCATATGACGAAAATCTGCCCCACGACAATGCTGTTTATTCCCTGTCGCGCAGGAATCAGCCATAATCCGGCAGAGTACGCTTCAACTGAGGATATCTGCCGCGGCATTGAGGTCTTGGCAGAGGTTTTGCGTCGGGAGGCAAATTGACAATAACGCAAAAACTGCTATAATAATAAAGTATAGAGATAGCCGATTGTGGTAGGTCGGCTGTCCCTGCAAAGTTTGAGTTTGAAGGAAGCCGCCTTACCATCAGGCGGTTTTTTTCATGCCTTTTATACTCCGGTGCCGTCAAAGCAGGGGATAAAGTCCTTGCAGGCTGCGTCGCCCTCCTGCACAAAGCCGTCTTCAATACTGCTTTGCAGCAGGTAGTTCTCCAACTCCTTGTATTCCTCATCCGTCACCTTGCGGTTGATTTCGGGATATTCGGCTGCACGTCCGCAGGGAACGTACTGGTGCATCAGGCTGAACATTACCTGCCCAGGCTTGAAGTTGCTTGCAACCCAGTCGATAATTCTCTTGGTGTTGTCCGGCATACCGGGCATAATCAGATGACGGATAATAACGCCTTTAGTCATAATACCGTTATCGTCAATATGGTAGTCGCCTACCTGATTATACATTTCCTTAATAGCTTCGGTTGCGATGCGGAAGTAGTAGGGAGCGTTGCTGTATTTGATAGCAGCCATATCATCACTGTATTTTAAATCCGGCAGATAAATCTGCACCTTGCCTTTAAGGCGGCGCAGTGTATCCTGCGTTTCAAAGCCGCTGGTGTTATAAACAACAGGCACCGGCAAAGGCTCGTCCAGACTTTGCAGCACTGCCTCGGTAAAATGGGTGGGCGTAACGAGATTGATATTATGCGCACCCTGAGCAATAAGCTCGTGATAGATTTCCTTCAGGCGTTCAACGGTAATTTCCTTGCCGAAGCCCTTGCAGCTGATATCATAGTTCTGACAGAAAACACAGTGCAGGTTGCAGCCGGAAAAGAAAACCGTACCGCTGCCTTTAGTGCCGCTGATGATGGGTTCTTCCCACATATGCAGGCCGGCGCGGGCAACAATAGGCGCGAGGCCTACACCGCAGCTGCCAAAGCAGCCGTTGGTATCAGACATATTTTCCGGGCGGTCTACACCGCAGCGATGCGGACATACATAACAGAGAGTCATATTGTTTCCTCCTTTGAAAAGAGCTTGCCGTACCTTTTAGATATATGTATAGACAAGAATACTTGGTTCCCCCTTGGGGGAACTGTCGAGCGATAGCGAGACTAAAGGGGGCAATACTCTAATTCATTATACACTTATTCTACCACAATCGCCCGGTATTGACAAAAACAACGAGGCATCTTATAATTTTAGTATTAGGTCATATAACTGACGGAAGTGGGTTACCACAGGGGAGTATGACCGGTAGCACGCCGACCGTCTGGGCAAAGATTTTTTCTTGTGCCAGTGTGTCGGTGTTTTTGTTTGTCTAAGTGACTGGCACTATACAAAAGAGGAGGAGTTATAGTGAAAGAATTAGCATTAAAATATGGCTGTAATCCTAATCAGGGCAGCGCACGTATTTACATGAACAATGGCAGCGAGCTGCCGATTGAGGTACTGAACGGCCGTCCGGGTTATATCAATTTTCTCGATGCTTTTAACAGCTGGCAGCTGGTAAAAGAACTGAAGGAAGCAACCGGCCTGCCGGCAGCAGCATCCTTTAAGCACGTAAGCCCTGCAGGTGCTGCAGTAGGCCTGCCGCTGAGCGATACCCTGAAAAAAATTTATTATGTAGACGACCTGGAGCTTTCTCCGCTGGCAAATGCTTATGCACGTGCCCGCGGTGCGGACCGTATGAGCTCCTACGGCGACTTTGTTGCTTTGTCCGATGTTTGCGACGTGCAGACCGCTAAAATGCTGGCACGCGAGGTTTCTGACGGTGTTATCGCACCCGGTTATACCGAAGAAGCTCTTACCGTTCTGAAGGGCAAACGCAAAGGCACCTACAACATCATTAAAATTGATGAAAACTACAAGCCGGAGCTGCTGGAGCACAAGCAGGTATTCGGTATTACCTTCGAGCAGGAGCGCAATGAAGCTAAAATCACCGCTGAACTGCTGCAAAACCGTCCGACCGTGAATAAAGAAATTCCGGAAGGCGCAGCACGCGACCTGCTGATTTCCTTAATTGTTTTGAAATATACTCAGTCAAACTCCGTTTGCTACGTAAAAGACGGTCAGGCTATCGGCATTGGCGCTGGCCAGCAATCCCGCGTACACTGCACTCGTCTGGCAGGCGGCAAGGCTGATATCTGGTGGCTGCGCCAAAATCCGAAGGTATTGGCTCTGCCGTTTAAGGACAGCATCCGTCGTCCCGACCGCGACAACACCATCGACGTTTACATCTCCGATGATTATGAGGATGTACTGGCTGACGGCGTATGGGAAAACTTCTTCAACGAAAAACCGGAACCGCTGACTCGCGAAGAGAAAAAGGCTTGGGTTGCACAGCTGAAGGACGTTGCTCTCGGCAGTGACGCATTCTTCCCGTTCGGCGATAACATTGAGCGTGCGCATCGCAGCGGCGTTCAGTATATTGCACAGGCAGGCGGCTCTATTCGTGATGATAATGTTATCGAGACCTGCGATAAGTACGGTATTGCCATGGCCTTCACCGGTCTGCGCCTGTTCCATCACTAAGATAGCTTAATAATGAGCTTTCGTCCCACTCGTTTGACGGGTGGGACGTTTTTATTTTCTGCGCTTTTGATTCCGCCAAACCTAACACAATCAAAAATGCTCATTGCTTTATTGCAAATTACGGAATTTACATGTATGATTGAATACAGGCAGTCTTTTACAAAAGCGTAAAGTGAAGTGCCTTTATTATAATTACAACTTACTCCATTCCTATGAGGTGATGATATGCTTCTTAAAGAAATGAATTTCCGTGATATTGTGGATAAATACCTTTACATAGACGCTGCCGGCGTGGCGCAAAACCTTGGCAGCATTTTTGAGGTAACCGATGATGCAACCGGCGTGCTCTGCTATGGCTATATAGATGCACAGGCAGGCATCAGCTTTGAAATATTATGCTGTGCCGTATATGATGCAGCTAAAAAGACGCTGAAGCTGTTGCGTGGTAATGACGAACAATCAGCGAAGATACGCTTAGCTGAGCTGATGGAAGCGCAGGCAGCTGTGCTGCCGAGTGAAATGCCGCGCCTGAGCGAGTTCCGAAGCAAAGTGGCAACAGTGGAAAAAACATATAAAGCAGATGAAGCGACAGAAGCAATGCGCAAGCTTACTTCGTTAGATCCTGCAAGACTTGCGACGCAGCCCGATATCGTAACGGTGTATCTGGTGTGCGGCGATGAGGCCGAAGCGGCTTATGTGTTGCTTAAGGAAGTGCGCGAGGTAAATATCATAGGCACACTGCTTTCCGAGCCTCAAAAGGCTTCCGGTCTGCATAAGGGCGATGAAATAAGCTTTTTCCTGGTGCGTAACGAAAAAGGCATTATGTGTATGAAGGTGCTGGAGAAATAAGCAAAAGAAAGGATATAGACGCTGAGCTAGGCTCGGCAAGGTGATATTTTGAGTTCTATAAAAAGAAACATGTATCTGGACGGCAAGCTCCTGCTGGCTTATCCTGACGATTATACTGTTTTAGATATTGAAACTACCGGTCTGAGTCCGCAAAATGATTATATAACGGAAATCTCTGCTATAAAATACCGTAATAATCGCCGGGTGGATGAGTTTTCCAGCTTAGTTAAGCCGGAATTATCTATCCCGTATTATATTACACGGCTCACCGGTATCAATGACGCTATGGTTGCGGATGCTCCGGCAATCGACGAGGTAATTTTGTCATTTATGGATTTTTTGGCTGATGATATTATTGCAGGCTATAATGTAGCCTTTGATTTGAGCTTTATTGCGGAAAATCTGGCAGGCTATTATGCCAAAAGATTAGTCAATGATTATGCTGATGTTATGAAGCTGGCGCAGAATGAATTGCCGTTTTTAGGCAGGCCTAAGCAGACTGCGGTTGCCGAATACTTCAATATTGCTACAGCAGGCGCGCATAGGGCTCTTGTTGACTGTAATATTTGCAACGGCTGTTACCAAAAGCTGAAGGAGCTGGCAGTGTCGGATTATCATCTGCCGCCGCAGCAAAGAGAGCTTGCAATCGTACCGTCTTTCAGGCGCTTAAGACCGTTGGCAGATAAAAATATAGTTCTGCTTGGTTCTTTTGACAGTCTTTATCTTAAAAACCTTCGGGAGATACTGACTGCGCTCGGTGCAAGCGTTGCTTATCATGTTACAGCAGCTTCTGATATGGTTATTGTCGGCACGGCGGATGCTTCCGTGTGTGACGGTGCTGATTTGCAGCGTGCTGTCAGCATGAAAAACGTGGGCAAGAATATCTATATTCTTAAAGAAGATGTGTTTTGCCAATCGGTGCTGGCCAAAGGCTGGCTGCGGGTTGTGAGCTGAACCGTAACAACAAACAAAAAACGCTTACGCCCCACGCATCAACGTGGGATGTAAGCGTTTAATTTTTTGCGGTTATTCAATCAAACCCTTAGGAGAAATTACTTCGCCGTTATCAAAAGCAATATAGGTGACCTGAATTTTTACGGTTTCTTTGGTAATATCCAGAGTCATCAGCTTTTTATCATCCGGCAGCATGGAATTCAGCTTTTTGCTGGTGGTGAGCTCCACAGCCTGTCCGGGGGCAATGCTGCCCTGATAATGCTCAGGATAGGAATAAAGCTGTTCGCCCTTATCGTTGAGCACGGTTACATCGTAATACATACGGTTGATAGCAACGTTGCTCATGTTTTTAGCCATAATGGTAGCAGTAAGCGTAGCTTTTTCTTCGCTGCCTGCTTTGTTATTATCCTTGTTCAGCGTCAGACGTTCGCTGGTTGCCTGCAGTGCTTTGTTCAGACGTTCCATAACAGGCTTATTCAGCAGGGCCTGTTTAGCACGTTTAGCTGCGTCTAATTGAACGATAAAGTCTGCCAGATTGCTGACTTTCTTAATCTGCCAATCACCTTTATCATTTTGCTGCATTAACAGCTCGGCAATAAAATCCTTTTTCAGATCCTTATCGCGCAGTACCAGCGTTACTTTAGCTGTTTCGCCCTCATGCTTGCTGAGCTTCAGATCTTTGACAGTAAGGTTTTGAATGGGGATGTGGCGTTCCAGGTTACGCTTCATAGCATCTGGTACGGGATCGGCCGGCTGCTTAGGCGCGTTGTCCGGCTTAGCGGCAATTTTGTCCAAGGCCTCCTGCGTCATCAGGTCTACAACCGAAGGCTTCAGCATATGCAGAATGCCGAGTGCGAACGGGTTGGAGAAAACATTATCGTTATTGATTTTGCTTTCTGCCTTGATGATGTCCTCGAAAGCGTTGTCCATAACAGAGGGAACATCAACATATCGTGTAAATTTTGCGCTGTCATGCTGCTGCAGTGCAACGCGCGCTTCGTTCAAGGCATAAGCCGGTGTACGGATAAAATAAAGAAAATAAAAGGCTGCGCCTGCGAGGGCAGCGAGCAGAATAAATACAACAAACCATTTCTTTTTGCTTTGCATGATTTTGACCTTCCTAAACTATATTAAAAGGCAATCGGAAAAATTCTTTGCCTGCATATATTGTAATCATCTTAAGGGCAGATTTCAATACCTACTACTAAAATATTTTATAAATTATTCCTTGCTTCTTTCAGTGGGAAATGTTGCGGGAAGTGACTGTAATTGGGTATAATATAATGATAGACTGATTTTACACGGAGGTATTTACATGAGTGATAAAAATAAAACCTACTGTCTGATAAATTACGGTTGCCAAATGAATGAATCCGATACGGAGCATTATGCAGGACAGCTGCAGGAGTTGGGCTATGCGCCTAATCCTGATTTTCATACCGCAGATATAATTATTGTCAACACCTGCTGCGTGCGCGAAAGTGCGGAAAAGAAAATTGCCGGCAAAATTGGCGAATTAAAGGCTGTAAAGCGTGCCAATCCGGATGTAGTTATCTGTGTTGCAGGCTGTATGGCACAGAAGGACGGAGAAAAGCTGCGTAAAAAGCATCCGCAGGTAGATTTGCTGCTGGGTACTGCTTACGTTAACGATTTCAAGCGTTTGCTGCTGGAATTTCTGGCAGAGCGCAAGGCTGCGGTTTATACCGATCTGACTATTCATCAAAGTGAGTTTGAAGGTCATATGGTACGCCAAAGCTCCTTTGCTGCCTGGATTCCTATTATGTATGGCTGCAACAATTTCTGCACCTACTGCATCGTGCCATATGTACGCGGACGCGAGCGCAGCCGCAGCATCGATAATATTGTTGCCGAGATTGAGGCAGCAGTTAAAGATGGCTACAAGGAATTTACTCTGCTGGGACAAAACGTTAATTCCTATGGCAAGGATTTTGGTGACAAGGACGCTTTCGCTAAGCTGCTGCGCCGTGTGGATATTATTCCCGGCGTTGAGCGTATTCATTATATGACCAGCCACCCGCGTGATATGAGCGAGGAGGTTATCAAGGCTGTTGCAGAATGTGAGCACATCTGCGAAAACTTCCATCTGCCATTCCAGGCAGGCAGCTCGGAAATTCTGCGCCGCATGAACCGCGGTTACACGAAGGAAAAATATCTGGAGCTGGTGAAGCTGGTACGCCAGTATGTGCCGGACGCAACGATTACTACAGACATTATTGTAGGCTTCCCGGGCGAAACCGAAGAGGATTTTGAAGAAACTCTGGATGTTGTGCGTCAGGTTGGCTTTACCTCTGCTTATACCTTTATTTATTCCAAGCGCAGCGGTACACCTGCAGCCAAAATGGAAAACCAGGTGCCGCTGGCAGTGAAGAAGGAACGTTTGAACCGTTTGATGGCGCTGCAGAACGAAAACAGCCTGAAGTGCCATGAAAAGCTGGTAGGTCAGACTGTGGAAGTATTGGCAGAAGGTCCCAGCAAGCAGAAAACAGTCTGGAACGGTCGCACACGCACAGGAGTTCTGGTACTGTGGCCGATTGAAGATAAGCAATACGAGGTAGGACAGAAGGTTAATGTGCAGATTGAAGCTGCGCAGACCTGGCTGGTGAAAGGTAAGGCGGTTGATTAATGGCTGCTGCAAATGTTACGCCCATGGTACAACAATATATGGCGGTAAAGCAGGAGCATCAGAATGAGCTGCTCTTCTTTCGCTTGGGCGATTTTTATGAAATGTTTTTTGACGATGCTATCACAGCATCGCGTGAGCTTAATTTAACACTGACCAAGCGCTCCAACGGCATGGAGCATATGCCGATGTGCGGTGTGCCTTACCATTCTGTGGACGGCTATATCGCCAAGCTGATAAAAAAAGGCTATCGCATCGCCATCTGCGAGCAGGTGGAGGATCCCAAGCTAGCCAAAGGTATTGTCGAGCGCAAGGTTATTAAAATTATCACTCCGGGAACGGCGCTGAACGAACAGCTTCTGGAGGATAAGCATAACCGCTATCTGGTGTTTTTACAGCAGGATCAGGAAAAGGGAATGTGCCTGGCGGCGGCTGATGTAACAACGGGCGAGTGCGAATGGTTCCTTGACCAAACTCCGGAAAGCTTTTTGAATATCACCGAGCAGCTTTACAGACTGCAGCCTGCAGAGCTTGTTGTTCATTTTACTTCGGAGAAAATGAGAGAGAAGCTGCAGGAATGGCTGGCTGCAAGATTGCCGGAATGCGTTGTTACGCATTATGACGAGAGTACGCCGGAGGCTGATTATTTTACGCAGCACTTTGCCGGCAGTGAGGTGCCGGATGAGGTACACAGTACGGTTGAGCTTTTGCTGCGCTATCTGCATGGAACGGTTATGGCGGATTTGAGCCATATTAACCGCCTGGTGCGGATTGAACGCAACAGCTTTATGAATCTTGATGTGACTGCTATCCGCAATCTGGAGTTGGTTCGCAATATGACGGACGGCTCGAAGCGCGGTACGCTGCTGCAGGTACTGGATTTTACCAATACCTCGATGGGTGCGCGCCGTCTGCGCAGCTGGATTGAAAGCCCGCTGCTTGATGTAAGCCGCATTTATGAGCGTCAGGAGGCTGTAGCCGAGCTTGCTGCAGCCGCAGAGCTGCGCGAAGCGATTGTGGCGCAGCTGAAGGCGGTGGCGGATCTGGAGCGTATTGTCAGCCGTATTGAGGTAGGCAGTGCCAATGCCAGAGATTTGGTGGCGTTACGCAATTCCTTAAGCGTGCTGCCGGGCCTGAAGTGCATTCTGGAAGGCTGTAGCAGCGGACTGCTGCGCAAGCTGTGGAAGGGCCTGCATCTGCACGAGGAGCTGGCTGCAAGATTACAGCAGGCTATTGTCGATGAGCCGCCGTTCTCTGTTCGTGAGGGCGGCATGATTCGCACAGGTTATAATCAGGAGCTGGATGAGCTGCATCTGATTGCTGCCGACAACAAAACCTGGATGCAGAACTTTGAGCAGAAAATCAAAGAGGAAACCGGCATTAAAACCATGAAGGTTGGTTTCAATAAGGTTTTCGGCTATTATATCGAGGTAAGCAAGGGACAGAGCAGCAGCGTGCCTCCGTACTTTGTACGCAAGCAGACGCTGGTAAACGCGGAGCGCTATATTGTTCCCGAGCTTAAGGAGTTCGAGAATAAAATTCTCGGTGCCAAGGAAAAAATCGAGCAGCTGGAGTATTATCTGTTTGATGAGCTGCGTACCTTGATTCGCGGCAAAATCAAGGAGATTCAGGAAACTGCCCGCGCCGTCAGCTACATTGATGTGCTGACAGGCTTGGCAGAGGCTGCCTATAAATATAATTATGTAAGACCTGAGCTGAATAATAACGGCGAAATCAAGATTGTTGACGGACGCCATCCCGTAGTAGAGCGCTTGCTGGAAAAGGAGATTTTTGTCCCCAACAATACCAATCTGAATAATACTGACGAACGCATGATAATTATTACCGGTCCGAATATGGCAGGCAAATCAACCTACATGCGTCAGGTGGCGCTGCTGGTGCTGATGACGCAAATCGGCAGCTTTATTCCTGCGCGTCAGGCGAGCATTTGCCCGGTAGACAAGATTTTTACGCGTGTAGGCGCTAGCGATGATCTGGCAACAGGCCAGAGCACCTTTATGGTGGAGATGAACGAGGTAGCGCAGATTTTAAAATATGCTACGAAAAACAGTCTGATTATACTTGACGAGGTGGGCCGCGGTACCAGTACCTTTGACGGCATGAGTATTGCTCACGCAGTTATGGAATATATCCATGACCGCATCAAGGCAAAGACGTTGTTTGCTACGCATTATCATCAGCTGATTGCCTTGGAAAATGTGCTGAGCGGTGTGAAGAACTATTCTGTTGCCGTTAAGGAAAGAGGCAAGGATATTATCTTCCTGCGCCGTATTGTACCGGGCGGAACCGACCGCAGCTACGGCGTACATGTTGCACGCCTCGCCGGTCTGCCGAAGAAGGTGCTGGAGCGTTCGGAAGAGCTGCTGAAGGAATATGATAATGATAACGGCCGCGTGCAGCAGCCTGCATGTATTGTACCTGAATTTTGAAACGATGCGGAAAAAACTCTTTGATTATAAAGCC
>OGZC01000630.1_pt1 | contig 20380 bp, 16 predicted proteins | sample 1576751 | NCBI WGS metagenome assembly OGZC01 (sample SAMEA3541486, study PRJEB24748) | human gut metagenome | biome: human gut; feature: human-associated habitat; material: faeces | place: China | collected 2012
GGAGCCCTCGTAGAAACGTTTCCAATAGGTCTGGAACATCGAATTGTTCGGCTGCAGCGTCCCAAAAAGGTAGTTGTAATCGAGGTTGACGATTCCCTCCTGCGGGTCCATGACCGAAGAGAACGAATCCCAGTTCAGGACGGAACGGTCCGTCGAATTGTAATCGTAGAGCAGGTTGGAATAGACCCCCGTCACCACACTTTCGGCCAACGTCGCCGAGGAAAACATGGTCGAGGAGCTGTTCTCACTGTAGGGATAACGGTCCAGAAATTCGTTGCACGAAATCAACGACAGAAGTCCCGCACCAAGAATCGATATTTTGAGAGCTTTCATACCCGTATGCATTAGAATTTGATGTTCAGACCAATCGTATATTGCCGCAGATTGGCGTAATAGTTCATGTTGTCCGTGAATTCCGGATCGATCCCGGGATAATCCGTAATCGTGAAGAGATTGTCACCCGTCAGGAAGATCCGCAGCGATCCGATTCCGACCTTCCGCGTCAGACGCTCGGGAAGCGTATAGCCGATGGTGAGGTTCTTCAGTTTCAGATAGTCCGTCTTGTAGAGGAACAGGGTCGAATAGATATTGGCACCGTTCTGTTCCGAGCCGTAGTTCATGGTCAAACGTCCGTGCTTCGAAGTAAGATTGGTCCGGGGATCATCCGGATTCTCCGGGTCGAAGAAGTAGTGGTCGTAGGCTATTTCGTAAGGCAGCGTAAACTTGGGATCCGTCGAATAGGCGTTGTAACCCACGTATCTCCAGTAACGGGCTCCGCCGCCAGCTCCGGCAAAGCGGGCCGAGAAATCAATCCCTTTCCAGCCGAGTTCGATGTTGAAGCCGTAGTAATACTTGGGCGTCTGGCTGACATTCTGGAACGTGTAGTCGTTCGAGTCACCGTAAACGCCGTTACCGTTGGCATCCTCGTAAATGTAGTCACCATACCAGATTCCGTCCTTGGCGATATGCTGGTTCGGAAGGAACGAGTTGCCCGCAGCCACCATGGCCTCCAACCAGGTCATATCATCCGGCGTGCGGATCATTCCGTCCCGCGGACCTCCCGCCGGATTCACAGACCCGTCCGCAAAGAAGTAGGAGCCGTCACCCGAATAGGTGTTGACCAGGATATACTCGTTGATGAGCCGGCCTTCGATCGTACGGCGTGCCGCATCGACCACCGTAGAGACATCGCCGATGTTGGTGACATAACTCCGCACACCGTTGGCGTCGGTCACCCAGCCGGCCTTGAGCCGACCGTTGTATTTGGTCACCTTGTTCCAGTTCCGGGTAAAGTTGGCCGAAATGCCATAGCGGAAATTCTTCACCTGATCACGCCATCCGATCGTAAATTCGAAGCCGCGGTTCGAAACCCCGCAAAGGTTCTGATAAGGAGCGCTCTTGTTGCCGATGGTCGCATAAACCGGAGCCTTGTAGAGAATGCCGTCGGTCTGCTTGTCATAATAGTCGGCCTCGAACGTCAGTCGGTTTTTCAGCGTGGCGAACTCCAGGCCCACGTCGAAAGAGGTCGTCGTTTCCCACTCCAGCAGATCATTCGACAGGGTCGACACGGTTCCCGAGGCCAGTTTCCCGCCAAACGGATAGGAGTAGCCCGAGGCATAGGTCGACAAATAGTCATAGTTCCCGATCGAGTTGTTGCCCAACTTACCCCAGGAGAGTCTCAGCTTCAGATTGTCCACCCAGGTACCCTTCAGGAAATCCTCCTGCGAGATGCGCCATCCGGCCGAGAACGAGGGGAAGAGTCCCCACCGGGATTGGCGGGCAAAACGCGACGAACCGTCATAACGGAGATTGACCTCGGCCAGATATTTGTCCGCATAGGAGTACGTGACCCGGCCGAAAACCGAGGCTGCGGCATAATCCGTCTGGGATCCGGAGATCGAGGTTGCTTCCAGGACGTTGTCCATTTCCTCCAGGACATTGTTTTCGAAGCCGGTCTTGGTCGATGCGAAACTCTGGTCGTTGAGGTAGTAAGCCTCGAAACCGGCCATGGCCGAGATATCGTGTTTCCCGTATGTTCCGGCCCAGTCGAGCGTCGTCTGGAACTCCCATCTTCCAGTGTGGGTCTGCGTGTAGGTCAGATATAACTTGCTCAGGTCGTTATAGCTGTAGGCCACCTCGTCGCGGCTGAACGAATAGGCATCACCCAAGGTCGGATGCTGCTTCTGCAGGGCATCCCTCCAGGAGTAATTGAACGACGCATGGTAACGAATGTTCCACGGCAGTTTGACATTGACAAAGGCGGTCGTATTGTTGTAATGCGTGATATTCGAACCTTTGTAACGGTTGAAAAAATAGAGGTTGTTGCGTGACTCGGAACTCTGCTCGGGGTTCTCCATCCAGCCGTATTTCCCGTCGTAGTAGGGATAGATGCAGGGGACGCCCCGCGAAAGCAGGGTCATCGACCCGGAGATGTCCGCCAGCTCCGTATCCGAACGGTACCCATAGATCCGTGCCCCGACTTCGAGCCATTCGGTCACGTCCGACGAGAGATTGAACCGGTAGGAGGTCCGCGTCACTGTCGAATTGTCGATTACGCCCGGATTGTCCATATACGACACCGACATGAGATATTTGATACGCTCCGTCGAGCCGCTGGCCGAGATCGAATGCTTCTGATAGACCGAAGGGGTAAAGATCGCCTCCATCCAGTCCACGTTGGGATAGGCCACATAGTTCGGATAGCCCGAATCGGCAATGCCGTTGGGAGTCTTCTCCTTTTCGCGCCACAGGTCGATCATCGTCTGGCTGAACACATTGGCCTTGCCGACATTCCAGGCCGACTCGTTCATGATTTCCATGTAGTCGGCATAGTTCGAAATGACATCGAAATAGTGTTCCGGCTCTTGATAGGCCACCATGCCGGTATACTCGATATTAAAGCGACCCTCCTTGGCCGTTTTGGTCGTAATCAGGATCACGCCGTTGGCTCCGCGGTTTCCATAGATGGCGCAGGAGGCGGCGTCCTTCAAGACCGAAATCGAGGCGATATCCTGCGGATTCACATTATTGATGGTTCCCTCGAAACCGTCCACAATGACCAGCGGCGCGGCATCATTGAGCGTTCCCACGCCGCGAATCCGCATCGAAACCCCTTCGCTGCCCGGTTTTCCGGAGGTCTGCGAGACATACAGACCCGCGCTCACACCCTGCAACAGTCCCGACGTCGTGGTAGCGGGACGGGACTGCGACAACTCCTCATAATCCACCGTCGAGACCGAACCGGTCACATTCACCTTCTTCTGCACGCCGTAACCGACGACGACCAGTTCATCGAGTATCTGGGATTCCGGCACCATCTCGGCATTCAGGACGGTGGAGGCCCCCACCTTGAATTTCTGGCTCCGATAGCCCAGGAAATTAAAGATCAGCGCCTCTTCGGGCGCAGCTTCGATCCGGTATTTTCCATACGAATCGGTCGTCACGCCCCGGTTTGTGCCTTCGACAATCACCGAAGCGCCGGTCAACGGAAGCCCCGACTCATCATAAACCACACCGGTAATGACGTTGCGCTGAGCCATGGCCGGCAGCGATACCGCCAAGAGGACCAATACATACAATATCTTGCTGAATATGCTTTTCATAACGGGTTCCTTCATTAAACTGTTTACCATTCAATCTTGACGGAGTTCACGTTGCCGGATTTGTTCACGAACGCAAACAATGTAGCACCGATATCGAACGTCTTCCGTTCTTCGGCCGTCAGCTCGCGGCACGCCGTCGAATAGGCGCCCGCAGGGTTGGTAATGTATCCACCATGCGCCACCTGGAAACGGATCTTCAGGTGTCCGCTCTGGATGGCATTCTCGAAGCGCATCTTGACTTCGTACTTGATACCCTCGAAACTGCCGTCCCGATTACCGTGTTCGATCATCAGCGTCGACATCATCGTGAACTGTCCGTCGGGCGAAGTATGCGACGAGCGGTCGCATTTCCACTCCTCACCGTCGAGGTAGTAGACATCCCAGAACAACGGGGCGCCGCGTCCGTAGGTCGGCAGGGTCAGCGTCACCTCCGTGCCGGCCTTGAAGTTCCGAACCGGAACGTCAAACTCGAAATAGTCGCCCGTCCACGAGCCCTTGACACATCCCGAGCTGTAGTTGTACTGAACGAAGTTGTTCACCTAGATCTTGACAGGTGCGGGGTTGTCCTCCGACACCTCGTAGGTCATGGTCGCCTGAGGCTGGCTGGCCGTCCAGATATGGTCGGTCATCCAGAGCGGCTGGGTCGTCGTATTGAATACGCCGACACCGTCCCGATAGCCGATCGGCCACTCGACGGGAGACGTACAAGGTATGATGCCGTCGCTGGACGAACTCAGGGTCTGTGAAATGACCTCACCGGCCGCATACGACGTACCGGCCTGGTTGGCCAGCAGCGGAACGGAGTTCGTCGCACCGTCGACATCGGTAAATTCCACACGCAACCCCTCCTCCGGCACGGTAAAGGGGGCGATCAGCACCGTCACCGGCGTATATCCCGACGGGAGTTCATAGCCGTTCGCGCCGAAATCCATCATAATCTCCCGGGCTCCGGAGCCGTTAACCACCGTTGTTTTTCCCGTATAAATATCATAGGTCGCTTCATAGGCGATATCCGAGGTCAACGGATGATCCTCGGAAGCCTTGACGACCATTTTTTTCAGCACGGTGTTCGACATGGCAACGATGTCGTCCGGAATCTCCAGGGTGAGCAGGCAGGAGGGCGTTTGGAAATCCATCGCCACGGGTGACACAACACCGGTCACAGAGGCTTCGGCTACATACAGGCTCTGCAACGGCTCTCCGAATACCACTTCGTCCGGGATGCTCGCCGGAAGTTTGGAGAGATCCTTGATCGAAGCGTCGTAAGGCGTATAGGCGTAGAAACGATAATTGTGGTCACCGGACAAGGCCAGGATGTTGTCACCGTCGCTCTTCTTCACCAGATAGGCTTGTTGCGACGCGGCAACCGGAGTGAAACAGGCCGGATCATTCGCACTCATCAGGACATTCTCCGTTCCGTTCCGCGTGCAGGTCGCCCGAACACCGACAACGTCGTCTTCGGACCACTCACTTCCGGCCTTCGTGGCAGAGAAATTAACATCCAGGGAGTCGTACTTCAACCCATGGTTGTTCTCCTCAGCCTCGCCGCACGCGACCAGAGTCAGTGCGGCAACAGCCAAAACCAGATGTAAAGTTCTTTTCATTTGATTGGTGGTTTTAAGTTGGTTTGCATCGATGAACAAATATATCCACAGCAGGCAAAACCGATCAAAAGATATGATGCAAAAGATGCAAAATTCCAATCAATGCCCGCCAGAAGGCCTTCCAAGCCACAATCTACTGCTCGGAGGCCTGATCCCGTACAATTTCAGTAGGGGTTTTACCGTACTTCTCCTTGAAGCATTTGGTAAAGTAGGAGAGATTCGAGAAACCGACCGAATAACAGATTTCGGAGATATTGTTTCCGTGAGAATTCTTCAACATCTCCGCAGCGGCCGCAATCCGCATCGAACGGACATAGTTGTTCGGCGACGTATTCAACAATTTGCGGATCTTACGCACCAGGGTCGACTGGCTCATATTCATCTGTTCGGCCAGGAATTCGTTCGAGAGTTCGGCATTCCCGAGATTCTCGCGGATGATGGAGCTGAACTTCTCCAGGAACTCCTCATCCTTTCTGGGGAGTCCGAACATGTCGACGGCCATTCCCGAGACTCCCTGCTCCAGCGCATTGCGCAGGAGTACCCGGCGGTCGAGGATGTTCTCGATACTCGAAACGAGGTACTGCAGGTCGAAAGGCTTCTCGATATAGAGGTCCGCTCCGGCCTGCATCGCCTGGATTTTCGACTGTACGGAACCGCGGGCCGAGATGATGAGGACCGGGATGTGCGAAATTTCAATATCCTCGCGGACCTTCGCACACAATTCGAGGCCGGACATTCCGGGCATGGAGATATCCGTCAACAACATGTCCACATCGCTCTCCTTGAGGATTTTCAAGGCTTCGACACCCGTCGGAGCCATGAGGATCGCATAGTTCTCGGCGAGTTTCGAGGCCAGATACTCGCGGAATTCGCGGTTGTCGTCCACGATCAGAATACAGGGAAGTTCCGGTCCCGTCTTCTTCTCCTCCTCGAAAAGCTCCTCACCCCCCATCTCGGGCGTCTTCTCTTCGGAATCGACCATCGGCAGGGTCAACACGAAGTCCGTCACGTCCGTACGCCCGGATAAGATCAGATCGCCGGAATGCATCCGAGCCAGATTCTTGGCCAGCGGCAAACCGATTCCCACACCGCCTGAAACCGGAGTCGAATCGTTTTGATACTGGACGAAAGGCTTGAAAATCTCGTCCCGATACTCCTTCGGGATCCCGGGGCCGTCGTTGATGAAATCAGCCACAACCCGTCCTTCGTCCGTACGGACGCAGATGGTCAAACTCGTCTCCGCATACTTGATCGCATTGAGCAGCAGGTTGTTCAGGATCTTGTCCAAAGCGGCCGAATCGGCATATACGACCGCCTGTTCCAAATCAGCCTGCACCTCGATGGTCAGATTGCGGTCCCGGGCGACATCCGCAAAACTGAACAGCAACGAATGGAGCCGCTCCAGGAAATCGACGGGTTCGCACTTGAGCGCATAGCCCATCCGCTCGATGCGGACGTAGTCCAGCAGTTCGTTCACCAGCTTGGAGAGGTACTCCGCACTACGGTACATAACGTTCAGGTCGTGCTGGTTCTCCTCATCTGCACACCGGCTCATCACATTGCTCAAGGGCGTCTTGATCAACGTCAGCGGCGTCTTGATCTCATGGATGACATGCGAAAAGAAATTCATCTTTTCATGGAACATCTCCTCGTCCTTGGCCTTCTGATAAGCCTCCTGTTCGCGCTCCTTACGCAGCCGGAGGCGATGCTGAATGACCAGCACGCAGAGCAAAAACACGACCAATACGATCAGAACAACCAACATCGCCCCCGGAACCGAGGCCCAGAAGCCCGGATGTACGGCAATCACAAGCGGCGGCCGTACCTCCATCCACTTCTCATCGGACTGAGCCCGTACCCGAAGCCGGTACTGCCCGGGAGGTACATTATAATAAAAGACCGATTTCGTAGCGGCAATGTCCCGCCAGGAGCTCTCATACCCCTCCAGCAGACACTGAACCTTGTTCGAGAAGGGAGCCGAAAGCCCGAGCAGCGAAAAATTGAACCCGAACGAATTGTTTTCGCGATCGAGTGAAATCTTCGACATGAGATCGAGGTTCTCCGCAAACCGGGCTTCATGGTCGCCGATCTGCATGGAGGACAACACCACGGAGGGAATGTTCGAAGTTCTCGGCAGCGCTTCGGGATTGAATCGGATGAAGCCATTGTCGGATCCGAAGTACATGTCTCCGGAGGCGCTCCGGAAGGCGCTGTTCGTAAACTTCGAATCCAGCAGACCATCGATACGGGTATAGACATATCCGCCGCCGATCTCGGGATTGAACTCCACAAGGCCCTCGTCGGAGGTAAGCCACAGGTTCCCGGCCTTATCCTCCAACGCCTTGAAAAAGACATCGGACGTCAGTGCCTGGACGTTGCGGCGGTCATACACCGTGAAGCGTCCGCTTTCACGGTCGAACATTGCAACCCCAATACTGAAGCCCACAGCCCAGATCCGTGCCTTGTGGTCGATGAAAATCGAGCAGATCTTGTCGTTGGTCAGTCCGCAACCCGACGAAGCGTCGTAATTGACCAGTTTGTCCGAGATGGAGTCCCAACAATAGACCCCGTTCGCATAGCTGGAGAACCAGACAACCCCTGGATGCAGCGGGTCCTCGACCGCCGAGGTGGTGAAAATACCGTCGAACGCCGGAATTTCAAGAAACGAGTCTGACGACCGTTCATATCGGAAAAGCCCCAACGTCGTACCCACAAAGATCTCTCCGTCCGAAGTTTTGTAAATCATGTAGACATTCGGATCGTTCACGCCCTGCACCCGCTTCAGAACGCCATAGACCTTGAGCCGGTTCGCGGCAATATCCAGACGGAACAGTCCGACCCGCGTTCCGAACCACAAATATCCGTCGTCATAGCAAATCGAGCAGATTCTTGACGGAATCCCCTCAAGCCGGTATTTCGAGGTCCGGTGCGCCTGCGGATCGTAGACCAGCAGCCCCTTCTCCTCCGTGGCTACCCAGATCCGCCCCGCTTCATCCTCGGCAAAGCCGCTGACCAGGACATTCTCCAACGACTCGCCGTCGGCAAGATACTGTTTCTCGAAATTGTTCTGGCTCGGGCCCGAATAATTGACCCCGGCATCCTTCGTCCCGACCCACAAGCCGCCGTCCTTGTCCACGAACGTGCAGGTGGTATAATCGTTGGACAGCGAGAACTTGTCCATCTCGTCGTTCCGCAGGCACAGGGACTCTCCCGTAAGCAGATCGTAACGCCAGACACCCTTCGACGTCGACAGCCAGACATTGCGGTTGTTCTCCAGAAAGGCATGTTGCAATAGCAAGTTCGCGGGCAACGCCAACAGCACCTCGACACGTTTCGCAACCAGATCGACTTCGGAGAGTCCCCGTTTCATACTGGCAACGAGGAGGCTGCCGTCGGGAGCATAGAAGAGCCCCTCGATCTCGTCATCCTCGAAACAATCCGACTGATTCCCCAACACCACCGGATGTACCTCCCGAAACGAACTGTCCGCATGGTAAAGGTTAGAGTGATAGCGGGAGATCCACACATCGCCGTCGACGCACCGGAGCATCTTCCGGAATCCCGAAAATCCGATCTTCCGATAGGCCCATTCGTGAAGTTCCCCACGGTGAATGTCATAGGCGAAACAGCCCTGATCGTTCACAAGCATCCAGACCCTGCCGTCGGGTTCAACGGTGATGAACGTCACCTTGTTGGTGATGACGGAGCCCTCGGAGCTGACCGTACGCAGAGGAATGAAGCGATCCTGCCGGTAACTGTACATGCAGACCCCTTTATCGGTCCCGATCCAGAGATTGCCCTCCGAATCTTCAACAATCGAATAAACGAAATCGGAGTCAAGGCCCATTTCCGACATTCCGTACACCTTGAACGTATTTCCGTCATAGCGGTTCAGGCCCTTGTAGGTTCCGATCCAGATGAAGCCCCGGGAGTCCTGCATGATGGCGCTGATTCCGTCATAGGAGAGGCCGTTGTTGTCCTTGGTCAGGTGGGTGAATTCGTAACCCCAAACCCGGACGGAGAGCAGCAGTCCGAACAGCGTCAACGACACAAAAAAAGGGCGGATCATGCTACTTGACATAAAAATGCCACTCGGTTATCGAAGAGTAGGTTTCCCCGGGCCGGAGCACAGTTGACGGGAATTCGGGCTGATTCGGCGAATCGGCAACATGAAATGTTTCCAGCAGCATTCCGCAATACTTTTCCATCGGACCGTATTTCCCGATCTGACTGCCATCGAACGTCCGACCCGTAAAGGTCAGAAAGGCCGGTTCGGTACTCAGGGTCACGACTCCGCGGCCGCTCTCCGGAGCGTAGAGGTCCACGACCTTCAGCAACGACCCGTCCCAATCCCGGATGATCCAACACCCGGACATACCATTGGCGATGCGCAACTGCTCATCGGCATAGTTATCCAGCCGATAATCGACCCGGCGCATCTGCCGGAAGTCAAACGGCGAACCCTCCACCGGAAGGAGCCGGTCGGGACAAAGCTGCCGGTTGGCCAGGACATACGTATCGGACTCCACCTGCATCAGATGATTCATGACATAACGGTCCCCGGGACCTTTCAGGTTGAATACCGTATGGTTCGAGAGGTTGACGACGGTCGGGCGGTCGGTGGTCGCCTCATATTCGATGCGGCAGACATTCTCTTCGGTCCACCAATAGGTCACCGAGCAATTCAGATTTCCGGGATAACCCTGTTCACCATCGGGGCTGACACGCTGGAATCGCACGCCGACCCGATCCTTCTCCTGTAGGGGCGTACTCTCCCAAACAAAGCGGTCAAAGCCCTCGGGACCGCCATGACACTGGACGGGGACTCCGTCCCGCAGTTCATTGGGCACCAGTTCGTATTTCTGACCATCGATGGAAAACGAGGCATGGTTGATCCGGTTTCCATAGCGACCGATGACACAACCCATAAACCGCTCCGCGCCCTTTTCAAACGATGCAATGTCCCCGTACCCCACGACAACATCTCCCAGCACACCGTCCCGGTCCGGAACCTGAATGCTGACGATCCGCGCACCATAATCGCACACGGTCATCCTTGCGCCCGAACGGTTCGTCAAGGTATAAAGCGTCGTTTGTTCTCCGGTCGAAAGTGTCCCGAAATCCGACGAAACCACAGAGAGGCGGCCGCCGTCGCACGAACATAACCCAGCCGCTGACAACAGCAGCAACAAATACCAATGTCTCACGATCGCCATACGATTTTTATGATTATGATTTTGGTAGATGACATTTTTTGAAAATGTATTGCCAAGCATTTAATTATCAACGGTTTATGTTTACAGAAGCCCCTAAGATTCAGTAACTTTAAAGAAAAGTTCGCTGCTTTCTCTATGAAGGTTACTGATTCCAAGGATTTGGTTAAAGTTAGCCAAATCCGCCCGATTATGCAAGAGTATTTTGGAATTTCGATGGATCTTGCCCGCATAAAGCTTATGGCTTATATGCTCCATGCACTTTGTGGGGTGCAGACTGTGAGCCTTCACAAACTGGCTTCGGCGATGCCTGCGTCGGTTGAGCGCGATTCCAATCTGCGCTGCATTCAGCGGTTCATCGCCAACTATGCCTTGAACCTCAACCTGGCAGCAAGGATGATCTTCTCTTTGCTTCCTGTTAAGGACGGTTGGGTTCTGAGTATGGACCGAGCCAACTGGAAGTTCGGAGAGTTCAACATCAATATACTCACCCTCGGCGTCACCTACAAGGACATTGCCGTTCCATTGCTGTTCAGCCTGTTGGGCAAGCGCGGAGATTCCAATTGGGAGGAACGCAAGGCTATAATGGAGCGATTCATCCGACTTTTTGGACATGGCTGCATCGACTGTCTTGTGGCCGACCGCGAGTTTATCGGCAAGGAGTGGATTGGATGGCTCAACGACAACAGAATTCGATACTACATCCGTATCCGGCAGGACATTTGGATTGTCAAGCCCTCCACAGGAGAAAGAATCAGGGCATGGTGGCTCTTTAATTCCCTCAAAGTCGGACAGGAGAAGTTCTACTACAAAACCGTTCTGCATAAAGGGCAGTATGTTTATCCTGCCGGAAGTCGAATCAAGAGGGTGCCCGAGCTTCAGATTCTGATCCGTTTCAACCGGTCTGAAGATGGAGTCGCGAGCTACAAAAAGCGTTGGGAGATTGAAACGGCCTTCCGCGCCATAAAATCTTCGGGCTTCAACATAGAGGACACATACCCGCAAGACAGAGAGCGCATCGCACGTCTGCCTGCGATGGTCCGCATCGCTCTCGTATGGACGCATCTCGTTGTTTAACATAAAGATACACACGTTAAACCTATTAAAATTCTGAAGCATGGAAGAAGAGATAAGCGTTGGTCAAGTATGGTCTTAAGGAAATCTCAAACGTGATTTTACGACCGACATACACACCTAAATTCGATGTCTTCAAATTTTTGTCATGTACTTAATATTTATTCTTAAAAAATTTGCAAAAAAATCATAGAAATATGCATAACCCGTTGTGCGTTTATGCTAAATGCACAACGGGTTATGTTAAAGCATGAGTATGTCATTTAATGACATACTTACCTAAAATGGGGAATTCCGCGATACGTAAGGTTGTACATCCATAAGGAATCAGCATGATATCTTCTTCTGACGTTTTAATTTCTCGGCCAGCTGGAATACTGTATGGCAACGGACCTGCAGAGCCGTTATATATATTCCAATCCGGAATTTTCTTGCCCTTCGTCCGAATTTCAAGCGGAGCTCCGGAAATATTCCAGGGATAGGATGTTACGTCGGTACGTACCGCTACCCGGTAATGTTCTTCCATTTTGGCCGGATCTCGTGCAATCAACGCATAATTCCAAGGAGAGGTTGTATGAACCTCCCAAAAACCTTTGTCCAGGCGTCCATTTGCGGGAACATTGTCGTTCCACTGCCATTTTTCCTCAAGACGCAATGCATAGACCAAAGGGCCTCGCTCCACACTTTGGGAGCGTTCGTACCATTCCGTCAGTCGAATCTTCATCGGAAGTTTCAATACCACCAGATCATCATTTCGCCAAGTCCTCTTTATAACAGCTATACCGTTCTTTATTTTATCCAATTTTATGCTTTTGCCATTCACGTGCAATTCAGGAGCCGTACACCATTCAGGGATGCGCAGGTGAAAGGGAAAACAGACAGGATTGTCGGTGTAGATTTGGAAGCGAACCGTTTCTTCGAAAGGATATACGGTTTTTTCCTTGATCAGAATTTGTTGTCCGTTGATCTCTGTTTTGACTTGTGACGGAGAGTAAAGCAGGGCTGCAATTCCCCCGTCGTTTGTTTTATAAAAAAGATTTTGTACGAACTTCGGCCATCCCTGGTGCATGTTGGATGTACAACAAGGATAACCACTTAACAATCCGAAACAGGTGGTCGTTCCATGATGGTTTGTATCAAAATTTCGGTCGCACATCGAAATTTCGACTTGGTTGATTTGCTGAAAATATTGACGGGTCATGAAATTATCCGAGATCTGTGTCGGAAGTGCATTGAATGCAATGCGTTCGATTTGAGATGCATAGTCTGGATCTCCGGCGATTTGCAACATATTCTCCAAAGAGAACATCATCTCGACAGCCGTACATAATTCGGAACCTTGGGTCGGGTTATTGCCGTGCAGCGCCTCGTCTCCAATGATAACTCCGTGTGGCCCGCTGATGAAGGTATTGATATCTTTTAACCCCTGTTTTGCGGCATCTACATATTTTTGCTCCGGGTGGCGCTGGTAATAGATTAACGGGGTCTTCATGCCGTGTGCGAGATTGACACAATGCATGCTTCCCGTATGCCACCAGTTGTGTGAGGTGAATATTTGAGTAAACGGGAAGGTTTGCGAATAAATGATCTCCCCCAGATCCAGCAGAAAATCATCCCCCGTAATATTATACAGCCAATATACGGACATCAAATTGTCGCCGCCGCGATAACGCGCCCAGAAAGTCCAGTGATCCAAAGGATACACAGGTAGTGTCTTCAGTTGATACTGGAAATATTTGGTCATAAAATCGATGACCCGTTTGTCACCGGTAGCCGAATAATATTGCTGCATTACTTTCAACATGACCATTTTGGGCCACCAATCTCCGCAGTTGTTACGCTGGATTCCGACAATGGTATTTTCATAGTCGGTATCGGGACCGAAATACCCGTTTTCCTTTTGGCTTGCCAAAGTCCATTCGATCCAAGGCTTAACTTTGGCAATCAGTTCTGCATCGTCAAGGATGTATGCCAACGGTAACAGACCGTCGATCCAATATGGTCCTCGCTCCCATTGATCTCCGTCTCCTCCTAGCCAGCCATTTGTCGGCCCCATTACGAGAGGATATAACCGGTCTAAGTTGCCAGACAGTCCCTCTTTTTGGCGAACGAGCATTTCTTCGAGCCATCCGGCCGGTTTGATTGCACCTAACGAAAACTCTTGATAGGGATTTTCCTGCAGTCCGGGTTTATCGGCTACTGGCTGGCCATATGCTATCGGCATACCGAGCGATAAAAGTAACGGGCAGACTGCAATTAATCTTATTACACCTTGTAATTTCATAATCATCCAAATATTTTTTAGCAGATGACATTTTTGAGAATGTATTTATAAGCATCTAATTTACTAACGGATTGGCTTGTATAATACTCTGAAATTCAGCAACTTTAAAGAAAAGATCGCTGCTTTCTCTATGAAGGTTACTGATTCCAAGGATTTGTTATGTAAAATTATACAAAACATTCGGTTTCGGGCACCAATCTTCAATCAATCTTTACAAGAATCCGAGCACAAAAAGGCGTGTATACTGTCTCACAACGTGTTCAGTCATCAGTCAGTCTCTTCATCCAAGAGAGCATCGACAGGTGCATCCGGCGGCGGAAAGATTTTTTCCCAAGCGTTTGCATGTATTTTCGGGCCCAAGGAGCTCCTTATTATAAAAGAGCCCGGCAATACGACAACGGGAACACATAATTCAAAAAATTAGCAAATGAACCGAAAACTACTGGTTTTGTAGCTCTTACTTACGACATTTCAAACAGGCAAATACTGTGCTTATTTTCTTTTTAGTCTACAAAAGGTCGATACCCAGTTCAAGTCAATTCGAGGTAAAGCATAGGATAAAATTCCTTATCCATAGCGGTAGGGCTAAACCATGACAAGTTATTTTTCGGGATTGTTTCGGTTCCTCCAATGTTCCCAAACGACTTCTGCCTAAATTATTAACATCATCAAAAATCTCCAAATAAAAGAGGTTGTCAGAAGATGATTCTAAACTGTAAGGGTTTTTCTCACGCTTGCAGACAACCTGAAGATAAATATCCAGTCGCACTCACGGGGAGTGTTATGATCACTTCTTCCATTGAAGTCTGTACCGACTGCTCATATGGCCATTACGGCAGTTTGCTGAACTCGCGTTCGCTCCCTTCCAGATGGCTGTCTATTTCCCCACCAGGACACATCTCCAATAGTGGCGCTAATACACTATCCTCACCGGATAAACATACCATCAATATTCTATTTTTCAATAGTTTACATCTTGAAATCCACCGATTCGAATGAATTATTCATAAATAAAGAGTATCTGTAAAATTAGTAAATTCTTTACTTAACTCACTTTAGTTTACATCCCTCAGTTTTGATTTTTCATGCCCGACTTTTACTCTTTCTATCCCTCCCTTTTCATTGGGCAACAATCTTCCGAAGCCGCCGGAGGAACTTTGCGCAAGGTTTGCCGGTGGCAACTCGTCCTGACCTTGCGTTGTCCGTCCGGCGGCTTATCTTTGCGGCAGAAAGGGAAGGGCTACTTGTTTTTTAACTTTGCTGCGTCGCGTTTGAGCTGTTCGGCCTCTTGAGCTTTCAGCCGCGCCTGCTCGTCGAGAGCCGCCCTTCTGCGTACCAAGCGTTCGTACTTCTCGACATCCTGCCGCATTGAGTCGATACGTCGTTGGTCCCGCTCGACCTCGAACAACTCCTCCAACTCCGACAGCCGTTTCGGTGATGCCTCACCCTTCATCAGCACATAGCGATACTTCAGATCGTTGTCATACCGACTTCGGTCGGGCCGCCAGTCTAAATAGAGTCCGACAGACTGCACCGCAATCACGACAAACATCGACATAAAGAGCCAAAAGTTGCGGGTTGCGTCAAGAGAGAGCGAGAAACGGTGCTGCACCATCCGCGGCGGCAACTCCTCGGGAATCTCCATCCCGACCACTTTCTCTTCCATCTCCGAAATCTGCGCTCCGAGGTCTTTCCTAATCTGCTCCTGCCGATCGGAGATCGCTTGAAGCAGTTGCTTGATCGCGTCCGTATCAACGGGCGCTGCCGACTGTGATCGGGCTTCGGCCAACTCCGTGCGGAGCGTCTTGATAAGGGTCTCCTTCAACTCCTCGTACATCTCAAAGGAGAGTTCCAGGGTGTTCTCTTTCATCTTTCTCGTATTTTAGGTTTGTTATCCGATTTTGCGGGAGCGTGCCTCCATGCGGCGCTTGCGTTCCATCAAGGCTACGGCCATCGCCTCGGCCGCCTTGTTGATCAGCGCCGTGATGCGGGCGATATGCTCCTCGGGGCTCTCACCTTCACGCCGTTGCATCATTTCGGGCGAAAGGGCAAATGGCGAGTCGAACGGCGGCAGCGGTATCGACCCGGCACTGCCGAGCGACACCGTTCCTGCACCATGGTCTCCGCCTCCTCCACCACCTCCCGCAGCAGAGAAGGAGCGCCCGCCTTCGAACATACCTGCAAAAGCAGCCCGGAAGCTCCCGGCTGCCGCCTTGAGTCCTGACATCAGGGTCGTATGCCGCTGCTGTGCCTGTCCGAAGTGGCGATCCAACTTCGAGAAACTGAAGGCCCGGTCAACCTTCGAGCCGGAGAACTCCAGCCCGTTTTTCGAGAACAGAACGCCCTGCTTTTGGCTGGTAGAACCGCAATACTTGTAGCGGACATTGATGCCCTGTTCCTTTAATCTCTCTTCCAGTTCGTTCCAGTTCCTGCATTTTGGCAGGCTGTCCTTGAACGCACCGTAGATCTCGTACCGGGTTCAGTCGGGCTCGCGTAGCCGCTCCCGCCAGACGGCCTCCTTGCCCGGTGCCAGATGCAACCCGAAGCGTTCGGTCAGCTCGCGGCACACCTTCGCATTGCGGAGCTTGATGTTGCGGTCGGAAATGGTCTGCCCGTGATCACCTACGCGATTGTAGACCAGATGGCAATGGGGATGGGGCTGGTCGAGGTGCCGCACCAAAAGGTATTGCGTATCGGTGATGCCCATCTTCTGCATGTACTCCCGGGCAATTTGTGTCATCCGCTCGTCGGTGAGCTTCGGGGCATCCTCCGGCGAAAACGAGAGGGAGATATGTCCGACGTTCTGCTGCAGACGGGGATTGAGGCGCGCCTGATCCTCGAAATCCTCGACCATCTCCCGCACACCGGGCGGCTCGACACCCCGAGCCTCCAGCACGCGCGACTGCTCCTTCATCACATAGCCGACCGTGCCGCCGAACGATCCTCCCGAAATGACCTTACCGATCACGGCGCAGGGCTTCGATCATCCGCACCAGCTCGGCCTGAAGCGTCGCATGTCGCACGGCAACGGCTGCAAATCCCTGGGCGTGGGCCAGCCGGGTCAGCTGGTTCAGATTGCGGGCAAGCCTCTTGAGTTGGGCGAGCCATTCGAGATGCTCACTCCGCAGCCGCTCGCGGACCGAGCCGTTGAGAATCAGTTGCCGCAGCACCTCGGTGCGCGGAATACCTGCCGCACGGGCCAGGGCGCGGAGCTTGAAGTTGCCGGCAGTGTTGCACCGCAGGGTGATGCGGTACTCCTGTTTTCGGGCACGTCCCAAAGGCGGACGGCCTCCTTTCTTCGGTGTATTCATGGATTGAAATTTTTGAGTTGAGACCATCGGGATAGGGCCTTGCGGCCGGTTTTTGGCTGACAAAAACACAAACTTGCATCCCTTAAACCTTCATTCCTCCCTTGGGTCGTAATTGCGGTTTTCGGGATTCGGTCTTTGTCTCTTCCGAATCATTCCGAAGCCGTTTGCGGGCGATCCAAAAGTCGTTGAGATCCTTGTAATCACGATAGAGATGCGCATGGTCGATCACCTGGCTGCGAGGACACCGACGGGTCAGTTCGGCGAGGGTACGACGACCCGCCTCGTCGTTGTCCAGAAAGGCATGGATCGTCGGATGCCGTTCGAGGAAAGGAAGCGCCTTCGGCAGGTTGACCACCGAGTTCAGAACTGTGGCGTCGATCCCGAACGGTGCGGGGTGCTTCATCGAGAGGCAGGCGAGGAAGTCCATGAATCCCTCAAAGACAATCACCTTGTCGGACTGGTGATCGACGGTCGTTATCTGTTTGGGCGAAGAGCTTCCCTTGAAGCGTTCGGACCGCAGCTCCCAGCCTCCGCAGTCATTCCGGAAGCCGATGGCGAAAAAGCAGTGGTTGCGGACCTGATAGCGTACCTCCCGACAATATGCCGCCGCAATTCCGGGTACAATGCCGCGTGAGGCAAGATATCCGAATAGGGCCGGATGGCGCAGCGGTGCATCCGAAAGGATACGGAGCGCCGGTTGGGAATTCGGGCTCTCGGTCGGCCGAGCATATCGCTTGCAGATGCGGGCGGCCAGGAGGCTGACGACACCTTCGGCCGCGTGTTGCAGGTGTTCGAAGGCTTCGCTGCGGCTGCATCGTTCCAGTCGCATGATGAGTGCGTGCAGAGCAGTGGAAGCCATTTCTACTTGCTGCATATCTTGATCAAGCACAGAGGCGAATCCCATGATTTGTGTTTGTGAAATTCCGGCTTGTTTTCCAGTTCCGGATACACGTGCAGTAAAGTCTACAAGATATGATTCTGCGGCACTGCTATTCTGAGCTACTTCATTGATGGCACTCCCTGTGGCGAGCATAGCACCGCGTAATCCTAGTGTTTTATCTTCACCAAACATTTGTGCTAGTTTACCAATATTCTTAACTGCATCTTCTCCTAGATCCTCACCCAATGCAACATTGATTTTATCGGCAGCATCTACGAAGTCAAGAATATCCTGCTTTCCTTGTATACCGAGGCGACCTGCATCTTGTGCCAGCTCGTTCAATCGTTCGCGTGGAGTCCGGGTATCTATCTTTTTGAGATCTTCATTCAGATCCTTCACCGCTTCATCTGTCATCCCAGTGTATTTTTTTACTCCAGCCATAGCCTCGGAGATTTGCGCATAGTCATCAACGGAACGTCGTATAGTCATAGATAATCCTGTAACAGAGGCGACAACTCCACCGATAAGGGCCATATATTTATTGACGAAGTTAGCGGCCTGCCCCCAAACGGTTCCCTGGCATCCCACTTCAACGCGCATTGCTGCTTGAGCACGAGTGAGAGCTTCGGTTACCCGTCGATTCTGTTCTAAGGCTACTGAGTGCTGTTGTGTACCAGGTATTGCATCCCGGAGCTGCTTACGAACCTTGGACTGTACAGAGATCAGTTCGTTATAGGTTGCTCCGGAAAGATTGCTCAGAATACGTTCTGTTTCTCTGATACTTTGTTTGTACTTTTCAAGAGTCGTCGTTTTCTTATTAATTTCCTGCTGAAGTTTTCTTGATTGGGTGTTGTAGTTAGCTTCGGATTTATTGAGAGAGGCTAACTTGTTTTCCAATTTTTGGATAGCAGTTTCGACTTGCTTGACTCCTAATGCGGCTTCCGTGCCATCAATGTAGATTTTAATACTACGGTTAAGATCGTTGCTCATAGATTATTTGTTGATATAGATGCGTGTGGCATCAATGATCATTGAATCGAAATAGTTGGTAATGATTGTTTCTAGTTCGGGGATTCGATTACGGACAATGGGATCGAACCATTCGTATGCTTTGCGGTTTCCTGTACCCTGGCTGCCATTCAATGATTCAGGATTGGTATGCCGGACAATCCCGGTACTTACCTCGATCCCGCCGATTCGTTTCAGTTTCGTCCACTTGGATCCAGTTGTTCCTCCATACCCTTTTCCGGCTCCTTTGTGGATGTAGATGCCATGACGGGGAAAAGAAAAACCGAGTTTGTTGATGAGTCCATATTTGTCAGTATACATTCTAGGTCTCAAATCGGTGGCCACACGCATGCTGTGAGATGAAATTGATGCACGTAGTTGGGCAGCGACAGAGTTCATCCATTTCTGTACGTCTTTATTGAATGCGACTAGCCGGTCAGCGTCTTTAGCCATCGTATATCGTTCTATTTCGGATACGGTTTCTATGTGTATGAGCTGTGACGAGCCTTTGCCTGCCAGATTGTTGGCGCGGCGAACAGCGGCATTATAACGTCTGACATCGGAACGCATATCCCGATAATTTTTATAGAATCCCATAGATTAGTCCTCCCAAAAATCAGAGTTGATAAAAAAATCTTCAGGTTCCCGCAGGGAGAAGGTAAGTACCACTCCATAGAAGTTGTCACCTATAGGTCCTATTCCGTTGATACGTGTCGTTCGGCTAATGGAGTATTTCAGAGTTGGATCGTGAAAGAGGCGGTTACGGATTTGCTTGGCAATGACTTTACAGTCTAATGCGGCTTGATTGATTGTTTCCGGACGTGACGAATTTGTGTTGCGTGCGACGATGAATGAATATTCATTACGGTCAGTCAATCCATCTCCATTGTTGTCGGATGATTCGGATTCCATACCATCAACAGCGATAAGGACCATTCCTGTCACATTTGAGAGCTTATCCTCAAATCCGAATAAATCTTCAAACCCAAAGGCGGTGAAGAAGTGAGGATGTTCCGGGGTGTGGGAAATCGGTTTGAGCTTATTGGCTAGAAGCTCGCCATATTCATAATGAGAATATTGTTCCATAACTTTGCAATGTTTTGGTTATGGAGACAAAAATAGCCCGCTGTGGGCGGGCTATAAAGGACAGTTACTTTGCTAGTAAATAGACTAGAAGTAGTAATAACAGGGCTATGAAAAGCCCTTTACTCATTCGATATCGTTCAGGTAATTCATCTGAGGCACTTTTATGACCATTATAGTCCCGATTATATACCGTAATATTTTTCTTGCGTCCTGCAGTGAATGCTAGAGTCAAGGCTATTATTCCGGTTACTATGATGATAAATGCTATCATGGATCTAAGTCTTTATTATTATTGGGTAACAAGGTACGGATTAATCC
>OGZC01000639.1_pt1 | contig 20258 bp, 13 predicted proteins | sample 1576751 | NCBI WGS metagenome assembly OGZC01 (sample SAMEA3541486, study PRJEB24748) | human gut metagenome | biome: human gut; feature: human-associated habitat; material: faeces | place: China | collected 2012
CGAGACAAGGCATTGGCGCAAAGCCGCTCATCAATCTTTTTCCACTGATCACTTCTTTAAAATATCTTCGATGCGATAAATTCTTTATCAATCCATTGTCATAATGAGCATCCCCATTTGGCTCGATCAATGCAGTCCCACCAAAATCTGTATGTTTTGTGATCGACTTGATCAAATCCATATTCTTCTTTGCTAACAGATGGTCTGTCTTGCCAATCTCTTCTGCTAATGCATTTAAGTAATCATATTGAATATCTAATATTGTTCTTAAATGCTCACTCTGTCTGACCACGTTGTTCCTCATCGTGTTTTTTGATCTTTGTTCAACAGAACGTTTTATGCAAAAGAAGAAAACAAAAAGTCCTACGATGACTGCCGCTAAGAATATACTGATCACAGCCGCATATTTTTTAATCTGTGTCTGATTCTTCTTCATAACTTTGATTCTCCTTGATTCTATATCTGGATATATTTTTGTTCTATTTAACTATACCAAAATTTGCTATATCCGTCTATTTAATCCTGTGAAAATCTTTTCTATATTAGAATAAAAAAAGAGAATTACATATCACAACTCATTAAAACAAATACCCCTAGAGATATAATCTCTGGGGGTATTTAAGTATGTTTACGAAATAATTGAGCAAAATATTAGACTTACACAAGAACTTTGTAGAAGATATGGTTTAGACCTTTCGGTATAGCTTTTCTATAATTGCTCCATTGATAACTCTACCGCTATCCGTAAAGTTCGGTACCAATAATCCATGTTCGGTTTCTTTGGTAGAAACGAGTACCCAGTCACCAGTTCCATGATCAATGCCATTTCGATTGCCAGTCAGCCATACTTTTTCGCCATAGTCTGTTTGCAACTGAAATGTGATATTCACTGGGATTTGCACGCCTGCCATAATGGTTCCAGTTTCTTTGGTTTGTACATCTTGAGGTTCACTTGTAATGTTTTCTTTGGAAATATCATATTTTGAAAGTGCACTTTCGCCAATTGGCCACATTTCTCCGGCAACACCAGTTACCACATATCCAGTTCCAACAGGTGCATAACTGTCTTCTAAAATATTGTATACAATACCGGGTTGGTCGGTATTGTATAATCGATTTCTATCTGCTTTTTGTATTTTTGCGGTATAGCTTCTATTGGTGAACAATAGCCATTTTATATCTGGCTTGAGTATATATGAAATGTTCGTACTAATGTTCATACACCTTTCTCCTCTGCCGTATAACTTAAAGTTCGTTTAGTACATTTCCAATATCTTCAATTGATTTATTTTCATTGATAATAGTAATATTATCTTCTTTCGCACGGTCGCGAATATAATCTGGAATATCAGAATTAATATCAACCAATAAAATAGCTTTTATATCAGAAGAAAAGTGATTTTGCAAACTATCCAGCTTGTAAATAATATCATTATTAATTTCATTTCTTGCTTTGGCTTCAATCAAAATCGTTTTCATGCCTTTTGTTAAAACGAAATCAAATTCATTTTTCACTTTATCAGACCATTTGCAAGTATAGCTGTTTACAACATCATCAAATTTACCTGATTCTATTACTTTATGGTAGATATAAACTTCAAAAATACGTCCTGCATTTGTCAAAAGTGTTCGAATGGAATTAGTCGCATAAGTGAAAGAAAAGAAACCATTTTTCTGTTGATCTAGGTTTGGCTTTCTATAAACATAATTGAGCAAATATCCGGAATTTCGTAAATCTCTTAGTAGTTGATCATATTGGTCTAATTGTTCTATTGATGGTGTTTTATAGTCATTATAACGCAAAGAGATATTCTCATGTAAAGATCCAGTTTGAATAATTAGACTGTCTGGAGAATAGGAGTTATTCTTAAATTCGATTCTTTCAGGATGTGTTAATGCATTTGTTTCTCCAAACAATCGATAAAATCCGCTTTGCTGAGAGTATGTACAAGACATTTGAACAGAAAATGTTTCTGTATTGATCCATTCACAATCATAATCCGAAATAATATTTTTGTCTACTGCTGCCTCTAATACTTTTTTTACACCATTTCCGCACTCTGATGGCAGTAAAACTCGAAATTTTGTTGTAGATGCAGTTTCTTCGTCGCCTTTTGCAATATATACTGTATTCTGTTTTTGGTATAAAAAATTGCAGAGTTTCTTCCATGTAGAAGGATTCTTTCTATAGATTTCAAAAAGTTTTTCGTAATCTTCATGGAATTCTGGCTGATCAGAACTACTGCCGACAGCATTAGAAATACGGAACACATCATCTACCAACAAAACTGGTTCCTTTTTAATATAGGAGAGTGCGTTTTTATCTGAAAATGTAACTATGGCACCATCTTTATACCTATACTTTGGAATATCTTTGTCTTTAAGGTATCCACTTAAATAGCCAAGATTATTTTCTACTGCACAAAGTTGATTTGTACGGTTTTGCTTTTGTAACCATACAAGCAATGATGATTCATCTGGAAAGATACGAACATTATATCCTTCGTCTTTTATGGCTTTGAGATTTATCTCTTTTATCATAGAGTCATGATCTACAAATACAAATTCTATAGAGGAACGAACATTTTTTTCTTTTAGTAGCTTTATTCTTGGCAAAATATCACAAATTTCTCGAATAGCATCTCGGTCGTCTATCATACATAAATACTCTATCTTCTGTGGATTTACGATCATAGGTGCATAGAAGTTTTTCATGATTTGTTTCGCTTGAAATGGAATTGCAAGTGTGATATTATCTCGATAAGTTAAAATAAATGGAATTTGATCTATCAATGCTTCGTCATCTATTTTATAATCGCGATACTCTGCTGCACGAAAAATTGGTAGAATATCATTAGAAAAATTTCTGACGATTGTTTCTATTTTTTTTCTTTTTGATTCTGTTCGAATTAAGCTAAGAAATTTCTGCTTCATATACTGACAAAGCCTTGTTTTTTCAGTTCTTCCATGAAAAATATCTTTTACTGTATTGAACCAGTGATAAAATGCATTCCAAGAATCTTTTGAATGTTCAGGCAAGCAAGTTCTCATGCTTTGCATGAGTTCTCCAAGGATATTTTCTTTTTTTCGAATATTTTTTGCCAATATTTGATAAGTACGATGTAATTGTACAGACATCTGTTCAAGTGCATCTAGTTTTTTTAGTTCCTCTGGTGTAGAATTGTCCCATTTTTGATGCGACCATGATTTCAGTAAATGTTCTGTGCTTGATGGAACAATGCAAACATGTTGCCGTTCGGTTTCATCTTTGGCTTTCAAGTTTGACATACTTTCTATGTCAGAAAGTTTTGAAATATAGCCGTCTGTAATTTTATCTGTTACCCATCTGCCATGTTCATTACAGATCAATATATCACGCTTTTTTGACAATTTTTCTAGATATGCTTCTGCAGCATCTTCAGCAGACATTGTTCTTAAATCAATATTCATGTACATTAAATTGTGTCTCATGGTTAATACAAAATATATACAAGAATTGAAATTATATGGATGTCGAAATTCTTCCTTAATACGTCGCCATGTGATATTTAAACTTTTTTTCCAAACAAGGTGCACATTCCAAGCCATTTGTTCAATCAATTTTTGTTGTTTTGCTTGAATTGTTTTTTTGATATAAATAGGAGTAATCCATTCTGGAAGTGATTTTTTTTCTGTTTCCAGAGCACATTGCAATAATGAATCAGGAAATTGATAATGTATAATTCTGCTATTTCGAAGTGTAAGACTATCAGAACTTTCTGCTATAAAAATCAATTGTGGTTGTTCTGAAAGTTGATTAACAGCAGTATAAAAATGAATATTTCCATAGCAATCTTGTGAAGGCTTGTGCCTATCAACACAATAAAAATCTTGTAATGCTGGACGCTGTTCCAAATATAATTCTTTTTTGCATTCTGGATCAATCACGAAGAAATTGACTTTGACATCTGGAAAATGCAATACCTTAAGCAGCATGTCCAAATAAAGTTGTCCTACAGTGTCAAATCCAAAAATGCATACAGAAATCTTTTTTGACTCATCTGGAAGTATTGGATTGTCATACAAATGATGTTGTAAAACCAAACGAATATTTTTTTCCGCATCTGTATCAATCTGCTTTCTGATTTTTGTTAAAAGACGATTATGATTTCCATTTCCTCTAAGTATTTCTGTAATTCGAAGTGGTGCGAATACTTTTTCAAAATCACTTAAAAAAGCTTCGCAGGACGGATAACGATTGTCATGATCTTCACACAATGATTTTTGAAGAACTTTCGTTAAAATTTTCAGGATTTCAGTATCTTCTTGCAGAGAACTACAACGAAACATTTCACTAGATTTCAGTAATCTCGGGATATGCGGATAATTTTTTGCATAGAAAGTACGATTTGTCAATGCGTAAAATAACGTTGCACCAACCGAATACACATCACTTCTACATGTAAAAACAGAATCAGGTGCCATAAAACCTTCTGTTCCAATTATCTGGTCTGCATCATCTACACTGCAAATGGAATTAATGTCAAACAAACAAAGTGTTTGAGATAAAAATTCTTCACCTCGAATATATGCACCAAAATTTGAGGGCTTGATGTCACGATGAAGTAATCCAGCACAGTGGAGTTGTTCTACACAGACAGCAAGCTGCTGAATAGTCAGTAATATTTGAATGAGATTTTCAACAGGCTTTCTTTGTAGACTCTGATAAACTTTTTTCAAAAATCCATCAAATGGAATACAGGGAGGTTGCGGTGTCCAGACATACACGCTATCTGCACCAGTGTATACCTCAAAATTTGGAATAAATTCAAATGCACTTACTTTTTCTTGCAGAAGTCGATAAGGCTTTAAATATGTTTCTGGAGTCTCTACTAGATAGCCTGTCCCTTTTCGAAGGTACCCATTTGCATCTCTTCGAAATACTGCTGTATCTGCAGGATAAAATTCCTTGAGTATTCCTTTAATTTCGCTTTCATCTTTGGCATGGTAGCAAATCGCAGATGCTCCATCTCCGATTGGTTTTTCTCCAAGTATGGTAAAAACTCTAGTATTTTTACCATTAGAAGTATCGAGCTTAATTTTTGTATTTTGATTCAATACGATTCTTTTCATCATTCAGCTCCATCTGTGTCAGATTGCATACTATAATAGCTGGAAAGAACACACATCATATCAATTATATTTTTTTCACTCATTGGAATAAAATTTGCATCATTCAGATACTGATCTAATCCTGTAATGCGGTGCGTATAATCTGCCCATACTTCAGAAAAATTCTTATGTTTTCCTTTATTTTTTTGATTATAGTATGCATGATAATGTGCAAGAACTTCTGTTCTCGTAACAACCGCATTTTTTCTTTTTGTAGTATTTTCTGAAGTTGTCATATATCGAATTGCATGATAAAACATTCTGCAAAATCGCTTTATATGTTCTTCTTCAGGATTACTGCATTCAGATTCTTTAAGTATTTTTGATACTTCATTAAAAAACGAATTAAACGCTTCGCTTTTTGTTTCTTTCTGAAAATCATCTCGAGGTATACTGCACGCATCTTTTATTGTATCAGAAGAAAAAAATGTAAAACCAGAATCCATCGTCAATTGAGTTTGCATAAATTCTTCGTTTTGTATTGCAGAAGCAGTTTGCTGTACAGTACCACTGCAATCATATGTTTCCCTCATAAAATCGAGGAATTGATCTTCTTTTATATTAAAAAGGACATCATAACGAAGATCAGCATAGTAAGCTGTATTTGCAGAAGTCTTGTGTTTAGAATGATACGTTGTGTCTCCTTTGAGTTTTGCAAGTGCCATTTCAATCTTCGCAAGTGTTTCTATAGGAGAACGGTTATCAGTATCTTTGTATTGCCAGTCAATATAGTATAGCCAAACAATATCTCTGTAATCTTTCCAATGAATTCCATGACCGTCTGGTAATATGCTATTATTTCTTTCATCGGAAATACAAGCTAAGAGATTGTTAATGTAGTATTCTTCAAATATTTTTTCAATACATTCTTCAGCAGAAAATTGGTAAGCAACAGCAAAGAAAAACAAATCCATTCTAGTTTTATTATCAAAATAACCGTCTTCCAAATTATCACAAACACGCAGCAAACCGTATGTGCCATTTCGTCTAGTCTGCTCGATTGTTGTTTTTGGGTTTTCTAAAATGTTGAAAATGGAATCATCTAATTTTTCAACAATCAATACTTTCAATTTTTGCTTAGTGCATGTTTTTTTGTCACAATATTTATCAATACAGTATTTCTTAATATAACCAAGACCATTATATCCAGTATAATTGTCTAAGAACATACTGTTGGCAGGCATATCCAACAGCATAATTGCTGCCATTTTCAGTAAACGTAGACGTAATCTTTGCCCATGAAAAAAAGACTTCTGAGAGCCTTCTTTTCGAGGTTCATGTGCTTCCACTAAACGCAACAGAAAATCAGCTGGGACAGCATATTGCTGAAAAGTATGGTATAACATATGAATTATTTCAGAACGAATGGAACCTGTCCATGCATAACTAGATATTGCTAGAGTCACCTTTTTTCGAATTTGCTCTAATTCTATATCATCATTTTCATTACTATCTTTAGAGTCTACTGAGAATCCTAATGTGTTTAGTCTCTCTTTGATAGCCTTTTTTATTTTTGGTTTCTCGGCATTTTCTGCTGCAACTAGATCTGTCATCATATTCTTTAGGTCTGTTTTTGAAAAAAAGTCTCTATCATATAACTTTTTTATTTTTTTCGCTTTTGCGGTAAGTTCTGTTTCCATCTATAAGGCTCCTTTCTGCCATATTATTTCTCTTAAAGTATATCATAATATAACTAAAAATGCAATAGGAATTATAAAAAAATTGATCAATAATGCTGAATTTCGACTTTCAAATATGTAAAAATTATAAGTGCTTCTCTATCAAACTTTCTATAACACGATTTACAGAAACACCACTTTGTTCAGCAGCATTTTTTACTTTTTGATAAACAGACTGCTTCATAAGTAAATGCACCCTTCTATTATGTCGTTCCTCTGGTTCTATATCCATAGAAACAATCTGAACTTTTTCCAGTTGCTCTTTTGGAGTTCCGTTTTTGTTTACAAAGCTACTGATTGCACTATTTTTATATTTTCCCATAATTCTGTATCCCTTCTACTTCATCAACGAATTTCATATAGTCCATAGCTACTTTCGATTTTTCAGCGTAATCATATAAACTCTGTTTGGATACCTGAGCCTCTTTGATTGTTACGCTCTCTCGAATTTCACTTTGAAAAACCTGAGTTCCAATTTGAGTGGCCTGCTGTTCTATTGCACTTCGAAAGTCTTGGGACAGCCTAGTTCTGGAATTGTAACGTGTAATGAGAATCCCATCTATGTGCAGATCAGAATTTGTGTACTCCTGCACTGCTTTAAGTGTTTCTTCTAACTGGTTCAGTCCAACTAAAGACAGAATATCTGCCTGTACCGGAATAATGACACTATTCGAAGCAGTAAAAGCATTAACTGTCACAATTCCAAGATTTGGAGGTGTATCGATTATGACATATTCATATTCAGAAATGGATTCCAAAGCTTTCTTTAGCCGATATTCTTTTCCAACTTTATTGATCGTCATATCTGCTTCATAAAGGGCAGGGCTTGCTGGAATCAAGTCTACATGCATTTCTGTATGGAAAATACAACTAGTAGCATCTTTTTTTCCTCGCAAAATACTGTAAATATTATCATCTGATTCTGATAGGATTTGTTCTTCTACACCTAGCAAATAAGAAAGATTACACTGTCCATCCATGTCAATAGCAAGCACTCTACGATGTTTTTTCTGTAATCCCAAAATGAGATTGAGAGCTGTAGTTGTTTTTCCAGCTCCCCCTTTTTGGTTGCCTACTGTGATAATCTTCATCTGTTACCTCCTTTTATGCACATAAATCATGCATATGTTTTATACACATGCACATAATTTATGTGCATGATTTTATTATATCACAACAAAAATGAAAAGTAAAGATTCTATTTTAGATATTTTTCGTTTGAATATGTAAAATAGCAGAAAATTTGGCTGAAATAAAATACAATTCACAGAGTTGGATACATTGCAATACCTAAGGCAATACCGCACAAAGAGCGTCTGGCGACTTTGCACGCCATCTGCTTGCAAATTTCCCGTCATATTTCACAAAAATGCTCGTGAATACATCAAGTATTCACTCCGCTTTTTGTTTCATCTGACGAAAAATTTGACGACGCATCTGTCGCACAATCTTTGTGCGGTATTGCCCTAATTGTATCAAAATCCAGATGCACTTGTTTCCCCAAGAAGCCATTTTAAAAAAAATTCAGTGTCAGGATAAAAAACTTGAAATCAAGTCAAATCAACCGGTATTTATATTAGAAACAGCTAAGATTTCAGGCAAAGTTTTTCTGCTGGATTCAAAAAAATTTTTTTAAAAACTTGAAAATGAGGAAGTGCGTTCGGTATCTATATTAGGAACCGTTGAATTCACCAGAAAATAGAAAGGATATTTTTCAATGCAGAAAAAAATAAGAATGCACAAGCCAAGAATGCGTAGCAAAGGCGACTGCTATGATTTTATATAGAAATCACAATGCAGTGTTTGCTGTCAATAAAACTCTCAAAAGGTATACGATACTGGAAAGCATTCGTAGGAGGTATAAATATGACAATGTATTTGGAAAATGAAAATGTATTATGTTTTACAGAAACAGGTACAAACAATCGTCAATTTTATGCGAATACGCATATCCGTTATTGAAAGAAGGTGATACATTATGGCAAAAGCAAATTTGTTTAGAGAAATTGGTACGATTCTTGATATCTTTTTGGATATGTGAAAACAAAAAGAAAGAAGGTGATATTATGTGTAAATACCGTCAGTGCATCATATGTAATCCACTTTGCCCATTTCGGTGGCTTTAAAATTATTATGTAATTGAAAGGAGTGATATATTATGACAAAGAAAAACCTGTTCGGGGAAATTGGTGAGATTCTGGACATTATCTTGGGACTGTAAGTTTATACATCATTTATCAAGGAAGTGAAATGATAATGGAATTTGAAATGCAAATGCTCATAAACTTCTGGAACAAAATGCTTCATTGCAGAAAAAATGACAGTAATTGCTGGTAGTACTTCATCTTTAAAAGAAACATAAAAAATCAAAAAAAGGTGGAAAAGCAGAATGTAATATGATATAATAAATAATAATCCATTTACTTCGATAATGGATTAGTGTTAGTTGAGTGCTTTTTAGAAAAAGAAAGGAATCTTATTTTATGAAAAGATATATTTTTGCCAATCCTACGATGGCACCTCGAAAATTGACATCGAATTTCACGGAAAACTGCAGCCAACTCTCCTGTCTGGATCAAATCAATATTCCAGTAAGCTTTCCGATTCTGATTTCACTGAAAAACACAGTATCAGAAGGCGAAACTGTTAAGGTGACCGTCATCAAGAAAGTCGGACACGACTGCACCGAGAAAAACTATACCACTTTTCTGAGTGAATTGGATGCCATCATGTATGACTACGACTTATATGGTCTTTACCGTATGTACTATAAAGGTCTTACTCAGAAACAGCTGCAGACAAAATTGCAGAATGAACGTGACAACAAAGAAATCGACAATGATTTTATGACTTGGCGACAGGCAGAAATTGATCGTATTCATCAGGAAAAAAATCCGCTATTCCATTGCGACATCGAGTCTATTGAAATTCCGTGCGATGAAAAGCCTGACACACAGGTACGACTGCTGTTTCAAATCATTCAAACTTTAGAGAATTCTTTGGACGAAGACATTTATGTAGATCTTTCTTTTGGTTCCAAGCCGATTCCGATTGTGATGAATATGGCACTGACTTATGCTTATCAGCATGGAGATGGAATTTTTCCGAAATGCATGAGCTATGAATCGTTCGAATACAACGGAAAAGATACATCTTCGCTCTATGATGTTTCCTCGTTACTGTTCTTGCAGAGTTCGATTATCAATATGGAAAAATCTGATGTAGCAAATCCGATTAAGTTCATTGAAAAAATGATGCTTGATGATAATGAATAATTTCAAAGGGAGGTTTAGTTGGAAATGATTGAAGGGATAAATTCTGTTCCCAAAAGTAAAGAAGTACCGTCTCAAAAAAATACAGGTAAAAAGAAAAGACCGCCTAACGCATATAAAGATTGGAAAAAAGTCAAAATATTGTTGGAAGAAATGCTTCGGCAGGGTTGCTCTGGAAAAAAATCACAAATGACTGAACAACAGAAAAGTATGAATGATGAGATTTGTACTGTTCTTTTTGAAAATAAACGTGTGAAAAAGGCAAAGGGTAGCGACTGCATTGGTAAATATATCGAAAATTTGGAAAAATTCAAAGAACTTTTTTTCAAATGGGGAAAAATTTTTTTCGAAGACAACAAAGGAAAAGCAGAACCGACCACTACATTTATTTCTGTCATAGAAACAGATCTACTGCAAAGAAATTTAGCCATGTATCAAAATGGAGATCATAGTCCTGAACGAGTAAAAATACTGCTTTTTTATTTCCGGAAACAAGCTGGAAGAAATTTTTTAAAGCAGGTAGTGCCTTCTGCATTATACCCTAAGGAATGGATATGGACAACTGAAGAGGTAAACTCTATAAAAGAACAACTAGATGAGCAATTTTCTGCTTGCATCAAAGCCCTAGAAGAACCGCTACGCCTTTCCATTCTCAAAGAGCATAGACAATTGCAAACATCAAGATATGATACGCTCTGGTGGCTTGCAGATGCTTGTTTACAGGATTTCTTAAAAGATGACAGCATTTCTGACCTTTTAAATAAAATCATTTATTATTGTTATGACATTTCGCAAGATAATAGCAGTAAAAAAATGCAGGCTGATCAGACTTTTTGGAAAACCTATGAAAATTACAATCCCCTTGCAGGAAATTTTTTGTCTATCTATAAATTCAACTTCTCAAAAAATGAACGTGATGATATTTATATCACGGACGATAAAAAGAAAAGAGAGAAAATAAAAAAAGAACTAGAATACAAATACGAAGGGGAAAAACTGGAGGAAGAAATAGAAAAACAGTTTAAAAAAGAAGAACAGTTTGAAAAAGAAAAAAATATCTCCATAGATGCACCTATTCGTAACGATAATGCAAATGGAAATACTATTGGATCTCTTTTGCCAGATGATGGATTTTCTCCGGAAGAAGAAACAAGCGGATCTCAAATGGCAATTTTCTGGTTGAGAGCATTCGCGGATACTGTAAATAGTAGAAAACATTTGATTCGTTGCAATGATGATTTATTTTTTACTGAAACTGTTTCACGAATGATTCGGGAAGATAAGCAATTCGCAGAGCATGTATATCAAAATGAAAAATTGTATACAAAAACTTGCAATATAGATTTCCTGAATTCCTACTTACAGCAATCTGTCACAAATATTTCCGAAAGCAGAAAATGTCCACTCAAGAAAATACAAGACTTTCATCCTGAAGAACAAAATCCCAAATATGCACGTGAATGCGGATTCCCATTGGAAAACATTGTATACCGTCAATTTCTCCATGTCAAAAACGATAGCAATATTACCGAAAAACGAAAGACGTTTCAAAAGCACATGCAGGATTGTTTGAATAACCAAGGTTTAACATAATAAGGAAAGGAGGGCTACTATGAAAAAAAAGAATATCAGAGCAACTAGAGAAGCTCTAAAAGCACAAAAAATAAAAAAGAGCCAAGAAAACGAAGCTCTAAAAAAACAAAAATTAGCGGAAGAAGCAGCACAAAAAAGACGAGAAGAACTAGAAAAGAAAAATCTGGCACAATGGGAAGAAACCAGTGCAGAAGGTCGTAGATCTCGTGTAAAAGCTGTTGGTGTAAAATCTGTATTTGTTGTTGGAGATGACCTATACCTAGCAACATTCGGAAATGGAAATGAAACTGTTCTGGAAAAGAAAATCACACCAGATGGAAAAATCACAACGTTCCCAGAAGAAGAAACTTTTACTGCAAAGTTGAAATTTGCACAAACAGAACCTACAGTAGCGACTTCCATTGGAATTTCAAATGGCAGAATCGTTTTGCCGGAAATTTCTGTTGACAACCCGCTTCATACAACTATGCAGAAAAATACAATAAAAAGATCTGCAGGAGAAGACATACTGCAGTTAAAAGACGTTCTTGAAAACCGTTATTTTGATCGCAGCTTTAATGATGATCTTCATATTCGCTTGATCTACAATATTTTGGATATTGAAAAGATCTTAGCGGAATATACCACCAATGCTGTTTTTGCAATTGACAATGTATCTGGCTGCAGTGACGATTTCTTGTCTAATTTCAGTACTCGAAATCAGTGGGACGAGTTTCAAAATCCGGAACAACACCGTGAGCACTTCGGGAACAAAGACAATGTTATCTGTAGTGTAAAAAAACAGCAGGATCTTTTCTTCAACTTTTTCAAAAACAATCGCATTGGTTACTTTGGAAAAGCATTCTTCCATGCGGAATCTGAACGAAAAATTGTAAAAAAAACAGAAAAAGAAGTCTACCATATCCTTACATTGATCGGAAGTTTACGCCAGTGGATTACACATAGTACTGAAGGCGGTATCTCTCGCCTTTGGTTATATCAATTGGAAGATGCACTTTCGAGAGAGTATCAGGAAACCATGAATAATTGTTATAACAGTACGATTTATGGCCTTCAAAAAGACTTCGAAAAGACCAATGCACCCAATTTGAACTTTCTAGCTGAAATTTTAGGGAAGAACGCTTCAGAATTAGCAGAACCATATTTTCGGTTTATCATCACCAAAGAATATAAAAACCTCGGATTTTCCATCAAAACATTGCGGGAAATGCTGCTGGATCAACCTGACTTGCAGGAAATCCGAGAAAATCATAATGTTTATGACAGTATTCGCAGTAAGCTATATAAGATGATAGATTTTGTTCTGGTATATGCTTATAGCAATGAACGAAAATCAAAAGCAGATGCATTGGCAAGTAATTTGAGAAGTGCGATCACTGAAGATGCTAAAAAAAGGATCTATCAGAACGAAGCGGATCAGTTGTGGACAAGCTATCAGGAATTATTCAAGAGAATTCGAGGTTTCAAAGGTGCTCAAGTAAAAGAATACTCAAGCAAAAACATGCCAATCCCCATTCAGAAGCAGATTCAAAATATCTTAAAGCCAGCGGAACAAGTGACTTACTTCACAAAGTTGATGTATTTGTTGACGATGTTCTTAGATGGTAAGGAAATCAACGACCTGCTGACGACCTTGATCAACAAGTTTGACAACATCAGCAGTCTGCTAAAAACAATGGAACAATTGGAACTGCAAACGACATTCAAAGAAGATTATACATTCTTCCAACAGAGCAGTCGTCTTTGCAAAGAAATTACACAGTTAAAAAGCTTTGCCAGAATGGGAAACCCGATTTCTAACCTAAAAGAAGTCATGATGGTAGATGCCATTCAGATTTTAGGAACAGAAAAATCAGAACAGGAATTACAAAGTATGGCGTGCTTCTTCTTCCGTGATAAAAATGGAAAGAAGCTAAATACTGGAGAACACGGCATGCGGAACTTCATCGGAAACAATGTTATTTCAAATACGCGATTCCAATATCTAATACGCTATGGAAATCCGCAAAAATTGCATACCCTTTCACAAAATGAAACTGTTGTCAGATTTGTTTTGTCTCGTATCGCCAAGAATCAGCGTGTACAAGGAATGAATGGAAAAAACCAGATTGATCGCTATTATGAAACATGCGGTGGAACAAATAGCTGGTCTGTTTCGGAAGAAGAAAAGATCAACTTCCTGTGCAAGATCCTTACCAATATGTCTTACGATCAATTTCAAGACGTAAAGCAGTCTGGTGCGGAAATCACTGCTGAAGAAAAACGAAAAAAAGAACGTTATAAAGCCATTATCAGTCTGTACTTGACTGTACTTTACCAATTGATCAAGAATCTGGTTAATATCAACGCCCGCTATATCATCGCTTTTCATTGTCTGGAGCGAGATGCTATCCTATACAGTTCAAAATTCAATACCTCCATCAATCTTAAAAAGCGATATACCGCATTAACAGAAATGATTCTGGGATATGAAACAGACGAAAAAGCCAGAAGAAAAGATACTCGAACGGTATACGAAAAAGCAGAAGCTGCAAAAAATCGGCATTTGAAAAATGTCAAGTGGAACTGTAAAACAAGAGAAAATTTGGAAAATGCAGACAAAAATGCAATCGTTGCCTTCCGAAACATCGTCGCTCACCTATGGATCATTCGTGATGCAGATAGATTTATCACAGGAATGGGAGCAATGAAGCGATATTTCGATTGTTACCACTATTTGCTGCAAAGAGAGTTAGGATATATTCTGGAAAAATCTAACCAAGGCAGCGAGTATACAAAAAAATCTCTGGAAAAAGTGCAGCAATACCATTCTTACTGCAAAGACTTCCTGCATATGCTGTGCCTGCCATTTGCATACTGCATTCCGCGATATAAAAATTTGTCTATTGCAGAATTGTTTGATCGGCATGAACCCGAAGCCGAACCGAAAGAGGAAGCATCTTCCGTAAACAATTCCCAATTCATTACGACATAATCCCTTGGCTCATATCTCTTAAATAGAACGTAGAAATCCCCCTCGTGTCATTTTATGTACACGAGGGGGATTTTTTCTTATGCGAAAATTTCAGTTGTTATATGTAGATCATCTTTACGTCCTCATTTCAAAGTTCAAAGAAAAATGTGTATAACGATCTTACCAATAGAAATCAACGGTGATGCCATAGCTATCCCTCCTTTCTCACGAATTTTCGTGCTTCAAGACCTCAAGTGTTTTTGATGCTATCGTCAATGCACCAATTGCGATTGTAAAAATACTACTCTTTTTCATAAGAGCATTCCTCCTTACTGTACCCAGTTATAACAAACCGGAATCATGCTTCTTTTTGTCCGTGTGCCACATGCATTCAAGATCACCATTGTTTTTTCCTCCTTTTCCTTCTATTTTTTCTTTCTGTTTTGCGGTGGATTTGTTTTTCTATTAGATATACCGTACTTACAGCACCCATTTCAAATTTTTTAGAAAAAAATTTTTCCCCTTAAAAATGAAAAATCCCTCTCGTTAGAAATACGAGAGGGATTTTTTGTTTGTAAAAATAAAAATACTACAATTCACGACAACCGTGGATTGTAGTGTTATTTTTCAGACAATCGTAAACCAGACATTGATTGTTTTAGTATCCACGACAAACATGGATTGTAGTAATTGAAAGAAAACAAGGAAAAAATGAATTTACTCAGTTTTAGTATCCACGATAACCGTGGATTGTAGTTGATAGCCTTGCAGAGTGGCTGCATCAGTATGAGGTGTTTTAGTATCCACGATAACCATGGATTGTAGTGTTATCTTGCGGAGTAATCACATACATGTTTGACGTTTTAGTATCCACGATAACCATGGATTGTAGTAGCGGAATCTGCACAAAAGCAGTTCCCTGATGCTTTTTATTTTACAACAATCTGCTGCACTTGTCAAGCCTTTTTCCCAAAAAATTTCTGTTCCAACATGATCCCTTGCAGATTCATTTCGTTTTCTTCTGATTTTTTGGTGCGAACCTCACTGTCACGAAAAAGTTTCTTTTTTATCCCAATATCGGAGCACCCTCTAAAATGCATTTTATCGCCCTTTTTAGCCGCGTTCGAATTGAACTGCTAAGTTTCTCGGAAATTCTAACAAAACGTCTGAGAGAGGCATTGTAGACGTTCTAAAGCGATTTCTGGCACTGCTTATCCAAATGCAACGGACATTTCACAATATTCCCTTAATACGCCGCCGGCTGAAACGCATCATCTTCCAACATTCGGAGGAAATACTTAAAACGATTCTTGATAGGCATTTCTCCGTTTTGAATTTTTTTCGCACTCTCTACGTTTAATGCGGCATATTTTTCACGCAGATAAAATTGTCTGCCGAATAGCATGCTTCCGGACATGCGATCTTTGGGAATATCAATGCGAACCAATACCCGCGAAATTTGCTCCATCTGCTCTTTTTGAAATTCATACCCACAGCTTTCCGCAAGAATCGCAAGAGTTTCGGAACCATAAATCGCTTCCCAGTCTGGATCTATTTCTTCGCTGACAGTATTCCCTTCCACAATTTCCGGTTCTGGCTGTATATCAATAAACTCATGCAATGTGAGAGGGTCTTGATATTCAGTATTTTTGAAGATATGGAATATAATCGTCAGCCATTTTCCGCCCTGTCCAGTTTTCCCACGCTCATAAGTATAACAAATATCCGTAGTTTCTTTTAAGGCTCGTTGACAGCTGTCAAGAACACGAACACGGAATCGTTCCCAGCGGTCATATTCATTTTTGGCAATGCCAAGGAGTTCTCTCAAATCTTTCACAGAAAGTTCTCGTTGCCCAATATTCTCGTATTGCTTTAAAATTTCGTACATTCGAACCTGATTGGGACTTTTCAAACGGAGAGCATTCCAGAGTTCATACTTAAAATAGCGATTTTTGAAATCAAACATCAACGGAAGTGCTTTGTCATGAGCATCGATTTCCATAAACCATTTCCCCTTCTCGTCATGGTCCACTTTACACTCCTTAAAAAGCTGAAATGCAGAATATCCGCCAGTTTCTGTCGGAATATGTACAATTTTTGTCAGTAAGCTATCTGTGCATGATCGAATTTGAGCCATGTTAAGCCGTCCAAAGCCCATAATCCGTTGAAATTCATCAATAGGGAACCGAACCACTCTTGTAGAAATATCCCAAGGATTGATTTTAGATAAATAAATACTGAAAAATCGCAATTCCTGAACAGTCATATTGTTGCTTCGCAATTCATTTAAAACATTCCGTTTTTCAATAATTGCAGTATTAAATAATTTTGCCATAATATCACCCAAAGAATAGTATATCACACAGGAGCAACAATGTCAATAGTGTGGTGCTATTCCAGCAATGCAATGTTGCTTATTGTGAAATGCAATGTTGCTTATTGTGCAATGCAATGTTGCTTATTGATTCTGAAAACGACGCAATTTCGGTGTTTTTGACATCCGAAATCAACATTAAATCATATTTAAATCATATTTAAATCAATCTATCAATCAAGGAAAGCAGCAAAGAAAACTTTTTTCAACTTTTCCACAATGCAAAAAATTGATGGACAGACAGACCGATTTTACAAGCAAAAAAGAAAATCTGATTCTACAAAGAAAAATTTTTAGTAGTTTCTTGAATTTCACTTCTATTTCTCGATATTATACATAGAAGGCAAATATACATTTTCAGCGAACCTAGGAGGATTTTACTATGCTGTGTTGTAAAGATAACATTATTTTCAATCATTTTGAATCTCGCGGCTATACCGTCACAAATGCCCAAGAACCTACAGATTTTTCTTTTCTTCAAAATCTTTCCTTTACAATCGTTCAGAATTTACCGCAGATCAATAAGCTTTTAAAGGCAATTCGACAATGTATTCCTTATCCAGATTCCAACGGCACACGTCGATTTTTCTATTTATTGGAAGAACCTGAAGAAGAAAAGAACATCATTCGAAAAACCGTACAAGACTTTACACGTTATGGACTTCTTCTCTCATCTAACATAGAAGAAGATACTATTAGCGGCATTGTCAATCCAATGCCAAGAGCCACTCGATTCATTACAGGACAATGGCTTGAGATTTATGCTGCTTGTATCACACAAGACATTGTCAATTCTTTTGCAACTGAACATCAACTTCCCTATTCTGTTCTGACTAACGTTGAATTGAAGAAAAATGGAAAACTTGCTCACGAAATTGACTGTTGTTTTTCCGTAGGATCTTCTGTTTTCGCGACAGAACAAAAAGGTGGAAACTTCAATAATTATCTCCATCTGCATGAAATTGGGAAATCACTTGGAATTATTCCGGATCACTATCTTTTGTTACAGACAAGTTTGACTGATTTGGAACAGATGGATTTGTTGCAGTATTTCTATCAATTTTACGTTTGCAACTTGAGCACATTTTCCGATAAGCTGCGAGCTATGCTGAAACAGGTAGAAACAGATTCCAATCCCACAGTGCAAAATGCATTGCTGTATTCCGCCTGAAAATTACTTATTATACTTAGAGTTATACAAAAATCCCAGCAGAGATCACATCTTTGCTGGGATTTTTGTATAGGAAATTACGTATAAAACAGACAAGCTTTTTGTAATGCTACTCTAACTTAAAGCACTTCTGTTCACAAAATGCATATTCGTCTTACTTTTCTCATGAATTATGGTGACGTTGTGTCACAATAACCTGAATCGGTTCACGAATCACGATTTTCCACATTGTATCTCACCTCCTGCATGAGCCAACATCAAAGAATGATATGTATTATGATCTTCCCAATAGAAATCAACGGTGATGCCATAGTTATCCCTCCTTTCTCACGAATTTTCGTGCTTTAAGACCTCAAGCGTTTTTGACGCTATCGCCAATGCACCAATTGCAATTGTAAAAATACTACTCTTCTTCATAAGAACATTCCTCCTTACTGTACCCAGTTATAGCAAACTGGAATCATGCTTCCTTTTGTCTGTGTGTCACATGCATTCAAGATCACCATTGTTTTTTCCTCCTTTTCATTACGTGGTGTGCCTACTTCTTCGCAATTTACACTGCTTTGTTCAAATTTCGGCTTGTCTTTTGAAAATGCTTTCTGGAATTCTGAAACAGCGGAATTTCATATTCCTTTTCAATGTCTTTCAGATTCCGGATCAAATGCTCCTGAATGTTTTGACGGCGAATATTTCGAGAAGAATGAAACAGTCGCTCTACAGGAACGCCGTTTTTGAAAAGCTGAAAGATATTGTTCGAAAAATACTTCGTGGAGAACAGATAGACAGTTTCCGTTGGAAGTGTCACATAAAAGTGCATCTGTCCGTTCTCGGGGTTTGTGCAGGTAATCATTGTTCTTTTCATTTTATTTTTCCTTTCTGTTTTGCGGTGGATTTGCTTTTCTATTAGATATACCGTACTTAGAGCACTCATTTCAGATTTTTTAGAAAAAATTTTTGCGGTTTCTCTAAAAATGAAAAATCCCTCTCGTTAGAAATACGAGAGGGATTTTTGTTTTTAAAAATAAAAATACTACAATTCACGATAACCATGGATTGTAGTACTATCGCTAAAATCGCTAAAATCAACACAATTGTTTTAGTATCCACGACAAACGTGGATTGTAGTCAATGAAATGGAACAAGCATTCAAAACTTGAGGGGTTTTAGTATTCACGATAACCGTGGATTGTAGTGCTGAGCCGGAAGATGACTACATCGAAACTGAGTTTTAGTATCCACGATAAACGTGAATTGTAGTACTTGCGGTCTGTGGCTGCTTGTCGGTCGCCATGTTTTAGTATCCACGATGACCGTGGATTGTAGTGATATGAGAGCATTTTGCAACCAGATAAGACGAGTTTTAGTATCCACGATAAACGTGGATTGTAGTACAAATGAGTAATTTCAACGCAAACGCCAACCACGGTTTTAGTATCCACGATAAACGTGGATTGTAGTGAGTCCACAATTCCGCAGAGTTACAAGTGTGCAGTAGTTTTAGTATCCACGACAAACGTGGATTGTAGTTTTCAGCAGCAAATAAGCTTAATCGTACAATTTTAGTATCCACGACAAACGTGGATTGTAGTAGCGGAATCTGCACAAAAGCAGTTCCTTAGTGCTTCTTATTTTACAACAATCTGCTGCACTTGTCAAGCCTTTTTCCCAAAAAAATTCTGTTCCGACATGATTCTTTGCAGATTCATTGCTTTTTCTTCTGATTTTTTGGTGCGAATCTTACTGTCACGAAAAAGTTTCTTTTTTATCCCAATATCGGAATACCCTCTAAAATGCATTTTATTGCCTTTTTTAGCCGCGTTCGAATTAAACTGCTAAGTTTTCCAGAAATTCTAACAAAACGCCTGTGAGGGGCATTGTAGACGTTCTAAGGCGATTTCTGACGATGTTTGTCCAAATGCGGCGTACATTTTCCAGTATCTTGAGAAAATACTTAAAGTGATTTCCGCTTATACACATACACATTCCAAACTTCCATGCCATAATGCAAGTCATAAAATTTTATGCGATAATGAATACAGACGAAATCCACAACTACCCGCAGAAA
>OGZC01000649.1_pt1 | contig 20044 bp, 32 predicted proteins | sample 1576751 | NCBI WGS metagenome assembly OGZC01 (sample SAMEA3541486, study PRJEB24748) | human gut metagenome | biome: human gut; feature: human-associated habitat; material: faeces | place: China | collected 2012
TCCAAAGAGCGGGCTGTGCAGTGCTCGGATACAATGATGGATCCTCCCTCGGGAACCAGCACGACCGTGAGTTTTATTATTTCCGGTTGTTTTGCTGATTAAATTGTATTGAGGACCGTCCCAAATAAAATCAACCAGTTTAAAGTGTCCAGCGCCTTCCTGAAAAGAATTTCCGAAATAATATAAACCATTTCCATCTTTACGGAATTTTAAACCACCTATATTGTATTGTGTTTCAGCTTTTCTTAAGGCTTTGATGCGATCGCGCTCAGCCTTTTCGGCTTGTCGCTTCTCCCAGTCAGCTAAATGTTCTTCTGGAGTCTTTTTGGCAGTGGCTTCAAAGAAGCTGCGGTCGTCTTCAGTCAATGTAGAAATTTCATTATTTTCTATTTTTTGCCTTAAGTCAGCATATCTAGAAGCGTTATCCCAGCTTCCTTTTAATTTGTCTAAAAAACCCATGTTTTTTATCCCTCTCTTTCTTTTGTGAGACCTGTTCCTTACGAGCCACCACTGCTCGTATATATAATCCCTTGTGAGGTTATATCACATCATTTCAACTACTACCAGATTCGGAATGAAGTATATAATATAGTTATCAACGGTAGTATATACTCCATACTTATCACGGTAGCAGCTGATACATTCTTCTAGATATTCTTCTGTAACATCTAGAAAGTCTGCAATTTCATATTTATTTTGACATCCAGCATTGAATGCGTGGATGATTCCCATAAGTCCGATCAGGCGGTTGTAGCCGTGCAACCGGGCTTGACGTTCCTGTTTCCGGTTCTCCAGTTTGGACTGATCTCGAATATCACCTGTGGAAGTATAGTAATGTCCAAGTTCTTCCGCAAGGACATTGGCTTTCCGTCGTGATGTCTTAATATCATGCCGGATAGCAATTTTGTTTCCTTTTATTCTTCCATCTCCGCTTTGCAGTGGCTTTTCCTTTACTACTAATCCAATATTGCGAGCTTCGTCTAAAAGTATTTCATAAGAATTCACTTACAACACCTCCATTATAATTGTACTAAGCAATTTGTCCTATAAAAGTGGACTATGGAGATTAGAAATTTTCGTCATCCATGATGTCATCATCATGTTGTCTCATTTCGTCAGTTACTTCTATATCTGTACGTTCGTGAGCTGCCTGGACGGTAAGGTCTTCTTCCATTTGTTGGTTCATAAGCAAATTTTTTGAATAGGTAAGAACTCTTTTCTGATTCGGAGAAGAGAGTTTTCTGTATATGTCGAGAAGTTCTTTATGTTCTCCGTGAAATTTAGATACATTATTTTTGAATTTATCATAGATTTCTTTTGGAGCTTCTTTTCCAGAAAAGTGAGAATCAACTTGCTCCCAGCCCATTAAGTCAGCTGGAGTTGTATATAACGCTTTTGCAAGTGGTTCCAAGATTGTGGTCGGCATATTCTCAATATCACCATTTTCATAACGATAAATAGTTGCACGCGATTTATTTATTCTTTCTGCTAAATCATCCACTGTAAGTCCTAATTCCATGCGTCTCTGTTTTATTCTGTCTCCGGTATTCATATAAGCTACCTCCTTGGTTCATATATTATCATATCATTCGCAAATTTGCAACTAACAAGAAAAGATAATGCGAAAAAAATCTCAAAAATGAGAAAGTGATATTGACAAGTATTGCTCCGTTTGCTAAACTAACATTAGTCGCAGATATGAGAATGAAAGGGTGTGAAAGAAAAATGGTCAATGTAAATAAATTAAAAGGTAAGATTGTTGAATGCGGCTTAAATGTATCGATTTTAGCTGATAGAATTGGGATTGATAAAGCAACATTATATAGGAAAATAAACGAAAATGGGGCTCCAATAACAATTCGTGAAGCTGATAAGATATCAGAAGAGCTTAATCTTTCAAAAGAAGAAGTGAATGATATTTTTTTTAGTCAATATGTCGCATAAATGAGACAAAAAGGAGAGAAAATGAACGAATTACAGATTACAGAGTACAAAAGCATTAGAGTGCTCACAACACAGCAGATCGCTGAAGCGTATGGCTCTGACACAAGAGTTATTTCAAACAACTTCAATAGAAATAAGGAAAGATATATTGAAGGAAAACATTACATCTGCTTGGAAGATGGTGAAAAGAGAGAGTTTGTTGACCATCATCAAATTGATGACGGTTCAAAGAAAGCATCGAAGCTTTATCTTTGGACGGAAAAAGGAGCTTTCCTTCATGCGAAGTCACTTAACACTGACACGGCATGGGAAGTCTACGACAGACTGGTTGACAACTATTTTGAGAAACCAAAAGCAGTTCCAATGACAACCGACCAGAAGATTCAGTTACTTGCACAGGGTAATGTGGAACTAACAGAGAAAGTAAATTCCATTGACAAGGATTTACAGGAGTTCAAACAAGACATGCCGTTACTTGCCTTGGAGTGTCAGAGAATCACATGGGCAAAGAATAACAAGATTGTTCCACTGATGGGCGGAAAGAGTAGTCCAGCGTATCGGAACAGGAGCTTGCGAACCAAAGTTTACAAAGACCTTGATAAACAGCTCAAAAGAGAATTCGGCGTTGACACATACAAGGCAATCAAGAGAAATCAGTGCAACCTGGCAGTAAAGATTATCGAAGCGTACAAGCTCCCAATGTTTTTGAAAGAAGAGATTGACGCTGAAAATGCGCAGATGAGTTTTGAAGTGTAGGAGGGAATCAAGATGAAAACTATTATAAATCGAGAATACGCAGGAGAAAAAGAAGCTTTTGCTCCGCTTATTGGATTCAAGGTAGTAAGTGTGGAAGATGGACCCACTAATGGTGATTTTGGAGACATAACTGTTCTTACATTGGTAAATGAACATCATGTAGCTATTGATGTAACTATTTCGGATGAAGCTATTTGGATCAGTGAGCCACACGCAGTTAAGGATGATTTAAGTGCTATCAGTGATGAGGACGCAAAAGTGTAAGAAATGTGGTTGGGTTCCAGCGATTGAGTAGGTGGCGTGAGGGGTACTGATGAAGAGAGGTGAAAGCAATGAAGAAAAAGATTATCAATAAGAGAGTCAATGGAGATTCTGAAGAGCTGCACGCATTGAAAGGCTTTAAGGTCTTAGCTGTTGGCAACGGAACAATCGGAGAAGAGTGTGCGTTGAGAATCATGCTGATGAATGAGAACAACGTTGCTGTTGATTTAAGTATCACAGAAGACGGAGCGTACCTCAGTGATTTCTACGTACTGACAGAGGACATGATCCCACGCACTTATGATGACTAGAGAGGTGAGAAGAGATGCCAAAATTAAAAATATCTGATGAAGAAAGAAAAAACAGAACACTTATTGCAATTATTCAGTCGGGAAAGACAATGGAAGACATCAGCGTACAGAAACTTGCAAGGCTGACTGGGATATCACAAAGTACGCTTTACCAAAGACTTAGCGAACCGGAAGACATGAGGATTGGCGAGTTAAGAGATATCCTCCGAGTTCTTAAGATTACGGAGTCGGAAAAAGAGCGAATAGGAAGAGAAGTGATATGAGAAGCTGTAAAGAATGTGTATATAAGAATCACTGCATGGAGATGAGCAGATTCATTCCATGTACATCTTATAAGAAAGGGGTGAGAAAGAGTGAACCAGTTAGATGTAATCAATATTCAGAGGAAAGCAATTCAGATAGTTCAGATGATTGACATTCAGAGACAGCCGAAGAGAAGCAAGTGTAATGACAGAGAAGAAACAATGTCAGCGATTATGACAGTAGTCGCAATGGGAGCTGTGATGTTTCTTGGAATTGCAACTTATGTTATCTTCGGATACTAAAAAAGAGTGCCCAGAAAAGGCGGCAACCTTCGGACACTCGGAAATTAGTCAACTACATTATAAGAGAAGAAAGGAAATTAGTCAAATGATTGAAGCAACAAGAATAAAAACAAACGATAAGGATGGTTGTCAGGTAGAAGCAAGTGGAAGTATTGGTGATCTTATGATGGAGTATAAAGCAATAACGGAAGCTCTCTTCAAAACGGTCAGTAGAGAGGCTGGATTAGGACTCGCAGAGGAACTCTTTATGAAAGCAATAAGAATGACAATTGAGGGAGAGAAGAATGAACGATCCGTTTGAAGTATTTGATTTTAAGGACGAAAAGGACTGGTTAAGTGGAAGAATGAACGGCATCGGTGGAAGCGATGCGAGCGCAGTGGTCGGGATGAATCCTTACAAGAGCAACATCAATCTGTTTGAAGAGAAGACTGGGAGAAGAATTCCGGAAGATATTTCTGGAAAAGCCTGTGTGATCTATGGAAAATACGCAGAAGGACCAATCAGGAAATTGTTTAAGCTGGATTATCCGGAATATGTGGTAGAGCATCATGAGTTCAGGATCCTGCGAAGCATCCAATATCCATTTATGCAGGCGTCACTGGATGGGGAGCTGACTGATCAGGACGGCAGACGAGGAATTCTTGAGATCAAGACAACCAATATTCTGCAGAGTATGCAGAAAGAAAAGTGGAGAGACCGGATTCCGGATAATTATTACATACAAGTTCTGCATTACCTGCTGGTCACAGGATATGAGTTCGTTGAATTGTGTGCCCATCTGAGAACAGAATGGGGCGGAGAGAAGCGAACGACAGTGAAACATTATCACATAGAAAGAGCAGAGGTTCAGGATGATCTGGACATGCTGCTAAGAGAAGAACAGAAATTCTGGAATTATGTAGAGAGTGGCAGGAAGCCACCTCTCATACTTCCTGAGATATAAAAAGTAGGAGGAGCAAAATGGAATTAAGAATTACTAATCCGGAAGAAAATGGATTTTTGAAAGAGATCCAGTGGAACCAAGAGGAAGTCAAATCATGGGTTGCTGCAAGAGTGCAGGATTATAAGACGATCGCATATACTGCAGATCAGGCAAAAGACATGAAGAGAGATCGTGCAGATCTTAATAAGTTAAAAGCTGCATTCGAAGACGAGAGAAAGCGTCTGAAGAAAGTGTGCATGGAACCGTATAACCGGTTTGAACAGCAGGTGAAAGAAATCACAGCATTGATTGATGAACCAATTCAGTTAATTGATTCTCAGCTGTCTGAAATCGAAGAGAGACGCAAGCAGCTGAAACAGAAAGAAATTGAAGATCTTTTTGGAACGATTGGATTTCAGGACTTCATTACACTGGAAAGAATCATGGATCCGAAGTGGCTGAATGCAACGGTATCTCTTAACAAGATTGAAGAGCAGATGAAGAACTTGCTGTTTAGAGTCGGTACAGAAGTTTCTACGATCAATAGTCTTCCGGAGTTTAGCTTTGAAGCACTGGAGAATTACAAGAAGACGCTTGATTTGAATATGGCCATTGCAGAAGGACAGAGACTTGCAGACATTCAGAAGCGGAAACAGCAGTATGAAGAAGAACAGAAACGTATTGCTGAAGAAAGAGCAAGACAGGAGACAGAAAAACTTACAGCTAAGCAGCATGAAAATGATGTGACGGTTACAGAAGCTACTCCGGTTAATGAGCCCGTTATTGTAAGAGAAGAGCCAGTTGCTACAGATCTGATCCAGTTAGATCTCCGTGTATTTGGAACAAGAGAGCAGATCATGGCATTGCGTAACTATATGATTGAGAATCAGATTAAATTTGGAAAGGTGGAATAAAAGATGGCAGTACAGAACAGTTTAGCAAACAGACAGACGAAAACAGGAATGGCTGCATACCTGACGCAGGATGCAGTAAAGAAACAGATCAACAGTGTGGTTGGTGGAAAGAATGGGACAAGATTCATTTCCAGTATCGTATCAGCAGTTCAGACAACACCGGCTCTACAGGAGTGTACAAATCCAAGCATCCTGTCAGCAGCATTACTCGGAGAAGCATTGAACCTTTCCCCGTCTCCACAGCTTGGCCAGTTCTATATGGTCCCGTTCGATAACAAGAAGAAAGGCTGCAAGGAAGCGCAGTTTCAGCTTGGCTATAAGGGATATATTCAGTTGGCAGAACGTTCCGGATACTACAAGAAATTAAATGTTCTTGCAATCAAGGAAGGGGAACTGATTCAGTATGATCCTCTGAATGAAGAAATCGAGGTGGAACTGATCGATGATGATGTGGTTCGCGAAGAGACTCCGGCAATGGGATATTATGCTATGTTTGAGTATGAGAATGGGTTCCGTAAGACCATGTACTGGTCCAAGAAGAAAATGCTTGCACATGCGGAGAAGTATTCCCAGGCATTTAAGAGAAATGGTGGAGCAAAGTCCTTGGAGCTTCTGGAACAGGGGAAGATTCCAGAAAAGGAACTTTGGAAATATTCTTCCTTCTGGTTTAAAGATTTTGATGGAATGGCATTGAAGACGATGCTACGTCAGCTGATCAGCAAATGGGGAATCATGAGCATCGATCTGCAGAATGCCATCGATAAGGATATGGCAGTCATCCATGAAGATGGAACAACGGATTATGTTGAGACTCAGACAGAACAGGATAATGTTGTTGCCGATCAGGAGCTGCAGGAAGTAAAAGAAGAGAAAGAAACAGAGTCAGAAAGAAGCGTAGAGGATGAGTTTTTCAAATAATGATAAGACGAGAGGAGAAGTGTTATGCAGCACATTAATTTAGAAACATTTGCAAATGGAGCATTTACCGCCCAGGTGAACCGGGCAATGGAAGAAGTCACAAAGAATATCCAGGATCCGAATACAGATGCAACAGTGGCAAGAAAAATCACTATAACAATTGGATTTAAACCAAATCAGGAAAGAAACTTTGTTGCTACTGGTGTACAGACAAAAACAACGCTTGCGCCGGCACTCGGAGCAGTGACAGCGATTTCAATGGGAAAAGATATCACAACCGGAGAGGTGGAAGCTGTTGAGATTGGAAATCAGATCCCGGGGCAGATGTCCCTCAATGACATGAATCAGGAACAGGAGGCTTCAACGGTTCAGATCATTGATGGAAAAGCCGTAGATACTGCAACCGGAGAAATCCTGGAATCAAAAGATACAGGAAACAAAGTAGTTGATTTAAGAAAAGCAAGAGAAGCATAAGGAGGAAGCAAAGATGTTTGAGGGATTAAGAGATGCATTTGAATATGTAACAGGATTGAAAGAAGAGTCTATGAAACCAATTGTGGAGACAATAAATGGAAAAATTTATTGCAATAAGAATCTTGTGAGATATGGCAAAGAGGATCTTGCGAGTTCGCTTGATGTAAATACACTTTCCGCAATGGTAGATTATATTAAGGGGATGCCGGAGGAGCTGAGAGAAAAGATGGTGTTACATATTATATCACCAACACATGTGAAGTTATTTTCTGGGCTTTTGGATGAAAAACGCCGTGAGTATCTGATTGAAAGTGTGGCAATTGTTAATGAATTTCAATTTGATAAGTACTATGATCAGGAACGTTTCCTGATTGAGCTTCAGGCAAACTTCGCAACGAATGAGGATCTTGAAACGCTCCTGCAGGTATCCGGGAATATTCAGGCAGGTACGACAGCTTCTTATTCGGATGATGGAATCTCACAGAAAACAACGATTAAATCCGGCGTACAGAGAGCAGATGTTATTGTTCCTAATCCGGTAAAACTGATTCCTTACCGTACATTTCAGGAAGTAGAACAGCCATCCAGCTTGTATGTGTTCCGCATCAGAGATGATGGCGGAGAACCAATGTTCAAGCTTGTGGAAGCTGACAATGGATTATGGAAGAATGCAGCAATGAAGAAAGTGAAAGAATATTTTGAATTTGAGCTTGCAGAGACTCCAATCATGAAAGATGGTAACTTAACAATCATTGCATAGAAAAGTTATCTCCTTATAAATTGAACATATGTCACACACGCAACTTATAAACAATGTTTCTCCTGTACTGGATACGCTGGTCCGGTACAGGAAGAAAGGGGAAAGAATGAAATCAGTAATATTTCATGTCCCTGGCAAACCGCAGGGAAAGGCAAGAGCCAGGACTGTTTACAATAAAAACTTAAGTCACTCAGTTAGCTATACACCTGAGAATGATCTGCTGTATGAGAATCTGATCAAAGCAATGTATATCACTGCTGCCAAAGGAACAAAATTTGACAAAGACATACCGGTAGCTCTTCGAATCGTAGCAAGGTTTGAGCCGCCGAAGAGCACATCAAAGAAGAAAACACAGCAGATGCTGGCAGGAGAGATTCCGGTACTTAAGAAGCCGGATATGGATAATATAGTAAAGGTTGTAGCGGATGCGCTGAATGGCGTGGCCTACAAAGATGATACGCAGATTGTATTTGTCGCTGCAAAGAAAGCATATTCAGCCGAGGAAGGACTGGATGTGATCGTGGAGGAATATAAAGCAACAGAATAAACAGGAAGGCGGTGGCAGCGTTGCCAAGACCAAGAAAGAATGGGTTAGACTACTTTCCACTTGATGTTGATTTCCTTGAAGATCCCAAAATAAAGATATTGAAAGCCAGATATGGCAGAGACGGTATTGTATTATATATCTACCTGTTATGCGAGATATATAAGCAAGGATATTATTTAAAGATAGATGATGATTTTGAATATATCATATCTGATGATCTGAAGATTGATCAGAATAAGGCGAAGCAGGTCTTGAACTTCTTGCTGTCACGGTCACTGTTTGATAACACACTTTTTCAGTCGGACAAGGTCTTGACCTCTGCCGGAATACAGAAAAGATTTCAACTTGCAGTTAAAGAACGCGCAAGGAAAAATCCGATAGAAGTTGGAAGGTACTGGCTTTTAAAAAAAGAAGAAACAGAACCTTTTATTAAGTGTACCCATTTTAGTGATTTATCCGAGATAAAAGAGAGTTATTCCCGGAAAAACGATTGTAATTCCACGGAAAAATCCCTAAAGAAAAGTAAAGTAAAGTATATAGATAATATTATAGGATTTACTCCGGAACTTGAGCAGGCTTTTCAGATGTACATTCTTGTTCGTTCTAATAATTATGGAAATATGATACCGGAACAGATCCAGGCACTTAGGGAAGACTTGATTCGACTGAGTGATTCTGAAGCTGAACGCATTGCTATTGTTAAGAAAGCAACAGCAGGAGGATGGAAATCATTTTATAAGACACCAGGCAAGGAGAAGCAGAGTAGAACCAAGAAGGCAGCAGTTAAGGACAATAACAATTTTAAGAGAAGGCAGTATGATATGGATGATCTTGAGAATCGACTGTTGGGAAGGTAGAGAAGAATGGGTGAAAGTAAAATAAGAACAGCGTTGAGTTTATCAGGGGCAAGAGCAACACAAGCGTGATCAAGTTGGAAAAGCTGAAAGAATTACTAATTGAGATGGACAACGGAAGACTTGATGATAGAGATTCAATTATCGAAGAGGTCTCCAAGTTGATGGACAGCAAGACGGAAAGCCTATGAGCTCCTGGAAGAACTGGTCACAGACCGAAGTGGGGTAGAACAAGCAAGAGTCTACGAAGAAGCTGACAAGCGGAACATTTCGAGGAAAGATATCTTGAGAGCGAAGAACGAAATGGACATTCGGGTTGCAACAAGAGGAATCGGAGCTGGTAGCAAGAAGTATTGGTGTAGATATTAGAAGAGCAAATCGTTTGGAAGGGTGAAAAACATGAATGGAACAATAAAGACAGACATGTTGTTTTCCTGGCTCACAGAAGTCGAGGAAGAAATTAGAAAAGAGAAAATGAAAGATTGCCAGCCAGATCGATATGATGATGGACTGATGGCTGCAATAGGGATTGTCAGAGAGTATATTGATAAGATGTCCCGGATAGATGATGCAGAAGGAAAGGCGGATCAGAGTTGGATTCCGTGCAGTGAACGATTTCCAGACGACGATAGATATATTCTTGTATCGTTTGAAAACTCCACAATGCCGGATATCGCGCGATATGAAGAAAATGACGAGGGTGGCACGTTCTATCCGGGAGATGATGAAAAATCATATTCAAGCTATGGACTATTTGTCAATGCGTGGATGCCGTTGCCAGAGTCGTACAGAGAGGAGTAAACATGTCAGAGAGATTAACAACATACCACTGCGGAAAAGCAGTGATTAAGGACAAGAACAAGTTGTCAGAAGCTATGGAGAAGTTAGCTGAGTTTGAGGAAAAAGAAAAATGTGGAGAATGGCTTGACGCTATCGAACTTGCGAAAATTGCTATTGCGCTGCAAAGCCAGAATCACATTCCAGTAAAGCCGATTATCTTAGATGTACTGACCGGAGATATCGACTATGTATGCCCTTTATGCGATAAAGAGGTAATGTCGGATGCGGAAAGCAGAAACAACTATTGTGGCGAATGCGGTTGTAAATTTGATTGGAGTGATAAACAGTGAAACGGAGTACAGACACACGCTGGAGTCCAGCAGAGATCCAGCAGAACCAAAAGGAACATTATGCTGCTATGGCAGAACATCCACCTGATCGGAAGGCAAGCGAGAAGTTTCATCGACCAGCATACCAGGCAGGAAAGCTGATTGAAACACAAGGGCAGCAGTTGTGGCATGGAGATGTTACTGGATATATAGCCAGAAAATACAAGATAGGGAGTGATACCATTGGAGACAATGACGAAGGAAAGGCTGGAAGCATACCGGAATAATAAGACAGAGATATTATCCTTGGACTATATTCTTAATAACAGGTGGCAATCAGAAACCATGTTGGGAAATGATGTGATCTTAGATTACAGTAAGGGATATCCAATACCGCAGAGCATAGTTGGTTTTGACCAAGAAAAATATGAGCGGTTACAAGAACGTGATTTAAAGAGAAAAGAACGTCTGGAAAAGGAATGTGAAGAGGTAGAGCATTATGTTGAAGGAATCAAAGATGCGCAGCTACACAACATCTTCAGGATGTATTATATTGATGGTGTCAATGCAGTGAATCAGACAGAGGTAGCGAAGATGATTCATCTTGAGAGAAGTACGATAAGTAAGAAAATCGATAGATATCTTCAACTTTCACACAAATCACATGAATCACATATATAATAATACTTGAGCCAAAGGCTGAATTCCTGCGGCTCGTCCTCTCTTTATATGAAACCCAAGAAGCACCTGCATAGAGTTGTGTGGGTGCTTTTGTGTTGCATAATGTTGGAGTTTGAGATATTATATATAAGCATATAATAAGTTCTTTTTGTGAAAAATGAGAATAGAAATTAATTGATATGTAAAGTATAATGATTTTAGAAAGGCGGAGGATGATTATGTATAGTGCCATAGATGTAGCAAAATACATTATTTTATTTTGCAAAGAAAATGGATATTCTATTAGTAATTTGAAATTGCAAAAATTATTATATTTTGTGCAAGCACAGTTCTTAACTACTACAGGAGAGCCTATTTTTCCAGAGGAGATTGAGGCGTGGGATTTTGGTCCAGTAGTTCCGGATGTATATCAGCATTTTAAACTGTGGGGGAGTTCGGAACTGCCATTGGTTTTGGCTAGAGATGCAAAATCAAGAATATATAAAAAAGATCAAGAAATTATGGATGAAATATTAGAGGAATGTGCGAAATATTCAGCCTCCTTTTTGGTTGAGATTACGCACAACCAAGATCCGTGGTTTGATGCTTACGAAAAATATTGTAACAATGTGATTACAAAAGAGAGTATTAAGGAGTATTTCAAGAATAATTAATGTTAGATTGGGATAAGGGTAAAAACGGAAATACAATTTCTTCCGCAGATTATATTCAGAACATGGAAAAAGAAATGGATATAATCTGCGGAAAACTTTCGGAAGAAACAAAATATTTTAATGCGAAAGACTTTTTTGATAAGATACATGAATACATCAAGAAAAATGATCGACTTATATACACACATATAACAAATTATATTTTTACATTGTCAGACGAAGAATTTGGTGTTTTACAAACCAATATAGACAATGTTGTAAGTTATATGTATGGAGATAAGTATAAAGAAGATTTTTTGAAATCATTAACAGATAATAAATATGAAAAACGTCAACTTGAAAGAACGCAAAGAACAGTGTTAAAAATGTGGGATCATGTAAATCTTGCACGAAGACAATATTTGATGTTTCATCAAAAAAATGATGATTATGAAAAAATTGTTGATGAGAAGATGGAAATCGTGGGGGCAAAAATATCCAAAGAAATGAATATTCAATTGATTTCTTTAGTTGCGATTTTTACAGCCCTTTCCTTTTTAGTGTTTGGAGGAATCAGCTCGTTAGATAATATTTTCGATGGGGCAAAAGATATCCCAATATTAAAATTAATCGTTATTGGATCAGTATGGGGATTTTGTATAATGAATATGTTATTCGTATTTATATACTTTATTTCTAAAATTGCCAAGTTAAGTCTTAGTTCAACAGATGATGTAAATGCAAGTATTTTAAAGAAGTACCCTCTTATATGTTGGTGTAATTTAGTTGTAGTTTCTATATTTGTTTTAAGTTGTTGGGCTGTATACATAAATGGGCGAGAATTGAGCGATAAGTTAGATAAATTAATATGTAGAAATCAAACAGTATTTTTAATTCTTGGAACTTTAGTAATCGCTGGAATTATAATTTTTAGCGTAGGAAGATTGTATAATAATATTAAAAAATGAAAGTTTTTATAGGCACCCTTCGGGGTGCTTTTCTAATACCCCAAACTCGGACCATTAGTTCAGTGGTAGAACATTTGTCTCATAAGCGATATGTCGTAGGTTCGATTCCTATATGGTCCATCAATAATAAACAGGAATGGAAGGTGGTGAAGTGGCAGGTTATGAAAACATAAGAGATAAAGGATTTGATAAGCGAAGTACGGAAGAACTACGGGAAATACAATCCCGTGGAGGTAAGAAAAGTGGCGAAGTAAGACGTAGGAAGGCAGACTTCCGGAAGACGTTGAACCTGCTGCTTACTGCGGAAATAGATAATGAAGAATGGAAGCCGGTTTTAGAGTCGCTTGGTGTTGAGTGTACTCTGGAATCGGCTTTGCTTATGGCTCAGATCAAGGAGGCAATGCGAGGAAATACAAAGGCTGCATATTTTGTTGCCCAGTATGCTGGACAGAATGCACAGACTGCTGCGGATGATAAAGAACAGCAACGCAGGACAGAACGGATGGAGGCGGATACAGAAAAGATCCGTAGAAGCTCTGGAAATGCTGAGAATGAGGATGAAGGAGTAGAGATTATAAATGATGCGCCAGAAGAAACAAGTCAGGATATCGGATATAGTGATTCCGAAGTACCTGCTGATATTCAATAACCGAAGTATCAAGCATATCATCCTGACATCTGGTCGTGCCGGGACGAAATCCAGTTATGCAGCTATCAGGTCAGATTATCAACTTGTATCAGATGCCAATGGCTCTGTGGTTGTGCTGCGTAAGCATCATAACAAGCTGCGGAAAACAGTTTACAAGGAGATGCTCCGAGGAATTAACCGCTTGGAGATTCCGAAAAGTAAGTTCCGGATTACAAAGTCTCCAATGGAGATCACTTATAAGAAGTATGGAACAACGATGTATTTTGCCGGATCAGATGGCATTGATGATACGAAAGGTATTATTGATGAGGATAAACCGATCAAGTTGGTTGTGCTAGACGAGTTGACAGAATTCTTTGATGACGGTGAGGGTGAGGATGAGTTAAGTAATATTGAAGCTACTTTCGTTCGTGGAAATAAAGGTGGTTTCCAAATGATTTATCTGTATAACCCGCCGAAGAATCCGAATGCACCGATTAATCAGTGGTGCAAGAAGATGGAAAAACGTCCTGACTGCGTACATATCCATACGGACTACAGAGATGTACCTGCTGCCTGGCTAGGCCCTGATCTGATTGCATCTGCCAAGGCAATGGAGGTTGCTGATCCGAAAATGTACAGATGGGTATGGCTTGGAGAATCAGTTGGTGTTGATGAACTGATTTATTATATGTTTGGAGAAAGGCACAGACAGAAGCCAAATCCGGATAGAAGATATGACAGAATCTACATTGGCGGTGATTATGGTCAGCAGAATGCAACAACATTTCAGGCATTTGGTCTTGATACTTACAGGAAAAAGTTTCCGGGATTAGGAGAGTATTATCATAGTGGGCGAGAGACAGGGAAGCAGAAAAGTCCGTCTGAGTATGCACAGGATCTTGTTGAGTTCATGGATGAATTACATGAACAATATGATAACCGACTCTTTTATATTTTCCTGGATCCATCAGCAAAAGGATTGGCAGAAGAAATAAAGAGAGCAACCAGGAAAAGTGTGGACTATCAGGTGTTTCTTCGTGATGCAGAGAATGATGTAGCATTAGGCATTAGCCGTGTACAAAAGGTTTTGGTATTTGACATTATGTCTATTGCTCCAAAGCAAGAAAATGCAGTAAATGAGTTCGGGGTATATGAATACGATAAGAAATCAATTGAAAAAGGGAAAGAAGTTCCTGTAAAAGAGAATGATCACTGTATGGATGCGATTCGTTATGCAGTGATGGGAGCATGGAGCAAGATGAAATACTGGTTGCCATCAGATGATTTGACAAAGGAGATTGATATTTGCGATTTCGGCAGCAGGGAGGTGAGAGAAGACGATGAATATATTTAATTATTTCAGAAAAAAAGGAATTGATACAGTAGATGCTTCGTTTTACCGGAAGATCGATGAGTGGACCAGTTGGTATAATTCTAACGTCAAGAAGTTCACGTATTATAAAGTCTATTCCGGACGCGGTACATGTAAGAGATGCCGCAGAAAAAGTATGGGGATGGCAAAAAAACTTTCGGAGGACATCGCAGATCTTCTTCTGAATGAGCGCGTGATGATCACGCTGGAAGATGAGTCGACTCAGAAATTCGTGAAAAAAGTTCTAAACGATAATCATTTTCTTGTGACGGGAAACGACTACCAGGAACGAAAAGCTTATACCGGAACAGTAGCATATATCCCGTATCTCTATAACGCAACCGTACAGGAAGATGGAACAGTATCAGACGGAAAAATCGGGATTAATTATGTAGATGCGAAGAATATTTATCCAGTCAGCTGGAACAACGGAAGCGTAACAGAGTGCATTTTTACATTTATCCATACAATTAGACAAAAGAAATACGTGCAGATTCAGTTCCATAGAATGGACGAAAACGGCATGTATGTCATCGAAAACAATGTGCTGGAATGTTCAAAAGGGAGCGCAGAGGGGCGAGAGCTGACGGAACAGGAATGGAAGCGGCTGAAGCCTTTTGCTAATTTGGCAGCAAGAACGGAGACAGGATCCACGAATCCACAGTTTGTTATTGACCGTCTGAACATCACGAACAATGCGGATGAAAGTAATCCTATGGGAATCGCGATATTTGCTAATTCTATTGATGTGCTGAAAAAACTGGATATGGAATATGATTCTTACTGCAATGAGTTCGATCTTGGCAGAAAAAGGATTTTTGTTGCTCCTGAAATGCTGTCGAACATAGACGGTACTCCGGTATTTGACCCGGAAGACAGCGTATTTTACTCACTCCCGGAAGATTATGATAAGAGCCAGACAGGATTGATCAAAGAGGTGGATATGAGCCTCAGAGTAGAAGAACACAGCAAAGCGATCAATGATGATCTGAATTATCTGTCACTGAAATGTGGATTCGGAACAGAAAGATATCGGTTTGATGGTACTGGCGTAAAAACTGCAACAGAGGTAATATCCGAAAATTCAGATATGTACCGGATGCTAAAGAAGCATGAAATCATCCTGGATGATGTGCTGAAGCAATTAATTCAGATCATTATCCGACTCGGGATTGTGACAGGGAACGCACTGGATATAAATACAGATATTGTGATCGCTTTTGACGATTCTATTATCGAGGATAAAGGCGCAGAGAGGCAGCAGGACCGTCAGGATGTCAGCATGGGAGTGATGCGGCATGAAGAATACCGTGCAAAATGGTATGGGGAGACCGTGGAGCAAGCAAGGCAAAATCTACCAGAGCAGAATCAGGTGATGGAATAATATGCGAGATGATTACAAGAATCAGATGGCCAGTAAGATTGCTGGAAGATATCAAGATTTAGAACTCCGAATCATGAAGGATATTGTCCGGCGAATCAAGAAAACCGGAAAGATTACAAGCACAGCAGACTGGCAGATTAACAGATTGCTTATTTTGGGTTATTCTTCAGAAGACATTGAAAAGGAAATTAAGAAAACGCTCGATGCTTCTTATCCAGAAATGTTTGAGTTGTATGATAAGGTAATTGATTGGGAATATGTCAGGAATAAGGACATATATGAACAAATCAACGTAGAGCACATACCATTTGACCAGAACGAGCAACTTAAGCAGATTACAGATGCAATTATTGATCAAAGTTTTGCAGATTTGGAAAATATAACAAACTCGCTTGGTTTTTACTTAGATTATGGAGATGGTAAAAAGGTTATAACACCGCTGGCGCAGGTTTATACAAATTATCTTGATTCAGCATGTTTCGATATTGTAACCGGAGCATTCGATTACAACAGTGTGTTGCGTAGAGTTGTGACTCAGCTCACCAATAGTGGACTTCGACAGATCGATTATTCCTCCGGAAGAGCCAATCGGGTTGATGTAGCTGCAAGGAGAGCTGTCATGACTGGCGTTGCAAAGCTTACGCATAAGATAACCGAATATCATATGGAACAGCTCGGTTGTGAATATGTGGAAGTAAGCTGGCATGCAGGGGCAAGACCTTCACATTCTGTATGGCAGGGAAAAGTTTACAAATGGAATAAATAGTACTTGACTTTTCGTGGCACAATAATTACAATTTAATTGTGGCACAAAAAAGCGAGGTGAATGATATGAGTCCACGAACAGGAAGACCTAAGATAGATAAACCAAAGACAATAGAGGTTAAAGCGAGAATTGATGAAGAAACAAATGAAAAATTGATGAAATATTGTAAAGAAAATCAGTTAAACAGAACCGATGTTGTGAGAATGGGGATTGAAAAGGTTCTTGAACACAAATAGAACGTTGCCACGCTACCAACGAAAACAACGTTCTATCAAACCGAAGGAATCCCTTCATGAAATATTTTAACATGTCTTGGGATTCCTTGCAATGAGAAAGCGAGGAGAAAACAAATGCAGTTACCAGAAACAGTAGAAGTAAAAGGAATGAAAGTTCTTACGACTCGGCAAATAGCTGAAGCGTATGGAGTGTCTAAGGACAAGATAATTTACAATTTTAACTATAATAAAGACAGATATGTTCTTGGAAAACACTATATTGAGGTGTTTGGGGAAGAATTAAGGAGATTGAAAAGGACATGTGAAATTCAAAGCTCCTTCAAATACGCCAAGACATTGTATCTTTGGACAGAGAAAGGTGCATTGCTCCATGCCAAATCTTTGAACACGGATAAGGCGTGGGAAGTATATGATTATCTGGTGGATTTTTACTTCCGAGCAAAGGAAGAACCGAAAGAAACAAAGCCTGTTCCTGTTGATACAGTACCAGTCGTAAGTAGGCAGAAAGATAAGAAGCTTCCACAGATTGACAATCCAATCGGGGTACTTAAGCTGTTGCTTCAGGTAGCAGAAGATAATGGCATTGGAGTGAGTTCCTACCCGTTCAAGACGTTTGAGAGCGTATTGAAAAACGGAAACATCGGTATCAGAACTGGCGTGACGGTCGAAAAGGCATGTTATGAACTGGCGTGGGAGCTGTCTCATGCGTTTATCCACTATCGGAATGGGGATTTGATTAAGAGTCCGCTGGCAAAGGATTACAATGATCAGGCAACACGGTCAGCTGAGTTGATCCTGAAAGTTCTGAATGTAAAAATGAGTCAATTGTAAAAAAACAGTTATTTAAAGAGAGTCTTATTTAAGGCTCTCTTTTGTTGTGGAGGGGGTGATGCGAGCATGGCAGATTATCCAGACTTTGTCAGTAGTACAGGTTATGGGACCGGTGAAGGATTAGGAGGTTGGAACTGCTACCATTGACACGAGTATTATCCGTTCTTTCCTGGCATTTCACAGCGCAACTGGACAGATGAATGGCTGGATGCGAAGAACGAGGAAGAGGCAGAACCTAAGACGTTTGACGGCAGAGAGTATACCCTGTATGAAGCAAAACAAAGGCAACGCCAAATGGAGACAGCCATGAGGGCACAGCGTGAAAAAGTCAAATTATTGCAGGATGGTGGTGCTGATCAGGACGAAGTCATTCTGCACAAAGCGAAATATCAAGGGCAGCTTAACGAGTATTCCCGGTTCTGCAGGAAGATGGGTCTCACGGAAGAGCTTGAGCGTATTTATCTGGACATGAAAGGGAGAGCTGCGCCAGATGCAAGAAAAATGTCGTTAAATGATACGAGTGACAAGTGGAAGCGTGCAGCGAGATCAGAGCTTAAGAAAGATGAAGAATCATTGTCATGGCGAGAAAAAGAAACGGCAGTTATATATGATTCAAATGGAAAATATCTGTTCACAAAACGGGGGGATGAAAGAAGTGTAAGTTTTACAAAGTCAGAAATCAAAAAAATGAAGAATTGTATTGTTTCACATAATCACCCGTCTGGAGCATCGTTTTCTCTGGCGGATTGGACAGTCTTTAAAAGAGCTAAGTTGCAAGAACTTAGAGCCATAGGGGAAGACAAGGTTTATTATATTCGAGTCGGTGAAAAAGCTGAACAATTATGGAATATGCCTGATGATGACTTTATTGAGCTGTATGAGGATATACGAAAGAAAATACGAAAAGAGTATCATAATCTGTACAAGAGTGGTAAAATAAATAAAAAAGAACGATTGCTACTGAGTTCCGATGAGTACAATAGGATTATCGCTGAGAAAGTAGGAGTAAAGTATGGAAAAGAATATTTCTAGGTCTGAAAAGAAAGTTAATATTTCTGAGATGCCACCAGGCAAAAGTTTTGATGATTATACAGATGATACAATTTTTGTTTTAGACGATTCAGATGATGACAATTGGGAAGAAGAGGAAAATATAGATTAGCTACCACCAGTCAATATGGCCGGTGGTATTTTTGTACTCGTTTTCAGGAGGTGATCCAGTGATTGAAATAAGAATAGCTTCAAATAGTATCCACATGACGGGACATGCCTGCCGGAAAGGTGCAGACGGCATTGACAGGGTGTGTGCCGGAGTATCTGCACTTACCTGTAATCTGATCAATTCGCTCAGAGACCTGACGGGAGACCGGATCAGAGCCGATACTGGAAGTGGAATGACAATAATTGAATGGGAAAAACTATCAGATGGTGGAAAACTTCTGATGGATTCTTGGTTCCTTGGGGTTACAGATATTAACAGGGAATACAACTGTATAACATTTATGTAGAAAACATCCTTCGGGGTGTTTTTATTATGTCCAAAACGTGAAGACGGAAAAAGCTCAGAGCCTGTCGAGGCAAAACGGAGGTATGAAATGTATAAAAAAAGAATGATGTTACAGCTCTTTGAAGACGGTCTGCAGAAAGGCATCCAAGAACACGCTCACTTTATCGATCATATGACCTTGTGGGGTCACAAAGTGACAACCCGGCGGCAATAGGTCAACTTTACTCACCGCTTCTTTAACGTTCTCGGCAACAAAGTAATGAGACAGCCAACGGGTAAGCGCCGCGCGAGTCTCTTCGTTATGACGGTCAAAACTGACTTTCTCAATAAGTCCGGTCAGACCGAGCGGTGCAGACTGCTCTTCGGTCTTAAGCAGCGTCGAATAGAAGGTCAGTTTGGCAGGAGGCGGCGCCATTTCAAAAGCGGCAGCCATGGAAAGATTGCTGATACCGAGGGCATTGACTCGCTCGCGCAAAACGGCTTCGAGCGCCCTGGCCCAACCGGCTTGAGGCTGCAATTTTTCGAATAGGCGCGTCAAAGACGATATACCTTGGCGTTCAAGCCAATCGGAAAGCTTATCGCCCGTCAGACTTTTTTCTTCCAATTCTTTAAGCGTGGTCAATTTCGCTGTGATCGCCGCCAGTCGCTGCTCTTTCTCGTGAATTGCACTCTGAGAGCCGGTCAGTCCCTCGCGAGCCTCTTCAAGCAGGGCTTGAGCAT
>OGZC01000653.1_pt1 | contig 20028 bp, 14 predicted proteins | sample 1576751 | NCBI WGS metagenome assembly OGZC01 (sample SAMEA3541486, study PRJEB24748) | human gut metagenome | biome: human gut; feature: human-associated habitat; material: faeces | place: China | collected 2012
GGCATCGAATACAGCACCGTGGTCACCACCATGGCGCGTAACGGCGTCGAGTTCGGCCTGCGGGTCAGCGGCCTGCCGGGGCAGTGGTTTACCGGCCCAGCGCAGCAGGTCATCGGCCCGATGTTTGCTGGTTATAAGCCGGAAGATTCGGGGCTGGATATCGGCGACAGCGCCATCACAGAAACCTACGGTATTGGCGGGTTTGCCATGGCGACCGCGCCTGCAATCGTCGCACTGGTGGGCGGCACGGTGGAAGAGGCTATCGATTTCTCCCGTCAGATGCGCGAAATCACCCTTGGCGAAAACCCCAACGTCACCATTCCGCTGCTCGGTTTTATGGGCGTGCCGTCGGCAATCGACATCACCCGCGTGGGTAGCAGCGGCATTCTGCCGGTGATCAACACCGCCATCGCCCATAAAGATGCGGGCGTCGGCATGATTGGCGCGGGCATTGTGCATCCACCATTCGCCTGCTTCGAGAAAGCCATTCTCGGCTGGTGCGAACGTTACGGCGTCTGACTTACATGTTTATGCCGGATGCGGTGTGAACGCCTTATCCGGCCTACGGATGGCCCGAGAATTGTAGGCCTGATAAGCGTAGCGCATCAGGCAGTCTGGCGTTGGTCATAACCTAATCACCCTCTGTAGCGGACATAACAACATGAAAGAGCTTGTGGTCGTTGCCATTGGTGGCAACAGCATTATCAAAGATAACGCCAGCCAGTCGATTGAGCATCAGGCGGAGGCGGTGAAAGCCGTGGCCGATACGGTGCTGGAAATGCTGGCTTCCGATTACGACATTGTGCTGACCCACGGTAACGGGCCGCAGGTCGGGCTGGATTTACGCCGTGCGGAGATTGCCCACGAGCGCGAAGGGCTGCCCTTAACGCCGCTGGCGAACTGTGTGGCAGATACGCAGGGCGGCATCGGCTATCTGATCCAACAGGCGCTGAATAACCGGCTGGCGCGTCACGGCGAGAAAAAAGCCGTCACCGTGGTAACTCAGGTGGAAGTGGATAAAAACGATCCAGGTTTTGCCCATCCCACCAAGCCCATTGGTGCATTCTTCAGTGAAAGCCAGCGTGACAAACTACAAAAGGCAAACCCTGACTGGTGTTTTGTTGAAGATGCCGGACGGGGCTATCGCCGCGTGGTCGCCTCGCCGGAACCGAAACGTATTGTCGAAGCACCCGCCATTAAGGCGCTGATCCAACAAGGTTTTGTCGTAATTGGCGCGGGCGGCGGTGGAATTCCGGTAGTGCGTACTGAAGCGGGGGATTACCAAAGCGTGGACGCGGTTATTGACAAAGATCTCTCTACCGCGCTGCTGGCCCGTGAAATTCACGCCGACATTCTGGTGATCACCACCGGCGTCGAAAAAGTCTGTATCCACTTTGGTAAACCGCAGCAGCAGGCGCTGGATCGGGTGGATATTGCCACCATGACTCGCTATATGCAGGAAGGGCATTTTCCGCCCGGCAGCATGTTGCCAAAAATCATCGCCAGCCTGACGTTCCTGGAGCAGGGCGGCAAAGAAGTGATTATCACCACGCCGGAATGCCTGCCTGCGGCGCTGCGCGGTGAAACGGGCACCCATATTATTAAAACGTAAGGACGTAGGATGAAAGAAAGCAATAGCCGCCGTGAATTTCTGAGCCAGAGCGGTAAGATGGTCACCGCCGCCGCGCTGTTTGGTACCTCTGTGCCGCTCGCCCATGCGGCGGTAGCTGGCACCCTAAACTGCGAAGCGAACAACACCATGAAAATCACTGACCCGCATTACTATCTCGATAACGTGCTGCTGGAAACCGGTTTTGACTACGAAAACGGTGTGGCGGTGCAGACCCGCACGGCGCGCCAGACCGTGGAGATTCAGGACGGCAAAATTGTCGCCCTGCGCGAGAACAAGCAGCATCCGGACGCCACGCTGCCGCACTATGACGCTGGCGGTAAGTTGATGCTACCCACCACTCGCGACATGCATATTCATCTCGACAAAACCTTCTACGGCGGGCCGTGGCGCTCGCTCAATCGTCCGGCAGGCACCACTATCCAGGACATGATCAAACTCGAGCAGAAAATGCTGCCGGAGTTACAACCGTATACGCAGGAGCGGGCGGAAAAACTGATCGATCTATTGCAGTCGAAAGGCACCACCATTGCCCGCAGCCACTGTAATATCGAACCGGTTTCCGGCCTAAAAAATCTGCAAAATTTGCAGGCGGTGCTGGCGCGGCGTCAGGCGGGCTTCGAGTGTGAAATCGTCGCCTTCCCGCAGCACGGTTTGCTGCTGTCGAAATCGGAACCCTTAATGCGCGAAGCGATGCAGGCGGGTGCGCATTACGTCGGCGGGCTGGACCCGACCAGTGTTGATGGCGCGATGGAAAAATCCCTCGACACCATGTTTCAGATTGCGCTGGACTACGACAAAGGTGTCGATATTCACCTGCACGAAACCACTCCGTCGGGCGTGGCAGCCATCAATTATATGGTTGAAACGGTAGAGAAAACGCCGCAACTGAAAGGTAAGTTGACCATCAGCCACGCCTTTGCGCTGGCTACGCTCAACGAACAACAGGTCGATGCGCTGGCGAATCGGATGGCGGCGCAGCAAATTTCTATCGCCTCGACGGTGCCGATTGGCACGCTGCATATGCCGCTCAAACAGTTGCACGACAAAGGCGTAAAAGTGATGACTGGCACTGACAGCGTTATCGACCACTGGTCGCCTTATGGTCTGGGCGACATGCTGGAAAAAGCCAATCTCTACGCGCAGCTCTATATTCGTCCTAACGAACAGAACCTCTCCCGTTCGCTGTTTCTAGCCACTGGCGATGTATTGCCGCTGAATGAAAAAGGCGAGCGTGTATGGCCAAAAGCGCAGGATGATGCCAGCTTTGTGCTGGTGGACGCCTCCTGTTCCGCCGAGGCGGTGGCGCGTATCTCGCCGAGAACCGCAACGTTCCATAAAGGGCAACTGGTGTGGGGGAGTGTGGCAGGTTGATGCGCATTTGAAACGCCTGCAACGGTGAATTGTAAGAGATTTAAGCCCCAGGGAGTGGGGCGGGAATGGTTTGCTAATGAATGATCCTGAACTTTATAATCTCGCGGCATAATTTCCAGGGGATTATTTGAGAGAAATACACAAAAGTGAGTTTTAACAAAGGTATTTATCAGGCCATAAATGTGACCTGCTTCGGATAAAAAAGATTCAGTATCGAAAAACCAATGATACTCTTGCTGATGGTTACCAACAGTAATTAAGATGTGATTTGTTTTTCCGTAATCGCAAAAATATTGCCATGACCATAAAAGAAAAATTCTCACAAAAATATCCCCATGCTTCCTTTTGTACTTTTGGCGATTCAGCAGCGTTGGCCGATCACCTCGCAACGTTGATTGCGACTGGTGTTAAAACAGCTTCCTGTGGTTCGCTGGCGGGATGTATTGAAGACAACGCATTTCCGATGATTGGTGAGTATAAGATTGTAGAAAATAGCCGTGGTGAGCCTGTATGTGTTATCAGAGTGATTGGCCTGCATTTACTGCGCTTTTCTGATGTCACCGTGGAGCTTGCCCGTAAGGAAGGTGAAGGTGACCTCAGTCTTGAATATTGGCGTAATGAACACCGTCGTTTTTTCCAGGCAGAAGGAAGCTATTCACCAGAAATGGACGTTATATTTGAAGAATATGCCCTTATTGACGTTGTGTAGATAACTATTTATCTACGCGAAATAAACTCACACACATAAAATATTGCTAATTTTGTTTATTTTGCTATTTTTTTACGTGATGAATGTCACACTTATTGTTGCTGCCCGTTTTGTCCATATTTATAACCATATTTTTAATAGCTGCCTGAAATAGGGCTGTTTATTCTGCATAAAAATATTCGAAAATTCTTATTCTCTCCAGCGCGCTAATTTGGGCGAACACTTCCTGACTACCCTGCAATGAGGCTGAAATGATGTATAAACGTTTTGTTATCAATATGGTGTCTTCGCTGTTATTAGGCGCTGCGCTAATTTCTGCGCCGCTCCAGGCAGCGGAAAAAGTCGTGGTGAATATTTCTAAAGTCGATGGTATGCCGTGGTTTAATCGCATGGGCGAAGGTGTGGTTGAGGCGGGTAAAGCCTTTGGTGTTAATGCCTCACAGGTGGGGCCTTCAAGTACTGATGCTCCGCAACAAGTTAAAATTATTGAGGATTTAATCGCCCGTAAGGTTAATGCAATTACTATCGTGCCAAACGATGCCAACGTGCTGGAACCGGTATTCAAAAAAGCGCGAGATGCCGGAATTGTGGTTCTGACCAACGAATCCCCCGGTCAGCCAAGTGCTAACTGGGATATTGAAATCATTGATAACGAAAAATTTGCCGCTGAATATGTTGAGCATATGGCGAAACGCATGGGGGGCAAGGGCGGCTATGTGATTTACGTGGGTAGTTTGACCGTGCCGCAGCATAACTTATGGGCTGACTTGCTGGTGAAATACCAGAAAGAGCATTACCCGGATATGCATGAAGTTACCCGCCGCATGCCGGTTGCCGAGAGTGTGGATGACTCACGTCGTACCACACTGGACCTGATGAAAACCTATCCTGACTTGAAAGCGGTTGTCTCCTTTGGTTCAAACGGTCCGATTGGCGCGGGACGTGCGGTGAAAGAGAAACGGGCGAAAAATAAAGTCGCAGTCTATGGCATGATGATCCCTTCACAGGCGGCATCACTGATTAAAAGTGGTGATATCACCGAAGGGATTACTTACGATCCGGCCTCTGCAGGTTACGCACTCGCAGCCGTCGCCAGCACGTTGCTGAAGGGTGAAGAGATCAAACCTGGATTAGAAATGCAGAATCTGGGTAAGGCCGACGTAGATATGGATAAGCGAATTATCCGTTTCCATAAGGTATTACTGGTCAACAAAGACAATATCGACTCACTTTATTAATCCATTTCTTCGGGGCGAAAGCCCCGATTCTTATTGCCAGGGGATGTTATGGAAACCTTCCTTTCCCTTCGTCATATCAACAAAACGTTTCATGCCACGCGAGCGCTGCGCGATGTTTCTCTCGACTTTATGTCGGGTGAAGTGCACTGCCTTGCCGGGCAAAACGGCTGTGGTAAATCGACGTTGATTAAAATTATGTCCGGTGTTTATCGCCCGGATGAGGGAGCGGAAATTACGCTTGGTGGGAAAAACTGGTCAAAGCTGACACCCGCCGCTTCGGTGGCGCAGGGGATTCAGGTGATTTATCAGGACCTCTCTTTATTTCCTAACCTGAGTGTCTGGGAGAATATCGCCGTGAATCACTATCACCACGGTCTGTTTGTTAACCGCCGTCGTCTGCGTGAGGTGGCGCAGGCGGCAATGACCAGTATTAACGTCACATTGCCACTGGATACGCTCGTTTCTGAGCTTTCAATTGCCCGCTGTCAGCTGGTAGCAATTTGCCGTGCACTGGCGCAGGACGCACGGTTGATCGTGATGGATGAACCAACCGCTTCGCTGACCCATCAGGAAGTGCAAGGGTTATTACAGGTGGTGCATCAATTGCGGGAACGCGGGATCTGCGTGGTCTTCGTCAGTCATCGTCTGGAAGAAGTGATGGAAGTTTCCGACCGTATTTCAGTGCTGAAAGATGGTGAGCTGGTCGGGACTTTTCCGGCTGCAGAGATGACCACAAAACAACTCGGTTTCCTGATGACCGGCCAGGAGTTCGAATATCAGGTGCGAGAGTTGTGGCAGGGAAAATCCAGCACCCCGGTGCTTGAGGTGCGTAATTTAAGTCGTCATGGGGAATATCTAAATATTAACTTGCGGGTGGAAGCGGGCGAAGTGGTATCGATTGTTGGCCTGCTTGGTGCGGGGCGCACGGAATTATGTCTGAGTCTGTTTGGTATGACCCGACCGGATGCTGGCGAGATCCTCATCAACGGCCAGCCGGTTACACTGCATAGTAATCAGGACGCTATCCGCCACGGTATTGGTTATGTTTCGGAAGATCGCATGTCGCGCGGTTTGGTGATGGCGCAATCTATTGAAGACAACATCATTAGCACTGTTTTTCACAAGGTAAAAGATCGCTTCGGCTTTCTGAGTGAAACTAAAGTTCGTGACCTGGTGGACAGGCTAATCAAGGCATTGACCATCAAAGTCTCTGATCCTCATCTTCCGGTGAATACGCTTTCTGGTGGTAACGCGCAGCGAGTATCGATCGCCAAATGGCTGGCGATTGGGCCACGACTGTTGATTCTCGATAGCCCGACAGTCGGTGTTGATATCGCCAACAAAGCAGGAATATACGGCATTATCAGCGATCTGGCGGCTCATGGCATTGCGGTATTGATGATCTGCGATGAAATTGAAGAAGCGTGGTATCAAAGCCACCGGATTTTGGTAATGCAAAAAGGTCAGATCACCCATAGCTTCCTGCCTGACAGCAGTTCTCAGGCCAGGATTGCGGAGGTGGTAAATGGCTGAACTGAAAAAACGCCATGAATTCTGGCTGGCATTACTGATTGTGGTGCTGTTTGTTGGCCTTGCCTGGCGCAGCGACGAGTTTCTGACATTCGGTAATTTGTACGATCTCGCCAATAACTATGCCATGTTGACTATTCTCGCCTGTGGTTTGTTTGTGGTGTTGATTTCCGGTGGAATTGATATTTCGTTTCCAGCAATGACCATCATTGCGCAATACGGCATGGTGCTGTTGCTGCAAAAAATTGGTGGCAACTTCGCTGTCGCGTTTGCACTGGCGGGCTGCATCGGCATTTTACTTGGCTTAATTAACGCCTTACTGGTTAATCGCCTACGGGTGCCTTCTATCATCATCACTATCTCGACGCTGAATATTTTCTATGGCCTGCTGTTATGGTTGAGTAAAGGTGTGTGGCTGTACGACTTTCCGCCGTGGTTTGAGCAGGGGGTTATGTTGTTCAAGTACACCGATGCTGATGGCTATGACTATGGCCTTGGTCTGCCGCTGATCGCCATGATTACGGTGGTGCTGCTAACAGCGTTTATCATGAATTTCACCAGTGTAGGGCGCAAAATTTATGCCCTTGGCGGGAACCGCGAATCAGCCAGTCGCATCGGCTTTAGCGTGCTGAAACTGCAACTTTTCGTCTATGGCTATATGGGATTGATGTCTGGCGCTGCGGGTGTAGTGCAGTCGTGGACGGTGATGACTGTCGCCCCCGATTCTCTTCTGGGTTATGAGCTGACAGTACTGGCTGCGGTGGTGCTTGGCGGCACTAGTTTGCTCGGCGGGCGCGGCACGTTAACCGGTACTTTGCTCGGCGTGGTGTTGTTGGCAGTGATGCAAAACGGGCTAAATTTATTGGGAGTCTCGTCTTACTGGCAAACATTGATCACCGGCATCATCATCGTTGCCAGCATTAGTGCCACGGCGTGGAGTCAGCATCAGAACCGGAGTCTGCTATGAAAAAATCGTGGCGTAATAACGTTGAGTTTTACTTGATCGGCCTGCTGGTGCTAACTGTTGCCGCGTTCAGCATTACTATGCCGGAGATTTTCTGGTCGATAAGTAATTTCCAGTCCGTCGCTTCGCAAATGCCCGTGCTGGGCATTCTGGCGTTGGCTATGGCGGTGACCATGCTTTGCGGTGGCATTAACTTGTCAATTATAGCCACTGCTAACGCCTGTTCACTGGTGATGGCGTGGGTGGCGACTCAGTATCCACCGGGTATTGCTACGGTTGTCGCTACGTTACTGGCGGGCGCTGGCGCGGCGGTGATAATCGGTTTATGTAACGGCGTATTGATTGCTGGTATTCGAGTGTCGCCAATTCTTGCAACGCTTGGGATGATGACGTTGCTCAAAGGGATAAATATTCTGGTGACAGGTGGTAGCGCCATTGCCAATTATCCCTCATGGGTGCTGTGGTTGAATCATGCGCAATGGTTCGGTATTCCGCTACCGATGTGGTTGTTTGCCGCAGTGGCACTGGGGCTATGGATATTGCTGGAGAAAACGCCGCTCGGTAAAGCCATTTACCTGATTGGGTCTAACGAACGAGCAACACTTTACTCCGGCATTAACACTCGTCGGGTGCTGATTTGGGTTTATGTCATTTCCGCCTTGCTTTGTGCGGTAGCGGCATTTTTGATGATGTCGAAACTCAACTCGGCTAAGGCCTCTTATGGCGAATCGTACTTGCTGGTGTCAATCCTCGCGGCAGTACTCGGTGGGGTTAATCCGGACGGCGGCAGCGGGCGGATAATTGGTATGGTGCTGGCGCTGTTTCTTCTGCAAATTATTGAAAGCGGCTTCAATATTCTCGGTATAAGCCCCTACCTGACGATGGCCTTATGGGGAACGTTGCTGCTCTGTTTCATTCAGGTTCGCGGCATGTTGGGGCTGGATCGGGTGGTTTAAATATTGGCTATATTCAATGGACGCGTTTTGCCGCGATGACATATCAGGCGTCGCCAAATACACATAGCTAATCAGGAGTAAACACAATGAAGATCAAAGCTGTTGGTGCATATTCCGCTAAACAACCACTTGAACCGATGGATATCACACGGCGTGAACCGGGACCGAATGATGTCAAAATCGAAATCGCTTACTGTGGCGTCTGCCATTCCGATTTCCACCAGGTCCGTTCCGAGTGGGCGGGGACGGTTTACCCCTGCGTACCGGGTCATGAAATTGTGGGGCGTGTGGTAGCCGTTGGTGATCAGGTAGAAAAACATGCGCCGGGCGATCTGGTCGGTGTCGGCTGCATTGTCGACAGTTGTAAACATTGCGAAGAGTGTGAAGACGGGCTGGAAAACTACTGTGATCACATGACCGGCACCTATAACTCGCCGACGCCGGACGAACCGGGCCATACTCTGGGCGGCTACTCACAACAGATCGTCGTTCATGAGCGATATGTTCTGCGTATTCGTCACCCGCAAGAGCAGCTGGCGGCGGTGGCTCCTTTGTTGTGTGCAGGGATCACCACGTATTCGCCGCTACGTCACTGGCAGGCCGGGCCGGGTAAAAAAGTGGGCGTGGTCGGCATCGGCGGTCTGGGACATATGGGGATCAAGCTGGCCCACGCGATGGGGGCGCATGTGGTGGCATTTACCACTTCTGAGGCAAAACGCGAAGCGGCAAAAGCCCTGGGGGCCGATGAAGTTGTTAACTCACGCAATGCCGATGAGATGGCGGCTCATCTGAAGAGTTTCGATTTCATTTTGAATACAGTAGCTGCGCCACATAATCTCGACGATTTTACCACCTTGCTGAAGCGTGATGGCACCATGACGCTGGTTGGTGCGCCTGCGACACCGCATAAATCGCCGGAAGTTTTCAACCTGATCATGAAACGCCGTGCGATAGCCGGTTCTATGATTGGCGGCATTCCAGAAACTCAGGAGATGCTCGATTTTTGCGCCGAACATGGCATCGTGGCTGATATAGAGATGATTCGGGCCGATCAAATTAATGAAGCCTATGAGCGAATGCTGCGTGGTGATGTGAAATATCGTTTTGTTATCGATAATCGCACACTAACAGACTGAAAAAATTAATAAATACCCTGTGGTTTAACATATTAACTTCGCTCTCCACTTAACTTTTTAGTTAAGGAGAGCGAAATAATATCAAAGTAGCAGTAAAACCTATAACGTAAATTCAAATTGTTAAATTAACTCCCTCCAGTACACAATACTTCTCACGTTAGTTATGAGCGATTTCTGATAGTGCCTGGTTTAATGAGAGCTTTATTATCTGCGACGTTTATTTTTATTTAAGAGAGATCGCGATGATATCATTAAAAGCTCCGCACAATAATTTGATGCCATATACGCAACAAAGCATACTTAATACGGTTAAAAACAATCAGTTACCAGAGGATATCAAAAGCTCCCTGGTTTCCTGTGTCGATATATTCAAGGTTTTGATTAAACAATATTATGATTATCCTTATGATTGTCGTGATGATTTAGTCGATGACGACAAACTCATTCATCTCATGGCTGCCGTACGAGACTGTGAGTGGTTAGACGATAACGCACTCACCATAAATGTGCAGTTTAATGATTTCCCTGGATTTTATGACTGGATGGATTACCCTGATCACCCGGTTAAGTTTGTTTTTCGCATACTTGAAAATCAAAAAGGGACAGTTTGGGTATATGACCAGGATGATGCGTTTCTTGATATTAAAGCAAATGTGCAGGCTGGACGCTTTACCGGGCTTAAGAAATTAGTGCAGTTTATCGATTCAGTGCGAACAGATTGCAAATGTATTCTTCTTGAACACCATATGCCTTTGCTGAGAATTTTCCCTAAAGGGAAAGAGTGTATGCGTGTGGAAAAATGGCTTCGCGAAATGTCGTCTATTCCGGAGACAGACGCGCCCATTAAGCAGGCGCTTGCGCATGGATTATTATTACACTTAAAAAATATCCACCCTGTTTTTCCTGAATCACTGGTGATGTTATTGCTCTCTGTTCTGGACGTAAAAACATACAGAGATGACGCACGATTAAATGAATGGATATCGAATAGAGTGCAGGAATTAGGTGACAGATATTATCCTGTAAATAAGCACGTTAAAATCCGCTACACTCTTTAGTTCAGAAAGGGTTCCACCTGCAAGTTGTTATTCCACCAGAGAGTGAATCGCAAAGCAGGTAATCATTTCATCTGTATATCCGTATGCCAAATGGCATTCCACCGCCTTTTTCGCCGATATTTTGTTGTGATCGGCGACGCTTCGCTTAAAAAAGCACCAGCAGTGGTTTCGCAGCTATGCGGTGTATAAAAAATGATCTCATGCAGATGTTTTGTGAATGTGTGGGTTGACATTCATATGAAAAAAATCATAATTCCATCATGTTTGTGTGGGGTCTTTTCTGTACCTTACGCATCGCACTCAAGCCTGACAGAAAATATGCTGTAAGACTCATATCAAAAACCGCCATTAGCTCATCAGGAAGAGCAGACGACAACCAGGATTGTTGTATGGTACGGGGTTCGAGGCCTCGATGGCGGTCCAACTTTTCAAAACTCTTCTGAATCAGATCCCCTTATTATCATCCCTGCAAAGTGGAACATTGCCATTGTTTGGCTATTCAGGACGGGTCAGACCAATGAAAAAAGCCCACACAGGGGAGAGTGGGCTGAAATGGGAAGCTAAAGACTCAAGTAAACTTATCGGAAATAAGGACCACGCATTACGGGGGCAATCATCGCCGATGGTCGGGATTCGGCAAATCAGGTTGATTACGTAGAGAGTAAATTATCTGCTCACCGCTGCGTCACCCCTTCGTAAATCAGGCGTAGCGCGAATACACCAATAATTGCACCAATAACCCGACTGGCAACGCGTTGCATACGCCCATAAGCACGACGCACAGCGGGCAAAGAAAACGCCTGACTAAGAAAAACTCGCCAGATAATTGATGCGAGCACAATCCCCGCCCAGGCCATTAAACGTGCCCATGTTGGTGTTTCGGCATTTAATGTTACTGAGAAAATACTGATAAAAAATAAAACGGTTTGCGGGTTAGAGAGATCGGTAATTAATCCGCGGCGAAAAAAGACATACCAGGGGGCGCTAATCGGTTGTTGTAGTGTGCTCATTTGCGGTGTTGACTGGCGGCGCATGCTGCACCACGCAAACCATAAGAGATAAGCGCCGCCGACGATTCTGATAAGCGAAAAAATCTCCTCACACTGCGTAATTAGCGTTGCAAGACCAAACAAACCCAACCCGGAATAAAATGCATCGCCCAGCGCCACGCCCAGCCCGGTCAGCACCCCTGCGCGTCGACCGGAAGCCAGGCTGGTTTGTACTACCACAAAGAGATTGGCTCCCGGATTAAAAAAAGTAATCACGAACAGTCCTACGGTCAGGTAAACGGCGTGCAAAGGATCCATAGTGATTTCATCCATAAATAAGTGAAGTAACTTCATCATATTTCTACCAAAAATAATCGGGTGCGAGAGAGATCACAAAGTGTCTTATTTCCGGTTACTGGCGTTTATGCCCTGACTGAACTAATTATTAATCAACCCAATAATGTGGGTGGATGATAGTGTGATAACAACTCTGGAGCCGTAATATGAAAATAATCTCTAAAATGTTAGTCGGTGCGTTAGCGTTAGCCGTTACCAATGTCTATGCCGCTGAATTGATGACCAAAGCGGAATTTGAAAAAGTTGAATCGCAGTATGAAAAAATAGGTGATATTTCAACCAGCAATGAAATGTCGACTGCAGACGCGAAAGAAGATTTGATCAAAAAAGCGGATGAAAAAGGGGCTGATGTGTTGGTACTGACCTCCGGTCAAACTGACAATAAGATCCACGGCACGGCAAATATTTATAAGAAGAAGTAATTCTGAACCCTATGTAAACATGCCCGATGCGTAAGTTTATCGGTGATCATCTATTGAAATTTATGCCGGATAAAGCGTTCGCGCTGCATTCGGCAGTTCAGCTTTTCAGCCGCCGCCAGAACGTCGTCCGGCTGATGCCTAAATAATTCGCCGCTGCTGTTTTATCGCCATTAAATTTCTCCAGTGCCTGTTGTGGTGTCAGTAAGCGTGGAGCGGGAGTTTTCGCCGACTCGCGCGCCAGTTCCGGCAGTAGCAGCTGCAAAAATTGCGGCGTTAAATCCGGCGTCGGTTCCACACTTAAAAATAGCGCCAGTCGCTCCATCATATTGCGCAGTTCACGAATATTGCCCGGCCAGTCGTAGTGCACCAGCACGGTTTCGCTTGCCTGTAATCCCAGGCGTAATGCGGCAGAAAACGGGGCGGAGAGCGCCGCCAGAGACACTTTCAAAAAGCTTTCCGCCAGCGGCAGAATATCCGCCACCCGCTCACGCAGTGGTGGCAGTTGCAGGCGTAAAATGCTCAGCCGATAAAACAGGTCACGGCGAAACTGCCCTTGCCGCATATCTTCTTCCAGCTTGCAGTGAGTGGCGCTAATGACCCGCACATCCACCGGAACAGGCTGATGCCCGCCGACGCGGGTAACCTCTTTTTCTTCCAGCACCCGCAGCAGCCGGGTCTGCAAAGGTAGCGGCATTTCGCCAATCTCATCCAAAAACAGCGTGCCACCGTGGGCGATTTCAAACAGCCCGGCGCGACCTCCGCGTCGCGAGCCGGTAAACGCCCCTTCCTCATAGCCAAACAGCTCCGCTTCCAGCAGCGATTCGGCAATCGCCCCGCAGTTGACGGCAACAAACGGATGCGACTTTTTGCCCTGTCGCGCATCGTGGCGGGCAAAATATTCCCGATGAATCGCCTGGGCCGCCAGCTCTTTGCCTGTCCCCGTTTCCCCTTCAATCAACACCGCCGCACTGGAGCGGGCATACAGCAAAATAGTCTGCCGTACTTGTTCCATCTGTGGTGATTGACCGAGCATATCGCCCAGCACGTAACGAGTTCTCAGGGCGTTGCGGGTGGCATCGTGAGTGTTATGGCGTAACGACATGCGCGTCATATCCAGCGCATCGCTGAACGCCTGGCGCACGGTGACGGCGGAATAGATAAAAATTCCGGTCATTCCGGCTTCTTCTGCCAGATCGGTAATCAGCCCCGCACCGACCACCGCTTCGGTGCCGTTAGCTTTGAGCTCGTTAATCTGCCCGCGGGCGTCTTCTTCGGTAATGTAGCTACGTTGATCGAGGCGCAAATTAAAGGTTTTTTGAAACGCCACCAGTGCCGGAATAGTTTCCTGATAAGTGACAACGCCGATAGAAGAGGTGAGCTTTCCGGCTTTTGCCAGTGCCTGTAACACATCGTAGCCGCTCGGTTTAATCAAAATAACTGGCACTGACAGGCGGCTTTTCAGGTACGCGCCGTTAGAGCCAGCAGCGATGATGGCGTCACAGCGTTCGTTTGCCAGTTTCTTGCGGATGTAGGTCACTGCTTTTTCAAAGCCAAGCTGAATAGGGGTAATGTTCGCCAGGTGATCAAACTCGAGGCTGATATCGCGAAACAGCTCGAACAGGCGCGTTACAGATACCGTCCAGATAACCGGTTTGTCGTCATTAAGCCGTGGTGGATGTGCCATAGCGCACCGCAAAGTTAAGAAACCGAATATTGGGTTTAGTCTTGTTTCATAATTGTTGCAATGAAACGCGGTGAAACATTGCCTGAAACGTTAACTGAAACGCATATTTGCGGATTAGTTCATGACGTTATCTCTAACAAATTGAAATTAAACATTTAATTTTATTAAGGCAATTGTGGCACACCCCTTGCTTTGTTTTATTAACGAAAATAACAAGTTGATAACAAAGGGTGGGCTATGTCTCTACACTCTCCAGGTAAAGCGTTTCGCGCTGCACTGACTAAAGAAAATCCATTGCAGATTGTTGGCACCATCAACGCTAATCATGCGCTGTTGGCGCAGCGTGCCGGATATCAGGCAATTTATCTCTCCGGCGGTGGCGTGGCGGCAGGGTCGCTGGGGCTGCCCGATCTCGGTATTTCTACTCTTGATGACGTGCTGACAGATATTCGCCGTATCACCGACGTTTGTTCGCTGCCACTGCTGGTGGATGCGGATATCGGTTTTGGTTCTTCGGCCTTTAACGTGGCGCGTACGGTGAAATCGATGATTAAAGCCGGTGCGGCAGGATTGCATATTGAAGATCAGGTTGGTGCGAAACGCTGCGGTCATCGTCCGAATAAAGCGATCGTCTCGAAAGAAGAGATGGTGGATCGGATCCGCGCGGCGGTGGATGCGAAAACCGATCCTGATTTTGTGATCATGGCGCGCACCGATGCGCTGGCGGTAGAGGGGTTGGATGCGGCGATTGAGCGTGCGCAGGCCTATGTTGAAGCGGGTGCCGAGATGTTGTTCCCGGAGGCGATTACCGAACTCGCCATGTACCGCCAGTTTGCCGATGCGGTGCAGGTGCCAATCCTCGCCAACATTACCGAATTTGGCGCAACACCGCTGTTTACCACCGACGAATTACGCAGCGCCCATGTCGCAATGGCGCTGTACCCACTTTCAGCGTTCCGCGCCATGAACCGCGCCGCTGAGCATGTCTACAACGTCCTGCGCCAGGAAGGCACGCAGAAAAGCGTCATCGATACCATGCAAACCCGCAACGAGCTGTACGAAAGCATCAACTACTACCAGTACGAAGCGAAGCTCGACGACCTGTTTGCCCGTAGCCAGGTGAAATAAAACACAACGAAAAATATCTCGACCCTACAAATGACGAGGACAACATGAGCGACACAACGATCCTGCAAAACAGTACCCATGTCATTAAACCGAAAAAATCTGTGGCACTTTCTGGCGTTCCGGCGGGCAATACGGCGCTCTGCACCGTGGGTAAAAGCGGCAATGACCTGCATTACCGTGGCTACGATATTCTTGATCTGGCGGAACATTGCGAATTTGAAGAAGTGGCTCATCTGCTGATCCACGGCAAACTGCCGACCCGTGACGAACTCGCCGCTTACAAAACGAAACTGAAAGCCCTGCGTGGTTTACCGGCTAACGTGCGTACCGTGCTGGAAGCCTTACCGGCGGCGTCGCACCCGATGGATGTCATGCGCACCGGCGTTTCCGCGCTCGGCTGCACACTGCCAGAAAAAGAGGGGCACACTGTCTCTGGCGCGCGGGATATTGCCGACAAACTGCTGGCATCACTTAGCTCGATTCTCCTTTATTGGTATCACTACAGTCACAACGGCGAACGCATCCAGCCGGAAACCGATGACGACTCCATCGGTGGTCACTTCCTGCATCTGCTGCACGGCGAAAAGCCATCGCAAAGCTGGGAAAAGGCGATGCATATTTCGCTAGTGCTGTACGCCGAACACGAGTTTAACGCCTCCACCTTTACCAGTCGGGTGATTGCGGGCACTGGCTCTGATATGTATTCCGCGATTATTGGCGCGATTGGCGCACTGCGCGGGCCGAAACACGGCGGAGCGAATGAAGTGTCGCTGGAGATCCAGCAACGCTACGAAACGCCGGACGAAGCCGAAGCCGATATCCGCAAGCGGGTGGAAAACAAAGAAGTGGTCATTGGTTTTGGTCATCCGGTTTATACCATCGCCGACCCGCGCCACCAGGTGATCAAACGTGTGGCGAAGCAGCTCTCGCAGGAAGGCGGCTCGTTGAAGATGTACAACATCGCCGATCGCCTGGAAACGGTGATGTGGGAGAGCAAAAAGATGTTCCCCAATCTCGACTGGTTCTCTGCTGTTTCCTACAACATGATGGGCGTTCCCACCGAGATGTTCACACCACTGTTTGTCATCGCCCGTGTCACCGGCTGGGCGGCGCACATCATTGAACAACGTCAGGACAACAAAATTATCCGTCCTTCCGCCAATTATGTTGGACCGGAAGACCGCCAGTTTGTCGCGCTGGATAAGCGCCAGTAAACCTCTACGAATAACAATAAGGAAACGTACCCAATGTCAGCTCAAATCAACAACATCCGCCCGGAATTTGATCGTGAAATCGTTGATATCGTCGATTACGTGATGAACTATGAAATCAGCTCCAAAGTGGCCTACGACACCGCACATAACTGCCTGCTCGACACGCTCGGCTGCGGTCTTGAAGCTCTCGAATACCCGGCCTGTAAAAAACTGCTGGGGCCAATTGTTCCTGGCACCGTCGTACCCAACGGCGTGCGCGTCCCCGGAACTCAGTTCCAGCTCGACCCCGTCCAGGCGGCATTTAACATCGGCGCGATGATCCGTTGGCTCGATTTCAACGATACCTGGCTGGCGGCGGAGTGGGGGCATCCTTCCGACAACCTCGGCGGCATTCTGGCAACGGCAGACTGGCTTTCGCGCAACGCGGTCGCCAGCGGCAAAGCGCCGTTGACCATGAAACAGGTGCTGACCGCAATGATCAAAGCCCATGAAATTCAGGGCTGCATCGCGCTGGAAAACTCCTTTAACCGCGTCGGCCTCGACCACGTTCTGTTAGTGAAAGTGGCTTCCACCGCCGTGGTCGCCGAAATGCTCGGCCTGACCCGCGAGGAAATTCTCAACGCCGTTTCGCTGGCGTGGGTGGACGGTCAGTCGCTGCGCACCTATCGCCATGCGCCGAACACCGGCACGCGTAAATCCTGGGCGGCGGGCGATGCCACTTCCCGCGCGGTACGTCTGGCACTGATGGCGAAAACGGGCGAAATGGGTTACCCGTCAGCCCTGACTGCGCCTGTGTGGGGCTTCTACGACGTCTCCTTCAAAGGTGAATCGTTCCGCTTCCAGCGCCCGTACGGTTCTTACGTGATGGAAAATGTGCTGTTCAAAATCTCCTTCCCGGCGGAGTTCCACTCCCAGACGGCAGTTGAAGCGGCGATGACGCTCTATGAACAGATGCAGGCAGCAGGCAAAACGGCGGCGGATATCGAAAAAGTGACCATTCGCACCCACGAAGCCTGTATTCGCATCATCGACAAAAAAGGACCGCTCAATAACCCGGCAGACCGCGATCACTGCATTCAGTACATGGTGGCGATCCCGCTGCTGTTCGGGCGCTTAACGGCGGCAGATTACGAGGACAACGTGGCGCAAGATAAACGCATCGACGCCCTGCGCGAGAAGATCAATTGCTTTGAAGATCCGGCATTTACCGCTGACTACCACGACCCGGAAAAACGCGCCATCGCCAATGCCATAACCCTTGAGTTCACCGACGGCACACGATTTGAAGAAGTGGTGGTGGAGTACCCAATTGGTCATGCTCGCCGCCGTCAGGATGGTATTCCGAAACTGGTCGATAAATTCAAAATCAATCTCGCGCGCCAGTTCCCGACTCGCCAACAGCAGCGCATTCTGGAGGTTTCTCTCGACAGAACTCGCCTGGAACAGATGCCGGTCAATGAGTATCTCGACTTGTACGTCATTTAAGCAAACGGCGGTAAGGCGTAAGTTCAACAGGAGAGCATTATGTCTTTTAGCGAATTTTATCAGCGTTCGATTAACGAACCGGAGCAGTTCTGGGCCGAGCAGGCCCGGCGTATTGACTGGCAGACGCCCTTTACGCAAACGCTTGATCACAGCAATCCGCCGTTTGCCCGTTGGTTTTGTGAAGGCCGAACCAACTTGTGTCACAACGCTATCGACCGCTGGCTGGAGAAACAGCCAGAGGCGCTGGCGCTGATTGCCGTCTCTTCGGAAACAGAAGAAGAGCGCACCTTTACCTTTCGTCAGCTGCATGACGAAGTGAACGCGGTGGCCTCAATGTTGCGTTCATTGGGCGTGCAGCGTGGCGATCGGGTGCTGGTGTATATGCCGATGATTGCCGAAGCGCATATTACTCTGCTGGCCTGCGCGCGCATTGGCGCTATTCACTCGGTGGTGTTTGGTGGATTTGCCTCGCACAGCGTGGCGGCGCGAATTGATGATGCTAAACCGGTGCTGATTGTTTCGGCTGATGCCGGAGCGCGCGGTGGCAAAATCATTCCCTATAAAAAATTGCTCGACGATGCGATAAGTCAGGCGCAGCACCAGCCACGCCATGTTTTGCTGGTGGATCGCGGACTGGCGAAAATGGCGCGCGTCAGCGGGCGGGATGTCGATTTCGCGTCGTTGCGCTATCAACACATCGGCGCGCGGGTACCAGTGGCGTGGCTGGAATCCAACGAAACCTCCTGCATTCTCTACACTTCCGGCACGACCGGCAAACCTAAAGGCGTGCAGCGTGACGTCGGCGGATATGCGGTGGCGCTGGCGACCTCGATGGACACCATTTTTGGCGGCAAAGCGGGCGGCGTGTTCTTTTGTGCTTCGGATATCGGCTGGGTGGTGGGGCATTCGTATATCGTTTACGCGCCGCTGCTGGCGGGGATGGCGACTATCGTTTACGAAGGATTGCCGACCTGGCCGGACTGCGGCGTGTGGTGGAAAATCGTCGAGAAATATCAGGTGAGCCGGATGTTCTCAGCGCCGACCGCTATTCGCGTGCTGAAAAAATTCCCTACCGCTGAAATTCGTAAACACGATCTCTCGTCGCTGGAAGTGCTCTATCTGGCTGGAGAACCGCTGGACGAGCCGACCGCCAGTTGGGTGAGCAATACGCTGGATGTGCCGGTCATCGACAACTACTGGCAGACCGAATCCGGCTGGCCGATTATGGCGATTGCTCGCGGTCTGGACGACAGGCCGACGCGTCTGGGAAGCCCCGGCGTGCCGATGTATGGCTATAACGTGCAGTTGCTTAATGAAGTCACCGGCGAACCGTGTGGCGTCAACGAGAAAGGGATGCTGGTGGTGGAAGGGCCGCTGCCGCCGGGGTGTATTCAGACCATCTGGGGCGACGACGACCGCTTTGTGAAGACTTACTGGTCGCTGTTTTCCCGCCCGGTGTACGCCACCTTTGACTGGGGCATCCGTGACGCTGACGGTTATCACTTTATTCTCGGGCGCACTGACGATGTAATTAACGTTGCCGGGCATCGTCTGGGCACGCGCGAGATTGAAGAGAGTATCTCCAGCCATCCGGGCGTTGCCGAAGTGGCGGTGGTTGGGGTGAAAGATGCGCTGAAAGGGCAGGTGGCGGTGGCGTTTGTCATTCCGAAAGAGAGCGATAGTCTGGAAGATCGTGATGTGGCGCATTCGCAAGAGAAGGCGATTATGGCGCTGGTGGACAGCCAGATTGGCAACTTTGGTCGCCCGGCGCACGTCTGGTTTGTCTCGCAATTGCCGAAAACGCGATCCGGAAAAATGCTGCGCCGCACGATCCAGGCAATTTGCGAAGGACGCGATCCTGGGGATCTGACGACCATTGATGATCCTGCGTCATTGGATCAGATCCGCCAGGCGATGGAAGAGTAAGGTATTGTCGGATGCGTCGCGTGGCGCATCCGACACCATGCGCCGATGCCTGATGCGACGCTTACCGCGTCTTATTATGCCTACAGGCCTGAACCGTAGGTCGGATAAGGCGCTCGCGTCGCATCCGACACCCCGCGCCGATGCCTGATGCGACGCTGACGCGTCTTATCAGGCCTTGTATTATCCCTCCAGTGCAGAGAAAATCGGCCAGTTTTCTCTGCCTGCAGT
>OGZC01000658.1_pt1 | contig 19957 bp, 16 predicted proteins | sample 1576751 | NCBI WGS metagenome assembly OGZC01 (sample SAMEA3541486, study PRJEB24748) | human gut metagenome | biome: human gut; feature: human-associated habitat; material: faeces | place: China | collected 2012
ATTGAAACCCAATAACATGGACTAGGTCGACCACAAAATTTGTACTAGCACGACCCACATATTGTAATAGGTCTACCCACAACTACGGACTAGGTCCACCCACACTCATGTAACAGCCCAACCCCAAAATTTGGACCAATGCCATTAAAAGAGCTGCCGCACTTTTTCGTGCAGCAGCTCCGGTAAAGCTAAAATATGAAATTAGAATTTACGTTGGTAGGAAATAGAAGCAATCTTAGTAAAGCTGTCGTAAGCATGAGCGCTCTTATAAGCATCAGTAGCATGACCTGCAAAATCCAGATTGCCGACATCCATCCAGCCCAAAGCAACAGCAACGGTCTGCTTCTTATCGTTGTAGCGGGCACCGATGGAATAGGTACGGCGCAGACCGGTCGGTACAATGAAGTCACCGCCATTATAGGGAATGGAGGATTCATCAAAAGCAAAGCCTGCCATAACAGCATACTTATCGCTCAGGTTGTGCTCTAAGCCGATAGCATAACGCCAGCCGTCAGACCAGTTTTTAGCAGAAGGAGAGCTTTCCGCTATACCGGGAATACCTACAATAGATTTATCAAAATAAACATTCAAAGCATCATAGGTACTCCAGTTGGTACGAGTAGCTTTCAATTCCAGACGGGTTTTCTTGTCAAATTTATGGTTATAACCGATATCCCAGCTGTCCGGCAGAGTTACCACGCCATAAGCATTGCCAAAAACATCATTGCTACCACCTAAGGGACTTGCAGGACTTTTTGTTCCATAGCCTTTTAAATCTGCTTCTAAGGAATGCTTAATACGGCTGCGATAAACTACACCAATTTCATTTTTATCATCAAACGCATAGTTGGCAGCAGCGTTCCAGCCTAAAGCATAGCTTTCGCCCTCAATTTGCGTAGTACCATTAACACCAGCGGTAGGAATAACTAAATTTTTTTGCAGTTCCAGACCAACATAGTTGATTTCCGCGCCAACTGCTGCGCTCCATTTTTTATCAAATTTATGCGCATAGGTCGGAGTAACGCTTACGCCGTTCAACTTAGAGAAAAATGCGTTAGTGGAAACCATCGTCGGCTTACCAGAAGTACCACGCTCAAACTCGGATACCATGGCAAAGCGCGGGAAAGCGCCGATACCGAACCATTCTTTATCATTAATCTGTCTTACATAGTAGCTGCCAACAGCCCAACCGGCATGAACAACGTTTTTCCCGTCCTCAATTTCTTTGCCTGCACCATCATACAGCTTATAGTTGCCGTGCGGGCTCAGATATGTGTAGCTGCTCTTCATTACCTCACCCTTTACTTTGGTGATAGAAGCAGGGTTGTAAGCCACGTTTGCAGCATCGTCCTCAGCAAACATGCGCGCACCGCCCATAGCAACGCCTTCAGCAGACCATTCGTTAATACCAAAGCCTTCAGCGCCTGCTACCTGGGGTGCCAGCAGTGCTGCAGCTAAGCCTAAAGCTAAAAAGTTTTTATTCATATCAGTACATCCCTTCTCACATTTTTATTACCTGCTACTAATTGTAACAGATTCGTGAAAAGTGCGTACAAAATCTTTTAATCATTCGTTTTAATTATTTGATTAAACTTTGGAAAGAACCCTTTTCATCAAGCTCCTCGCCGGCAGCCTTCGCTGCCTCGCGACGCGCAAAATTGCGCTCCTGCAGGCGGCGTACATCCTCCAGCGTCGGCACATTATCCTTCTCCCACGGCTGGTACTGAATCGTGGTGCAGTGATGATACATAGCATATCTTTCCTTAGCATCTGCTGCAGCCTCCGCCTCGGCAAGAGCCGTCTTGGCAGCCTCGTTCACAGGGAATGATTTGTAGGCATCTGCCAAAAGCAGCGCAGCCTTAGCATAATCGCCCTGCTCCGCCATGCTTTCCGCAATAAATTTCAGTGCATGGAAACGATAAGGATTAACGCCCTCCACAGCCTTTTCCGCCTCCAGCATAGCTCTAGCCTCAGCCAGAGCTGCAGCCTCAGCACCGCAGGAACGCTGCAGCTCCAGTCTGCGCGCCCAGATAGCGCCACGATCTGCACTGCGGAAAACCTTCTTGTACTCACGGCATAGTCTATAGGCTTCATTCAAATATACAATCGGCGCATCTCCGGTGCCGGTCAGGCCCCAGACGATTTCGGCAATATCACGCAGGCACAGAACCTTATGCTCCGCCTCACTGAGTCCGAACTCCGGTGCATCCTCCATATCCGGCTGTACATCCTTCACGGTTGCCAGCACCGCCATAGCGCCCTCGATGTCCTTTAAAATCATCAGCATACGTCCTACGTTGCTGCGGCATTTCCAATCATCATAATCGTTTATCAGATTCAACGGTATAGGGTAATCACAGCTTGCTACCTTCTGTACATAACCTTGCCATTCCTGTTTTTCCATTTCAGTATCCTCCTCAATCTGTTATATATTCTACTCAAATTATCTGCGCTGCCGCCGTCTTTGTCAAGCGTCAACCTGTATAGGAGTAATAATATTAATGCTTATATGTTATCTGTCATAGTTTGTCAACTTTTTATATTCCATTTAGTTATAATGTAAATGCTTAATCGCTATTTGACTGTAAATTTAAAAGTAGTACAATAACTCTACTAGAGAGAAAGAAGATGTATAAAGCTATGAGTTTTCCCCTATTGTTACGTGGCTTCGTAGTGCTGGGTGTCATGCTGATGCACACTACCTGGTACTTCAGCCATGCCCACGCGGAATCGTGGGTCACTATTTCCGAAATGCTGCTGGATATTATCTCCCTCTTTGCCGTACCCCTGGTAATGTTTGTTTCTGGATATATGTTCATCAGCCATAACCGCCATGCCGATTATTATAAGTGGTCCTTCTTCCGCAGAATGTTCCTGTCGGTGCTTTCGCCGTATTTGCTGTTTTCGTTGCTGTACCTTGGCGGTGCCTGGTTCTTCAGCAACGCCAGCTTCACGCTTAAGCAGGCAGCTTATCTTATCGTCACCGGCAGCAGCGCCGTACATATGGCCTTTTTCCGTGCGTTATTTGGTTTTTATGCTATCTATCCGCTACTGTTGCGTTATTTTAACCGTTGCCGCTTGCATCACAGGCTGCACCGCTTTATTATTCAGGTAATCCTGCTGCAGCTGTTCTGGAAAATCTGCAACAATATCAGCTGCAGCAATCAGACAGTTATCCTAACGCTGGAGATTACCACCTTTCTGCGTTATATCGCCTACTTCTCCTTTGGTATGCTGGCTTATATCTACCATAAAAAAATGCTGCGCTGGATTGACACCCATCACGTTCTTTTGATGACAGGCTTCATCCTGAATCTGATTTTAATCGGCGGCTGCTGGTTTGCTAAATACTACCTGCATATCCTGCCGCTGTTGGAATTTGTCTGCTTTCCGCTCAACCTGTTTTTGTACAGCATCATTATCGCTATGCTCTTCCGTTATGCCTGCACCCTGGAATCGCAGGACAGCCTCAGCAAGCGCTTTATGATGTATCTGGGCAACTATTCCTTCGGTTTATTCTTGATTCACATCATTTATATGTATGTCGGCAGCGAGCTGCTTACACTGCTGCATATGTCACCGCAGCAGCTCTGCTTTTATCCGCTGCTCTTCATCATTATGCTCAGCCTCAGCCTGCTGACCATGGAAGCACTGGCACGTGTTTCCTGGGGCCATTATTTCATCGGTCATGTAAGCCGTCTGTAAAAAGTTTTCTTCTTATTCCCCATATATTGTAAAACACCACTTGCGTTTGCAGGTGGTGTTTTTGCTTATATCGGTTTTAATTAACAACTTTTATATCTTATTTGTATAGCTTCAGATTATAACCGGAATTTCAATTTTAGAAATAAAGGTATCCATAGTATCCGAAGTCCAATAGTTTTTTATCGGGCGTATATATACCTGTTTACCCAATTTTATATTGAGTGTCTGGCAAAACTCATTAATAGCCGGTGCTGCAAGCTGCAAAGCATTCTGAAAGGTATAGTTTACATACATTTGCAGATAAATATTCCTGGGACGTTGAAAATTAGTCTTGCTGACAGCTGCTTTGGCAAAAAGTTTATAGTATTTCGGTTCTTCTTCAAGACTATCCAGCTCAAAAAGAAAACCTGCATCTAAAAGACTCCTCAGGCAATCATCTTCAGAAGCAATCTTAAGCACCTCTGCACTTGCTATAAAACGATCCTTCAATGATTTACAAAAGCAGATTTCATCACTTAAAATCAAATTTTCAGCATCCAGGTAAGATAATGATATTTCATTAAGCCTGATATCAGAATGGCCATTAAGCCTGCTGATTTCATTTTGGATTTGACCGCATAAGCGATCTATCATCACACGCTTCTTTTCCAGATTTTTTATCTGCTTACAAAGCAAGGGTACCAAAGATTCCGCATTACGGTTATTGATAAAATCTTGAATATCAGATAGGTGTAAGCCAATATTTTTTAAATCAAGAATAATACCCAGGATAAAGAACTGCTTAAAAGAATACATCCTATAGCCATTACTGCCCACAAAAGCCGGTTTGAGCAGATTAATCTTATCGTAAAAAATAAGGGTCTGCTTCGAAATATCATACAGCTCTGCAAGCTCGCGTGCATATAAATAATGTAATTTTTCATTCATTTTGATATATTCTCCTATTGACTTTATAGTTACTATAAGGTGTAGTATCTATTATAATATCAGAAATTAAGAATTGCTTCAATATGAAACATTATGTTTATATGACTCGATTGGAATTTAAGGAAGTGGAGTTGAAAGTAATGGAGAAACTTAAACAGCGCGCTCTTTGGCTCATACTAATGCTAGTATTGCTTGTATTTTCCGTAGGCTGCAGCAACAATAATACTCAAAACAAGGATACTAATTCATCTTACGTAGTAGAAGATGCCCGCGGTAAAAAGATAGAATTCGCTAAGCCTCCTTCACGTATTATGTCTATGTATCCCGGCTCTGATGAAATTTTGGTTAACATGGTAGAGCCAAATCGCATCCTCGCTTTAAGCAAATGGGCAGAGGATGAACAGATTTCCAACGTTATGCATATGGCAAACAAGGTAAAGCTGCGTACTGAATATAATGTCGAATTTATTATGAAGCAACAGCCTGATGTATTCTTCACAAGACAGGGTACAAGCGCAGATTTTATCAGTCAGTTGGAAAATGTTGGCGTTAAGGTATTTGTTTATCCTAATGCCAAAACCTTAGATGATGTTAAGGAAGTTCATAACATTTTCGGCAGAGTTTTGAGAACAGAAGACAAGGCTGCAGCCATGAATAAAAAGATTGATGATGATGTTGCCAAGCTGCTAAGCGAAAAGCATAACGTTAACGCTAAAATCTTGATTTTTAACAGTCGCGGTGCTATGAGTACAAAAGACGGCCTTTTGGGCAATTCCTTTAAAGAACTTGGAATTGAAAATATGGCTGATAAATATAATCTTCCACCTGGTACTGTACTTAATAAAGAGCAAGTAGTGGCATGTAATCCTGATGCAATCATAATAATAGATTGGAGCAACGATGGCTTCTTCCGCCCAGGTAATATCCGGGTACAGGAAATGTACGATGATCCTAGCTTTCAAGAGCTGAAGGCCATCAAAAACAAAAAGGTTATTTTGTTGCCTATTAAATATATCTCAAGTGGCTCCATCTATCTTACTGCATCTTGTTATAAATTTATAAATATATTGAAATCTTAGGAGGTTTTTTATGATGAAAAAGGGTTTGTTGATGACAGCTTTGCTGATGTCCATGGTTCCCAGTGCCATGGCTGCAGAACCTGTGGAGTATACACTGGATACTCTGCTGGTTACTGCTACCAAGTATGAAGAAAAGGATCTTCATATTCCTGCTATGACTAACGTATTTACGCAAAAGGACATTGAACGTTTAGGTGCAACTAACGTAATGGATTTGCTGGCTAATGTTCCCGGTGCCGTTATTACTCCTCCTGTTGGCATGGGCGGCAGCCTTGGCTTCAGAGGCCTAGCAAAGAGTATCGTAAACACCAAAATACTTATTGATGGTATCCCCATGAATGCTCAGGGTGCAGCAAACCTAGAAACCATTGATACTGATATTATCAGCAGAGTAGAGGTTATTAAGGGTGCCGGTGCTGTTCTTTATGGTTCCGATGCTATGGCTGGCGTTATCAATATTATTACCAAAGAAAATAATAGCAATAAAATCACTGCCGGCTTTGGCAAGGACGGTAAGCGCTACGGTGGAGTAGCTGTAAAGGCTGATGGACTTGATTTAAACTACAGTCGCGACCAAATTCAAGAGAGAGGATTTTTGACAAGAAGTCATAGCACCATAGGCCGTAAATTTGCCAAAGATTCTTTGAATCTTAATTATAAGGTCAACGATAATCTTAAGCTCCAATACCTATATACTAACCAAGTAGCTGAATATGACAGTCTCAACAAAAAATCTCCAGAAAGAAGTACCTTTAACCAAAGTACATATGATTTTCATGTACTAAACTTAAACTATCAAAACAATGACTTCTTTTTTAATACCTATGGTCGTAGACATGACATGAAAGGTAAAACATGGTCACTAAAGGATCATGTCCGTAAACCTGGTGGCACTAACAATGTTATCGAAAACTTTGGCGCTGAAATGAGAAACAAATGGAATATCGGCAACAGCAAGCTGACTGCAGGCATTATTTTCGACCGTGAAGAGGCTGATTATTCCTCCATCAAAAAAAATAGAAACAACACTGCTCTGTATGCTTTGGGCGAAATTCCGCTCTCCGAAAAGCTTGACCTACTCTTGGGCGCACGCTACCAAATGGTAGATGACTTAAAGAACGAGCTGTGTCCTCAAGTACAATTGCTTTATAAGGTAGATAATACTCAAAGTATTTACGTCAATGCAAACAAATCTTTTAGGGTACCTACCATCAAAGAGCAATACGGCTCTAACAGCAACACTTTCATTCCTAACATGGATTTGAAGCCTGAAACTGCCTGGACCTATGAAATCGGCTGGAAAAAGCAATTTGATGACAGCTCCTTGAAATTAGGCCTGTACAAGCTGCGTGTAGAGGACAGAATTTATTCCGAAAAAACCGGTGATAAATACAACGGTGAAGATATTTATAGTCCTATAAATGCTGATAAATTTGAAAACTTTGGTCTTGAAGGTGTATATGAACATCGTATTGATGATAATTGGTATTATAATTTTAACTTTGCCTTCTCTAATCCTAAACAAACAACAAAATCCAATGTTATGCAAAGAGTTGACTTCAGAAACAATGTCAACGCACTTCTTGGCTACCAAAATAGAGACTTCTCTACTAACTTAAGCGTGCAGCATATTTGGGATAGAAGTAAGAGCGGCACAGAAACTGCTCCTCCGCTGTGGAACCTTAACTTCAATATGAACTACCATATCAACAAAAACTCTGACGTTAAGCTGCTTGTCAACAACCTTCTTGATCGCGATGACTGGCTGTCCAGTAAAGGTTCCTTTACTCCTAACAGAAATTTTGTTTTATACTACTCCTACAAATTCTAATTAACTTAGCATACAAAACACTTTTCTAATACTCTATTCACTCTCCATTAATTAAATACCAAAAAGGAAAGGACGTGTCCTATAATCGGCACGTCCTTTCCTTTTTACTTATTCAAAATCTCTTCTTATACGCCTCACCCCAGTCACGCATGGCCTCCAAAACAGGCTGCAGACTGTAACCAAGCTCAGTAAGCGTATATTCAACACGCGGCGGCACCTCAGCATAAACCTTGCGCTTCAGCAGACCGCTGGCTTCCATTTGGCGTAACTGCGACGTCAGCACCTTTTGGCTGACTCCGTCCAAAGATTTTTTCAATTCGCCAAAGCGCTTTGTTCCCGTCAAAAGGTCGCGCAAAATCAGCACCTTCCATTTATCACTGATTAAGGTCAGCGTAGTTTCTACCGGACAAGCCGGTAAAGCATCACTCATTTCATGCAACATTTACAGTCACTCCTTCAGTTCCTTACTGTATATCCACGTTTCCTGCGCCCCCAACTGCGGCAGAATATTATTCGTAAAATGCGCCGCTTCGCTATAGCCACGCTTGCGGTAATATTCATAATCGCAGGTAGCATCCGCCCATAAATAGAGCTTTTTGACACCTTTTTTCTGCGCAATCGCTTCAACATTATGCAGCAGCCTGCTGCCAACACCGCTTTTCATACTCAAAAACAGGCACAGCAGCAAATCCTCCGGATTGGCCAACGCCCTCACCTTTTGTCCGTTATAAGACAAATAGCGCAGATAATCATAAACAAGATCCTGCTCCTCGCACTCAAAATGATGCAGATTTTGCTTTAACCAGGACTGGGAATTATCACGCTCACTCAAAGGCGCCGCCAACAAAAAGCCCTGCATACCTTCTTCATCCGTCATTTTTAAAGAAAAGGCCTCACTGCGATAATAATAGCGCACCATCGCCTCGTACAGCACATCCTTCAAGCCATCATTAGTCAGCGCCATCTCATCACCCCAGGTCAGCTTGGTGAGATGGGATGCGCAGGAAATATCCTGCGGGGTAAAATTTGATAACATTTATGCTTCTCCACTTCAATAATCGAATTACAACACTTGCACAATTAGTTTTTAAGTGTCTTAAACATTCTTTTTAACTCTATTTTAAGCTATCCTCATGAAATATGCAATCAGTGCAGATTTCATGAGGATAAAATATGCAACTACTGCATATTTCATGAGGATAATAGAAAAAAGAGCTTATTTTCATATTCCCACTACAACATTTCGCTTAAACAGTTTTAAGGAAATTGACGTTAAGTTTTACATTCCTCCCCCTCTCCTTGACAATCCCCCATCACCGCAATATAATTATCTTTGATAATTACTTTCGGTAATCATTTGCAAAGGAGAATCATCATGACACATAAACTGCCTATCGAAGCAATCAAAACTCTGCTCATCGCCTGCCACGAAGCAAAGCGTGTAGTAGACCTGCAGCCGCCTCTGCCGGAGGGCTTAACTCCCGGCAACCTCAAAGTCTTGGACTATATCGAATATCTCGAACGCACCGCACAACCGCCCAAGGTAAGTGATATTGCGAACCTGCTGCAGGTAACGCGCCCCGGCATCACTCGTCTGGTAAGTGAGCTGCAGGCAATCAATGTTATCGAAAAGTTCAGCGATGAACAGGATAAACGCATCGTCAGACTGCGTATGACAGACGCAGGACGAAAGATTCACGCCCATTACATTGAACAATATCACCGCTGGCTGGCTACACAAATCACTGATATCAGCGAAGCAGATATCAGCACCACTACAGCCACCATCGCCAAGCTTTACCAAACAATGTCTACGCATAAGCCTGCTCTGCAGGCTATCATGCATAGTGAGGAGAAAAATAATGACTGACAGCTTCACACGTGTGCTGGATGCACGCTTACTATTTTCCATCATCGCCGCCGGCATTATGTCCTTTAGCGGCGTGGTTGTCGAAACCGCTATGAACGTTACCTTTCCTACGCTCATGCACGAATTTAATATCGGCACCTCGCTCGTACAATGGGTAACCACCGGCTATTTGCTGGTGCTGGCACTGATTATCCCTACCTCAGCTTATCTTAAGCACCGTTTTGCAACACGCAGCCTGTTTACTGCTGCCATCGCCAGCTTTCTTGCAGGCACACTGCTCGCCGCCTGGTCGCCTTATTTCAATGTTCTGCTTATCGGCAGATTACTGCAGGGTATCGGTACAGGCATCGCCCTGCCGATGATGTTTAACATTATTTTGGAGCAGGTTCCCGGTGAACGTCTGGGCTTTATGATTGGCATAGCTTCTCTTATCACCGCCATGGCACCGGCTGTAGGCCCTTCTCTCGGCGGTATGATCGTCAGCTGCTTCGGCTGGCGGATGATTTTTATCAGCCTGCTGCCATTTTTATTACTGTCTGCCGTTTTAGGTATCAAAAATATCCGTCAGGCAGGTAAACTTGAGGAGAGCAGCTTTAACTTCGGCTTATATCTTCTGCTTGTTATTGGCTTCAGCAGCCTGATTTTTGCTACCAGCATTGCCTCCGACTTCGGTTGGTTCAGTATCGAGGTGCTTGCGCTTTTCGCAATCTGCTTTGCTGCTTTAACTGCCTTCTACAAGCAATCATTAAGCAGCAGCGTGCCGCTTTTACGCGTACAGATTTTCCGTTATCTGCCCTATACTCTCAGCACTGCCAGTCTTTTGCTTGTCGGCTTTATCTGTTTGGGACTAGGTTTTTTAATTCCCAACTATGCACAGCTTGTTTCGCATACTGATGCCTTCACCGCAGGCTGTCTGCTACTGCCGGGGTGCATTATCGGTGCTATGCTTGCGCCTATCAGTGGCAGGCTGTTGGATAAGTTCGGTGCCAAACGGCCTATTTTACTAGGCAATACATCAATTCTCATATCCGTTATCTGCTACAGCCTTTATCCCTATGAGCTGAGCTCGTTACTCTTCATCATCTTCTACCTGTTATTCGCCTTTGGCCAGGGATTTTCCATGGGAACAATTATGACTAACGGCCTTAGCCAACTGCCCGAAGAGCTGAACGCCGACGGCAACGCAGCCATGAATACGCTACTGCAGCTGGCAGGTGCAGTAGGTACGGCAGCTATCAGTACGATTGTTGCAACCGCGCAGGCTGCGGAAGCGGCAAATATCGCACATGCTACTATGCTGGGCAGCAGACATGGATTTTTCGTGCTTACTGTCAGCGCAGTACTCATCCTTTGCTGCTCCTTAAAGGTGTTCGCTCTTATTAAAAATAAACAGCTTGCTCACGCTTAATATATTGCGTTCTATTACAGATACAAAAAAGCCTCCCTCGCGCAGATGCGCCGGGAGGCTTTTTATATCAAAAACATTATGCCGGCATGTCAAAAAGGCCGCTTCCTGCATCTGATGCACAGGTAAGCGACCTTTTAATATTTCCCTTATTTTTAATTACTGCAAGCCACGCAGCTTTTATTTTTCTATGCTGCGTTTACGGCTCGCATTCTTTCCCTTATTTTTTGCAATCCGGACAGCTGATTTTTTCTGTATGCTGTCCTTAGCGGATTACGCTCTTTCCCTTATTTTTGTTTATCGTAACCCCGGCAGCTGATTTTTTTCTGTACGCTGCCTTTAGCGGATTATGCTCTTTCCCTTATTTTTATTTTCTGCACTAATAGTGCTTGTAAGCTGTTGATTATTTTTTCTTCAGGAAGCTCATCATGCCACGCAGCTGTGCGCCAACCTGTTCAGCCTGGGTTGCTGCAGCACGACGACGCATAGCGTTGAATTGCGGACGGCCGCATTGGTTTTCCAACAGCCATTTCTTAGCAAAGGTACCATCCTGAATTTCAGCCAAAACCTGTTTCATAGCAGCTTTGGTTTCAGCAGTGATGATGCGAGGACCGGTTACATAATCGCCATATTCAGCGGTATCGGAGATGGAATGACGCATTTTAGCCATGCCGCCTTCATACATCAGGTCAACAATCAGCTTCATCTCATGCATGCATTCGAAGTATGCGCTTTCAGGCTCATAGCCTGCTTCTACCAAGGTTTCAAAGCCTGCGTTCATCAGAGCGCAAACACCGCCGCAGAGAACTGCCTGCTCGCCGAAGAGGTCGGTTTCGGTTTCTTCACGGAAGGTGGTTTCCAGAGCGCCTGCACGGGTACCGCCAATGCCCTTAGCATAAGCCAGAGCCAGGTCATGAGCCTTGCCGGTCGGGTTTTGGTAAGCAGTTACCAGAACAGGAACGCCGCTGCCTTCTGTATAGGTACGACGAACCAAATGGCCGGGGCCTTTAGGAGCAACCATGAATACGTCTACATCAGCAGGAGGAACAATCTGACCGAAGTGAATGTTGAAGCCATGTGCAAAAGCCAGAGCATTGCCTGCCTCCAGATTCGGAGCAATATCTTTTTTATATGTAGCAGCTTGCTTTTCATCAGGAATCAGCATCATGATGATATCGGCAGCCTTAGCAGCTTCTGCGGTAGTCATAACCTTCAGGCCGGCAGCTTCTGCCTTAGCTTTGGATTTGGAGCCTTCATACAGGCCTACAACTACGTTTACGCCGCTCTCCTGCAGGTTCAGTGCATGTGCATGGCCTTGAGAACCATAGCCGATAATAGCAACTGTTTTGCCGTTCAATAATTCCAGATTCGCATCGCTGTCATAATACATTTTAACCATTGTTATTACCTCTTTCTTTTCCCTTATTTTAATATATAAAAATTTAATAAAAAATTTCCCTTATTTATAGCTGTTTATCTGCATCTGTTAATCTTGACGAAGTCATCTACCGCAGCACCGGCTGCCACCATCGGCTCTACCAGGTCACCCTGCTCTACGATTACCTCAATCAGGAAGGGCTTGTCAGCCTCACGCGCTGCCTTCAGCGCCTCCTGGAATTCCTTGCAGGTCGCTGCTCTGCGACCGCCTGCACCGCAGGAATGAGCAAAACCGATGAAGTCAAACTCTGTCAGCAGCGTATTGGAGTAATGCTCGTTGTAGAAGAGCTGCTGCCATTGACGGACCATGCCTAAGCAGCTGTTATTAATAACGATACTGATAAGCTTTTTGCCTTCACGAGCTGCCGTATACAGCTCCATGCCTGTCATCTTGAAGCCGCCGTCACCGCAGATATGTACTACCTGCTTATCAGGCTCGGCAAAGGCTGCACCAAGCGCGCCGGGGAGACCGAAGCCCATCGTACCGCAGCCACCGCTCGTCAGATGGTGACGCGGTTTATCAACAACTAAATGCTGTGCTGCCCACATCTGGTTCTGACCAACGTCAGTTACATAAATCGGATTTTCTCCTTCAAAGCTGCGGCTCAGCTCCTTCATCAGCCAAGGCGCTGTCAGTCGGTCACCTGCCAGCAGGCTGCGATCCTCTGTTGCATCCCAGGTCTTAATCTGTTGCCACCAGTCGGCATGCGCTGCTTTCTGCACTAACGGCAGCAGTCTTTGCAGTGTCTGTTTTACATCACCCATTACGGAAAGGCTTGTTGCTATATTTTTATCTATTTCCGTCGGGTCGATATCAAGCTGGATAATCGTCTTTTGTCCTACGTAACGGTTGCGATCACCGGTTACGCGGTCACTGAAACGGCTGCCGGCTACTACCAGCACATCAGCCTGTGCTACAGCCATGTTGGAAGCGATATGACCATGCATGCCGGTCATGCCTAGGGAGCGTTCGTCAGACTCAGGATAAACGCCGATGCCCATCAGCGTATTTACTACCGGCAAATCAGCCTTTTGGGCCAGCTCCAGCAGTTCTTCCTGTGCACCGCTGTTGACAGCGCCGCCGCCAACCAGCAGTACCGGACGCTGTGCCTTGTTAAGCACTGCCGCTGCCTGCTGCAGCTGCTCCGGTGTTGCCTGTGGCAACTCTTCCGCTTCAGAAGCTGCCTGCGGCTCGCTCCATTCCAGCTCCTCAACCTGCACGCTGCTTGGAATATCCACCAGCACAGGCCCCGGTCTGCCCTCCTGCGCCAAGGCAAATGCCTTGCGCAGTGCCGGCAGCAGCTCTTCCTTGCTGCGTACCAGCATGTTGTATTTGGTAATCGGCATTGTAACGCCGACAATATCAATCTCCTGGAAGGAATCACGTCCCAGCATGCTTACGCCAACCTGACCGGTAATCGCTACCAGCGGAATGGAATCAAGATAAGCAGTTGCCAGGCCGGTAACAATGTTTGTGGCACCGGGACCGGATGTTGCGATACATACGCCGGTTCTGCCGCTGGCACGGGCATAGCCGTCAGCTGCGTGGATAGCGCCCTGCTCATGTGCTGTCAGCACATTTTTCAGCGGTGCATCGTACAATGCATCATACAAAGGAATCACAGCACCTCCGGGATAACCGAAGACTGTATCTACGCCCTGCTCCAAAAGGACCTTTACAATAGCTTCTGAGCCCTTCAGCTTCATCAGTCCGTCCCCCTTACGCCATAGTAGCTACAGACTCAACTGCAACCTGTTTAGCCAACAGCTTGGCAACCTGAGCAGCAGCTACATCTGCCAGCTGGATTTCCAGCTTCAGACGATTTTCTTCCGCATCCATGTGCAGGGAGCGTACCTGAGCACCTTGCTTGGAAAGCACACGCAATACACGCGGCAATAAAGTTTCATCATTCTGACCAGTTACCAATACCTTTTCAAACATGTTAATTCCTCCTATCAAGAACACCTGAATTTACTACTAAATCAATTATCTTTTGATGGACTTTTCAGGAGTAGTATTAAAAAAACGCCCCTGCATATATGCAGGGGCGTATAATACGCGGTACCACCCTAATTTATTACTTTCAGCACCAGTCCATCAACCGGCTCGGAAATAACGCATCCGTTGCGCATCAGTCTACTTGCAAAGCTTTCGCTGACGAGTTCATGGGTGATTTAATCAATAAGGCTTCGTACCGGTTTGCACCAGACACCGGCTCTCTAAAACTCTACGCTTATCTTTAGTCCCAATCATAACCTTTGGTTGTCAATTTGAAATTACTGATACTATACACCCATCTAAATCGTTTGTCAACACCTTTTTGTAAAATTTTACATTTTTCTTCTTTTAGTCACTATACATGAACATTTTCAGCCTTTTGTCTATTGCACGTAAACTAATCAAATGATTAAAAATTTCGCGCTACTTTTCAGTAGACAAAGTACACTAATATCCATTATACAAAAACACGTTAAAGACGCTGTTTTGTATCGTTTAAAACAAAAGACTTCCCAAAAATTTTTTTGGGAAGTCCTTAAATTTTTTATCTTAGATATTTTTTAATTTAGCAGCAACATTCTCTTTGATTGCAGCAGCATATTCAGCATGATGCGCTTCCAGGAAAGCCTTCATGTCAGCAGCAACATTGCCTTCTTCCTTCGGATTAAGCGCCTTTCTGTAGCCAAGCACCAATGCGCGGTCGGCAGCGTCTGCTGTCGGCTCACAGCCACAGGCAGCACACAGCTTGCCGAACAGGTCGGCATCCAGAGCTTTGGCAAGCTCTATTGCGCTCATCCAGAGGATATTGTTCATTTTAAAATGAACCTTGCCCTTCAGATATTTCATAGCAGCAGCGGTATCGTTCATAGCGATATCCGCATTTTTAAAGCTCAGGCGATAGCCAAAGGTGTCAGCAATCTCGCAGTGCAGCTGCAGGTTATCGTTTACAGCCTCGGAGTCCTTCAACGGGTCGAGGCAGATAGAGCTCAGCTTAATACCGTTGCGCTGCAGCTCGTTGCCTATCAGGTAATGCTCCTGCGGAGTCAGCACCTTACCGGGCTTGGAAAGATCCAGCTCAAAATCAATATCCCACGGAGTATTCTTCAAATAGGAGTTATAGATGAACTGGATATGCATAATTGCTTCGCCGTATTCCAGAACGATGCGGTGCAGCTGATTTTCCGTAAAGGTAATCTTGCTGGTGCCAACCTTGAACTCAGCGTTCAGATAGGAAGCATGCACAGCAGCACGGAAGGTTTCGTTGAACTGCTCAAAGCGTTTGTCAACAGCCTCGTCGGACAGCTTTTCAATGCCCAGGTCAATTTTATCACTGCAGTCAAAGCCAATCATGCTGTAGCCGTAAAGCAGAGCCTTAACGATTTCCTCTTCGGTTTTCAGGCCAGCAGCATTAGCGCCGTAGCCTTCCTTGTAGCCCTCTTCGAGCACGCCCCAGGTTGCGGTATCCACAGCCTGTACAAAATAGCGCTGCAGAGCCTCGCTGTCCTCAGTAGTAAAATCAACTAATACCGGTTTCAGCTGACGCTTGCCGAACAGCTCCGCCACAACTGCATCTGCTTCGCCCAGCCAATCGCTGAAGCCGATGCTGGCACCCTTTGTGCCGCAGGCAGTAGGTGCAGTCCATTTAACATAGCGGCGCACCAGCGCAGCATTATTCGCATTCAAGGCCATAACGGAAACATGTACGTCCTTAACGTCTGCTTCCTTTTCAACATCCTTCCACAGTGCGCTCAGAGCAGCTTCACCCTTCGCAGCAAAAGCCAGGCGTTTGCCTTCCCCAGTATTTACCAATGCCAGCCAGTTACCCTGTACATCACACAAAGAAGTTTCTATAACTTCACCTGCAGCCTCACGCAAAGCTGCCAATGCATCCATTTGCTTTAATGCCATAACCTAATCTTCCTCCATTTACTTACAATTAGTCATAGTAATATTATGAACAAAAATCGTCTATTACGCAAGCAAAAACTTTGCAGATAGCAAAAAAACTTGCGTTTGTATACAAAATACACCTCATCAATAGGAGATTATCTTGTTTTCCCGGAAATTATATCCCCCTTTTCCGATATTTAGTGTAATGTTATCAACAGTATCAACAGACTTATCCACAGTTTTTGTGCATAACTTTTAGTTATGCAGAGTGTTATCCACCAGCCTCTGAGAAAAAAGTGGCTTGTTTACAAGGATTTTACACAATTATCAACATGTTATGCACAATCTGTGGATAACTTTAATAACAACTATGGGGATATTTCCACAACACTATATCTAGGGGTCCCGCTTCATCCCGCTCACAAGCAAAACAGCCTTTTAAAACGCTGAAAACAGCGAACAAACTATTATTTGTCGCTGTTTCCGATGCAAAATTAAATTTTATTCTGTTTACCAGAGATTAAGCAGATGCTGCAAAAGCAGGCTCACAAACGTAATACCTGCCCAACAGCCAAGACCGAGTCCCAAAGGCTTGCTGCTTGTTGTCACAAGCTTGACGATATTCGTATTCAGACCTACCGCAGCCATCGCCATAACGATAAAGAACTTACTAAGCCATTTGAGCGGTGTAAAAACCTCTGCTGCTACGCCCATGCTTGTCGCCAACGTAGTGATAAGCGAAGCCAGTACGAAGTACAGTATAAAGCGCGGCACAATGCTCCTGATATTAACCTCATTATTCGCATCCTGTTCGCGCTTACCCACAAGATAACCTAATACCAGCGTAATCGGAATAATTGCCAGTGTACGCGTCAGCTTAACCGTCACCGCCTTATCCAACGTTGCCGTGCCCAAACCGAACATTGCATCCCAGGTTGCCGCCGTCGCTGTAACCGAAGAGGTATCATTCACCGCAGTACCGGCAAAAATACCGAAGGCTTCACCGCTTGTCGTAGAAAATCCCAGCACCGTACCCAACCAAGGGAAAAGCAGCGCTGCCAGCACATTAAAGAAAAAGATAACACTGATAGCCTGCGCTACCTCTTCATCATCTGCCTTGATGACAGGCGCTGTCGCTGCCACCGCACTGCCGCCGCAGATAGACGAGCCAACACCGATAAGTGTGGAAATCTTGCCAGGAATATTCATCACCTTATGCAATACATAAGCTACGATAAGCGAGGTTGCAATCGTGCAGACGATAATCGGCAGTGACTGCTTGCCGGTTGCCAGTACTACGGAAATATTCAGACCGAAGCCAAGAAGGATTACTGCGTACTGCAGCACCTTTTTAGATACAAAGCCTACACCGCTCTTAAATGCAGCCTGTACGGGCCATACAAGCGCCACCAGCATGCCTAAAAGAATTGCAAAGACCGGTGCGCCGACAACAGGCACCAGCTTGCCTAAAAACCAACACGGCACTGCCAAAACAGCACATAATACAATACCGCGCCACTTATCTGAGAAAAAGTTCATTATAACACCTCCATAAAAAACAAATATAATTATAGCATAATCAGCATATATTTTTCAAAAATGGGCATTATTGCTAAACGCAAAAACTCCTGCTAACGGGCCTCTAGCCTGCCTGCAGGAGTTTATTTTTATCTTCTTATCTGTGACCAGATGAACAGCACCAGTCCCGCCCAAATGCAGCCAAAGGCTGTAGCAGTAGTACCGGTAAACGGTTCACCGTAAATCAGCACGCCAATCATCAGCGATATCGACGGCGAAATATATTGCAGAAAGCCTACAATATTCAAAGGCAGCTTACGCGCGCAGGCCGTAAACAACAGCATCGGCGTCGCCGTAACAGCGCCGGCGCCTGCCAAAAGCAGCAGCGTACCCATATCGCAGCTTTGATAAACGGTACCTTCGTTGATACTAAGGTAATATAAGTAGCCTGCAGCCAAGGGCGAAATCAATAGTGTTTCCAACAGAATACTCGTCATCGGTTGGGCAACAATAATTTTTTTCAGTAAACCATAGAAGGCAAAGGTTAATGGCAGCGTCAGTGCTACCCAAGGCAGGCCGCCGTTATGGACAATAATCACACCAATGCCGACAGCAGCGCAGCTAACTGCTGCAATCTGCAGCTTAGCAAGGCGCTCACGCAGAAATACTACACCAAAAAGCACATTCATCAGCGGGCTGATATAATAGCCCATGCTTGTTTCTACAATGCGTCCAGCTTCTACCGCCCAGATAAAAATACCCCAGTTGAAGCTAATCATAATTGCTGCCAACACCATGCAGCAGGCTGTCTTTTTCGTACTGAAAATCGCCTTGGTTTCCTGCATGAAGATGTTTAGCTTGCCTGTTGCCAATAACAAGAGAAAGACGAAAACGGCTGACCATAAAAAACGGCTCGCCAAAATTTCCATCGCCTCAACATGCTGCAGCAGCTTCCAGTATATCGGCAGCACGCCCCATAAAAGATAGGCTCCAAGACCATAAAAAATGCCAAGTCTGTAATTATCCATAAGAAAATACCCCTCTATAAAAATTTATAATATGATTTACATAAGACAGACCAGAAAATTTCAGCCAGCATTATTCAACATACACTATCTTATTTTTGCAGCTTTTTCGGTATCGGAATCCAAATAGCCGTAATCGCCGCTACAATCGGCAGCCATACCAAAAGCTGCATAACCATCGGCAGGCCGAACTTATCGGCCAGCACGCCGAGAATTGTTACGCCAAAACCGCCTAAGCCAACACTGAAGCCGATTGTCAGACCGGACGCCATACCAACATTATTAGGCATCATGCATTGGGCAATAATAATGGTCGTCGCAAAGGAACCGATGATGCAAAACCCTGCGATAACAACAGATGTCATAGCAAAAAGCTTAGTCGTAGCAATCGTAATACAGTAAATCGCCGGAATGCTCAGCGTAATAGAGCCCAAAAGAATTTTACGTGCTCCCAACCTGTCACTCAAAATTGAACCGACATAGGTACCTGCCACACCGCCTAAGAGGAAGCCGGACACCAGACTGCTGGAGAAAACTGCCTCAAAGCCGCGGAACTTCATAAAATACAACGGCAGATACGTTGAAATACCGCTGTGAATAGAAGAACGCATAAAGATATAGAACAAAATCAGGAAAAGCGCAAAATATGACATTTTTTCGCTTGTACCGTCTGCAGCCTTCTTAGCCTGCTGTACCTCATGCTCCTTGTTGACACGGATATAATCCGGCATCGCCTTAGCCATCAGTAAAAAGACAAGCAAGCCGGGGACAGCAAAATACATGGTGTTATGAATACCGCCGGCCAAGCCTAAAAGAAAGGTCATAAATATAGAGCCAACTGCCATACCAGCATTGCCACCGATAGAAAACAAGCCCATATTCTTCGTGCGGTTAGTATCATCACTCAAAAAATTTACTGTTTTGGAAGCCTGCGGATGGTATGTTGCACTTGCAAGGCTGATGAAGATGACCGTGCATAAAAGCAGCGTATAGCTGGAAACCCAGCCTACAAAGGCAAAGCCTGCACCTGCCAGCGCCGCGCAAAGCGGCAGAAAGCGCGGCAGCGAGCGCCTGTCGGTAAGATAGCCGAAGGCCGGCTGAATAACAGATGACATAATATTTTGCAGCAGTACAATCGCTGCCAATTGTGAATAGCTTAAGGAAAACAGCTCCTTCAGCTGCGGTAAAACGATAGGCAGCGCCCCCGCCTGCATATCGGTAACAAGATGTCCTAATGCCAAAGCGACAACAGGATAATACATTTTATTCAT
>OGZC01000662.1_pt1 | contig 19867 bp, 10 predicted proteins | sample 1576751 | NCBI WGS metagenome assembly OGZC01 (sample SAMEA3541486, study PRJEB24748) | human gut metagenome | biome: human gut; feature: human-associated habitat; material: faeces | place: China | collected 2012
GGCGCGCAGAGTACTTTTGAAATCAAAGTTTCGCGCCAGTGGAATTAATGAGCGGCGACGGCGATCGCGGACACCAGAAAAAGCCTGACGAACTTCCTTTGCCAGTCGCGCCATAATTTCTTCAACAACCTGGCGCACTATCTGGCGGGCGGCAGCCAGTACTTCGGGATTCATCAGATGTTTGGTGTGCAAAACGGCGCGTAGCAGGCTTTCCGAAGGCTGCATACGTTCCAGCACGTCGAGATTCGTCACCACATCTTCAATGCCGTAGCGCAGTACGGCATCGCTTTCCAGTCGCTCAATCACCTGTTGCGGAAACAGAGTGTGAATACTGTTGATCCACTCAGGGGTGGTGAGATTTGAGCCACCTAATCCACCAGAGCGTTCACCACGCTGGAGCCGTTCAGGATCGCGCCCATACAGCCACTCCAGCGCGTGGTCTATCTGCCGGGCGTTGTCATCCAGCCCACAAAGCGTCGTTTCTGCCGCTTCGCCAAGAATTAATCGCCAGCGTTGTAGCTCACGGGTGGTCAGAAGATCGTTCAGTTCAGACATGGAAAACTCCCCAGTTTTGCAGCGATGCCAGTGCCTGCTGTTCGAGTTGTTGATGATGTGCAATGGCCTGTGGTGGACAATGCAACGGCATTTGCAGCGCCGAAACGGGAAGTTGCGCCAGTTGATAATGCTCAAGCACCTGATGCGCCAGCGTCCCGCGTTCTCGTGGTGGTAGCCAGGCCATCGCCGCGCGTAAATCGGGCAGGGCATTGATAAAATCGGCATCACTTAGTTGATTTAAATGACTGCTGAAACCGGCGATAAATGTCGGCTGACAGGCCAGTTGATGGCGGGCCAGCGCCAGCAAACCGTGCAGCGCTTCGCCGGATTGTGCCGGGGATAACTGCGCCAGCATCGTCAGCGCCGCTTCGGCACTGGCGTTAGGATGTTCCAGACGCATCAGTGCGCCATGAGCCGCGCCGCGATCCAGCGCCGGGGCATGAATTGCCTGACTGCGTCGCTCCAGTAAGGCTACCGCCGCAGAAAGAGAAATGCCGGGGAGTTGCACACCGCTATGTAGATCGCGCAGGATATGACACAACGCTTGCCAGCTATGCAGGTGAGCGTGAAACTCCTTTTCATCTGGTCTGCCGTTAGATTCACATAGCCACAGCGTGCGATCGATAGCCGCGCATAACGTCGTTTGTAATATCTGCGCGCCTTGCATACCGCTAATTTCATCCAGCCGCCATAAGGCATATAGCACTTCCAGCGCCTGGCCCATTTCGGCAAATTGATTTTCCTGGGCGATTAATAATGTGAGTTGCTCCAGTAATTGTTGACTGAAGGACGCCAGACCCGCTAACGCCGCCTGGCTAAGACATGTGGTGATACTGCCGATTCCACCCGCGTCCAGCATATCGGCTTCTAATTTATGGCGTGCGGCTTCCTGGAGTGTGGCACCAAAGCAGGCGGCCTCAATCAATGCCGCATGCTGGCTAAGCGGGCGGGTTAATTTCCAGTGTTCTTCACCGTTGCCTGCAAGTGTCAGTGTGCTTCCCTGCTGGCGCACAATCCCTGGGATCTCCAGTATTGCCAGCCGATGTAACACCTGACTTTGCGCTAGTCCATTGGGGTTAAAGCGATTTAAGGTAAGCTCCGCCGGAAGGGAGATTGCGGTACGTTCCAGTTCGCAGGTGACATCTTTTGGCAGAGGAGGTTGTGGCGTAGAAGGGGCAAGTTTACCGAATCCGTCACCCGCTAATGTGTCTATCAACGTTAGCAGAATCGGATCGGTGTCGGGATGAATAACGCCGCGATAGCTCCACGGCAACGGCGCATTCAGGGCTTCTTTAATCAGCGATCCTGCTATGGCATCCAGCCAGTCAGTGCGTAACGGTAGTGTATGACCGCGCAACTGTGCCAGCGCCATCGCATGCAGATGAGCGGCAGCCATATCCGCGGTCGAAGCAGGCAACTTGTGCTGGCGCAAACGGGTAAGGATAGTTTTTAGCAGTTGTTCACCGGCCTGCTGTAAGCCCCACTGCCAGCACCAGTTTTGCCAGACCGGGGCAGGCATACCGGAAAGGTATCCTGCCAGCACATCAAGGCGCTTTTCACTGTAGGGCGTGAGATAACAACCTGTAATGGCATCTGCCAGCGAGGGCAATTCCGGCGTGTTAATGTCCTGCGGGCATTCGCGCCACATTTTTGCCAGTGCCGGAGCGTGCCAGCCACCGCAGACGACTAACACGTCGCCATTATTTTGCTGCACCGCCCATGCAATCCAGCGAGCCATAAAGGCTTCGCGCTGACGATTGAGTGCATCGCCGGGGAAATCGCCCCGCAGTTGGGCAAAATAGTGCGCCAGCGCAGAGGGTAATGCAGTTTGCTGGCTTTCATCTTCGAACAAGTGATCCCACAGGGTATCGCTGTTATCCATGCGGGTGGCACGCAGCAGTAAGGCCTGGCTTTCATCTTGCGTATCAGGCGAATCGTCCTCTTCTTCACTCTGCGCCCAGCAAGGCAAATCGATGAAGTAAGTTTGTGCCTGAATACGACGTGCGGCTTGTAGCGCCTGCCACTCCGGCGAAAATTCAGCAAATGGCGTCCAGGCACCACGCCCGGGGGCTGCACCGTCCTGATACTGGCAATAACTGTAAATAGCTACCGGAAGCTGGTGGGAAAAAAAAAGTTCGTCTACCCGGTCATTAAAATCAGCCGGGCCTTCAATCAACACGTATCGTGGCCGCTGGCTTTCGATTAACGATTTCACCAGCCGGGCGCAGGCCGGACTATGATGCCGGATGCCGACAATTAACGGCTCGCTCATGCCTCTTTCCTCACGGCAGGCGGTGGCGGGCTTGATAATAAGCCTGCCAGTGAGCTTCTTTATGTGTGGCGACACGCTGTTCGAAGTAACGGCGCAGACGAGCGCGATCTTCTTCGTTATCTTTGACGATGGTTCCGGCAATACAGTCCACCAGGTCGGCAGGCTCCCCCGCGCGATTCGCTAAAAACCAGGCGCGGACGCCTACGGCGTGGGCCACGTTCACGGCTTCAGCGGTGGACATAATCGCTGTCAGTGTATCCATTGACGTTTTCTTTTCGCCGTTGGCACGCAGATCGCGGAAGGTGCGTACCAGTAACTCCAGTACTGCGTCAGGCACTTTATGCGGAATACCGCTATGGGCCAGCAAACGCGCCGAAGCACTGGCGACCAGTTCCAGCTCCTGGGCGAAATCCATAATCGGAAAGACGGTTTCAAAATCGAAGCGACGCTTTAGCGCGGCACTCATCTCATTGACGCCGCGATCGCGGGTATTGGCAGTGGCAATAATATTAAAGCCTTCCCGCGCATAGAGCTGACTGGCTTCACCGGTGAGTTCCGGCACCGTCATCACCCTGTCAGAAAGCATACCTAACAGACAGTCTTGTACTTCCAGCGGTGTACGCGTTATCTCTTCAAAACGGACGATTTTGCCGTCGCGCATTCCCTGGTAAAGCGGGGCAGGGACCAGTGCTTCCGTTGACGGACCATGGTTGATAAGCAGGGCGTAGTTCCAGCCGTACTTGATTTGATCTTCGGTAGTAGATGCGCCGCCCTGGATGGTTAACCCGGCATCGCCGCTAATAGCGGTTGCCAGTAATTCAGACAGGAGAGATTTTGCGGTGCCAGGTTCCCCCACCAACATCAAACCGCGCCCGGTGGCAAGAGTGACTAACATGCGTTCGACAGCGGAGGGACTAATCACCACTTTACGGCTAATATTTTGCGCGCTATCGCCAAGGATAAAAGCACGGGCCTCAGGCAAACTTAACTGCCAACCGGGCGGGCAAGGTGCGTTATCATTTTGTTTTAATTTTGCCAGTTCATCGGCGTATAACACAGCAGCAGGCGGACGCTGCAGATGATTATTCTGCGGTGACATATATTCATCCCTGAAATGTATTAATGAAATAAACGATATTTTACGCGCAATAAATGTTTGGCGCATTAGTTGTTTGAGCGAAAAATATCTGGAAAGCAGATCACAGTAAATAAAAAAACCTGCTGGTGAGGCAGGTTCTTTTATTTACTACTTTCAGGCCTAACACCACAGCCTGTGCAACATCGTGTTCCAACGAACGAATTATAACCACGGCTGGACCCCGTTGCAATTAAGATAATGAGATTTATAATCCAGACCGTTGGGACGTTGCGCCGGATCGAATCTATTTCAAGTCCTGGCTACCGGACGGGTGGTGCTGCAGGTGGTGCCCTGATCCGGAGTGCAACATCGTGGTCCAACATACGTAAACCAGTATCGACAGGCAGTGTAAGGGTAAGGTGCTGGTGTTGCGCTCCTTAATAAGGAGAGCGGATGGACACGCTGACACAAAAGTTAACCGTGCTCATTGCTGTACTGGAGCTATTAGTGGCTCTGTTACGGTTGATTGATTTGTTGAAGTAACGGGCAAATTGAAACGCATCTAAGGGGGAAAACCGCTTCCCCCTTTAATAAAATGATTACTGTTTTTATTAATTCATCATATAACTCATTTTTATTTATAAATTCATCGATTTTATATTCAACGCACCATTTGACCGGGATGTGAATATTTATGGTGGGCTATTGGCAAAAAATATCTGGAAAGTAGATCGCAGAAAATAAAAAAACCTGCTGGTGAGGCAGGTTCTTTTATTTACTACTTTGATGTTAAGTTACTGATAGTGCAACATGGCATCTCAACGAACGAATTATAACCACCTCTGGACAGTGTTGCAATTAAGATAATGAGATTTATAATCCTGACTGTTGGGAAGTTGCGCCGGATCGAACCCATTTCAAGTCCTGGCTACCGGACGGGTGGTGCCGCAGGTAGTGCTCTGATCCGGAGTGCAACATGGCGACTCAACAAACGTAAACCAGTATCGACAGGCAGTGTAAGGGTAAGGTGCTGGTGTTGCGCTCCTTAATAAGGAGAGCGGATGGACACGCTGACACAAAAGTTAACCGTGCTCATTGCCGTACTGGAGCTATTAGTGTCTCTGTTACGGTTGATTGATTTGTTGAAGTAATGGGCAAATTGAAACGCAACTAAGGGGGAAAACCGCTTCCCCCTTTAATAAACTAATATTCTATTAGTTGGTTGAATATATTCTGTAGTTCACGATTAAAAATTGCTATTACAGTTTCAGGTGATTCACCTCGTAATTTCCGCTCATCAATACACTCATCTCTTATATAAATCAACGCATCATTTATTAGCGGGTCAGCATCTTCTCGATCACGTTGATGAAATGTTGGACGTAGCCGGAATCGCTCCAGTCGATAGACGGAACCTGTAAATAATTCAGAGCATTTATGGATCTCAAGTCTGAAGGAAAACGGATCTTCAGGTACAGGGACCTCATAATCGTAAATAGCAACCAGCTCTTTTTGCACGATCATCGCTTTCCCCGCTGGTAAGTCGTGTTGATAACGGGCAGTTGCATCACTGCCCGCTGTGTTTTAATGGAAAATGACGTCAGGTGCGCTTAACGCCTCACTCAAATCAAACACATCAAGTTCGGCAAAAGTGACGGATTTATTGTCACTGTACACTCGAAGAGAACGGAAGCTCATTAGCGCTTTGCTATCAACATTGTAGTGGTTAAAACCGGGTGAAAACTTAAGGACCAGCCGGTACTCACCCAGGTCATAGACAAATGCGTCCTCATAGCCTGACTCCCAGCCTTTGTATCGCATTCCCATAAGTTGCCCAACGGTAGCAGATTTACCTTCCCAGCGATTCAAACTATTACTGGCTGACTCGTCAGGCGTGAGCAGCACCGTGCGCCGTGTCAACTGGCGAAGTGGCGGTATAATTTCGTAATCGGCAAAAAGCTGGGCAAATTCACTGCGCATTTCTGCTGTCATTTCTAACGGGTGGGCAATGCCAATCAGAGCATCCGCAGGCAGGTCAATTGGCTCATCCTGCGCATTGCAGAACTCCCCCTCTGCGGCCACACGAAAGGCGTTGAGTAAACGACGCGGTTCATTTGCCGGATACACGCCCCATATTAATCGCTGGGTAACCAGGCGGGTAAAGGGATGATTAACAAACAGAGTATGAAAATCTGCCAGCGACCAGCGTCGGGTGGTACGTAGGGCAGCTTCAAGACGCGGGAGCAGGTTTTTGCTCACCTGAGTAGCATCTTTTTTTAGCCCTTTTAGTCGGGCCAGTGCCTCGGGCGCTTTCAGTTGATCGTCATCGGCGCGCAACCGGGGAACGCTTTTCTGGCGAACGTTTTGCTGATCAAAGATAACCGGGTTGAGGTTTTCATCGAAGCGAACGGTAAACTGCCGGGGACCAAAATCAAAACTCAACGCCTGCGGATCATCAAGGCCCAGGGTTGGGACTAATCTGTCCGCTAGCTCTTCCTGGCTTAGCCCGCGATTTTCTGCGACCACCTGAAGAAATTCCGCCGCGTTATCACGTAAGGGGCGGGATTTAGCCCGTTGCGATATATGATGCAGCTGTATCAGCGCCATATCATTATTCATCAGGGTAAGGATGTTCAGGCCGCTGACAGCACGGGCAGATTTGCCTTCTTGTGGCCAGGCGAGGATCTGTGTCGTCAGATCCCGTGCCGTGCTTTCGTCACCAAAGAGACTTAACGCCAGAAATGCCCAGTTGTCTTTTGCGGGGGCACCAGCTTGTTGCCACGCAGTGAAGAGATCCCAGGCAAAAGCTGCCAGCGTTTGTGGCTGGCAGAACGTTTTCAGTTGTTCCAGCCCGCTATAAAAACGTCCCCCCTGGGTAAAGCGCAGCATTTCGCCGATAATTTCCAGAGCGTCACCGGTAACAGGCTGATTATTAGTGATAAGTCGAGGCCTGGACCACATTGCCGGATGCCAGAAATCAGGGGCTTTTGGAATGCGTGCCGGGTAAATGTCCATTGGACCCTGTTTAAGCAACTGCTCCAGGGCAGACCATACATCTGTACGCTGCCAGCGGTTTGCCACGGTTTGTAGCAATTCGCCATGTCCCTGTTCGTACAGTAAACGCAGGGCAAGTAATGCGGCTTCGCTATTATCGCTGGGTTTGGTAAAGACAAGAGGGATAAGTGCACTAGCCGTATGTTCCGGCCATTGTAAAATCCACTGGCGAGCCAGATCACGCTGCGCCGCGAAACGTCGCCAGACGCGGGCAACAGGCAGCGCCAGTTCTGTTGCGCCAAAATTTAAAATTAACGGAAATGTTTCTTTTGGACGATGTGAAAAAGCCAACAGCAGACCTGGTAGCGCATCCAATCCGAGGATACTGAGAAAATAGTCCTCACCCGCGAACAGATGCTTTTTCTCAATGATACGCAGCCAGAAGGTCAAAGCCATCTCACGCGGCAACTGTGCCAATAAATACAGGTTCCAGACACTCTTTTCCGGACGATAACGTGAGAAGTTGTCATTTTCCCATATGTTAATTAACGCTTCTATGTGACCGCTGCGGAGCGCCTGTTCTGCTAATTGTGCTTGCGGGGAGTTCCAGCCATTCAGGATCTCTTCAACCCGCCCCTGGTAGTAATGCCACTGAACAATGAGTGAATTGCGTGCAGCATCCAGTTTTCCGGGGAGTATATAATTCAGAAACAGCCATACATCATCCCCAAAACCCAGTTCCTGTAATACAACTCGTCCACTTTTTTGTTCCATGCGTTCCGCAAGAGATTCCGTGCTGAAATAACGGGCAGACTCAGTGGCGGCAAGCCTCTCTTGTTCGCCTGGTTGCCAGTAAATTTGCGGAGTTAATTCGAGCGGTGCCAAATCAAGACGTGGAGCTGTCATTTTTTTCTTACTACGCCACGGTGGTGAAACGAGCATTTCAGGCAGACTGCTGTTATCGGTGCTATCAATAACCGGTTTTGGCGGTGCCGATAAATAACTATTCAGCACTGCCCTGGCATGAGTACTTAACCACGGCATCACCCTTTCTGCTAGTTGTGGCTGCGATGCTATCAGCGTTTGTAACAGCGTACGCCAGTATTCATCGCGTGCTTTTTGCTGTGCAGGCAGCTTTTTGTCTTCGATGATTGGATAACCTGGGCGGGCTGGTGGTTCTTTTAACGCCAGCAGTTCTGCCAGTGCGGCGAGTGTCGCATGGGGGAAGTTTTTACTGTATTTAGCCACACGTTGCAGGCTGGGTTTGTTTTTATCAGCAACTAACAGCAAGGTGCGGATGACTTGCGGATGGTTAATTTGTACCAGCAGACTGCCGCAATCTTCTTTATGGGCATATATCGCGAGGCGCGGAACGGCTGCCAGTCCTTGTTCGCGCAAAAGGGCGGCGCAGGCCGCGTAGCCGAAGTGGTTTTCATGCGACATGTAGCTGGCTTCTCGATCGCTAAATATATCCTGGCTCCAGTAGCGTTCGAGTTTTCTCACCGCTGTGGGGTCATTAGCAACAACTTTTAACCACTCCTTAGAATGAAAATGAGTCCGCGGGCATTCAAGGCTTACCAACTCATTGGCGATTTCTGGTTTTTCGGGGAGGATCAGCGCAATAAAAGGGCGGCGAACTTTGGTTATTCCTGGCAGTGCGGCAATGAGTTTGTCGGCGCAACGCTGCCAGCAGCTTTCCTCTGCCAGAGAGAGATGCTTACGCAGTCGGAGATCGAATTCGTTATAGGTTTCTGAGCGATAACCATAGCCATAGTCCTCGTTCTGATACTGCAATGTGACTACCAGAGGATCACTCTCATAACATCGTGTAATAAACTGGCGTGCAATCACCACCTCAGTCGCATATTCCAGCCCCTCTTGTTGGACGATTTCGTCGAGCAACTGTTGGCTGTCATTTTGCGCGATACAGACTAGCGCCGCCATTGTCTGGGCCGGGATTGAGGGTTTGTGTTCGCCGATCAAGTTGATGGCCTGCGTAATGGCGGACTGCCACTCCAGTGAAAAATTCTCATAACGCCAGACAATGTTTTTTTTTCTTCTCAGCTTTTTGTAGCAATTCATCACCCAGTGTCTGAATGATGCTTTCAGTGATAACAGGCACTGGTTCGCCCGGCCAATTGCGATGGCTGAGTGGTGTTTTGCCTTTTTTATATTTCAGTTCCAGTTGGGCGTTATCCGCCAGCCACGGTAATTCCTTGTCCATGCTCTTTCCTTATTCAAACAGGGCTTCAATATCGTTAATCAGCTCGCTGGCGGTGATGGCATCGAGTACGGAGAACTGCGCTTCCTGTGTTGAATTACTCCCCCAGCCATAGCTTTCTGCTTTGCCTTCCCATAGCCACAGCTTGCTTAAGAGTTGCTCGGCGCTAAGTTCGGCTGGCGACATACCAACTGCAAAGCCTTCATCGATTTCCATGATTAACGACCAGCGGCCCAGAGGTTTGATCATCCAGCCGATCCAGCCACCATCCTGCGGTTCACCACGCACCCAACCTTTATTCGCCAGTCCCATGACCCGACCGCTCGGGCATTTTCTGCCTGCCCAGCGGGTCAGTTCACTGGCATTGCGCTCGGCTTCTGTCAGGGCGTAGCTGTTACGGTCGAGCTGGCGGAACGGTGGTAGCAGTTCGTAGTCGGCAAAAAGCTGACCAAAGGCGGCAGCATCCGTTGGTGATATTTCCAGAACGTGAGGAGTGCCGATAGAGATATCGCCTTCCGGCAGGGTGAAAAGATCATCGTCAGCGGTGCTGTAGCTGTTATCTTCTGCTACGCGAAAGCAAGCCAGTAGCTGGTTTTCGGCGCTATAAACGCCCCAAATCAGACGGCGGGTTAAGTGACGAACCAGCGGATGCTCAACCAGGAAGAGCTGGAAGTTTTCCAGCGACCAGCGGCGGCGCAGGCACATGGCGGATTCCAGCCTTGCTACCTGCTGGGCGGCGATGGTACGCGCATCTTTTTTCAGCAATTTGTAGCGGTTAACCGCATCGTTCGCCCGCGTTTCATCATCGCTTTTGTTCGGTTTGGGCAGGTCTTTCAGGCGGCTGCCGGAAACATCACGCACAAACGGTTTTAAGGTTTCATCAAAGCTGACGGTGAACTGCCGTGGGCCAAAATCCAGCAGCAGCGAACCGTTATCATCCAGACCGAGATCCGGTGCTAACCGATCTTCAAGCTCCGCCACCGTGAGTTCGCGGCTCTCGGCAATGTCGGCAATTTTTTCTTTTGCCCGCTCCTGTAATGCTTTGAATTTCAGTTTCTGGGCGATGCCGTTAAGCTGCATAAGGGCGATATCACTACCGATAGCAGCGAGAATATCCAACCCAACGGTGGCGCGTTTATGCTGGGATTCACCAGGCCAGGCGCGTATTAATGGCGTCAGTTTGCGGGCGGTGTCATCGTTACCGAGAACGCCTAACGCAGTGAACGCCCAACTCTCTTTCGACGGCGCGCCAGCGGTCTGCCAGGCGGTAAACAGATCCCAGGCAAATCCCGCCAGTGAGTCGGCGGAACAGACGTCTTTCACCTGCAATAATCCCGGATACAGAGCCTCTTCCTGAGGGAAGCGGAGCATTTCACCGAGGTGGAGGAGGGCGCTATCTGGCAGTGATTGGGCATTTGCTTTTAATACCGGGCGCGTCCAGAGCGATGGCTGATAAAAGGCCGGAAGAGTGGGGATTTTTGTCGGGTGATTATCTAAGGGATCGAGCGCAAGCAGAGCGTTCACCGCATCGGTTACTTCCGGCTGGTTATAACGTCGGGCGATTTCTTGCAGTAATGGCTGATGACCGTTTTCGGTAAGCATACGCAAGGCAGCGCGGGCGTTATCCTGTGCTTCACCGGCTTTGCCGAGCGCCGCAGGCAGCAGGCCGGTAAGGGCATGTTCCGGGTATTTCAACAGCCAGCTACGGGCGTTTTCGCGTAGCGTTTTCAGTTTGTTGAAGGCACGGGCGACGGCAGGAGCCAGCTCACTCGCTGCGAAGTAATTCGTGATGGGCAAGGCTTCTTGTGGATAGCGTGCAAGTGAGTTTACTAACCCAGGTAACCCTTTGAGTCCAAAATGTAACATGGCGTATTCGGTATCGGTATGTGGAGATAGGGTAAGGGCATTCCATGCTTTTACTGCTTTCTCCAGCGGCAATGTTGTCAAAATCCCCAACTGCCAATAATGCCCGGTAGGTGAATGAAACACCTTAAATTCACTTAGTAAGGTTGAATAATCTTCATTTAGCCATGCCTCAACTACCGCTTCGGGAGCTTTAATATATGTACCAGCGATCCGTCGTTGAAAACCCATCCTTGCCAACAGGTTGGTAGTACTTTCTTCATGGCTAACCGTGATGTGTTTTGAATACCAGATATATTTCGCCAAAAGTTGATTACTGATTTCTTCTGTCAGATAACAGATTGGCTCAATGCCTAATGGCGCTAAATCCAGCACCGGAATCGGCGATTTTTTCTTTTTCGAAAGCCAGGGAGGGGAGACTACTACGGCTGGCAGTAGATCGGCGCTGGCATGGTTTGAGGGCTGTGTCAGTTGTTGCTGGCATGATTTCAGTACGGCAACTGCGGGTGTCGAGAGCCAGGGAATGACCTGTTCTGCCAGTGCTGGTTGTGAGATAAGCATTGTCATTAGCATAATGCGCCAACTGTTCTCTTCTTTTTGCGCAAGAAGTTCCGCCAGTGCTGCCAGTGCTGCGTGTGGGAACGCAGCGCAGGCTTTCGTCATTCGATCGTGACAGCGTTTAGTATGCCCGGCTACACGTATAAGCAGTGTTAATGCGAACGGATGATTGATATGACGCAACACATCGGCGCAGTAGTCACTTGCGGCATAGGGAGCAAATCGGGGCAGGGCTGCAACACCTTGCTCCTGTAATACGGTGGCTGACCATATCGCACCACAATAGTAATCATCAAAAATGGCATATGGCTCGTGATAATTTTCTAATGAGGCAAGAATGTGCTCATCAGTCGCCACTATTTTTAACCACTCAAGCGAGGGTAATTTTTTTTGCCCCAGTAGACGCTGGGCAATTTCATGTGCAATTTCTGGTTTTTCGGGTAATAACAAAGCAATTAATGGTTGCCGCCATTCTGGAATATGTGGAATTGCGGCAATAAGTTTTTGTGCACATTTTTGCCAGAGAGACTCTTCCGCCAGTGATAAATGTTTACGTAGGCGTAATTCAAATCTGGAATATTGCTCCAAGTAGTTAGGTGCAATGCCAGACGGCAGAATAATAATGACATTATTCGCATAATCCCATTCAATATCAATCTGTTGAAGGTGTATTATTACATCAGTAGTATATTCCAGACCGCCTTCCTGGACGATCTGATCCATAACATCCTCACGCACTTTATATCTTGCGCATTTCATTTCAAGTGCCGTGAGTACAGCCATTACTGGTGATGGTAACTGTGTTGTTTTCAGGCCGTCGATCTGACTGATCGCCTGGGCGACGGTGTTTTGCCATTCTAAAGAACAGGCGCTGAAGTCAAATGTGGCTGTTTTATTATCCCGTTGCGACACACTACAGGCTAAGCGACGTAATTGGGTCAATTTGTCTGCTTGCTGAACAGGAACTCCGGGAAAGCGGCGATGACTTAACGTGGTGTGTACAACTTCGGGCGGAAAAACGACAGCAATATCTTTCGCCAGCCACGGTAAAACAGCATCTGTATTTTTGTCAGCCGCACGGGTTTCTGCTACGAAAGAGGGTTGTTCCTGAATAATGGTGGATAAGTCCGCTACCTTGAGAGAGCCCGTTACCGTTTGGGAAGGTTGCAAAGAATTATCCTTCGCTTGCTCCACATACCCCTTCTTCACCTTCTCCGCAATCAGCTTAAGCTCCGCTTTTGCCGCTGCCGCAGCATCTGAAAAACTTTTTATCTGGCTTTGCCCTTTGGTGCCAACTTTTCCCCAACTGATATGCAACTCGTTTCCCTGTTGCTCAACTGCCCAGAATTTATGTGATTTTTCGTCCTGATAGATAAAGTGTCTCATTCTGCATCCCTGTAATTTTATCCAGTTGAATGCAGATGCTACCAGTATTTATGCGGGTTAGAGAGAGACAAAATCGCAAGAAAACAACTTTAGGAATTTATAAAGAAAAGGCGCTGTCGATGCAGCGCCTTGAAGGGGGATTATTTCACCTGATGGCCTGGTTTAGCACCAGCATCCGGGCTTAACAGGAAGATATCTTTCCCGCCAGGACCAGCAGCCATTACCATGCCTTCGGAGATACCAAAGCGCATTTTACGCGGTGCCAGGTTGGCCACCATAATGGTGTGACGCCCGATCAGTGCCTGCGGATCTGGGTAGGCAGAACGAATACCGGAGAAGACATTGCGTTTTTCACCGCCGAGATCCAGTGTCAGGCGCAGCAGTTTGTCAGAACCTTCAACAAACTCTGCGTTTTCGATCAGCGCCACGCGCAGGTCAACTTTTGCGAAGTCGTCAAAGGTGATGGTTTCCTGAATCGGATCATCTGCCAGTGGGCCAGTAACTGGCGCGGCAGCTGCTTTCACTTCTTCTTTAGACGCTTCCACCAGTGCTTCAACCTGCTTCATATCGATGCGGTTATACAGCGCTTTGAACGGATTCACTTTGTGGCCCAGCAGCGGTTGCTGGATACCATCCCAGGTCAGTTCTGTATTGAGGAATGCTTCTGCGCGCTCGGTCAGTTTCGGCAGTACCGGCTTCAGGTAAGTCATCAGCACGCGGAACAGGTTTATGCCCATTGAGCAAATTGCCTGCAGGTCGGCATCGCGGCCTTCCTGTTTTGCCACCACCCACGGAGCCTGCTCGTCGACATAGCGGTTAGCCAGATCAGCCAGCGCCATGATTTCGCGCACTGCTTTACCAAATTCGCGGCTTTCCCACGCTTCACCAATCACTTCAGCGGCATCAGTGAAGGTTTTGTACAACTGCGGGTCAGCCAATTCGCTTGCCAGCACGCCGTCAAAACGCTTGTTGATAAAGCCCGCATTACGAGAGGCCAGGTTAACCACTTTGTTCACGATATCGGCATTCACACGCTGAACGAAATCCTCCAGGTTGAGATCGATATCATCAATGCGCGAAGAGAGTTTCGCAGTGTAGTAGTAACGCAGGCTGTCAGCGTCAAAATGATTCAGCCAGGTGCTGGCTTTAATAAAGGTGCCGCGAGACTTGGACATCTTTGCGCCGTTCACCGTCACATAGCCATGAACAAACAGGTTGGTCGGCTTGCGGAAGTTGCTGCCTTCCAGCATGGCAGGCCAGAACAGGCTGTGGAAGTAAACAATATCTTTACCGATGAAGTGGTACAGCTCGGCGGTGGAGTCTTTCTTCCAGTATTCATCGAAGCTTACGCTGTCGCCGCGCTTGTCGCACAGATTCTTGAAAGAACCCATGTAGCCAATCGGTGCGTCCAGCCAGACGTAGAAATATTTGCCCGGCGCGTTCGGAATTTCAAAACCAAAGTATGGCGCGTCGCGGGAGATATCCCACTGTTGCAGGCCGGATTCAAACCACTCCTGCATTTTATTTGCCACCTGCTCCTGCAACGCACCGCTGCGGGTCCATGCCTGCAACATTTCGCTGAAAGAGGGCAGATCAAAGAAGAAGTGTTCAGAATCACGCATTACCGGCGTAGCGCCAGAAACCACCGATTTCGGCTCGATCAATTCAGTCGGGCTGTAGGTCGCGCCGCAGACTTCGCAGTTATCGCCGTATTGATCCGGGGATTTACATTTCGGGCAGGTGCCTTTCACAAAACGGTCCGGCAGGAACATGCCTTTTTCCGGATCGTACAGCTGAGAGATGGTGCGGTTTTTAATAAAACCGTTCTCTTTCAGGCGAGAGTAGATAAGTTCTGACAACTGGCGGTTCTCTTCGCTGTGCGTCGAGTGATAGTTGTCATAGCTGATGTTAAAGCCTGCGAAATCAGTCTGATGCTCCTGACTCATTTCGCCAATCATCTGCTCCGGGGTGATACCAAGCTGCTGAGCTTTCAGCATGATCGGTGTACCGTGGGCATCGTCGGCGCAGATGAAGTTGACCTCGTGGCCGCGCATTCGCTGGTAACGGACCCAGACATCAGCCTGGATGTGCTCCAGCATATGGCCGAGGTGGATTGAGCCGTTAGCGTACGGCAGTGCGCACGTCACCAGAATTTTCTTCGCGACTTGAGTCATAGTAGGCATTACTTCTTAATAGTGAAAAGGGGTTAGATAGTACCAAATGGGAAAATGTTAAGTAAGTACTTCTCTATATTCTTCAGGTAAACTATCAGCTGATGGTTTATCTATACAAAAAAGGAGTCGGGATGAACGAACAATCCCAGGCCAAATCACCAGAAGCCTTGCGCGCAATGGTCGCCGGGACACTGGCCAATTTTCAGCACCCAACCCTGAAGCATAACCTCACCACGCTGAAAGCGTTGCACCATGTCGCCTGGATGGACGACACGTTGCATGTGGAACTGGTTATGCCATTCGTCTGGCATAGCGCGTTTGAAGAGTTAAAAGAGCAATGTAGCGCCGAACTGCTGCGTATCACCGGGGCGAAAGCTATCGACTGGAAACTGTCGCACAATATCGCCACCTTAAAACGCGTGAAGAATCAGCCGGGTATTAATGGTGTGAAGAACATCATTGCGGTCAGCTCCGGTAAAGGCGGCGTGGGTAAATCCTCCACGGCGGTAAACCTGGCGCTGGCACTGGCGGCGGAAGGGGCGAAAGTCGGCATTCTGGACGCCGATATCTACGGCCCATCAATTCCCACCATGCTGGGCGCAGAAAATCAGCGTCCAACGTCGCCGGACGGTACCCACATGGCACCGATTATGTCTCATGGCCTGGCAACCAATTCAATTGGTTATCTGGTCACTGACGACAATGCGATGGTGTGGCGTGGACCGATGGCGAGCAAGGCGTTAATGCAGATGTTGCAGGAAACCTTGTGGCCGGATCTCGACTATCTGGTGCTTGATATGCCGCCAGGCACCGGTGACATTCAATTGACGCTGGCGCAAAACATTCCAGTAACTGGTGCAGTCGTGGTCACCACCCCGCAGGACATCGCGTTGATCGATGCGAAAAAAGGCATTGTGATGTTCGAGAAAGTCGAGGTTCCGGTGCTTGGTATTGTCGAGAACATGAGTGTGCATATTTGCAGTAACTGTGGTCACCATGAACCGATTTTCGGTACCGGTGGTGCTGAGAAACTGGCTGAAAAATACCACACACAGCTGCTGGGGCAGATGCCGTTACACATCTCCTTACGTGAGGATCTCGATAAAGGCACGCCAACGGTTATCAGCCGTCCGGAGAGCGAATTTACCGCTATCTACCGCCAGCTGGCTGACCGCGTTGCAGCTCAGCTCTACTGGCAGGGTGAAGTCATTCCAGGCGAGATTTCCTTCCGCGCGGTCTAACGCCTATTAACCATTCTGGTTATTCTTCATACACCGCAGAGATGTTACATTGATGCGGTGTATTAGTTTTTGCCGCATTAATGAACACTTATTTAATACTGCGAATATTCTGCGGACCTTCGTCCGAAACTCTACAAAGTCGATTGATCATACAGGCAATGCTTCATTATCATCCTTCGTGGCTGTGTAGTGGATGTACAGCTATAGTTTGTTATGCACTCATTCTATCCAGGCATAACCTTTACTACAGGGATAACGTTCAATGAATAAGTATTGGCTGTCAGGAATTATTTTTCTTGCCTATGGATTGGCTTCTCCCGCATTCTCTTCAGAGACTGCCACATTAGCGATTAATGGCAGGATCAGTCCCCCAACATGCAGTATGGCTATGGTTAATGGTCAACCTCAACAGCATTGTGGTCAGTTAACGTATAATGTTGACACCCGTCATCTGTTTTCTTCGCCCGTCAAAGGTGTAACGACAGAAGTGGTTGTTGCAGGTAGCGATAGCAAACGTCGAATCGTGTTAAATCGCTACGATTAATTTGGCAACCTGATTTTAATTGCATTTAGAAAGCCGAAATCATTTATATAAATGATTTCGGCTTTTTTATTGATATCAACAATACCATTTACATAAATCTACATTAATTGATAGATGCGATAAATAGTTAATACTCTTAAACATTTTTTGTATTTATATTGCAATGGTTAATTTGTTTTAAATCAATAAAACAATGTGTTTACATTGCGGCAACTTTTTTGATGTGAGAAATTTGTTTCCAAGAGATACAGACTCTTAACAACCAAAAATAAATTTTATTAAGGAACATATTATGAAACGTTCAATTATTGCTGCCGCTGTCTTTTCTTCTTTTTTTATGAGCGCTGGAGTATTTGCTGCAGACGTTGATACCGGAACATTAACTATTAAGGGGAATATTGCAGAATCTCCGTGTAAATTCGAAGCGGGTGGTGATTCAGTAAGTATTAATATGCCGACTGTACCAACCACTGTCTTTGAAGGTAAAGCTAAATATTCTACCTATGATGATGCAGTCGGTGTAACCAGCAGCATGTTAAAAATTAGCTGCCCGAAAGAAGTTGCTGGTGTAAAACTCTCGTTGATTACCAACGATAAAATAACCGGTAACGATAAGGCGATAGCCAGTAGCAACGATACCGTGGGTTACTATCTCTATTTAGGTGATAACAGCGATGTCCTGGATGTTTCTGCACCTTTTAACATTGAGAGTTATAAAACAGCGGAAGGTCAATATGCTATTCCGTTTAAAGCAAAATACCTGAAACTGACAGATAACTCAGTGCAATCAGGTGATGTGTTATCTTCTCTGGTTATGCGTGTGGCGCAGGATTAATAAATAAAATTGTAAGTTTCTCCAGGTAATAAACATGGCCGCTATCCCCATGGCGGCTTTTTAATTTAAGAGGCATTAAGATGAAAGGATTATTATCTTTACTCATTTTTTCTATGGTCCTTCCTGCACATGCCGGAATTGTTATCTACGGGACGCGCATTATTTACCCGGCAGAAAATAAAGAAGTTATGGTGCAGTTGATGAACCAGGGAAACCGTTCTTCGCTGCTGCAGGCGTGGATTGATGATGGCGATACGTCGTTACCACCAGAAAAAATTCAGGTTCCTTTCATGTTAACGCCACCAGTGGCAAAAATAGGGGCAAATTCCGGGCAGCAAGTAAAAATCAAAATTATGCCGAATAAACTGCCCACTAATAAAGAAAGCATTTTTTTTATCTGAATGTTCTGGATATTCCACCAAATAGTCCAGAGCAAGAAGGCAAAAATGCACTGAAGTTTGCGATGCAAAACAGAATTAAGTTGTTTTACCGGCCAGCGGGTATTGCTCCGGTAAATAAAGCGACCTTTAAAAAGTTACTGGTAAATCGCAGTGGCAATGGATTGGTGATAAAAAATGACTCAGCTAATTGGGTGACGATTTCGGATGTCAAAGCTAATAATGTTAAAGTCAATTATGAAACTATTATGATTGCCCCCTTAGAAAGTCAGAGTGTTAATGTCAAAAGTAATAATGCAAATAACTGGTATCTGACCATTATCGATGACCACGGCAACTATATTAGTGACAAAATTTAATTGCAGGAGCTGCCTATGTTGAGAATGACCCCACTTGCATCAGCAATCGTAGCGTTATTGCTCGGCATTGAAGCTTATGCAGCTGAAGAAACCTTTGATACCCATTTTATGATAGGTGGAATGAAAGACCAGCAGGTTGCAAATATTCGTCTTGATGATAATCAACCCTTACCGGGGCAGTATGACATCGATATTTATGTCAATAAGCAATGGCGCGGGAAATATGAGATTATTGTTAAAGACAACCCGCAAGAAACATGTTTATCAATAGAAGTTATCAAGCGGTTAGGCATTAATAGCGATAACTTCGCCAGCGGTAAGCAATGTTTAACATTTGAGCAACTTGTTCAGGGTGGGAGCTATACCTGGGATATCGGGGTTTTTCGTCTCGATTTCAGTGTCCCGCAGGCCTGGGTGGAAGAACTGGAAAGTGGCTATGTTCCACCGGAAAACTGGGAGCGGGGTATTAATGCGTTTTATACCTCTTATTATGTGAGTCAGTATTACAGTGACTATAAAGCGTCGGGTAATAGTAAGAGTACATATGTACGTTTTAACAGCGGGTTAAATTTACTGGGGTGGCAACTGCATTCTGATGCCAGTTTCAGTAAAACAAATAACAATCCAGGGGTGTGGAAAAGCAATACCCTGTATCTGGAACGTGGATTTGCCCAACTTCTCGGCACGCTTCGCGTGGGTGATATGTACACATCAAGCGATATTTTTGATTCTGTTCGCTTCAGCGGTGTGCGGTTGTTTCGTGATATGCAGATGTTGCCTAACTCGAAACAAAATTTTACGCCACGGGTGCAGGGGATTGCTCAGAGTAATGCGCTGGTAACTATTGAACAGAACGGTTTTGTGGTTTATCAGAAAGAGGTTCCTCCTGGCCCGTTCGCGATTACAGATTTGCAGTTGGCCGGTGGTGGAGCAGATCTTGATGTCAGCGTGAAAGAGGCGGACGGCTCGGTAACCACCTATCTGGTGCCTTATGCAGCAGTGCCAAATATGCTGCAACCCGGCGTATCGAAATATGATTTTGCGGCGGGTCGTAGCCATATTGAAGGGGCGAGCAAACAAAGTGATTTTGTCCAGGCGGGTTATCAGTATGGTTTTAATAATTTATTGACGCTGTATGGTGGCTCGATGGTCGCGAATAATTATTACGCGTTTACTTTGGGGACTGGCTGGAATACACGCATTGGTGCCATTTCCGTCGATGCCACGAAGTCGCATAGTAAACAAGACAACGGCGATGTGTTTGACGGGCAAAGTTATCAAATTGCCTACAACAAATTTGTGAGCCAAACGTCGACGCGTTTTGGTCTGGCGGCCTGGCGTTATTCATCGCGTGATTACCGGACATTTAATGATCACGTTTGGGCAAAC
>OGZC01000666.1_pt1 | contig 19715 bp, 14 predicted proteins | sample 1576751 | NCBI WGS metagenome assembly OGZC01 (sample SAMEA3541486, study PRJEB24748) | human gut metagenome | biome: human gut; feature: human-associated habitat; material: faeces | place: China | collected 2012
TTTTACCTAAAATCCATGCAAATGGTCCTAAAATTCCACCTGTCTGTGTTGCTAATATAAAATTTTCCACTTAGTCCTCCTTAAGGGACGGGATCATAACCACCTTTGTGAAAGTGATTACACCTTAAAATCCTTCTTATTGCAAGATAAGAACCTTTTAAGGGCCCATATTTCTGTAAAGCTTCCAACGCATATTGTGAACATGTAGGTATATATCTGCAACAGGGCTGTCCCTTTAAAGGTGAAAGAAAGATTCTGTAAAACTTTACCATTCCAATTAAAATAAAATTCAGTGCCTTTCCAAACCCTTTTACAATATTATTAAAAACCTTCATTCCATTCACCACCTTTTCCCAGTGAAAATACTTCTTTACAATGAAAGCTTATCTTTCCAATTAGTTACAATAATAAATAAGTGAGAATAATTATAATTATAAATATAACTAATTCCCATAAATATTTCAGATATAAAAACTACCACCTAGTTTTCATCCAAAATATTATGAAGCTTTGCCAAATGCAATAATGCACTTTCAACTTCTTTGTAAGTTTTGTCCTTAGCAGTGTTACGTGCTATTACGACTATGTAGATGAAAAAGAAGAACGCATTGGCTATGTCCGTGCTGTGCGCAGTAGCAAGCGCAGGCTTTGTGATGGGTGCAAGTGCAGAAACTATGCATGGCAATCTGGAAGAGGTTATTGTTGAGGGAAGTGCAGATGTACTGCCGGGTGGTTTCCTCGTTGCAAATGACAGGGTTGGTATCCTTGGCGATATCAAAGCGATTGATGTTCCCTTTACCCAAAAACAGTATTCCGAAAAAACTATTACAACCTTTTATGATCCGAACCAACCGTTGAACGGTACTTTGGCTAACAACCCTTCTATCAGAGTTGGCAGCCCTTCTCCGATGTATACTGACTTCAGTATGCGCGGTGTTAATATGAATGCCGCACATTATTATATTAACGGCATTCCGAATCTGTTCAACCAAACAAGAAGCATTCCTGCGTATACCTTGGAGAGCGTAGATATTGTTTCCGGTCCTAATACCGTTCTGAATGGTGCTACCTTCTCCAACAACGGCACCAATGGTACAGATGCACCTGCAGGACTTTTGAATGCGACTACTAAACGTGCAACCAACAAAGATGTTACCAGATATACTCAAAGATTTTCCGGTCGCAGCACACTGACCGAAGATATTGATTTCGGCAGACGCTTCGGCGAAAATAAGGAGTGGGGCGTGCGTGTAAATGCTCATCATGAAAACGGCGGTCTTTCTATGGAAGGCGCAAAAGTTACTGATAAGAGCGTTTATATTAACGTAGACCATAAGGACGAGAAGAGCAGCACTAACCTGTTTGGCGGTTACTTTGACTGGAAGGTTGACGGCGGTCAAAGATGGCTGCAGGCCGGCAGTGTAAAGGCAGGCCATCTGGCAAGTGCTCCTAGCGGCAAAAATAATCTTAGCTTTGACAGCCAAACTAAATACAACCATGGCTATATGATGACCTTGAATCATAACCAAAAGTTAAGTGATAGCTGGCAGGCATTTATTAACGGCGGTTATGGTCAATATTCCGAGCACAAATGGGATCCTAACAGTGGTTCTTTAACCTTGGGCGATGACGGTAAGCTGAGCGGTAAATTCAGAGATTATATTTCTGACAGCAAGAGCATGTATTGGCAGGCCGGCGTTTCCAACGAAACTAAGGTTGGCAACGTTAAAAATAATGTATCTTTAGCTGTTGATTATTTTAATTATAAGAGCAAGGCCGTAAACTCCGGCGGCAAGAATCCTTCCAATCTTTCCGGTGATATCTGGAATGGTGTACATCTGACCGGTACACCGATTTTTGCTGCTCCTATCGGTTCTGTAGGTTATGGCAAGGAAACTGCTAAAGCTATGACTCTTGCAGACAGAGTAGAGATTGGCAAGGTTTCTGTTTTCGGCGCTTTGCAATATCGAGATTCCGAAACAACAACTGCTGCCGGTAAAAAGGTTAGCAAGGATAGCCTGAATCCGACCTTTGCAGTTGCGTACAAGCCTGTTGACAATGTAACCGTTTATGCAAGCCATGCTCAGGCTTATACCAAACCTGTTGAGGTTGGCACCGGTTACGATAATACCGGCGAAATTCTGAAGCCGATCAAAAATAAACAGAATGAGCTTGGCGTAAAATACGAAAATGCTGATGTTCTGCACAGTCTGGCATTCTTTGACCTGAATCAGGCAAGCTATATCAAAGAAGCAACTAATACTGCAATTGGACAGAAATATACCCAAGAAGGTGAAAACCGCTTCAAAGGTATTGAATATTCCTTGACCGGTAAGGTTGCAGATAAATGGAACCTGATGGGCGGTGTGCTGTATTTGAACGGCAAGCGTGAAAAGCTCACCATGGGTAAGGAAAACCTGGAAGGCAAGTTTGCTACTGGTACTCCGAAGTGGAATGCTGTTTTAGCTGCAGAATATGAAGCTGACAAAAACACCTCCTTTATCGGCAGAACTAATTACGTTGGTGAATCCCATGTTAATGATAATGGTGTAAAAGCTCCTGACTACATGACTTTTGATTTTGGCGTAAAATATAAGACTGCTATCAACCATGTTCCGGTAACCTTGAATGCAATGTGCTATAATGCGTTTGACAAGAATTACTGGATTTCCAGAGGTACTTCTGTAGCTCTTGGTGCTCCCAGAACCTTTATGCTGTCTGCGCAGTTTGATATTTAATAATTCATTTGTAAAGAGGGTGGTTTAGGCTGCCCTCTTTTCTTCTGATTGTATTGGTGGTAAGTCTGCTATGAAAAAATTTTTAAGCATTATATTTCTGCTTTTGTTTATATTATTAACAGGTTGCGGGAATCAAAAGCAAGAACAAAAGAATATAGATAAAAGCAGTGAGAAGAATGTTGTTGTTCTGGCAGCTTACAGGCATCTTGCTCCCGGCAACAAAGACGGATTGTATTGCAGTCGCATTCTGGGAGTGTGGGAGCCTCTTGTTACAAAAGATGCTGATAACAGACCGGCTCCTTGCTTAGCACAGAGCTGGGAAATGCGTGACGGCGGCAAGGAATGGATTTTTCATCTGCGCAGGGATGTGTATTTTCACAATGGCACAAAGTTTACTGCGGATTCTGTAATTGCCAACTTTGACCGGATGAAAAAGGGCTATAAACGTTCTTCATTTTATGGTTTGAATATGGAAACGTATTATCCGACTCTCATAAAATATGAAAAAATAGATGACTACACTATTCGTCTGCTTTTTAAAGAGGCGAATGTCAATGAACTGTATAAGATGACTGATTTTGGCAGTCCGATTTATGCTCCGGAATGCTTTGCCGAAGACGGCAATTTTAAGAGCGTAGCGATTGGTACGGGACCTTATAAAATAACAGAGAATGCTTTAAATAAATATGTTGTTCTTCAGCGCAATGAAAATTATTGGGGAGAAAAGGGCAGAATAGCTAAGTATGTTGTGCGGACGATTCCCAATACGGATACACGCTATGCTACACTGAAATCTGAAGAGATAGACGGAGTTATTGATATCAATGCTATACCACCGTTTTTGGCTGAGGAAATAAAAAAAGATCCGCGTTTTAAGGTCGGAACAAATAAATCAACAATGATTCGTTATTTGGGACTTAACGGTACCAAGTTCCCTTTTAATGATATTCGTATGCGCAGAGCTGTAAGCCTTGCAATCGACAGAAAAAATCTGGTGCATAATATGTACTTGGATTATGCCGCGCCGACGGTTAATATCTTAAATTACACTAGTCCCGGTTATAAGGTTTTGCCTGTTATATATGATTTGCAGGAAGCAAAAAGATTAGCGCATGAGGTCTTAGGCGATAATAGATGCGAAATTACGTATTGCATCAATGGCAGCGAGCCTTTGCAAAAGGGTGAAGCGGAGCTTATTGCTTATTGGCTGCAGGAAATTGGCTTGGATGTAAAAATTAAGTCGATAGAATATGCTACATTGGCGAAAATGCTGCGCAAGGGTGATTTCAATATTGTGCGAACTCAAAGAGGCTTGGCAAATGGTGATCCTTTCAGTGCTTTATATCCCTTTGTAATGCCTGATGGCGCGTTGAATGTAAGCAATCGTTTTGCTTATAAAAATACTGAGGTTATTACTTTAATGAATAACGTGAAGCATATAGCTGATGAGAAAGAAAGACAGCGTGTTTTTGATAGGGTGCAGGACATTATTGGCTATGAACAGCCTGTTATTCCGCTTTTTAACGATATGAATATTGTTGCTTACAATAAGCGTTTGAAAAACTACAAGCCTTTAATTTATGGAGTGGATTTGAGTAAGGTTGAGCTGATGAATGAGCATGAGTAATTTTGTGGACTTATAAGTGATTAGCCGATTATTGCAGGATAGTTTCGCAAGCAGTAGGCTTTCTTGACATGAATATATAGATGTGTTATAATTCTGACAAATAAAAATGTAACAAATATAATATTAAAAACAAAAAATACTTGAACTATCAGGTGTCGAAAGACTTAATAAATAAGCAGGTGTGAAACCTGCGCTGTCACGCAGCTGTAAAGTGGAGCAAGCCTTAATTATGTCACTGGGAAACCGGGAAGGCAAGACTTGCGAGGAAACTGAGCCAGAAGAATTGCCTGAAGAAGTTAACGGGAGTGTACTGCGAGTGACGGGAGACTACTAGTGGATGAGTGCGTCTTTCTGTAATTTTGCAGGAAGGCGTTTTTTCTTGCCGGAAAACGAATAACCCGTAATATATGGCTTTTAACCGTTGTTGCATGCGAAACTAGGACAGCTCGGCAGCGAAGGTTAAAAATAAATTTTTTGATGAGGTGTATAAGTATGACGAAAAAGAAAAAAGCATTGGTAATGTCAGTACTGTGCGCCGTAGCAAGCGTAGGCTTTGTGATGGGTGCAAGTGCGGAAACTATGCATGGTAATCTTGAAGAGGTTATTGTTGAGGGAAGTGCAGATGTACTGCCGGGTGGTATGGTTACCAAAACCGGTAATGTCGGTATTATTGGCAATAAAAATGTAATGGATGTACCTTTTTCTCAAACTAACATTACAGCTAATGCTATAGAAACCTTTGGCGGTATGAACCAGCCTTTGGATAACATTTTGGTAAATATTCCTTCCGTGCGTCAGACAGGCACCATGCTGCATGGCGATTTTTCTGTAAGAGGTAAATCTACCAATGGTTCCTTCTTCTATCTGAATGGTGTTCCCGGTATGTTAGGTCAGTTTTTAGTTCCGACTTTTATGGCTGAGAGTATTCAGGTTACAGAAGGTCCGAATAAAGCTATTTCCGGCTCTTTCCCCACAGGTGAAGGCACCGGTGTTGCTGCAGTAGTAAACGTCGATACAAAAAAAGCACTTGATAAGCCCGTGCTCAGATATAAACAAGTATTCTCCGGTGAAAGTGGCTTAGGCGAATATCTGGATATCGGCAAAAGATTTGGTAAGAATGACGAATGGGGCGTTAGAGTAAATACAGAGATCTTAAATGGTAACCCCGGTCATTATAAAGCCAGCAAAGAGTCTTCCAGCATTTTTGCCAACATCGATCATCAGGATGCTAACAGCAAATCTAATTTGCTTGTCGGTTATCAATATTATGAAGTTGATGATGGTATGAGATGGTTTGGCTTTGATGCTAATAATGTAAAAAAAGGTCTTTTGACTCATGTTCCCTCTGCTCCGAATTCCAAAAACAATTACAGCTTCCCCGGCATGACCAAAGCCTCTGAAGGCGCATTGATGGTACTGAACCATGAGCAGGCAATTGGTCACGGAACTAAGGCCTTCTTTAACGGCGGTTGGACAAGAAGCAATTTACGTAAAAATATTACCGGTCAAAGCAGCCGTTTGACTATTCTTGATGATGCAGGCAATTATGCAGGCAAATATTTTACCAGAAGAACTCCTGTACATAAATATTATGTACAGACCGGTATCGAGAACACTTTTAAAACCGGTGAGGTTGAACATGATGTGGTTTTGGCAGTTGACAAATCTTGGTCTAAGTCCTGGACCGGTGTTGTCGGCGGTTCTGGCCTGGCTAACTTCAAAGGCTTAGGCGGTACCTTGGCAGGTGGCGTTAATCCTAATGAGAGCGTAAATATTCCTACCTTCAGTAATTTCCATAACAGTACAAGAACCTTCTGGGGTGTTTCTTTGTTAGATACTATGAAATTAGGTAAGGCACAGATGATGTTAGGCGTGCATAAGCATGAATCAAATGCTGTGACATATCCGGATCCGAGTAAATCCGGTAAGACTGCAAGTGTTAAATCCAGCGCTGTTTGTCCTGCTTACGGCTTTGTTTACCAGCCTACCGATGAAGTATCCATTTATGGCAGCCATTCCGAATTCTTTGATGCAGGTAGAAGAGTAAGCGGTGCAAACGCTTATAACGCAGATGAAATCTTAGACCCGTCTAAAACCAAAATGGACGAAATCGGCGTTAAATACAGCAATAAGAACTTCTTAGCTACACTGGCCCTGTTTAAAAACAGAGAGTCCTCTACCTTAAACGTATACGACGATAAAAAGCCTGATTGGTATTGGGTTACCAATGACGGCGAAAATGAGTATAAGGGTATTGAGCTGTCTGTCAACGGAGCGATTGCAGATAAGTGGGATGCTTTTGGCGGTTTAATGTATCTTGATACAGAAAGAGTAAGAACCAATAAAGGAACCTATGATGGCTACAGAGTAGGCGGTATTCCGAGATTTAATGCTGTTGCCGGCTTGCAATATAAACCGAATAATAATTTGTCAATTTTGGCAAGAGCCGTATATGTTGGTCCTACTCCTATTTTCCCCGCAAGTAATGCGATTGAATGGGAAGTTCCTTCTTATACTACTTTTGATGCAGGCATTAATTACAAAACACAGATTAACAAAATGCCTGTAAAATTGAGTGCAATGTGTTATAATCTGACCGGTAAAGATTATTGGATTGCTTATGGTTCCGGCTTGCATTTGTCCAGCCCCAGAACCTTCATGCTGTCTGCTCAATTTGACCTTTAATTTATGATGTTTAAGAGGGCGGTTTTACTGCCCTCTTTCTTTAATTTATATGTTTGGATAGTGTTATGAAAAAAATATATTGTATTATTGCTCTTATATTACTCGTTCTTGCGAGCGGTTGCGGCAAGCAGGAAGATATTAAGGAATCTGCTATAAATAAAGATAATGATACAGTGATTCTTGCAGGCTATCGTCAGCTTGCTCCCGGTAATAAGGATGCCTATTATTGCAGCAGCTCATTAGGTGTTTGGGAACCTTTGATTACTAAGGATAAGGATAATAAGCCTGCACCTTGTCTGGCGCAAAGCTGGGAGATGCAGGACAATGGTAAAATTTGGATTTTTCATCTGCGTAAAAATGTCCTGTTTCATAACGGAACAAAATTTAATGCGGATTCGGTGATTGCTAATTTTGACCGGATGAAAAAGGGTGTTAAGCGTTCAACCTTTTATGGCTTGAATATAGATTCATTTTATCCTTCGCTGTTGAAATATGAAAAATTAGATGAGTATACTGTTAAACTGACCTTTAAAGAAGCAAATATTAACGAACTGTATAAGATGACAGATTTCGGCAGTCCGATTTATGCTCCGGAATGCTTCGCTGAAGATGGTAATTTTAAAACCTTCGCAATAGGCACCGGACCGTATAAAATAATAGAAAATAAACTGAACAGCCATGTTAAGATAGAGCGTTATGATAATTATTGGGGTGTAAATGGCAAAATAAAAACATTTATTGTGCGCAAAATACCTAATACGGATACACGTTATGCTGCATTAAAATCCGGCGAAATTGACGGCGTAACCGATTTGAATGCAATACCGCCTTTTTTAGCGGAAGAACTGAAAAAGGATAGCAATTTTGTTGTTTATAAAAATAAATCGACGATGGTACGCTATCTGGCATTAAACGGTACTAAATTTCCTTTTAATGATGTCAGGATGAGGCAGGCTGTAAGTTTGGCAATTGATAGGCAGGATTTAGTTAATGCTCTATATATGGGCTATGCCATACCGACTGTTAACATTTTGAATTATTGCAGTCCGGGATATAAAGAGTTTCCAGTAAGGCATGACTTGCAAGAAGCGAAACGTCTTGCACATGAGGTGCTTGGAGATAAGCGTGTAGAGATTGTTTACGGAATTAACGGAGCGGAGCCTTTGCAAAAAGGAGAAGCAGAAATTATTGCTTATTGGCTGAAAGATATTGGCTTAGATGTTAAAATAAGAGTATTGGAATATGCAACCTTATTAAAAATGATACGGAAAGGAGAGTGTAATATAGTTCGTTTGCAAAAGGGTTTGGCTAACGGAGATCCGTATACTGCCTTGTATCCCTTTGTAATGCCTGACGGAGCGTTAAACAAGAACAATAGCGTTGCGTATGAAAATAATGAAATTGTTGAATTGATGAACGATGTTAAGCATACTACGGACGAGCAGAAACGACGCGAGATATTCAATAGAATACAAGAAATTGCTGTTGAAGAGCAGCCGGTAGTTCCTTTGTTCAACGATATGGCAATTGCTGCGACCAGCAGTCGTATAAAAAATTACGGTGCCATCAATAAAATTGAACTTGTAACAGATGATGAGTAAAAATTGTAATGATATATTATGAAGAGAGGAAAACTCTATGAACCAATATTATCAGGATAACATGCTTTTGGGCATGAACCCTTCAAGTTATCTGCATCGCTACGCCGTTAACGGCAAGGTGTCGGGAAATCTTGCCTGCATCAGCGAAATCAAAAATGCTGCCGTGGTCTTGTACAGTCCGCGCGGCTGCGGCTTTCATTACCGCTGTCATGTGCGCAGCGGCCAAAGCCCGGTTTATGAGCTGGAATGTGCGGATTTGCGCAACAATGATGTAATTTTCGGCGGCGAGCAAAAGCTTACTGCTTTACTGCAAAAGGTGGAACGTGAGCAGCAGCCGGAGATTATTTTTCTGCTGCCTTCCGTGGTGTCGGATATTATTAATGATGATTTGGCAGGCTTGGCCTGCAGCCTGCAGCCGCAGTTTAAAGCAAAGCTTGTGCCGATTACGTCACAGGTTTTTTCGCATATGGACAAGAGCAACGGCCGCAAGGTTTTGCGTGAAAAGGCTTGCCAAAAGCAGAAGCAAAAGTTTTCTTCTAGTGCCGTTTATCCCGGCTGCGGTTATGTAGAAGTGATGGACGCGCTGGTTGAGAAAGTTATGGAGCCTCAAAGCGTAGAGCCGTTGAACGTAAATATTGAAGCCTTTGTCTGGGGCTATAACGGCGAGGATAAGCTGCAGGGCATGAGCGAGATGCTGCAGAAAATGGGGATTACCGTAAATGCTTATCTGCCTGCCGCAGATTTGCAGACAATCAAAAGGGCTCCGCAAGCAGCGCTGAATATAGTACGTCGCAAGAAGTGGGCGTTGACGATGGAGCAACGCTTTGGCACGCAGTTTCTGCATGTTGCCGATATGCAGGAGTGGCATGGCATAGAAGGAATCAGTGATTTATACAGGCAAATAGGAAAAATGCTTGGCTGTGAGGATGCTGTTGAACGCGTGCTGCAGGAAGAATATGAACGGGTTGCCGCCCGGTATCAGGAGCTGCGTGCGGAATTTGCCAAGTATAAGTTTTGCTTAATTGCGCACGGTATTGCATATTTGCCGGATGCTCTGCGTGTTTATCAGCAGGATTATGGTTTGCCGATTAAAAAAATCTGCATTATCATGAATCCTTCCTACCAGGCAGAAACAGGTCTGGATGATGCAATGATGCAGAGATTTAAGGACAGGATAGAGCTTGCTAAGGCTGAGTATGGCTGTGAGGCGCAAGTTTTATTGGAGCCTTCGGAGGATGCTTTGCGTGAAGCTGCGCAGAGCTGTGATTTTGTTATCTGTAACGGTCATCCGCGATATGCTGCTTTGGATGTTCCCGTGCTTTATAATTTGTTTGACCGCTCGGTGTGGAATTATCAGGGCTTTGTGGATATTATGGAAGAGGTTTGGCAGATGCTGCAGCAACCGCAGCGTACAGGCAGCAGTCTTTTGCTGAGCAAGCTGGCCTATGACCCGGTATTTTATCCGATGCGCGAGGCTGATAAAGACAGTAAAGCATCACGCGAACTGTATAGCAGAATATGGAGGCAAAGAAAATAATGAAACCATTAAGTAGCTGTGCTTTGTTTGGTGCTGTGCGTGCTCTTGGCGGTATTAAGGATGCCTTAATCCTGCAGCATTCCGTTGTCGGCTGTCAGTGGGGCAGTATGACATTCAGATATGCAGGCAAGCCATATGATGTACGTCAGGCCTCTGATGTTATCTATGATGAAGATGTTGTTAATGGCGGTGAGAAGGTTTTGCGTAAAGCCTTGCAGGAGGCAGAGCGTATTTTTGCACATTGCGGTGCGGTATTTGTAGTCAGCGGCTGCGTGCCGAATATGATTGGCGATGATGTAGACGGTATTTTGGCTACTACCGAAGGCTCGCAAAAAATGCTGCATGTAAAAGCGCCGGGATATGCAGGAAATATTGACAGCGGTGCAGAAGCAGCTTATTTAGCGTTGCTGCCCTTGCTCCAAGCTGCGGAGAAAAAACAAGCTGCCACGATAAATATTTTTGGCATAATGAACGATGATCCTTATGCGGATAATGATTTAGCCGAGCTAAAGAAATTTTTGGGTTCCAAGGTTAGAGTTAACTGTGCACTGCAGGATTGCAGCCTGCGCGATATTGCAGCAATGCCGCAGGCAGAGCTGAATATCTGCTTTGGCTACGGTGAGCCGTTGGCAAAAAAGATGCAGGAAAAATTTGGCGTGCCGTATATCAAATGCGCCTATCCTTATGGTGTGGCAGGCATGCAGAAGTTTTTGCGTCAGTTAGGTGAAGCTTTGAAAATTGATTTTTCCGATGAGCTTGCTGAGCTGGAAGCTGCGGCTGAAAAGCTCGTTTATCGCTGTGCGGATTATCTGGTGAATTTGTATCAGCTGCCGGTGGCTTTGGCTACGGACAAGGCACATTTAGCGGGCTTACAGAGCTTTTTTGCCGAAGAACTGGGCATGCGCGTTGTTATAGCAGAGGACACTGCGGAATTTAGCTTGGATAAAATGGCAGAGGCTGCAGCAAAGCACAAGCCTGTATTGTTTTGCGGTTCTTCATTCTTAAAGAATTTGGCTGAAAAATATCAGGTGCCGTTAGTGCGCTGTGCTTATCCTGCCTTTGACCGGCTGTGCTTTACAGATAATACGCTGATTGGAGCGCGTGGTGCTGCCTTGCTCATTGAGCAGATTGTTAACGGTGCCTTGCAGCAGCAATATAAAACAGATGGCCGATATGCCGGCTTGCGTGAAAGTATTTGTGAGGTAAATCATGAGTGAGCTTGAAACACATCCCTGTTTTACAGCTAAATGTAGCGATTACGCCCGTATTCATCTGCCTGTGGCACCTAAATGCAATATGCAGTGCAACTATTGCCTGCGTAAATACAGCTGTGTGAACGAAAGCCGTCCCGGTGTCGTGGCTCGTGTTATGCTGCCGGAGGATGCAGTCGACTGGTATCTGCAGATGAAGGCTAAGGTGCCGAAGCTGACGGTAGCAGGTATTGCCGGCCCCGGTGATGCGCTGGCCAATTGGGCAGCGGTCAGCAGAACGCTGAGCATGATTCGTGAGGTTGATAAGGATGTTTTCTTCTGCTTATCAACTAACGGCCTGTATTTGCCCAAGTATGCCAAGGAGATAGCAGCCTTAGGTGTTGATTATGTTACGGTAACGGTGAATGCAATTACCAGCAATACAGGGGCGCATATTTACAGCTTTATCAATGATGAAGGCAAAAAATATGTCGGTGAAGAGGCTGCTGCGCTGCTGTTGGAAAGACAGATAGAAGGCCTGCAGCTGCTTGGCGAATACGGCGTGAAGGTGAAGATAAATACGGTGGCTATCCCCGGCGTGAATATACAGGAAATCCCGGCGATTGCCAGACGTATGGCTTTGTTGGGAGCGAAGCTGCAGAATATTTTACCGATGCTGCCGGTGGAGGGAACCGGCTTTGCGCATCTTGCGGAGCCTGCGGCCGAAGAAATTATGCAGCTGCGTAATGTTTGCAAGCAGTGGATGCCGCAGATGCAGCATTGCAACCGCTGTCGTGCAGATGCCGTAGGCGCTTTGACTAATCCCTGTGTTTTGGAAGAAAGCTGAAATAGAAAATCCGTGTAAACAGAAGCTTGACTTTGGTTTGCACGGATTTTTGGCTTTAATATGATATTTAATTTGACGGCATATTCTGCACTTGCTACAATTAAATTTGTAATATCTCATCTGTAAGGGAGAAGCTAATGGATTGTACTGCGATTATTTTGACAATAGGTATTATTTTTGCCGCGTCGTTTTTTTCTACTGTTTCCGGCTTTGGCTTCGCTTTGGTGGCTATGCCTATGCTTACTTTGGTGATGTCGGTAAAAGCGGCGGTTATTTTTGTACTGCTGTTGAATTTGGTTTTGCGGGCGATTACTATGTACAGAGTGCGCAACGGCTTTGATAAAGAAACCGTTATTTTGACTACATTAGGAAGTATCATTGGCATGCTTCCGGGAAGCTGGGTACTGAAGGTACTGCCTGCGGCACAGTTGGAAGTGTTTTTGGGAGCAGTGCTTGTGGTCGCCACAGTTTTGCTTAGCTTGCAATGTACGTTGCCGATAAAAAATAAAACCTGCGGACGTTTGGGTGCAGGTATTTTGAGCGGTTTTTTCGGCGCATCTACCAGCGTCAGCGGACCACCGCTGGTTTTATATTTTCTTAACGAAAAACTGCCTAAGGATGTTATGCGGGCTAATATGATCTGGTTCTTTGGCTTAAGCGGCTTTTTGACGGTGTTGGTAAATTATTTTTACGGCAATGTCAGCGGTACCGTTGATTTGAGTTTGCTGCTGTATACTATACCGATGATGCTATTGGCTATCTGGTTGGGAGAAAAATTTTTCTATCGCCTGAATCAGCATCTGTTCCGTAAGCTGGCGTTGACGGTCGTGCTTATAGGAGCGCTGATGCTGCTGTGGAGCGGGTGGCAGAATTTATAAGTAAACTTTAAAATATTGCTGTCTTATGAATCAGCAGTAAAATTTTGTGTTAATGCTTTGAAGATAGCATTATTACTGTAACCTAGTTTACAATAATAGTGCGATAAGATAAAAAATAAATAAAATTTAGCTTTTTCCTTGACGTTTGCGGAGCAGTAGGAGTAAAATAACTTCAATCGCTGATTACGGCGATAAATTTTGAAGCATAGGCTGATGACTAAGCTGTTGCAGGTGAAAATGATGGAATCTAAAATGATGAACACTGCAATTGAATATGGTTTTTATTACGCACCGGTCTTTAACTATTACTTTAGCACCGGTTATTTTGCATGGGAAAAATCATATAACAGTAATCATCGTATTGGAGACTATAAATAGTATTTGCTGGCTTGGCGTTTGCATTTAAAATTTAGCTTTTACAGCAGGCTCTTTTACGGGAGCCTGCTTTTTTTGTAGCATGGTAGCTTATGGCAGTATGGTAAATTAAATGACAAGGGAGTCAGAACAAAGGGGAGAAATTTTATGGTAATAGTATTCAAGCCGGGAGCACCGGAGGAAAATAAAGCAAAAATGCGCAGTAATTTGGAAAGCAAGGGCTTCCAAATTAACGAAATCAACGGCGTCAATATGACCATCTTCGGCATCATCGGCGACACCAGCACACTTGATATCAATATGCTGCGTATTGATGATGCGGTAGATAAGGTAATGCGTGTGCAGGAGCCGTTCAAGCGGGCCAACCGCATGTTCCATCCACAGGATTCCGTGATTAATGTCGGCGGTGTTGAAATCGGTGGCCGCAAGATTCAGGTTATCGCAGGTCCGTGCTCTGTAGAAACACAGGAGCAGGTTACGGATATTGCCAAGTCCATCAAGCTTGGCGGAGCCTCAATGCTTCGCGGTGGCTCCTTCAAGCCCCGCACATCGCCGTATTCCTTCCAAGGCTTGAAGGAGGTTGGCCTGGATTATTTAAAGGGTGCCAAAAAGGAAACAGGTCTGCCGATTGTAACAGAAATCATGTCACCGTATATGATAGAGCGCTTTGTAGATGATGTAGATTTGATTCAGGTTGGCGCCCGCAACATGCAGAACTTTGAACTGCTGAAGGAACTTGGCAAAACCAATAAGCCGATTCTTTTAAAGCGTGGGCTGGCAGCAACGATTGAGGAATGGCTGATGGCGGCGGAATATATCATGAGCGAGGGCAACGAGAACGTTATCCTTTGCGAGCGCGGTATTCGCACCTTTGAAACATATACGCGCAATACATTGGATGTAAGCGCAATTCCCGCTGTGAAAAAGCTCAGCCATCTGCCAGTAGTAGTTGATCCGAGCCATGCAGCAGGCTTGTGGTGGATGGTAGAGCCGCTGGCGAAGGCTGCTGTAGCAGTCGGTGCCGACGGACTTTTGATAGAAGTCCACAACAATCCGGAAGCAGCGCTTTGCGATGGCGCGCAGTCCTTAAGACCTGAACGCTTTGCCAGACTGATGGGTGAGCTGAAGGGCATTGCCAGAATTGTCGGCAGAGATATGTAAGTCAAGGCATTATCCCTTAGCAACATCAAAAAGTGTAAGGGTTTGTAATAACTCCTGATCTGGGAGTAGTATTGTAGCATAGTAGATTAGATTAAAGGAGAGATTTTATCATGATTATCGTATTCAAACAAAATGCAACTGTTGAGGAAAAAACTAAGCTGAAAAACCAATTAGAAAGCAAGGGCTTTCAGATTCATGCCAGTGATGGCGTAAATGCTTCACTGTTTGGTGTTGTTGGTGATACCAGCGCGTTGGATATCAACCTTTTGCGTGTTGTCGAGGGTGTAGAAAAGGTAATGCGTGTGCAGGAGCCTTTCAAACGTGCGAACCGCATGTTCCATCCAGATGACAGCATTATAGATGTTGCAGGCAGAAAATTCGGCGGCAAAAAGCTGCAGGTTATCGCAGGTCCATGTTCCGTTGAAACTCAGGAGCAGGTTACGGAAATTGCCAAGGATGTTAAGGCTGCAGGCGCTACGCTGATGCGTGGCGGTGCCTTCAAACCCCGCACCTCTCCGTACTCCTTTCAGGGTTTAAAGGAAAAAGGCCTGGATTTCCTGAAAAATGCCAGAGCAGCAACCGGCCTGCCGATTGTTACGGAAATCATGTCACCTTACATGGTGGAACGCTTTGTTGAAGACGTTGACCTGATTCAGGTCGGCGCCCGCAATATGCAGAACTTTGACCTGCTCAAGGAATTGGGCAAAACCAATAAGCCTATTCTGTTGAAGCGTGGTCTGGCAGCAACGATTGAGGAATGGCTGATGGCAGCGGAATACATTATGAGCGAAGGCAACGAAAATGTTATCCTTTGCGAACGCGGTATCCGTACCTTTGAAACCTACACCCGCAATACGCTTGATGTAAGTGCTATTCCTGCAGTAAAAAGACTCAGCCATCTGCCGGTAGTAGTTGACCCGAGCCATGCAGCAGGCATGTGGTGGATGGTAGAACCTTTGGCTAAAGCAGCAGTTGCAGTCGGCGCAGACGGCCTTTTGATTGAAGTACATAACGATCCGGAAGCAGCATGGTGCGATGGTGCCCAATCCTTGAAACCGGACCGTTTTGCTAAGCTGATGGGCGACCTCAGAGGCATTGCGAACATTGTCGGCAGAGAGTTATAATAGTAGTATGGCAGATTAGGAGTGATTGTTTTGGAAGCTGATTTTGGTGGCGAAAATAGAAGTACAAAGTGGCAGGAGCTCAGCTTTGCTATCGTTGGCCTGGGGCTGATTGGCGGCTCTTATGCCAAAGCATTGCGCAAGTTAGGCGTTAAGCAGATTATCGGTATAGAGCGTGATGCAGCAACATTGCAGGAGGCCAAGCAGCAGGGGTTGGTTGATATTGGCATGACTGAGCCTGATAACAGACTTAAGGAGGCCAACGTAATTATCTGCGCTATTTATCCTGAAGCAATCGTGGGCTTTATAGCTGCAAACGTTGATTTCTTTAATGAAAGCGTTTTGCTGACTGATGTTGCAGGCATTAAAAACGATATGATCAGCAGAGGGCAGGCACTTTTAAAGGATGGCATGGAATTTATTTCCGGCCATCCGATGGCAGGACGTCAGGGCAGTGGCTTGGACATGAGCGATGCGCATATTTTTCAGAATGCGAATTACATCATTGTGCCGGAAAAGCATAACACGCAGGCTGCTGTCAGCTGGCTGGAGCAATTTGCTCTGGCTCTTGGCTGCAAGCATACTGTGCAGGTGACACCGGCGCAGCATGATGCCACTATTGCCTATACCAGTAATTTGCCGCATGTTACTGCGGTAGCGCTCATGGACAGCGCTTCCTTTGATGACAAGACCAAGTACTTCGTTGCCGGCAGCTTCCGAGATGGCACTCGTGTAGCAGATATCAATCCTGAATTATGGTGCAATCTGTTCCTGGCCAACAGGGAAAAGGTTGCGGATGAAATAGACAAATATATGGAGCAGCTGGCGCTGTGGCGCGACGCTCTGCGCGGTGATGACGGCGAAAAGCTGAAGGAGCTGATGCGCAAGGCGGGAGCACGGAGAAGGGAGCTTTTTTAATGAAGAAAATTCATGTTGCATTAGGCGCTCATGCCTATGATATTGAAATAGCCGCCGGCCTGCTGCCGCAGGTCGGCTCTAAGGTTGCAGCTTTGTTGCCGAAGGCGCGCAAGGCTGCAATTATCAGCGATACAAATGTTGCACCGTTATATGCAGCAAAATTACAGGCTAGCCTCGAAGAGGCTGGCCTTGTTGTGCATAAGGTGGTAATTGAAGCCGGTGAGCAAAGCAAGAACATGCAGGTGCTCAGCGATGTATTGGAACAGCTTGCTGCAGCAGGGCTTACGCGCACTGACGTTGTGCTGACGCTTGGCGGCGGTGTTGTCGGTGATTTGGGCGGCTTTGCCGCTGCCAGCTTTATGCGTGGCATTGCCTTTGTGCAGATACCAACCTCACTGCTGGCGCAGATTGACAGCAGCGTGGGTGGCAAGGTAGCTGTAGATTTAAAGGCCGGCAAAAATCTTGCCGGAGCTTTTTATCAGCCGAAGGCTGTCTTTATCGACACAGATTTGCTGGCAACGCTTTCTACCCGCTTTTTACACGATGGCTTGGCAGAAGCGATTAAATACGGCTGCATTAAGGATGCAGCGCTTTTTGAAAAAATTGCCGGCTATGCTGATGATGCTGCGCTTTTGGCAGATATTGACAGTGTTGTTGCCACCTGCTGTGCAATAAAAGCACGCATTGTAGAGCAGGATGAATTTGATACAGGCCTGCGTATGCTGCTGAATTTCGGTCATACCTTGGGACATGCTGTAGAGCAGCACTTCGGCTACAGCTGCTTTACGCATGGCGAGGGCGTGGCGATTGGCATGTATCAGCTGACTAAGCGCACCGAAGAGCTGGGAATGACAGCCAAAGGCAGCGCCGAGCGTATTAAGAGCGTACTTGAAAAGTACAATTTGCCGTTGACTGCGGGCGTAGAAAAAGCGCAGCTGCTTGATACAATGGCAAGAGATAAGAAAAAGAACGGCAACAGTATTACCCTCATTATTTTGCAGCAGATAGGCGAGGGCGTACTGCAGAAAGTTGATTGGCAGCAAGTGCCAAGGTATTTGGGGTGAGGCTAAATGGAAAAGGTAAAAATTTATCCTGCAAAATTGGCAGGAACGGTGCAGGTTCCGTCATCTAAAAGCATGGGACACAGAGAAATTATCTGTGCAGGTTTGGCAGGTGGCACCAGTATTGTCGATAATATCAGCATGTCTAAGGATATTGAAGCAACGATGCGCGTTTTGCGTGCGATGAATGTGAGCGTTGACGAAATCCCCAGCATGATAGAGGGACGTAAGGCTTTGCAGATTACGGGCACAGGTCATCCGATTGCGGCGGCAGATAATGTTGATTGCGGTGAATCCGGTTCAACCTTGCGCTTTTTCATTCCCTTGGGAGCAAATCTTGGCTGTCCGCTGACCTTTATCGGTCACGGCAAGCTGGTATCGCGTCCTTTGCAGGCATATTATGATATTTTGGATAAGCAGTTTGTACAATATTTTAATGATAACGGCAATCTGCCGTTGACGGTCAACGGTCACCTGATGCCGGGTAAATTTGAGCTGCCTGGAGATGTCAGCAGCCAGTTTGTCAGCGGTCTGCTTTTTGCTTTGCCGTTATTAAAGGGTGATTCCGAAATTATCATTACTTCGCCGCTGGAATCTGCTTCTTATGTAGATATTACACTGAACTGCTTGGCGAAGTACGGTGTTAAAGTAGAAAATGTAGATGGTGCACATCGTCATTATCTTGTGCCCGGCAAGCAGCATTTTAAAGCGCAGGACAGCAAGGTTGAGGGCGATTGGTCGCAGGCAGCTTTTTGGACTGTCGGCGGTGCTTTGGGCGCAGGCATTACGGCAAGAGGTGTTGACTTTGCTTCGCTGCAGGGTGATAAGGCTGTGGTAGAAATTATGCAGCGCATGGGTGCTGATATTGCCCAAAATGCCGACAGCGTAACAGTAAACAGCGGTGCAACGCAGGCAACGGTAATAGACGCTTCAAATTGCCCCGATATTATTCCTGTGCTTACCGTGCTGGCAGCAGTCAGTGAGGGAACAACGAAGATTATCAACGCAGGACGCCTGCGTATCAAGGAATGCGACAGGCTGGCGGCTATTACAAGTGAATTAAACAAAATGGGCGCAGAAATTACGGAAGAACCGGAAGGTCTGACAATTACCGGCAAGCCGGAAGGATTGCGCGGCGGTGTAGAGGCAGATGCCTGGAACGATCATCGTATTGCTATGAGCTTGGCAATTGCTGCGCAGTGCTGCGCCGAACCGATTACATTAACCGGTGCAGGCAGTGTAAGTAAGTCTTATCCTGACTTCTGGCAGGATTACAAGAGCGTAGGCGGGAAATTTGAGGTGTTGGCATGAGCGGAATTTTCGGCATGAATATAAAAATGGCGATATACGGAGAATCGCATGGCAAATCCATCGGTGTAGTTCTTGACGGCTTGCCGCCGGGATTGGCGCTTGATGAAGCGGCGATTGCTGCGGAAATGGCGCGTCGTGCTCCCGGACAGAATGCGTTGAGCACAGCACGCAAGGAGAGCGATACGGTAGAAATCCAAAGCGGCTTCTTCAATGGCTTTACGACAGGTACGCCGCTGTGTGCGCGTATCGTTAACAGCGACCAGCATTCCAAGGATTACAGCATTCTGGCAGATAAGATGCGCCCAGGTCATGCGGATTACGCAGGGCATGTGCGGTATCAGGGCTTTAATGATTATCGCGGCGGCGGCCATTTTTCCGGTAGACTGACGGCACCGCTCGTTTTTGCCGGTGCTGTGGCCAAGCAGGCGCTGGCGCAGTACGGTATTGTTGTCGGTTCGCATATTCTGCAGATTAACGATATCAAAGAAGAACGCTTCAATCCTATGGGTGTAAGTGATAAAGCATTAACAGCGCTGCATGCGAAAAAGTTTGCGGTTATGGATGATGCTGTCGGCGCAAAAATGCAGGAGCGCATTTTGCAGGCCAAGAGTGAGCTTAACAGTGTGGGCGCCACTTATCTACCGTATTCATGCTGTTCTTATTCT
>OGZC01000675.1_pt1 | contig 19624 bp, 20 predicted proteins | sample 1576751 | NCBI WGS metagenome assembly OGZC01 (sample SAMEA3541486, study PRJEB24748) | human gut metagenome | biome: human gut; feature: human-associated habitat; material: faeces | place: China | collected 2012
ATGAAAGGCCGTTCAGGTAGTCCCGGACGGGGTGGTAGCCGTTTTCATTGGCAACAATCCCGATGGCGGCGGTAATCTTTTTCTCACTGGTAAGCCCATAGGTTTCTTCCAGATACAGGAGCAGATAGTTCATATCCGTGTCCGTGATGGCGGTGCCGATGCGGTGGTAGCCGATGGGCTTTACAATGTCCACTCGCTCGGTCAGCAGATTTTTTGCGATTGCCCCGGAAAGCAGCGGGTCATTCTGAAAGACGGTCAGGCAGTTGCGGATACTGTTGCGGACGCTGCCTTTCTCGGTGCTTTCCAGCATGGCCTTTACTTCCTCAATGCTCCGGGGCGGGGCTGCTTCTTGTATGGTCTGTTCTGCGGCCTGCCGTATCTTGGGCGGCAAGCTCTGCCATTCGTCTTTCAAGATTGCTCACTTCCTTTCCATAGTCAACGATAAGGACTGCCCGTTCCTCCATATCCGGGGAGAGCAGCACATCCAGCAGATATTCCACATGGGATTGCTTCTGCAAGGCTTCCACAAAAAGCGGGTGCCATGCTTCTTCCGGCATCTTAGGGGCATAGTCCCGTTTCCAGCGGCGCAGAAGATGGTAATAATCGGACAGCACCCGGAAGCAGTAACGCTCCATGCGGCAAAACCGCTGTTCCGGGGTTTCCTGCCGGGGTTTGGGTTTTCTCCTGCCGGGTGGTTCCCTGTCCTCATAGGGGATGGAGAACTCCTGCGCCAGCATGAGGGCGGCTTCCTTCGGACTGACAGCTTCCAGACGGGAAACAAAGTCAATCACATCCCCGTCTGCCTGACAGCCGAAACAGTGAAAGCGCCGGTCAACCTTCATGCTGGGGTTTTTATCAGCATGGAAGGGGCAGACACACATCCCGTTTCGTCCCACCCGGATTCCAAAATGCTCCGCAGCCTGCCGGGTGGTAACAGACTGCTTGACAGCTTTAAATACATTCAAATAAATCCTCCTGAAAATAAGAAAAGCGCCTGTCATTCTCGAAAAAGAAAATAGCAAGCGCCTATTAAAGTTCCATATCCTGTTTTTTCTCTGTGCGGGGCTGCTTCCGTTTCTCGGCCTGTTCTTCCCGGATACGCTGCGTCCGGCCTTTGACTGCCTGCTGGATGGACGGTTTCTTTCCCGGCTCGGCGGTCTGGCGGTACTGTTCAGACGGAAGAACCTGATTGAGCCAGTGACGCACATCCCGGAGAATCTTCACATCCTCCTGTAATGCGGACAACCGTTCCTTATATCCGGCAACTTCTCCGGCAAGCTGTGTCTGTTCCTCATTCAGCTTTTTAATGCTGTACTTCTTCTCCTTCAAATGCACCTTGAAATAACGGATAGCGGCATTATAGGCGTCCAGCTCGTCCCGATGGGCGGCGGCAAACTGTTCCCGTGGCTTCTTAAACCGGATGGCAGCATACTCCACATGAACCGGCTTATGGGCTTCAAAGTTGGCGATATGGGAAAGCAGGGTGTTGATTTCTTTCATACGCTGTTCTTTCGGCTTCATCTCTGCCCGGATGGAAACGGCCTGCCCGCTGACGGTATCCAGATAAGCGTCCAAACTCTGCACAGTGGACAGCTCCTTTTCCCGCAGATAGCGGATAGCTTCCATAACCTTGTTGAAATCGGCAACGCTGCCTGTAAGCTGGCCTTTGCTTGTCCAGCCTGTACGTTCCTCCCGGCGCAAATCCAGATATTTCCCCAGCAGCTCCGGCAGGGTGGGTTCCTTCGATTCCTGCAAGGCTTCCAGCAGGGCGGCTTTTTTCTCCTTCAGGTCTGCAATCCAGCCTTTCAGGTGGCGTACCATCTGCCGGATAGATTGCATAAGGGAATTGGCGGCTTTGATGTCCCGGTTCAAGTTGCCGATGTTGGTCTGTATCCCTCGTTTCTCCATCTGGCTGACTGCTGGCCCCATATGGACGGTGGGGATTTTATCAAGCCCCTGCCGTTCATAGGAACGAAGGTCAAGGCGCTCCGGGCGTCCGTTGGCTTCCAGATAGCGGTTAGCGGTAGCCGCCCAGCCCTGCCGCCAGATCTCTCCGTACTTCTGGTCGTTCCAGTCCACGGTATCCTCCTTGTGGCTTTTCCAGCTCCCGGACGGGAGCCGGATACGCTCGCCGTTCTCGTCAAGGTCATAAACCTTCCGGCTCTTGGGAAGCCATTTCCCGTTTTCGTCCATTGCCCGCATGGTCAGCAGGATGTGGGCGTGGGGATTCCCATTCCCTTTGTCGTGGATGGCAAAATCGGCAATCATGCCTTTAGAAACAAAAAACTCCCGGCAGTAGTCCCGGATAAGGTCGGCGTGCTGTTCCGGGGGGATTTCCCTCGGTATGGCAAGCACGATTCTCCGGGCAAGCTGGGAGTTCCATTGCTTCTCGATAGCTTCGGCGGCGTTCCACAAAGTATTGCGGTCTGCATACGCTGGTGGGGCGTGGGGCGGCAGCATGATTTCTGTATGGACAATCTCGCTTTTATGGGAATAGTATTTCTGCTTCTGGTCGTACTCGGAAAAAAGCCGTTCCCCACTCTGGTAGGCGGCAGACGCAACGGCTGACTGGTGGTTGCTGCGCTGGATTATTTTTATATCATGGTGTGGACAGGGCATAGCGTTCCTCCTTCCTGTGGTTGATTTTGGGCAAAAGAAAAGCAGGAAACCGTTTCTGATTTCCTGCTTAGTGGTGTCGCTGGTAGGCGATTAGTATTCAGTTTTGAAGGTTCGGGTCAGGTTGGCTCGATGATGGAAAGCTGTCTAATAGCTTAAAAGTTTTTGTTCGCAAATTTACTTGTAATTCCAGTTTCTGTTTTATAAAATCCAAAAATCAGAAAAATAATTCCAACAACTACTCCTGCAAATACGGTAGTCTGTGTAGAAATATTAAGAAGAAGTAAGGATATACACAAAACGATTTCTACCAAACCTAATGTTTTGCCAATACCAATAAAAATATTAGGTGCTATGCTTTGTGCATAATCCCAATGCTCTTGTGACTTCCGAGATGTAGGCGTATTGTATCCGTTACCGGATGTCATATCTTTTACCGGGTGCTTCTTTAAGATATATCCTACAAAAACCATAACAAAGGGTATGATGAAATTCAAAGCAATCAATCCATACATAAAACCATCTCCTTAGATAGTGTTCGTCATTAGCTTTATTATACTACGGGCAGTCCTGTTTTGGAATAGATAAATTGTAAACTTGCTGGACGGGAACAGCTTGCAGCGCAAGGTGTTCCCGGGCGGCAAGTCCACAAAGGGGTAGCTGGCGCAGCCAGCGCAGGGGAAGTGTAGCGTCCCCTGTGATGATTGGAAGCAGCCGCAACGGTGCTGAAAATCATCCGCTTTCCGCAGGAAGCCCCCGGCAGGGCGCAACGCACCGGCTTGACCGGTGTATAGTTGCGCCCTTACTCCGTAAGGGATTCCCCGGCTACCCGCCCTTTCACGCTTTCTGCAACTATTTCCTTCATGCCACTTTGAGAAAATGCCTGTTTCAGAATGTCCATCACATCCTCGTCTGTCAGCACTTCCGGCCTTAAAAGGAAACTTTCCAGCATAGCTCCTCTGGTACAGAGCCGGTGCGTCCGTTCCTTCCGGGTAAGCTGCTTCACCTGGTGTTCCAGTATTTTTTCTTCATGCTGCGCCCGCCGCAGTCTGGCTTCGCCTTTGGCAATCTCCTGATTCAGCTTTTCCAGCTTCTCATTTATCATGGCAGCCCTCCTTTGGGAAGCAGCGTGTAAATGCGGTTTGGTTCTCCCACACCCCGGCGCACCCGCAGGATAAGCCCGATGTCCTCCAATTCTTTCAGGGAACGCTTCACAGTGACGGGGCTGCGGGAGAGGGCTGCCGCTAATTCCATGATAGGAAAACGGACAAACAAAATGCCGTTGCTATCCTCTATCCCTGCCGTAAGGGTGGTGTTCAGCAGACGGGCATACATGACTTTTGCTGTGCTGCTGATCGGCAGCCGAAGCATTGCGGCGGGTAGCGGCATACAAGGCGGCAGAACCGTGTCTGCGCTCATAAATTCAAATTCCATTTAACTGATTTTCTCCTTTCGCTTGGCTCGTTTTGACAGGTAATGGGGGCAGTCTATCACGACAGCCGGAAACTCTGCTTGCACTTATGCTGGCACTTCCGGCACAGGTCGTTGTAGGCCACACGCCCCCGGTCATTGAGGAAGAAGGAAAGCTCCAACTTCCGTTTCTTGCTCATTCTCGGCATAGTGCCTCCTATCATAGAAAATCCGCCCATTTCAGCCGTAACAACGGGAACAGGCGGATAAAGGTTTTTGGTGTCATGTTTCGGGGCGATTTTCAAGGAAAATACGGCCATAGAGCCGCTTTGAAATGCCCCATAGTATTACGGACGGGGCAGACTACACCCCGCCGATTTGTCGTGTTTGGGTAGCGTTTTGGTATCAGTTCTGCCGGGTTGTCCTGCTGTCGTTCCTGCCCCTGAATCTCACAGCGGCGTTTCGTTCCCGTTGGTACGCTCGCTGCGGTCAAGGTTCCTCCATTTCCTTGCCGCAGGTCGTTGCGCTACATCGCCGGGGAGCATATCCCATCAGGCCGGTCATTCGATTGGAAATAATCCATCGATGAACTGACTTAATCATAGCTCATTTTTGAACCCTTTCCCGTATGTCCATAAAATAGGAAAACCGCCCCAAAATCGAAAAATTCCACGATTTCGGAACGGTATATGGTATAATAAGGAATAACAGCGGCAGCCAGCCGCAGGAAGGAGCGATGTGTTTATGAAAACCCGCATTTCCGTACAGGAACGCCTGAAAGATTTACGGGTGGAACGGGGCTTGAATCTGGAAGAACTGGCACAGGAAACCGGCATTTCAAAATCAGCCCTCGGCAGTTATGAAAACGACAACGACGAATACAAGGAAATTAACCACGGCAGCCTGTTGAAGCTGGCAGACTTCTATCAGGTGTCGGTTGACTATCTGCTCGGCCTTACCAATAATCGGAGATATGAAAACACCCCGATAGAAGAATTACATTTGAGTGATGAAGTCGTGGAACTGCTGAAAAGTGAACGCTTCAATAACCGGCTGCTGTGTGAGATTATCTCCCATGAAAAATTTAAGGAATTGCTGGCAGACGCAGAAATCTATGTGGACGGGATAGCAACCATGCACTTCCATGACACAAACAGCTCACTGGCTGCTTTACGGGCTATGGTACTGGAAGAACACCCCGAAGCTGCGGCAGACCGGGCAATCAAAGTGTTGGAAGCCTGTCAGATAGAGGAAGAAGATTTTTTCTGCCATGTGACGCACAAAACATGGGACGTCATTCTCCATGATATACGCAAGGCGCACGAAAATGACAGCGAAAGTGCGCCGGATACCACGCCTGCCGATGAACTTATACGGGAAGTACAAAAGGCCATGCAATCTCCGGGGGACAGGGTTCAGCAATTCACGGAGATATTCTGCAAGGCGTTCCGGCTCAAATACAAGCGGCTCTCACAAGAGGAACGAAGCCTTTTGAAAAAGCTGTTCAAGAAATCCCCGCTGATAAAACAGTCTGGTATGAACTTCCGGCGCAGGCCGTGGAAATAAAAACAGCCGTTGTAGGATTTTGTTCCTACAGCGGCTGTTTTTATTTATGAATCTTCTCCAACAAAAGACAGGATATTTTCATCAGTTTGTAATGTAATTGTTGCGCTTTCTGAATCATCAGAATAAACTCTTGTTCCATATACGCCTGTAACAGGCTCCTCTAAATTTTCAAAAGTTAATCCGAGTTTCGAAGAAGAATTGTCAATCTTTTCAAGCGAATATGTACCTGTCCATTCTTGTTTATGAGTGTTATCTGTTAAGATAAAACTTTTTTCTTCAAAACTCAATGTCAAATCCAATACTGGTATGTCATCATGCACTGAACCTGAGAATAACATATTACCATCTAAATCAGTAATAAATTCTAAAGACCAGTTATATGATGATACCGACCGAGTTTGGGAAGAATCACACGAACATAAGCCTACACACATAAAAAAACATACGCATATTGCCAATAACCGTTTCATTTTACCTATTACCAACCTTAATTCACAACTGTTTTGCATTTAATTAGGGAAGTGTCACAGGGTAAGAAATAGCGAAAGCTCCACCGCCTGCCAAGGCATTATTAGCGGTAGCAACACCAGAAACAGAAACCGTTCCCTTATCTCCGCTATTACCTGTTCTTCCAGTATCCACATCAGTTTCGATTGTTTCTTCACCGTCGGCTAATTCTGCAAATGCCGTATTGGTGGATTTTTTGTTCATAAGCACATTAACTGTACCAGTCATACCAGTGAACTCCGGTTTTGGAGATTCATACCACGGTACATACAACTTCACATGAACTTGAATCCCATCATCCTCATCATAAGTTGCATAAGAGTTAATACGAACATTAGCGACTGCTCTTTTGGTGACACCATCGGAAATCATAACATCGGTTAAGTATCCGTCATATTCTCCAATGACTACCGGCTGTTGAGTATCCGTTATTTCCGTTGTTGTTTCCGCTGCAAAAGCAGGAACCGCACTCACAGAAAAAAGCATACAAAACGCTACCAACGAGGTAAACAATCTTTTACTAAATTTTTTCATAAACAATGCTTCTTTCTAAAATGACCAGAACCTACATTTTTTGTATTCAGTTATTGGCAATATGCTACTAACCTGCAAGCACACTCTCAAATCATAAAATGTTTCAAATGTACTTGTTTTATTTTATGATAGCACTTATTTACATTGGGTACAATAGAAAATATACACAATTAAAATTTAATTTTTTGTGCAAATCGAATCAAATATAAAATTATATCGCTTTAGATATTGTCCTGTTCTAATTTAATCACATTCATAATACCACAATTCAAGGCTTCACAAATGCGAACCAGCGTTTCCATGCTGATATTCTTTCCCTTGCCCATGTTGGCAATCATATTTGTGGTAAGACCGGCGGCAAGCCGCAAATCCTCTTTCCTCATGCCACGCTCTTTCAGTGTGTTCCATAGTGGCTGATAACTAATGTGCATAGGCTTCCCGCCTTTCTTTCCATCGTCAAGTGTTTTATACCCATTATAGCAGAAATCTTGCGTTTCCACAATATTTCTTGACTACACCGCCGGTTCCGTCTGGATTGTGCTTTTCCTTTCTCCGCTTTTATTACATCTAATTAGCCATGAGCTGCTTAATGCCCTGTGATTTTGCCGCAGGGTTGTCCGACCCGTAACCTTCCAGAAGGTTGATGACGCCCCACACCGCCAGACCGGCGCCAAGAGCCATGACCAGAATTTTAAGAATGTCGATTGCCTGATTGAAAAATTCCATATACGTTCCTCCATTTTGTTTGTTTGATGGTTTTGGGTACAAAAAAAGCCGCCCACATCGGCGGCGCTTCGGGTCATCATGGCCCGAAGTTACACAAACTCGTCGCTGTCCAGATCATCGAAATTCAACAGGTCAGCTTCTTCGTCCGTGTCGGAGCCGTCCACTTCGTACACCGTGTATTCGTCCTCCGGCTTTAGTCTCAATGGCCGGTGGCGGAACAGGCTTTCCAAGCGGAAGGCGTTTTTCTTTTTATCAAATTCGGCTGTGTACTTGTAATTCGGGTGCTTTTTCAAGTCATACTTCGGGGACAGGAAGGGCGGGAGCCCCCGAAGCTGCAAGATACATTTATCCCCGGGCATGGTGGTGATCTCGCTGGTGGTCATCAGCTCCCGGCCAAGCCGCTGCATATTCTGGCTGTAACTTTCAGACTGTCCACGGCTTCGGCCCTCGGTCTGCATAGAGATGGTGGCCTTGCCCAGCCAGTTTTCCGAAATATCCTTTAGGGTGGAAGCCTCCCGGCCTCCGAGGAATACGATACTGTCCATGTTGCCCATGATGGTTTCGGAATGGTCTTTGTACAATGCCTTGCACTGGCTCATAGCCTGATAAAAGAGCGTCAGGCTGATCTCACGGGAGCGGATGACGGCCACGATCTTTTCCAGCCCCGGCACCTGTCCGGTGTTGGCAGCCTCGTCCCACAGCACCCGCACATGGTAGGGCAGACGCCCGCCATAGGTGTTGTCAGCCCGTTCACACAGAAGGTTGAACATCTGCGAAAAAGCAAGGGCAACCAAAAAGTTGTAGGTGGTGTCCGTGTCGCTGATAAGGAAGAACAGAGCCGATTTTTCATCCCCCAGCTTATCAAGTTCCAGCTCGTCATAGGACATGATCTCCCGGAGCTGTGGAATGTCAAAGGGAGCCAGCCTTGCACCGCAGGAAATCAAAATGCTTTTGGCTGTCTTGCCGCTGGCGAGCTTGTATTTCTTATACTGCCTCACGGCGAAGTGCTGGGGGCTGCGGCGTTCCAACCCGTCAAACATATAGTCCACCGCATTTTTGAAGGTTTCGTCATCCTCCCGGACTTCCATGCTGTTTATCATTTCCACCAGCGTATTCATGTTGCGTTCTTCCTCCGGCCCCTCAAAGACGATGTAGGACACAAGGGCGCAGTACAAGAGGGTTTCTGCTTATAGTGATAGGTAATCCTTTGAAGTTATCGCCGGATTTTCCCCCACTCCACACCGGACGTGCGACTTTCACCGCATCCGGCGTTCCATCGGTTGTTTTCACAAGCATTTAATCAATCACCAAATGAAATGTTAGTTTTCTATTGCGGACAAACCAGCCTGCTGGCGCAGACTGTTCACTTTTAACATCAGTTCCTTTGTTGCCTTGAGCGTGTCGGCTATCTCTTTTAGCTCATTCTTAGGACACTCTTGCAGGAGTGGAAGAAATCTATTATGGAACAAAATCATATTTCGATAGCGTTCCTTGCCGCCCAATTCTGCCGGTGTTTTCAGCCAGCATACTATGTCAGCCGCATTTTCAAAGAGTTCCCCACTTAGCGCACATTTTCCACGTTGAGCCGAGAATAGTGAAATCCTGCTGTCAGTAAGTTCTGTGCTTCGCCCCATAGACGGTTGATTCCTCAAACCTGATAGAACAGATGAGTTCATACTTAGGTTCGTGTGTATCAATGCTCGTCCCTCTACCGTGTAACTGCAAACCGCCGCTTTCTTTGCCATCGGTATCTTGTTCTTGATGTATGCGATAGGGTAGATAGGTTGGTCGATTCCAGATACATACCGTATCATTGCCGACTTTCCAAACCGTTCTTTTTCGCTCTCGGTCATTGCGCCGCCCTCTCGAACAAGTCTGCACCCGGTTTCTGTATTGAGCCGATTTGTTAAAACTGTCATGACCTGTCTGTGGATTTTCCTGCAATCAATGCTGATGCAGGTGGCAAGTTGAAAATAATTCTGTATTCCCAGAACCATTGAATTGTACAGCCGTATTTCGTCCAAAGGTCTTTTTCCCTCTGAAGGTCGGGCAATTCGTTTCGCCTGTTCCACCAGTTTTTGCCTTTCCAGTTCCAACTTTTTGTCACAGATATGAGATTGCACGATGTACTTCCTGCTTTTCGGTCTGACTCGTATCTTAAACCCAAGAAACTCTGAATAGCGTTTTCTAACATTGACTATCCTTGTTTTCTCTGGCGATACCTCCAACCTCAGCCTCTCGGTTATCCATGCCGTTACAGCCTCTTTCGTTCTCAAAGCGTCCTCTTTATTCCGGCAGAAAATTCTGAAATCATCTGCATATCTCACGATATACATTTCTTTCAACCCTGTTTTCCTCATTTTGAGGAATGCCTTGCTCCGGTCAAAAGTAATCGAGTTTCTGATTTTCCTCTCATACCCGTATTCCTTTACAAGAGGGTGGTTCTGCCATTGGCTCTCAACCCATTTGTCCAGTTCATTCAGCACGATATTGGCAAGCAACGGTGAAATGATACCGCCTTGCGGAGTGCCTTTGTCTGGAATGAGTGTAGTGCCGTCTGGCATTCTAATCGGTGCTTTCAGAATCCGCTTGATAATAAAAATCAACTGTTTGTCGTGTATTCCCATTGCCCATATTTGCCGCATTAGCTTGCTGTGATTTACGTTGTCGAAAAATCCTTTTATATCAAACTCAATCACATAATGCAGGTTCATGCGTTGAAGCATGGTGTAAGTTTTCTGCACGGCGTGTTCCACGGAACGGTTCGGGCGAAAGCCGTAACTGTTGTCGCTGAATTTCGCTTCGCAGATTGGCTCTATGACCTGTTTGATACATTGCTGTACCAGCCTGTCCCAGATACAGGGAATACCTAACGGTCTGGTTTTTCCGTTTGGTTTCGGAATGTCTTTGCGTCTTACCGGCTTTGGGCGGTATCCGTGCTGACTTCCTGTGACAATAAACCTCACTTTCTCTGCAACTGTTTCGGGCGGTAAACACCCGATGTCACTGATGTTTTTGTTGTCTGTTCCTGCTGTGTAGCTTCCTCCGTTTGCTTTGATGTTCCGATATGCCAGAAGAATGTTGTCCCGGCTCAGAATTAAATCCATAAGGTCGGTAAAATTTTCTCCCTCCAAACTTCGATGATAGAGTTCATCAAAAACTGGCTGCATACCGTAATACTCGGCATGACGTAAGTCATCTACACATAGAGTTTTGTTTTTCTTTGGCATAAGGCATCACCTCCTTTTTGCGAAAGTGACCCTTTTGGTCTTACTCGAATCCTTATGTTGGATTGAATAATGCCTGCTTATCTCAACCGACTTGTGGCCATTCCTCCGTAGCTCACATAACGCAAGCACATCATAGGTTCGACCACTACTTTTCAGCAGCAGTTCGTCTGCTTATTGTTTTTCGTCAGACTATTCCTTGCGGAATCTGCTGCCTTTCCTCGTTCCGATAGTTCTATCTGTTCATACATACCCATAGGTTCCTGCTATAGACCTGTCGGCTTGCCTGTGCCTGTAACACAGCATGGTCGTTCGTAGGATCAATTTCTACTAAACCACACCGACTGCGCATTAACGCACCCACACATTTCTGCGTGGTCTTCTTTTAGACCTGTACATTCGCAGGTTCGTCAGTCCGCCCGCCAAAGCGAACATTCTAACCATAGGTATCTTATAGACTCTCGGCTTATAGGTAACACAGTCTGCCTCCAGACCGCTTTCGACCACTTTAGGCAGTGGTTACGGTTACTCTCAGCCTTTGTCATGGGGCTTCGTACACCAGCCATTACAGCTAATGCACGCCCATCAAGGGTAGGCGTTTCAGGGCGTTACCCCGTCATTCCACCTATCAAACTACCAGTTCTCCGAACAACGGAAAACCGTTGCTCGTGCGCAGACTTTTTACCGTCTGCGAACGAGTCGCACTTGTCCAGAACTCGTCGCCCTCCTTGCCGTCGCCTTTGGTGTTGGCAATCAGGGCGGTAACAAATTTCAAAACGTCGCTTTCTGTCTTGATATAGGCCAGCGGATTGTAGTGCATGGATTTTGAAAAGTCGATACTGTTGAACACCCGCACCCTGTATTTCTCCCGTTGCAGAAACCGCCCGCACTGGTCGAGGGTGCCGCCCTTCGGGTCTACCACCACATACGAGGAATGGGCTTGAAGGAGCTGCGGGGTCAACCAGAACCTTGTCTTTCCCGAGCCGGACGATCCGATGACACAGGCGTTTAGGTTCCGGGCATTGGCGGGTATCTTCGGACGGGTGTTCATGGTAAGGAACTCCGTCCCGGTCAGAATGACATTGTTCTGAAATTTAGGGTCTACAAACGGCTTTATATCCTCCTTTGTTCCAAAGCGGGCGGTGCCGTACTCCGCATCCCGCCGGAATTTTTTCGCCTGCCTGATCTTTGATCAGTAATTTTAAGCCGCAATGGGTGGAAAATAGATCGAAAGCAGTAATTGCGGCTTTACTATGTGGATCATGGGCGGAATGTGAAGGAGATAAAGAAATTATTTCTAAACTTGCGGAAAAAGAGTACGACGGTGTTATTCAAGAACTTAATTCTTATTCAACAGTTGAAAAACCATTTGTTATTAAAATTGATAACCATGGCTCAATACGTTATATGATTTCTTCGATTGAAAATGCATGGATGGAATTGGATGCATTGATTTTTCCTGAAAGTTGGAAACAGTATATTTCTTTGTTAAAAGAGGTTTTTGAAGAATTAGAGCCAATTTTTAAGAAAGATTTTAAAGAGCATTATTTAGTGAATGTTATAAAAGAAAAACCTAAATATTCAAAAGTATTAAAAGATGGAATGTTGCGAACATTGGTTATGAAAGTAATTTATAAGAATAATCAAAATTATCAATATCAAGTTGATAATATAGTTAAAGCAATATTAGAAAACATACGAGGAATAGAACAATGGGCATGTATTTCTCAATATTTTATACCACTATGTGAGGCATCACCAAATTCATGTTTGGATAGAATAGAATCTGAATTTGTTAAACCAACAGGATTAAAAGAATTATTTGAAAAGAATTCAGGAGATATATTTAAAAGTAATAATTACTATGTAAATATCATATTTGGTTTAGAACAGTTAGTTCATATAAGAAAATATGTTTCTCGAACAATAAATTGTTTTTTTAGAATGAATGAATTTGAAATAGATTACAAAATGGGAAATAGTCCTAAAAATACATTAGAAGTCATTTTTTGTCCATGGTTCGATTCATGCTCCTTAAATTCAAATGAAAAAATTAAACAAGCTCAAAGTTTAATTGAAAAATATAAGACAGCATGGAATGTATTTGCAAGTCAGTTACCTGAGTCACACGCTATGATGTCTCCCTTATTGCAACCTAAATATAGGATTGTTAATGAATCTGAAGAAATTACTTACGGTGATTTAGATAATGTATATATTGAATACTTAAATTTATGTACGCAATACGCTGGTATGGATAAAAACCGTTGGAAAACTCTAATTGAGCATCTAGATAGATATTCAATTGATCTTCAAAAAAATTTTTTTAATAAATTGATTAAGAAGACACAATCAATGTGTGACAATGATAAAGAGTATTTGAAAACAAAAATACGTTATATTGTTTATAGACATAGATTTTATAATCAGAGCGATTGGGCAATAGAAGAAGATAAACTTATGATTTATGAAAATACAATAAGTGCTATTTCTTTTAATAATCCTATTTTTGATTATAGATATTTATTTATAAAGCATAATATGCCTCTTCTGCATCCAATTCCATATAAAGGTGATGATTATAGAAATAAAAATCAACAATTAAAAAATCAATTGATTGATGATAAAATAAATGAATTTATCAAAAAAGATTATTCAATTGAGGATTTAATAGATATCTTAGTAGGTGATGATGACTATGATATTGGAACAGTTTTGGCACAGTATTATTGTAAATGTAAATATAATAAAGAAATTTTGAATCTTTTAATAAGCAAAGATTCTCAAGGAAAGCAAACTAGATCATTTATAGAAACTTTTTACTGTAACAAAGTAATTGACTTAAGAAGTGTTATTAATGATTTAAAAGAAATGACAGATAATGCAGAATTAATATCCGATATATTTTCATTACAAAGAGTAAATGGAAATGAGGATGCTTACATTTTCACGGAAGATGAACAGGTAAAGAGTATTTTTTGGAAAAGAGAAAGATGTTTCTTTATATTTGAAAATGCTAGTAAAGAGGTAATTGGAAAAGCATTAGCCGAATGTTTAAAGTATTCAAATAAGGAAAACTATATTTTATTTTTAGATGATATGAAAGATTACTTTTCTTTACAAGAACTATATGATTATTTCATCAAAATTTCCAATTTGAAATATGAAGGTCATTACTCTGTTATGGATTATCCGTTGCAAGAATTGTTAGAACTATTACAAAAAGAATTTATTAATGATGATGAAAAATGTAGTGAAATTGCAAAAATAGAATGGATATTCAGTGGTATTTTAGACTGGGATACAATGAAATGTATTCAAAGAGAAATAAAAAGAAATCCTATTTTTTATGCTGATTTAATTTGTTGTATTTTCAAAGATAAAGATGGAAATAAAAAAATGGATATTGATGAAAATATACGAAGTAGTTTAACTAGTTGCTTTTATAAAATGAAATTTTGCCCTTCAGAAAAAAATGGAAATGTTGATTATGAAGAGCTTTGTAAGTGGTTAGAGGATTTTAAACATTTATTAAAAGATCAAAATCAGGAATATCTTTATGAGAGACTAGTTGGTTCATTATTTGCAAACGCTCCAGTGGGTAACGATGGATATCCACCACATGAAAGTGTAAGAAAAATTATTGAAAAATATAATAGTAATGATTTGAATAAGTCATTTATTATTGAAGAGTCTAATAAAAGAGGAGTATATTCACCTGACGCTGGAAAATCTGAAAAAGAAATAGCAAATAAATATTATAAATTTTCTAAAGCATTAGAAATTGATTATCCAATAACAGCAAATATATTCTATGAATTAGGTAAATCTTATGATGAAGAATCTTTACAACAAAGGATGGCTGCCGAAAATGAATAAAAAAAATAAAATTTATGAGGGAGCAAGATACAAATTTGTTATAAAGAAAGAAATAGGTTCGGGTGGCAATGGAAAAGTATTTGATGTAGATATAATAGGATATCCAAAATTGGATTTTGTTGCAAAGTTTTTTTCTGCAGATAAAAGAAATCTAAAAAAGTGTAATAAGAGATTTGAACGTTTTAAAGAGATTTGAACGTTTTAAAAAGGAAATAGAATATGTAAATAAGCTTACTGACATTGAGGGGATTATGTTAATTGAGGATTGTAATTTATCTTCAATGGATAATTCTTGGTATTTAATGAAAAAGGTCAGGGAGTATAAGGTTAATACTAGAAAAAAACTCAATGAGAAGTTAGATGATATAATGAAAATTGCTTTAGTTATAAAACAATTGCATTCCCGAGATATGGAACATAGAGATATTAAACCAGATAATATTCTTATTTTAAATAACAGAGTATATTTAACAGATTTTGGATTAATATTTTGTGATAACGATATTGATAATTTGACAGATTTAAATGAAAGAATAGGCCCGGGTAAAATCGCGCCACCAGAATTTAGTAATTTGGGAGCGTTTAGTTATATTGATTTTAAAGCTTCGGATGTTTACTTATTTGCTAAGGTAATTTGGATGATTTTGAAAGAAGAACCGTTTGGCTTTTATGGACCTTATAAATATGGAGAAGATTCAAAACAGTTGTTACTTGATGAAAAAAAATATTCTGTTGAAACATTTATTCCAATAAATAAATTAATTCATGAAGCAACCTATGATGATTTTACGAAAAGAATCAATATTGATGATTGTATAGGTTACATTGAATTACAACAAAAACTTATTTCTAATAATTTAAATGACGATGAAAAAGTAATTATTAATAATTTAAAAAATGAAGAGCTTTTAATAAAATTTAAAGAAGATAAATGTTCAAAACATATAATATCAAATAAAGAATTTATAGCCGAGTTTTTACAAAAAAATCAATTTCCTTCAAAAATAAAAATTTGTGGAACAATTAGTGATGACAAAGAAGAAGTAAAAGAAAAAGAACTCTTATTAGAAATTTCAAGAGTGAGAATAAATCACAACTATTGTCAAGGTTATTATTTTATAAATAAAAGAAAAATATATGAGTGTCATTTTATTGTAAATGAAATAATTCTTAATGAAGAAAAACAGCAATTTGAATTCCAATTAATAGAAGATGAAAGATTATGGAAATATAATAATATTATTGAAGCAAGAGGCAATATTGTTGGAAAGTATTACGTACCTTCAAATAAAAAAATAGTAATTGATTATTGATTAAAATTTCAATGGTCAGTAGATACTTCGAATAGCCTATTTGTTTAGCTGAATTAAAATATATGAGTAGAAAAAAGGTTTAATTTTTAATTATTTATGTGTATAATAATACCATCATAGAAATAAAAGGGAAATGAATTATGGAAAATATAAAGAAAATTATATCTTGGCCTGTTATTTTAGGAATACAGGTCATTACAACAGTAGTATTATTATTTTCCTGCTGTACATGCATCTGTGGATCCAGATTCTTTTTCTCATAAAATGCTTCTTCAAAAAGCTCTGCATTTTGCGAAGCAAATGTTTCCTGGATATCAGGCACTGGTGGTTACTCATACTGACGGCTACAATGAATCCGGAAATATTCATACCCACATCGTCATAAACAGTGTAAGGAAGACTGCAGTGGAAAGGCAGCCGTATATGGATAAACCACATGAAGAAGCCGCCGGTTACAAGCATCGTTCCACTGATAAATTCATGAACACTTTTAAGAAAACTGTCATGAATCGGTGCCAACAGGAAGGACTTCACCAGATAGATCTTCTTGCTCCGGCTGAAAGAAAAATCACTCAGAAAGAGTATATGACACAGAAACATGGCCAACAAAAAGTGGATGAGATCAATCAGAAAATTATCGAAGATGGTCTCAAACCAACATCCACCGTATTCCTTACGCAGAAAGAATATTTGCGAAATGCGATTGATGAATGTGCTGCCATATCCAATAGTTTTGATGAATTCCAATCCAAACTTCTGGAACAATTTCATATCTCTGTGATTGAGCATCGTGGCAGATACGGCTATCTTCATCCTGATCGCCAGAAGCGGATTACTGAACGTGCACTTGGAACACGATATGGAAAAGAACACCTAGAACAGGCCTTCTTACGCAATGGCTGCCTTGTCAGCTTTGTAAACTGAAAGTTTCATTTATGAATAAGATGATACAATTTTTCTCTTGTTCCTCAATTTTCATTTACAAAGTTTGTAATTTTGTTTTTTAGAATATCCCAATTATCAGGATTTTCAATTAGATTAACTGGTTTCTCTAAGATATCAATCTGATGTTTTCTTAAAAAATACCAAGAAATTCCATCCGTAAATATTATTTTGTTACAATTTTCATATTCATGTTCAATTTCAGAAGTCTTTTTATATTTCAAAGGTATGTAAACACCTTCATCAGAAAATTGAGGACTTTTAAATTCTACAAAAGCATTTGCTTTGCATGGACTTTCGTATGAAAATTGTCTCGGTACAAATTGAAAATCTGGTATTCCACCAATATGCTTTTTTCCATCATTGCCCCTAAACTCTATAGAACAATGTTTAAGATTATTAATCATAAATGAACTAGTATTTGCACCTCGAGATTTCCAATCTGCACAATGCACTAACTTAATATGTTCATTTCTAAACTGACAAAAAAACGAATACAGTACTGCATAAAATGAAAATTCCCAACGACTATTTTCATAACAATACTTAATTTCATTAATAAATTCATCACTTGACATTTCTTGCATTTTATACCTCCATCAAATTCCAACTTCTTTTTTAGAAAATAGCACCTCAAATTAGAATGTTCACTCATTATATTAATTATACTTTTTTCTTAGTGCAACTTATCTCGCCAAGAAACTGAACTACAAACTACTATTCCATCTTCATAGGAAGAGATTCCATCATGTGAAAACTGTTTTGGATACTCTATATCACTAAGTTTCTCGTTTACATAATTATTAAAATTACGATACATATTCTGTTCATTAAATTGTCCTGATTTCACCGAATCATATATTTCTTTAAGAATACAATATTTTTCATCTTCATACACCCAACAATAGTATTTTTGATTTTTTACAGACTCACATTGATATACCTGATTTAATGAATCCACATACGAAACAAATGCTTGATAATACATAAAGCATTCTTTATCAAAATTAATCTCTAAGTTAACTTCTCCCTTTCCTTCTGGATCCACATCATGTATATTCCATACTTTATCTATACCAGAATATGCGTCAAAACATGAACAAATTACGTGTTTGCTATCTTTTTGTGGGTAATACATATGGTTTGTTGATGTATCCTCAATTGAACCCACATTATTTAATTGTACTTTTGCATGCTCGATTGTCTTTTTCGTAATATGCTTACCACAAGTTCCCTTACTTTCAAATAAAAATACTTTTTTCCCATCAACTCCAATCCAATCCGGTGCCATTTTTCCCTTCACCAACGTTCCTTTAAAACGCTTATCTGTAAAATGATATAATCTATTAATGTTATATATTTCATTTGCAATAATACTTGTTGCTAACATACCCATGGCAAAAGAAATTACATTTTTATATGAAGTTTCCGTAAATTCATACTCGTCTGAAATTACATAAAACCCTTTTTCCATTTTTACTGCCATTCTACATATTGATGAATAAAATTTTCTTGCATCCCGAGAAATCGATTTTTTTCCGTAAAATCCATTTAAAATAGCATATTTACTAAAATTCCACCTTGAAACGTTAAATGATCTATGTTTGGTTGCATTAGGATTTTTTGAATAATCATTCTCTGAATCAAAATATTCATAATTCACATTTCCCATCTATTTTCCTTCTCCTTATCAGATGTAAAATTTTTTGATGTCATTTTATTAACTTATCATTTTCATTCATTCTATCACAGCATCTATTATTCCGCCATCAGTCTTTCGAACCATGTATCCATGACAATGATAAACTGGCCTGCTCCTGGCAATTCTTGCAGCATTTCGTCAAGAGTTTTCTGTTTCTCATATTTCTGTACATACACCCAACAGGCAACTCTACTGGCTTCTGATACAATGTCAGCTATGGTTTTGCGCATAAGCTCTTCAAATTCAGCAATTTCTTCTTTTGGGACAACATCATACAGTGTTGGTGCCTGATGACTTAATGTTACGCCATTTTCATTTGCATCTTTAAGCAGATTCTTAACTTTTTCTCTTGAATCCTCCGGTACTTTCATGTACTCCCACATAAATGCTACCACATCGGCTGGTGTGTCTTTTTTTAGTGGTGGTAACTGAATATAATCATTGTTTTCGCTCATTTTCATATCCTCCTCACGATATAATAAAATCAATAATACGTTCTCTTGTCATGTCCAGCACAGTGTCCACGAATACTCCTGCAAACAGGATCAGATACAGAATTACACTCAACGAAAATAGAAATGCAACCTGTACCCAGTCATGATAACAGTATGCAGTCGCTATAATCAACAAAGTGAATATAAACCCAAGGATTCCTCTGACAACCGCATAAGTCTGTACTGTCATCTTCACTGCCAGGCCAATCACAAAAAGGATCAGCCATACCGGCAGTAATAATATCTTCCCAGCAAGTTTTAAAATAAACATGTGCACCCCCTATCTTACCAGTCCTGGCATATCATGGTTCACCTCTGCCTGATAATACCCGTTCATCGTTGACGGTGCATTAAACAGGGCTGCTAATAAATATTTCTTGATGTTCTTCACCTTTGTGGTGTTACCACTCATACAGTGTAAGACATACTCGATATGTGAATAGGTCAGCATCAGAAATTTTTTCTTCACCAGTGATGCCGGATACCAGTTGCTGGCAATCAAGATCTTGTCATTTTTACACATCACAGTCTCTACGATCAGGTTCACGATTTCATCTACCTGCCGCATATCGTCATGATGGGTTACTTCCAGTGATTCATAATCAATGGTCTCTTTGACAAGGTTTTCATAAGCCTGATAATCCTCAGAGCGACATTCGTTGCAATCGTAGAAAGAAAATTAAAAGTAACATTTCTGAACTTTTTTCG
>OGZC01000677.1_pt1 | contig 19580 bp, 10 predicted proteins | sample 1576751 | NCBI WGS metagenome assembly OGZC01 (sample SAMEA3541486, study PRJEB24748) | human gut metagenome | biome: human gut; feature: human-associated habitat; material: faeces | place: China | collected 2012
AATTTCGTAAATGGCTGATTGATAAGGATGTTGTAGAACATAAGTTTGAAAGGGAAGATGAAAGGAGGGGGAAGGGAGTACATTATTAAATATACGCGCGCGTGGTATGCGCATGCAAATTGAATATGCAGACCTTACTGTTTCAGGTACACACTTCCACTAAAACCTCCTCTCACGAAAGAGAAGGATTAGAAAAATGGAATAAAAAAGAATGGATCATGCAAGCAGCCTTCCATTTTTAAATAGAAAGTATAAAAAATCGGCTAAGTAGGCGGCCTGCTTTCGCATAGACGGTCTTCGTCATAAAAAACAGATAGAATGTGTGCCACTATAGGAGATGCAATATTCAAATGCTGAAAGGAGAATAGTTTTTCAGAAGGAACCAGGGCAATTACTTCCCGTTTTTCGGTATCACCTGTAATTTCTTCCATTATCGACACCGACAGACGAATACTATTAGCTACACTATTTCCATCAACACTGCGAAAACTAAGATAAGTTATCAGTTCATCGTCATACCAGTCATTCGGAAGTGGCAGTTCGGCATACCCATCAGAACGAAGAGCCGCTTCTGTATTATAAATAGCAATTTCTTTATCCTTGTTGTAAACCAACAGCATGGCCATATCTGCATTTTCTGCATTTCCGATCCCACTGTTATTGTACCAGTTAAATAGCATTTGCCCCTTACACAGCGTAGCTGTACCGTTAAATACGGGCATCAAAGTCCCCATAGATACCAAGGCACGATTAAAGTCGATTGTAATTTCAGTTCCATTACTGTTCACTGCTTTCTTCAGCATATAGGACATAGCAGAATTAAAGGCAGATTTTTCTTGTGAGAACTCCTTGTAACCAAGTCGTATGAAGGGTTTGATTGTTTTAAGAAAACTGAAAACCGTGGAAAACTTACCACGTTGTGCCTGTTGTTTAGGTGTGCGAGGATTGCTGACTTTAGCAGCACGCGAACGGATATAGTAGTTGGACTTCCAGCGGAACCCTACTATTGGGCCTACTTTACCGGAGAAGCCCCCCAAAATGCCGTGATTGATAATTCCCATGATGCGTGTTTTTAGTTATTTGCTTTTTGTATACCACAAATGTATTGAAAAAGATCCTATCAAACCAAACGATTTTGGAATAAGCGATCAAGTATTATGAATTTTGTGTTCAATTACGGCCAGTTGCTTAATACAGCCGGAACAGTCTGTGATGAGAGATATCATATCCGCCCCTTACCCGGGATGGACTTACTCCGTACCAAAACCGTACATTCTTCGCTCAGAGGTACCTCTGAGCGAAGAATGTACGGAGCAAGACAGGCTCAGGTACGTCCCTGATACATGCCAATCATACCAATATCTATTGTAAGACAGTAAACATAGACATTTTGAGATCACGACTATTCGGTCCAATCAAAACCTCAAAATCGCCAGGTTCACATACATATTGTAAGTCATGATTATAATACTTCAAGTCATCAACAGTTATTTCAAAAGTAACCTCCCTACTCTCTCCAGCCTCTAACGCTACTTGTTTAAAAGCCTTCAGCTCCTTTACAGGTCTGGTGGCTGTGCTATATACATCGCGAATATATAATTGAACAGTCTCCTTACCGCTTCTCTTTCCTGTATTTTTTATATTTATCTTGGCCGTCAACTTACCATTTATAGGTATCGTTTTACTGGAAAGAGTAATTTCGCCATATTCATAGGTAGTATAACTTAAACCAAAACCAAACGGATACAGAGGCGCATTAACAACATCAATATAATTACTCTTGAAACGAACATACCCAGCATCATCACTTTCTTGCGGACGTCCCGTGTTTTTATGGTTATAATGAATAGGCAATTGCCCTACATTACGCGGGAACGAAGCCGTGATTTTTCCACTCGGATTGGCATCTCCAAATAATACATCTGCAATAGCCGGACCAGCCTGTACACCCAAAAACCATGCATTAAGTATCGCTGGAATATGTTCATCTTCCCAGGATAAGACAAGTGGCCGCCCCGTAAAAAGCACAAGTACTACCGGTTTTCCAGTCTTCACCAATGCTTTCAATAGTTTTTGCTGTGGTTCCGGAATATCCGGTTCGGAACGAGAAGCCCCCTCTCCATTCATATTTATATTTTCTCCTAAAGCAGCAATAATGATATCAGATTTCTGAGCAATAGCAATGGCTTCTTGCAACATTTCTTCTTCGGAACGTTCATGAACACCATATCTTCTGCCACCAGAAGAAGCGAAGCCCATAGAATTGCCAACCAATATCTTCTCCAACTCCTTATCAGCCACCAGATAACTTCCTTCTGCAAAGGTGACAGTTCCCATTGGCCCGACCGCTTCCTTCAATCCTTCTAATAGTGATATAGGTCTGACTATCTCAGAATTACCACTCCAACATCCAAGCATATCCTGTGCTCTATCTCCCAAGGGTCCTACCAAAGCCACTTTTGAACTCTTTTTCAGAGGCAACAAATTTCCTTCATTTTTAAGCAAGACCTGACATTCCCGAGCCGCTTTACGAGCCTGTTCCACATGACTCCGGGTTCCTAATGTTTCTTTTGCACGTTTCTCATCACAATATTTATATGGATTATCGAATAAGCCTAACTTATATTTAGCTTCCAGCACACGCCGGCAAGCCTTATCGATATCAGCCAGTTCAATGATACCTTTCTCCAAAGCCTCTTCCAAATGCTGTGAGAAGTATTCACTCACCATATCCATATCTATTCCAGCTTTTAAAGCACGTGCTGTAACCTCCACTTCATTACCGATTCCATGATTAGTCAATTCCATCGTCCCCGTATAATCTGTTACGATAAATCCATTAAATCCCCATTGTTTACGGAGTACATCATCTAGCAAATATTTATTAGCAGTAACCGGTATACCTTCAAATTCATTGAAAGATGCCATATAGCTACCCGCCCCCTGCTCACAAGCAGCTTTATACGGCAGCATATATTCATTCATTGCCTTTTGACGGCTCATATCGACCGTATTATAATCCCGCCCAGCCTCAGCAGCACCATATAATGCATAGTGTTTGACGCATGCCATAACATTATCCTTCCGGCTTAAATCATTATTAGTCTGATATCCTTTGACCCAGGCTTTAGCTATGACACTACCCAAATAAGGATCTTCTCCCGCACTCTCAGCGATGCGTCCCCAACGGGAATCATGGCAGATATCCACCATAGGAGAATACACCCAGCAGACTCCATCGGAACTCGCTTCAATAGCAGAAGTCCGGGCCACCTGTTCTATCAACTCCATATTCCAAGAAGAAGCCAGAGCAAGAGGAATGGGAAATGTCACATCATAACCATGTATCACATCCAGACCAAAAATCAGCGGGATATGCAAACGGCTATTTTCAACAGCTACCTTTTGCCATTTCTTTATGACGGCTGCATTTTTAAGCCCAAACAAACCTCCGACTTCTCCATCCGCAATTCGCTGTTCCAATGGATTAAGTCCTTTTTCAAGAGTCTCACCAGCAACGAATCCACCACTAACCGTTAAATTGAGCTGACCAATCTTTTCCTTTACAGTCATTTTATCCATCAGGTTCTTAATGAACGTCTCCATGGTATTTGCCTTTTCCTGAGAGTGCATCGCAGCAGCATAAGCGGCCAGGAAAAACAGCGATAATAAAATTTGCTTTTTCATCTTTATTCAATATTTGGAGTAGTACAACAATAATCTTCAACGCATGTAATATTTAGAAACTTCCCACCTATCATCATATTAAAATCTCCTTTTTCCAACAGCCATTTACCTCCCGCACCAACAAAAGCCAAATCAGTGCCCCGGATTTTTAGACTAACGGTCTTGCTTTCACCGGGTTCCAGTTCTATTTTATCAAAAGCCCGGAGACGACGGTTATCAGGAATCAAAGAAGCATATAAATCCGAAGAGAAAAGCATAACCACTTCTTTTCCTTTACATTCGCCCGTATTTTTCACATCAACGGTAAAAACTAATTCATCTTTCGCTGTGAATTTAGTCTTGTTCACTCTGAAATTACTATAGTCGAATTTAGTATAACTAAGTCCCTCACCAAACCACCATTGCACATTTGTATGCGCTTCGTAGTTGTAAATACCAGGCATTGTTTCCCGATTCTCGCACACCTTAAAGTCATAGGTTGTAAAAGAATTGGGATGTGAAGGATAAGTAAAAGGCAAACGTCCACTAAAATTTTCATCACCTGCAACCAAGTCGGCCAGAGCATCTCCCCCATAATTTCCGGGAAGCATTATATTGACAACAGCCTGGGCGTCAGGAACAAGATCACTAATCAAACGGGGACGGCCCTGATTCAAAATCAGAATTACAGGCTTGCCTACTGTTTGTACTGCCTTCACCAGGCTCTTCTGGTTATGCGATAAGTTCAAATCATTTATATTGCCTGTTGTCTCCGCATAAGAATTCTCACCGATACAAACCATTATATAATCGGCAGCTCCTGCTTTTTCTATCACTTTTTCTATCTCAGGTGTATTTTCTACATACCATTCTTCCTTTTCAGCATAGGTAACTCCAGGTTCATAGATGATATTTTCTACCCCAAACTTATTTTGCATGGCTTTCAATATTGTATTGTAGGATGTGGTAAAGGTTTCCACATTATTTCCCTGCCATGAATAACTCCACCCACCGTTAAGTCCACGCATCGTATTCGCATTAGGACCACATATCAGTATTTTCTTTCCACGCTTCAACGGAAGGGTCTGATTTTCATTTTTCAGCAAAACTTCTGATTCTATTGCCATCTGTTTAGCAACAGCGGCATGCTCATTACTGCCAAACAATGGATAATCTTCAACATCCGTATAAGGCATTTCGAATAATCCGATACGAAATTTTAAACGTAAAATACGCCGCACTGCATCATTGATCCGATCCATCGAAACAGAACCATCATCTACCAATTCTTTCAATAGGGAACCATAACCATATTCAGAAGGTACCATCATCATGTCTACACCGGCATTAACCGCCAGCTTTATCGCTTCTTTTTTAGTGGGCGCTATGTGGTCCCGAACACGAATATTCTCAATATCTCCCCAATCGGTCACAATCATTCCATCCCAGTTCAGATCTTCTTTCAGCCAATTTGTCAAATAGCGCTTATTGGCCACGCCATTCATGCCGTTTAATATGGAAGAGTTGGTCATGGCCGACAAAGCTCCCGAACGAAAGGCTCTAAGAAAAGGTGCATAATGCTTTTCTCTCAAATCCTGTTCAGTGATATTGGCCGGAGTACGGTCAATACCATTATCCGGCGCTCCATATCCGAAATAGTGTTTCAGACATGTACCTACATGATATTTACCGATGTGGTTAGGATCATCTCCTTGTAAGCCGGAGAGATAAGACACACCCATCTCCGCTGCCAGATACGGATCTTCGCCAACTCCCTCATATTGACGGGGCCAGGAGGCTTTGCGTCCGATATCCAGAGTCGGACCAAATATCCAGGGCACACCGCATGCCCTTGTTTCATAAGCACAAATTTCTCCCATACGTTTTGCCAAATCACGATTGAAAGTGGATACCATGCCAATATGTTGAGGAAACAAAGTGCCTCCTTTGGAATAGTTGGTCCCATGCACTTGGTCCAGCCCATAGACACATGGAATATTCAGATGTTTCAATGATGATTCCTGAATCTGTCTGATTGCATCGTGCCAGGTGCGTACATCCGAAGCGTAACTGCCTCCCAACATATTTAATATTGAGCCGACATGATACGTATTGAAAACTAAATCTAATTTATCATTATCAAGTTTGAAGCCAAGCTCATTATTTATGGCTCGTGAAAGTGTGTAAAACTGATAGCCGGCTTCCGGTAAGGGGCGACCATTGGCATCAGTCATACTTTTACTATCATAGTAGAAACCCAGATCAAACTTCCGGATTATCTCTGCTAACTCTTTTTCGGACTTTGATAGTAATGCCTCGGTACTATACTCAGGATCGGTATATGTCACCATATTTACTTCCAATTGGATCATCTGCCCTATTTTCTCTTCTATCGACATTTTTGAAATCAGGGCTTCGATTTTCTTCTCTATTTCAATATCACCCGGAATAGAAGGTTGTCTTTTATTTTGGGCTACACTACCAAAAACTACACAACAGATAAAAAAAGTCGTAAATACTTTCTTCAAATTCATAACAATACAAATAATAATGTTTCAATTAATACTATCTTGCCAACAATCCGCTTTCCCTACAAAATCATAAAGTATCAGAGAGGGTATGCTCCTAAAAGAAATTCTATAACCAGCTCACATCAGAGCATAGAAAATCAAATCCCTAAAGCCAGGAGTCTAACTTTAGGGATTCACTCCCGTTATTTTAAGGCCAGCATTGCAGCGGATGATTGCCGGACTATTCTTTCAGCAAAGGATTCTTTTCTTGTTCAGAAAGCGGAATTGGTAAATAATAGTGCTCTCCCGTAAATACCCGGTCTTCCACTTTAGAAATTTCATATTTCAATGTAATATTATTATTATAGATATTCATACCCATAATCGGTTCCGCCAGCACATTTCCATCTTTCCAACGGCGTAAATCATAAAAGCGGTGTTCTTCTAACAATAATTCTACTCTACGCTCATTCTTGATTCGTTTCCGCATTTCTTCTTTAGACAAGCCAGTGGGCAGATTGGGCTGATTGGAACGTGCACGCACCTCGTTGACTGCATTATATACACTTTCATCAGGTACACTCAGCGATTCATTTTTTGCCTCTGCGTAATTCAGCAATACTTCGGCATAGCGGAAATACGGCCAGTTGTTACTTTGAGCGTATCCCCCATATATATTAGTAGAAGGATCTAATTCTTCAATGAACTTCTTCGGTCCATACCCACAGCGAGCCTTTCCTAATCTGGGTTTGCACGATCCGTTTTTCGACGGGTCTACAGTATTGGTCACCATAGACATCAGATAAGTTTCCCACGTTGAACCATTATAAATGATACTTTGATAAAAACGGGCATCCCTGTTTGAATACGGATCCTGGGCATCATACATTGTATTTGTAGGATCATCAATCAGTTTTCCGTCAATAGTCTCATAAGCATCTACTAAATTCTGGGTAGGATACAAACCATTCCATGACCCGGCATCCTCAGCATCCAAACTCCACATCATATGAATATTGTGAGGAGCTTCGGGAAAAGAAAAACGACGCTCAAAAATAACTTCCTTATTAGCAGCTGTTTTATCAAATTCCATAGAGCGATAAGGGGTTTCACCCACTTTGTAGAGTTCATAAACATGCAAATCCATTACAGCCTGAGCCGCAACTGCTGCATCATCCCATTTGCGGGCATCATCCTCACTATTCAACGGACTGGCCAAATACAACAGAGCCCGCGATTTCAGTGCCAGGAAAGCTCCTTTCGTGGCATGACCGGCTTCTTCTTCCGGATAAGTCAAAGGTAAATTATCAGCATATAGATCACATTCATCTTTTACGAATTCTACAATTTCAGCAAATGAGGAGGGAGCTACCAACAAATCCTCTTCCAGATTCTGGGCTTTAAGTATCAATGGAGCTTTACCAAAAGTACGGCCTAAATCGAAATAACAGAATGCACGCAAGAAGCGAGCTTCAGCATCTATTCTCAATTTCTCCTTTGCAGTCAGTACTTTATCATCGACACCAGCAACACGCTCAATAATAGTATTACACTTCCGTATCACAAGGTATTCCTGAATCCAGATTTCACTGACAAACGGGCAGCTTTGGACGGTGATTGCATCTTTATTCAACTGTGTATAAATAGGTGAATCGGATACACTGGCAAAATCGTCTGTAGCAGAATCCATATTCCCGGCCCATGACATGGACCAGTTTTGTCCGAACCCGGCAGTACATCTGTTGAACCCACACAACATTGAACCGTATGTATTAGCCACAAATTTATCTATCAAAACTTTATCTTTCCAAATGGCTTCATCGGAAATAAAAGAAGTAGGCTTAATATCCAGCATATCAGAGCAACCAGATGCCAAAGCCACAAACAATGCCAACAATAAATTCTTATACTTTTTCATAATATCTTATGCTTTTGAGATTAAAACTGAAGAGTAAGTCCCACGTTAAACGCTTTCATTTGCGGATAAGTCCATCCTTGCTGTTGTGTGTTTTCAGGATCAATTTGCGGTACATCCGAAATAGTGAACAAGTTCTGTGCATTCACATAGACACGCAGTCCATTTATTGCAGCCGATTTCAACCACTTGGATGGGAATGTATATCCGATCTCGATATTTTTCAAACGTAAATAAGAAGCATCATAGAGATAGGTCTGTACACCACTGATATCCGTCGTAGGATTATTATGGATAGAATTTGTCAAACGCGGATATTTCGCATTTATATTCTGTTCGGTCCAGCTTTCATTCACCCAAAATTGAGGAAGATTTCCCTGATTGAAGTAAGGTTGAATAACTCCACCCTGCAAATAAACTTGCACGCGGGCAGCCCCTTGAAACAAAAAGCTGAAATCCAGATTCTTCCAGTTCAATGCGCCATTGATTCCATAAATAATTTCAGGAATATTTCCATTGCCTAAATAGGTCATATCATTAGAATTGACAACTCCATCACCGCTTACATCGACATATTTAATATCACCCGGTTGGGTAACATAGCCTGTACCTGCTACTTCTTGCTTCGCGTACGCATCTATTTCTTCCTGAGATTTGAAGATGCCGTCTGTCTTATATCCATAATAGCCATTAATGGGACGACCCGTTTTACGCATATATTCAGAAGTACCTACAGCCTCAGCCATTTCTATAATTTTATTTCTGACAAATGTGAAATTGCCTCCTAATGTAAAATCCACTTCACGGACTTTCTGATGATAACTCAATGAAAAGTCAACACCTTTATTTTTCACCTCACCTAAATTTTCCAAAGGCAGTGTTCCACCGAAAGAAGACGGAACTTCATCATATCGTTGAACCAGAATATCCGTTCTCCGTTCCATGAAGAAATCTACAGTCAGGTTCAATCGATTAAACAAGGTAGCATCCATCGCGATATTCGTTTTGGTCGATTTCTCCCAAGTAGCCATAGCATTAGCCACTGCGCCTGGTACCAAGCCTTTCGTCAACAGAGAGCCAAAGACGTAGTCGCCCAGGTTATTAGGAAGATAATTACTTGCAGTAGCACCTGAATACAATTCAAAACGGCTATAATAGGGAAAAGCCACACCACCCGTATTATCATTACCTAAGGTACCATAGGAAGCTCTTATTTTCAGGAAGTTTACCGTTTTCTTCAGTTTCTCAAAGAACTTCTCCTCCGAAAGTACCCAACCTAAAGATGCAGACATAAATGTACCCCACCGTTTGGACGGCGCAAAATTCTCGGAGCCATCCCGGCGCAGATTAAATTCAGCCAGATATTTTTGTGCATAATTATAGTTGATTCTCCCCATGTAACTGGCACGTGCAGTCTTACTGTCATACGCACTCAATGATTGGTCTTTTGAGTTTCCGGCATTCATCTGATCCAAAATCTCAGAGTCGAAAGATATCCTATTCATGCTAGAGCCGTCAAAATCTCCTTTTCTGGCCAAAGCCATAGCCATTGCGGTTACATTATGATTTCCAAAAGAGCGGGAATAATTAAACTGCAACTGATATTCCTGGTATTCGGAACCATTCTGAGTTAATCCTAAACTGGCACTTGAACGTGGTTTCAGGACATATTCTCCTTCCGCATCTTTAGTATACACATAAGGAGATACGTTCCAAGATTTATTCTTATATATATTCTTACTGAAAGAAGCAGTCCCCTTAACAGACAATCCGGAAGTTATAAAATCCAGTTTCTGTTCCAGATCAACCCGCGCATCTACTACGAATATATTCCCCTTGCTATAACTCCCTCCAGGTTGGTTAGCAGCAACAATATTAGTATGAGTAGCATCGGGCACTGCAAAAGTACCATCCTGAAAACGGCATAATAAAACAGGAGTGTTACGTACCAACCCGGCAAAGATACCTTCTGCCGATCCTGTATTCAGTGTCTTTTCCATTCTTCCCGAAACATCCACTCCCAAACGGGTTGTTTTGGTAATATCAGCATCAATATTGCTACGCAGATTATAGCGTTTATAATCTATATCCTCCCAAAGTCCGCCCTGACTGAGAAATCCGGCACTTACATAGTAGCGTATTTTTTCCGTACCACCCGACACGGACAGGTTATGTTGATGCTGAATGGCATTTCGTGACAGCATTTCTTTATACCAATCCGTATTCGGATAATTATCAGGATCTGTACCATCTCTGAATTTTATCAATTCATCTTCCTTGTATATCTCTTGCCCCATGAATGTATTATACAGACGTGCATAGTCATAAGAATTGGCAAATTCCGGCAACTTTGTAGGAGACTGTATAGAGACATTCCCTGAATATTTAATGCTCGTTTTATCCTGCTTTCCCCGCTTAGTAGTTACAACCACTACACCATTAGCCCCACGCATACCAAAGATTGCTGCCGAAGCCGCATCTTTCAGCACATTAACGGACTCAATATCATTAGGGTCCATACGTGCAAAATCTGCCGAAGAGCGTTCTACCCCATCAATGATAAATGCAGGAGATGTATCTCCCCGGAAAGTTGCAATACCACGTATATACAAAGAAGCATCATCTGCTCCCGGCTCGCCCTTAGCTTGTTTCGAGATAAGCCCAGGAATTTGCCCTACCAATGTATTAGTAGAATTAGCAGACTTAGCCTTCAGCAATTCATCACTTTTTATAGAAGCTACAGCACCGGTCAGATTGGCTTTTTTCTGAACGCCGTAGCCCACCACCACCACTTCATCCAGAGATTCTGTATCTTCCAGAAGAACGATTTTAAGTGTTCTTTGCCCTTTCACCAAAACATCTTGAGATTTAAAACCTATATAAGTCACTGAAAGAACTGCATCAGAAGGAACCGACAAGGAGAAGTTACCATCTACATCAGTGATTGTTCCTATAGAAGTATTTCCTTTCACCACTACATTTACTCCGGGCAATGGTTCCATGTCCGAACCACTTATCACCAAGCCCTTTACCTGAACAGTCTGAGCATATACAGCCCCCAAGGTAAATACAAACAAAAATAAAACCAATAATAATTTTTTCATATAAATAATAAATTAAAGATTATCAACTTAAAATTCTACTTTCATGGAAACAGACAATTACCCTTACATCTTATATAAAAAGGAACGGGATCATGTCAGCAACATCTTACAGGTCGTATACCTCCCCTCCATATCATAAGCCCGGACCAGGTACAATCCTTTTGCTAATGTTCCCACAGGCAATTCGAGCCTTGAACTTTCGGCACGATATGCTGCAATCACCTGCCCATTGATACCCACCACTTCCACATGGCTAAGTTGCAAGTCCGCGTAACTAACCAAAGTCAGACTTCCACTATGCGGATCACCCAGAATCCGGATAGCCAAAGAAGATTCAACAAATGTATTTTCCTCCACACCTGTGCTAAGGTCATGCCGGGAAATCGTCATTTGATTAAAAATACGCTTTTGAAATCCATTATAATAGATATTAAACGCAGCTCCTACTGTAAAAACATCTATATTTCCGGATATACTATGCCGACCGGATATTTCAACTTGGTTCTGGTTGCCTATAATCGAACTGAATTTCTGCCCGTAATCAAATCCAATATGCGGATAATAGACATAGTCAAATGTCGGACTGACAGTAAAATCTGTAGATTTAGTAACCTTGTATGTGACATTAACCTGGTTGGTTTGCCAACAATTGCTATTCACAGAGAGTTGAAGAGTAGGTAAAGTCAGTTCAGTTGCAGTGATCAAAATACTCTTCTCTTCTGTTTTTATCAGATTGTTTTTATCGTCATAGCAATTAAACACCAATCTCACATCTTTGACATCTTTATAATCAATTTCAAGGGTGTCCAGCAAATAGTCATCTGTCATATCTCTTTGATAAATCAATTTATCCTCCAGTAAAACCTTGATTTTTTTAATTGTATCATTGAAGAATATCTCAACAGGAACTTTATCTATATATATTTCCTCTGATCTCGGCTGTGCAATGATTGCGGACTGGAAATCCCGTATAGCTTTCCAAACCGGGCGTTCATGCCCCTGCTTATCCGACAAACTGCTATATTCAATCAATCCAAACCATTCTTCCGGTAAATCACTATGCACAAATTCATCATCAGCTTTCCACCAGCCATCACTATAATTGAATATACAGGCACCATTTGCCCCGCCATCAACCAAAGACTTATACATATATACATCTCCCGACTCCTGTTCGGACAAACTATTACCACCATATCCCCAACCGCCCGGACCAGTAGGCGAAACGGACAGTCCATATTCGGTTATTATCAACGGATGATCCGATGAGTTAAGTTGTTGCAGATAATCAATATGGTTTCTATAACCATGAAGATAATTAACCGTGACCGGATTATAGATATATACATTATATGCACTGAAATCGAATATATGCGGGTGAATATAAGTACCATTCGGAGTATTGGCTATACTGACAGGACGGTTGGGGTGTTGCGAATGAATGATATTGACCAGCTCCGTCCATAGATTCACAGTATGTTGATACCCAGCTCCCAGAACTGCCGTGGGATGGGGTTCATTCATGATTAAATAGCCTATTATATTATTGCAATTCTTGGAATAACTCAACACATCATTAACTATCGTTTTGGCATTATCGACGAATTGTGTATTTGAAAAGTCACCAGCCGGATCAATCCAGATACCCATAATTATTTTTATATCATATTGCCGAAGAACTTCCAGTTCCTGTTCTGTAAACGCAGCCCAGGTACGAATAGTATTAAATCCACCGGATAAAATACGCCGGATATCGAAATGTAACTGGTCGGGATTGAATTTTCTTTCATTCGGTAGTTCCCCCGGCAATGCTCCAATTTCATAGCCGATACCTTTAATGAAGAATTTCTTCCCATCAATATAAAACGAATTATTTTTCACTTCCACATCCGGAGAAGAACTGAATTGTGCCCACGTATCCGTCATACTCAAAAGACACATTATAACCAGCATTGCCAGTTTCTGTTTCAGGGTTCTTGTTTTCAAGTTCATCATAATAATAAGGTTAAAAAAAAAGTTTCTATTATCGCACATTCTGCATTTCATTTTTCTGTTGGCAAAGTTATATGCATATCTGATATATCACTGTAACCATTCTCCAAACCTCTATAACCAAGGTCCACATATCTGTAATCACAGTCCGAATGAGTATAATCAAAATCCAATTGGGCATATTTCTTTTGCTTAACTCACCATATATTGTAACTTTGCCTCAAATATTTGTATACTATGAAAATGAAAATTCTATCCCATATTTTGGGATGTATTCTTTTTCTGTCTTGTCACAACAGCATTGACGAACGGGGACAAAAGGATGTCGCAATCACCCGCCAACCCCAGATCGGTTATAATCAGATTAAAGATATTGTTGAAGACAAACAAGGATACATCTGGATTGGTACCCCAGGTGGAGTTTACCAATACAACGGAAAGCGCTATTATCACTACAGAAGCACAGAAGATACAACCAGCTTATGTAATGACGCAGTCCTGAAGATGTATTGTTCTTCCAGGGGACAACTATTCGTACTGACAGAATTCGGGACTTCGGTCTACAACAATGACGGAAGTTTTCAAACTATCTTTAAAGAAGGAGTATACCCCTACTCCAACGGGATTACAGAAACAAGCGATGGAAGAATCTTTCTCAGCATCTCAGATGTCGGCACCAATATCTATGAGTATGATGCGCGGAATAAAATATGTACTAAACGGCTTTCCGGCTTCTTACCATTAGCCGACCGTAATGATAACCTCTGGATATGGAGAGACGGAGAAGCCTGTTGTCACTCCATTAAAGATTTTAGTCTGATTAAATCCATCCGGATAGATGACCTTTCGGATGTAGCCGGATTACTTCCAAATGGGGACCTGTTCTACCATACTTCCCAGGGAATATTCATTATAGATCCTAATACTTTCCGCCGGGTAATCAATGATTCCATTGAACGCGTTTCTATGGTGCTGAAGAATAAGCATATCAAAAGAGTTACTCCTTATAACAGTTCCTCTATGCTACTATATGCCAAAAACAATCAACTCTATCTATGGGATACTGTAAAAATGACAATCATCGACCAAAACCATACAGACTTTCCCTTCCACATACCATTGGATGATATTTCAACTGTATATGTTGATTCCCACCAGAATGTCTGGATAGGGTCCGAAAGAGATGGGTACCAAGTATTATATCATCAGCAATCGCGATTTAAAAAAGAGACTGAAACCATCGAGTTTTTCCGTAACAAGGATATCACCAATATTTTCAGAGGAACAAATAATGATTACTATATAATAGTATCTCACAGTGAACTCTATCATGTACTGGCTGATCAGCGCATCTTCCGATTAGATATCTCTTCTTTTATTTCTAAAGAAGAAATAGACCAGTGCTTTGTCGACAGCGAAAACTTGCTATGGCTGGTAACCAACCGCAATCTGATAAAATGTAAAGTTTATGATGAAAATGAGATTGAAAGTCTGAAAATCTATCCTTATTACTGCTATACGGTAGGAGAAGACGGTACAGGAAATATATGGTTCGAGAGCAATCATAATCTATATTATCTCAGCAAAGGAGCGGAAACACCTGTTGCTATAAAGGAAAATATAGGAATTGTGAACACTATCAGAAAAATAGATTCTAACAGCATTATTGTCAGTACATACGCAGGTAACATTTATATAGTAGATTCCAATAAGATGACAATAGAGGAAATAGAAACTCCCCGTTCCCGGAGCACAGGAATCGTATGTATGGATCTGATGATTGACCACACCGGCAATGCATGGGGAGTTTCATACGGACAGGGATTAATGCACATCGACCTGACCTCGAAAAAAATAAGTTTCTATAATGACACCAACATCTGCGGGCAGATGTGCAGTGTAATAGAAGACTGCCAACAGAATATATGGATAGGAACCTTACATGGTTTAATACGCTTCGACACAGCCAACAAACGGTTTATCTCATATTACAAAGAAGATGGAATTATGAATGATTCCTATGTTCCCATGTGTGCAATTCATGGGCAGGGTGACGAGTTGATATTTGGAGGAACCAAAGGGCTCACCCTATTCGACCCTAAAGAGATAAAACCATACGAAACCTGCAAGATTAAAATCGAATATATTTCTTCTAACGAACAGCTATTGAAGCCATATGAGCATAAGAGAGTTAAAATGCAAGGAGATAGCATTGCTCAGGTTTGCCTTACCAATAACAATAGCGGAGTATACTTTTATTATACAACATTAGATTATGGAAACCTGAATAAATACAAAACGGAGTTCTATCTGGAAGGTTTAGACCAGCAATGGCATTCCCTGGAAAATGAAGATTATGCTTACTATTCGCATATTCCTGCGGGACACTATGTTTTGCAAATAAGAGCAATCAATGAAAATGGAGATGTGATTGATGCAAAAACAGTTGACGTATTCGTAGAGCCTGCTCCCTGGGCCCAGAAGTGGTTATTATTCGGAGTATACCCTTTATGTCTGTTGATCTGCTTATATACCGGATGGAGGATCTACCGCCGTATTAGGCAGAACAGGGATCAGATACGAAAAATAACAGTCCAACGTGAACAGGAGAAGTATGCCAACATGATGAACATCAAGTATTTCACAAATATCTCTCATGAGTTCCGAACTCCATTGACCATGATATACGGAGCATTCCGGACGCTTGAAGAGAATCCGAAAGACAGCCTAAGTTCGTCCAGTCTTTTTCAGGTAATCAGACATAATACCGAACGTATGCTTAAACTAATCAATCAACTACTGGATTTCAATAAAATGGAGAATGGCATCTTAAGACTGAAAGTATCAAAAACCAATGTCATTCCCCTATTCAATGCCTGCGCAGATCGCTTTATTGTAGGGTTCCAGCAAAAGAAAATAAATGTCCAGCGTTCCATTCAGTCCGAAACAATCAATCTCTTACTGGATGATGACAAATTCGACAAGATATTGACTAACATACTTTCAAATGCGTTGAAATACTCCCCGGAGGAAGGAAGCATATCTATCGGAATACAGGTCATTACCCAGGATATAGCCCATGCAGAATTTCCCATGAGTATGAAAGTTAAGTCGGATGAATGGTTGGAAATAAAAGTCGCAGATACGGGAATTGGTATCCCCGAGGATAAGCAGAAAGCTGTTTTTGAACGTTTTTACCAGATTGAACATCCTGACTACCAAAGTGGATGGGGAACCGGCATAGGCTTATTTTATGCAAAATCATTGGTTGAGTTGCACCATGGCTTCATCAAATGCAGCAGCAATGCGCCCAACGGTTCTGTTTTTACCTTTATTATTCCTATGAATCCGGCTTTATATGACAACAATCAGCAGGTCGACTCTCCCAAAGGGAGTAATGCTATAACAAAAATACAGGAAAATGTAAGAGAAGAACCGAACTTGATATCCCCACCCTATCAACCGGATGACGACCAAGCTGCTAAAATCCTGGTAGTAGATGACGACACGGAAATTCTCAATTTCATGAAACTGTTGTTGAAAGATTACGTTGTGGAATGCAGAACAAATCCGAATACAACCATCGGAGAAATTGGCGATATAAAGCCGGATTTAATAATCAGTGACATCCTGATGCATGGCATGAATGGATATGAATTCTGCCACAAAATAAAGAGTGATGCAACCACATGCCATTTACCTGTCATATTGCTAACCGCACAAAGCTCGTCGGAACATCAGGTACAAGGTCTTTCGGCAGGTGCAGATGCTTATGTAGTGAAGCCTTTTGAGCCCCGATATTTAACGGCACTCATCAAATCAACACTTCTAAATCGTGAGAAAATACGCAAAGTGCTTACTTCATCTACTCAAATAGATATCCAGGAACAGCCTATACTACAATCGCAGGATGGTATCTTCATGGAGAAATTATATTCATACATGGAATCCCATTTAAGTGAGGCAGAGATTGATTTAGGAGAAATCCTTAATATCTTCTCAATCAGTCGTTCCAAATTCTATTATAAGGTCAAGGATCTGACAGGATTGAGTCCTAACTCTTTCTTCCGGACCTACAAACTGAACCGGGCTGCCCAGATGATTAAAGAAGGGAATGAGAAATTGACATATATTGCAGATGTTACAGGCTTTTGCAGTCAGTCTTACTTCACAGCTTCATTCAAGAAACAATTCGGCTGTTCCCCAAGTAAGTACAAAGAGGAATACTGAAAAGAGCTGCCACGGAACACCTTCCGGGCAGCTCTCCTTTCATAGAAGTAAAGTAACAGAAAGAGAGTATGATACAGTTTTAATTCTGTCCGCCTCCCAACGCTTGGAATAGGTTAATTAAGCTTTGTATTTCGGTAAAATGATTAGCAGTCTGCGACAATTGTGCGCTAAGCAATGTCTGCCGGGCTGTGAGTACTTCCAGATAAGTGGTATTGCCATGCTCCATCAGCAATGAAGTACTTCTCAGGGCGGTTTGTAAAGAAGCAACCTGTTTATCCAACAGAAGTTTCTTGCCCTGACTGGTCTGATAAGCCGTTAAAGCATCGTTCACCTCGCTGCCTGCATTGAGCAAGGTTTGCTGGAAGCCAAGTGCGGCTTCTTCCTGCTGTGCACGGGCAATGCGATACTGGGCAACTACCTGTCCGCGGTTGAAGAGCGGTTGCGTCAGCGATCCTACAGCAGATGCCAGAAACTTGCCCGGATTGAGTATCATCACTCCGGCAGAGTTCGTCCAGCCGGCACTTCCACTTAAAGTAATGGAGGGATAGAAAGCCGAACGGGCCTTATTGGTACCATAAAACGCTGCTTCGAGTGAACGCTCGGCACTGCGGACATCGGGACGACCGGAAAGCATCTGCACCGGAATACCTACCGAAAAGTCGGTGGGGAACTGCTGCTGTGCCAGACTACCACGTTCATAATGACGGGGTGTTTCAGCCAACAGAAGAGCAAGACTGTTCTCTGCCTGGTTGATTTGCTTCCTCAAGTCGAGCACGGAGCCCTGTACCTGATAGTACGTCGCCTCCATCTGCGATACGGCCGATTCATTCGCCATTCCGGCATTCATCAAGGCACGAGTAGACGCCACGGTTTCTTTCCACGCTTCTTCCGTTTGCCGGGAAATGGCAAGTTGTTCGTCGAGCATCAGCAGCGTATAATAGGTATTGGCTATCCCGGCTATCAGTTGGGTACGGACAGCCTGACGATAATCCTCACTTTGAGCATAAAGAGCTTGCGACTGTTTCTTGGCATTGCGCATACGGCCGAAGACGTCCAACTCCCAACTGGCAGTGACGGGCAACGAATAAGTTTGCGTTGCCTTTTGCGTATCGAAGCTGCTCACGGTTCCCTGCGGAGCAAGAGCAAAGGCAGGCAGGAAAGCAAGTTTGGCAGACATCAGTGTTGCCTGTGCTTCCTCTACACGAAGCTGGGCAGACTGATAATCGGTATTGGTCTGCAATCCCACTTCAATGAGGGATTGCAGATAAGGGTCGGTGAAGAGTTCCCGCCAGTCCATATTACCCAGACCGGCAGTGTCTTCGGTCACCACTTCCCCGCCGTACAGATCGTCGGGAACGACAGTGGCGGGTTCGTATTTGGTATAGATGCCACAACCGCTCAACGACAGACTGATGGCAACTAATGTGATGATATTCTTCTTCATTCTTTCTTTCATTTATTTACGTTCGCGTTCAACTTCACTCTTTTCTTTCTCTAAAAGCACCTGCACATCTGGTTCCTCTTCCATCGGTTTGCGGATTTTCTCCTGCAAAAACTCAAAGATGATGTAGAAAACCGGAACGACAAAGAGCAATGCCAGTGTCCCGACAGCCATACCGCCCACAACACCCGTACCCAACGAACTGTTGCCATTGGCACCTGCACCGGAGGAGAACATCAGCGGAAGCATACCGAAGATCATCGTCAACACCGTCATCAGGATAGGACGCAAGCGGACTTGTGCGGCAGAGTAGGCAGACTCCACGATACCCATTCCCTTGCGGCGACGTTCTATGGCGTACTCCGTAATCAGAATGGCCGTCTTAGCCAGCAAACCGATCAACATAATCACACCTGTCTGCAGATAGATATTATTCTCCAACCCGAGTATTTTGGCGAAAAGAAACGACCCCATCAGTCCGAACGGCACGGAGAAGATAACGGCAAACGGTATGAGGAAACTTTCGTAAAGACAGGCCAGAATCAGATAGATAAGGAAGATACAGATGGCGTAAATGAAAACCGTCTGCGCACCACCGCTACTTGCTTCTTCGCGTGCCATACCACCATATTCATATCCGTAGCCTGCCGGCAAAGACTGTGCAGCCACTTCTTCAATCACTTTCTGCACCTCGCCGGAGGAGTAACCGTCGGCAGGATTCA
>OGZC01000702.1_pt1 | contig 19198 bp, 20 predicted proteins | sample 1576751 | NCBI WGS metagenome assembly OGZC01 (sample SAMEA3541486, study PRJEB24748) | human gut metagenome | biome: human gut; feature: human-associated habitat; material: faeces | place: China | collected 2012
GAAGGAGTAGGCAGTATCAATTTAAAGGGGCAGGCCTGTCACCCCCCGTCGCTTTGAAAGGAAATTTGTAAACTTTTTGTGAACGGGCGAAAAAGAGCTATTGCACGCAAAATGCAATAGCTCTAAAACGGGATATTGAGTTCTGTAGGATAAGTCAAACTTGAAGCGGAGGCTTAACCGTGTTAGGCAAAGGTTGTCCTTTCTATTGGACAGGTTTTATGCTATGATATAATTGCTTGACAGAAATTGGTTCGACCAGGTTGAAAGGATGATGAACATATGCCTCGCTCCTCATTTCAGAAGCTGAAGATTATCTACATCATGGAGTACCTGCTGAAGAACTCAGATGAAGACCATGCCGTAACCACCAGCCAGATCATTGCCTACCTGAAGTCTCATGATATTACTGCGGAGAGAAAGACGATCTATAGTGATATCGATGCTCTACGAGATTTTGGCCTGGACATCATCCAGGTATCTGAGGGGAACAATCACGGCTACTACGTGGCAAGCCGTGACTTTGAACTACCAGAGCTCAAGCTCCTCGTGGATAGCGTCCAATCCTCGAAATTTATTACCCATAAGAAAACGCTGTCCCTGATCAAAAAGATTGAAAAGCTGGCCAGCATCCATAGCGCACAACTGCTCAACCGGCAGGTATTCGTGAAGAACAGGATCAAGACGATGAATGAGTCCATCTACTATAATGTCGATGAGATTCATAACGGCATCTCAAGTAATCGGAAGATCCGGTTCCTGTATTTCGAGTATAATGTCGCCAAGGAGCGCGTGTACCGACATGGTGGAGCTTATTATGTTGTCAGCCCATTTGCAATGACATGGGACGATGAGAACTACTACATGGTGGCCTTTGATTCTGCTGCAGGGATCATCAAACACTACCGCGTCGATAAGATGGAAAAGATCACCGTTCTGGATGAAGAACGAGATGGTCAGGACGCTTACGAGGCGCTCGATATGGCCGTCTATGCGCGTAAGACATTCGGCATGTTCACCGGCGAGGAGGTCAAGGTTCATCTCCGTTTCGAAAATCATCTCGTGGGCGCCGTACTCGACCGTCTCGGGCAGGATGTGATCTTAGTCCCGGATGGAGAAGATCACTTTACAGTATGGACAGATGTGATCGTCAGCCCACAGTTCTTTGCGTGGCTCTGCGGGTTTCAGACGGCGGCGAAGGTCATTGGGCCTGATGATGTAGTCAAGCAGATGGCGGAGCACGTCAAGTCGATCGCCGAGCAATACGAATAACGCCTGAATTATGGAAGCGGAGGAGCTATATATGTCCTACCCAAAACCACTATCTGAGAAATCTCTAAAGCGCCTATATACACAGGCGGGTTTATCAACGGAAACATGTGCTTTCCTCCATTCTCTATTTGCCGCCTGCGCAAATCTGTATGGTGCCATTGCCCTGCGTGATGTGTGGTCGGTTTATCAGGAACTCAAAAGCGGTGCGCCGCGAATCCACCGACGCGATCTTATTGCCTTTTCCACTATTGTCCGCCGAGAAGTGCAGCCCTATCGGGTTTATGAGATCGAAGAATTGTACACGGAGGAACCGCACAATGATCTGGATCGGCACATCGTATCAAAGGAATTGATCGGGGCTGGTTATGGCAAAATGTTCTCCTTCTATGCACTGATGGACGAGCGCGATGATCGCCCCTATTGTGTCCCCGATGATTTTCTCTCATATGCGGAACCAACAGCATCTGTAGAGGAGAAAGCACTCGCAGATTATATTGGGAACCTGAAGTCCACGGCGATGGAGTGCGCCCCAAAACAACGTAAAACCTATCCGAATGAGAATCGCGGGAAGAAATTAAACGAGTTTTCTTTTCTCAATTTGAACGAGCAGTTCAATTTGGATTATTACAAGAAAGTCCCCGCCACTTATTCTGCCCTGTTGGCAGAGTACAGCGGTACAGAGGCGGAAAAGATTATGCGGTTTCATCGGCGAGCCGAGAATGTTGGTCATCTGCGCACAACGGATATGATCCAGAATGTGCTGATTGAATTGTGCGAGGTAGGTGTCCGCCTGACGGAAAAGCAGCAAGATACTCTTATGCAGCTCATCGTGCAGTATCACAATGGAAGCCGCTTGTGGTGTACCTGCGGTTGGAAACCGGATGAGCTGGCAGCTAAGTTTAGCGGTATCGGAGCATTCCCTGGTCAGGAGGCATCATCTCCAGAGGGAATGATGGATGAGAAAGATATCATTCGCAAGATGAAAGAGTTGGGACTGAAGGTCTTGGAGTGAGCAACATGTCAACCATTGAGCAAACACTTTTACGCCTACAAAAGTCTGCTTTCCGCGCAAAGTTCCATTTGAGTGAAAAGGACAGGCAGTACATAATGGGCAAGGGCATGGAAACCATTCAGCATCATGCGGCCGACTTCATCCGAATGCGGCTTGCGCCAGCGATCATCCCAAATGACGGCAAACAGACACCGATGCGCGGGCATCCAGTGTTTATTGCCCAGCATGCCTGCGCCTGCTGCTGTCGCAGCTGCTTAAACAAGTGGTATCATGTCCCGATAGGGCGTGAGCTGACGGAGGATGAGCAGAAACGCATCGTGAGGTTGCTGATGGCATGGATCGAGCGACAGCTTGCAACGGATGCGAAATAGCGAGAAATTGAGGTGACAACTATGTCTACGATTGGAAATATTCTTTGGTTCCTATTTGGAGGATTGATCGGCGGGCTTGCCTGGGTACTGGCCGGCTGTCTTTGGTGCATCACCATCATCGGCATACCCGTTGGCCTGCAATGCTTCAAATTCGCAAGTCTCGCCTTTTTCCCGTTTGGGAAAGAAGTTGTGTATGGCGGTGGAGGCTTTTCCTTCCTCGTCAACCTGATTTGGATCATTTTCTTTGGCCTTGAGATGGCAATCGGATACTGCATTCTGGGCTGTCTCTGGTGCATCACGATCCTTGGCATTCCAATCGGAAAGCAATGCTTCAAAATGGCCAAGCTGTCTTTAATGCCCTTCGGGGCATCGGTCGTGTAAAGCAATATTGTATGCGACCGCTCCCACATGGCCTTTTCCCAATCCGCGAAAAAAGCAACGACTCTAATGAGAACACTCTCAATCGATTGAGGAGGATAAGACATGGGAGAGATCATCAATACGAATACCGCTATAGAGACTCAGCCTGGCGGTGATACGGGGGCATTATTGGATATTACCCAAAGCCTCTTGGCGGATGCAAGGACTGCTCTGAACAGCAGCGGTGTGTTAAGCGTTCCTATTGCGGAACTCTCTACGCTTGGTGCTGGAGTCTCTTCGCTCATCCCTGCGTTGAATACTGTTACGCAGACGACGAGCATCGCAGCGGATGGACTCTATACGATAGCCAACGCTGGTGTCGGTGATGTACTGAAAGCGGCAAAGAACGGAAACTTCTGGGCCTCACTCAAAACTGCGGATGGAGCGTCTAAAATGGTTCAGCTGCAGGAAGCAGGAGCAATTACCGCTACCACACAGACAGCGGCAGCATTCAATCCCGCCACTATGATGATGGCGGTCGCACTATTCTCAATCGAACAGGAACTTGGGGAAATTGAGGATATGCAGAGGCAGATCATCTCGTTCCTTGAAATCGAAAAGGAATCTGAGATAGAAGCGGATGTTGAAAGTCTCATGAGCATCATCAAAAAGTATAAGGACAACTGGGACAATGAACGTTTTGTCAGCGGCAATCATAATCAAGTCCTTACCTACCAGAATCGCGCACGCAAAAACATGCTTGGTTATCAGAAGAAGATCGTTGAGTCGATTGGGAAGAAGCCGCATATCGTCACACAGGCTGGCGTAAAGCAGGCGTTCGCCTCTTTGGAGAAGGAATTCAAATACTATCGCTTGTCCCTTTATACATTCTCACTGTCATCTCTCATGGAGGTCATGCTCAGCGGCAATTTCAAAGAATCCTATATTTCCGGGATTCGGGATGAACTGCAGCAGATGTCGGACGCTTACCGCGATTTGTTTGAGGAGAGCTCACACTATTTAGAGAAGCTGAGTAACTCAGCAGTAGATGCTAATGTCATGAAAGGTATAGGCACGGCAGGAAATGCAGTCGGGAAATTCATTGGAAGTATCCCTCTTGTAAAAGAGGGGCCAGTTGATGAATTCCTTCAGGATGGCGGGATACACTTGAAGAAGAGTGCTCTCGATATGGAAAAGGATGCCGTACACCGGTTCTCTTCCATAGGCAATCCTGGCACACGGATGTTCATGGAAAAGATGGATGAGATGATCCAGATCTATAACCGTACCGAGCAAATCTGCTTCGATGATAAAAAGATATATCTATTGCCAAAGAAGCTCGCCGTTTGATCACTCAAAAGGCAGCTATCACAGGAGGTCCATTTATGCCGCTCCAGATCGTAAGAAATGACATCACAAAAATGAAGGTTGACGCGATCGTCAATGCCGCAAACAGTTCCCTCTTGGGTGGTGGCGGCGTAGATGGCTGCATTCATCGTGCCGCCGGCCCGGAACTCCTGGCCGAATGTGAAATGCTCAATGGATGCAAAACTGGTAGTGCTAAGATAACAAAGGGATATAAGCTGCCATGCAAATATGTGATCCATGCGGTTGGCCCTCGCTGGTGCGGTGGGCAGTATGGGGAGCATGACAAGCTTGTCTCGTGCTACCAGACGTCACTCGCGCTCGCAAAGGAGCATGGTTGCGAGTCGGTCGCATTCCCTTTGATCTCCTCGGGAATCTTCGGCTATCCAAAGGATGAGGCGCTCAAAGTAGCTATCGACACGATCAGCAGTTTTCTGCTTGAAAATGATATGATGGTTTACATCGTCATCTTCGATCGCAAGGCGTATCAGATCAGCAGCAAGTTGTTTGCGGACATCAACGCCTACATAGATGACCGATATGTAGAAGAGCATCGAGACAGCTATGCTGAGCGGATCAGCCGGCTGCGTAGCCTTGCAGCGGAAGAGAGCTGCCCTATCCCTGCTGCACCTATGGTAGCAAAGGCAGCTTCCCTAGACGATGCTCTGAAGCAGATCGACGAGAGCTTTTCCGAGATGCTGCTTCGTAAGATTGATGAATGTGGTATGACGGATGCAGAGTGCTATAAAAAGGCCAACATTGATCGAAAGCTGTTCTCAAAGATTCGGTCGGATAAGCTCTATCGGCCATCAAAGCCTACTGTGATTGCCTTTGCGCTTGCACTCGAATTGCCGCTTGACGAATTGAAGGATATGCTCTCGAAAGCAGGATTTGCCCTGTCGCACTCCAGCAAATTCGACATCATCGTGGAGTATTTTGTCGAGCGAGGGAACTACAACGTGTTTGAGATCAATGAGGCGCTGTTTGCATTCGATCAAAGCCTGATTGGCGCATAATAGTTATCAGGTGCTGCGACTTTTCGTCGGTGGAACTCTGATTGATATGCTATCTTTTCCGGAGGTGTGCTGCGATGGAACAAAAAGAGCTTGAGTATCTGCGTCAGGTAGAAGATCATGCTTCACGGACAGGCTGGGTGTCTCCGTTGACTCGTGAGGACAAAGAGTATTTTGCCTATTTGCGTCAGGTCAGTAAGCGGTATAACATCGACATGTCCAAGGCAAATCGACTGGAATACAATTTCGCGATTCGTGTTGCAGAGAGCGAGTTTTACGCACATCACACATCCTGAGAAATCCAGAGGCGCAAGCATCCTTGCTTGCGCCTTTCATTGAATTGTCGCTTAACAAGCGACCAAATGAAGCGAATATCAAAGTAAGATATGGCTGTAAGGTGAAACACCAAACAGCCATAATTTATTGGAGGTATTTGCAATGAATAAGAATCTGACTGAGATCGTCTTTATCCTTGACCGCAGCGGTTCCATGAGTGGACTTGAGTCCGACACAATCGGCGGCTTCAACGCCATGATTGAAAAGCAGAAGAAAGCTCCCGGCGAAGCGCTGGTCTCCACTATCCTCTTTGACAATGTCAGCGAAGTGATCCATGACCGCGTTAATATCCGAGACATCAAGCCCATGACTGATAGGGAGTATTGTGTGCGCGGCTGCACCGCCTTGCTGGATGCGATTGGAGGCGCAATCCACCACATCGGCAACGTCCACAAGTATGCGCGAGAGGAAGATGTTCCGGCGCACACCCTGTTCGTCATCACGACGGATGGAATGGAAAATGCGAGTCGTCGCTATGATAGCGCTCGTGTTAAGCAGATGATCGAGCATGAGAAGAGCAAGTATGGTTGGGAATTCCTGTTCCTCGGCGCCAATATTGACGCCGTCGAGACGGCAAAGCATTTTGGTATTAGTGAAGACCGCGCGGTCAATTACCACTCCGACAGCGTGGGGACAAGGCTGAACTATGAAGTGGTCAGCTGCGCGATTACAAGCATGAGAAGCGGGGCTCCTATGAGTGCCGATTGGAAAGCGCCAATTGAAGCGGACTATAAGACCCGGAAGGGTGAAAAAGACTAACCGCATCGATTTCGACACGGTTAGTACCATCTCCTAAGCCGCACCATGTAAATGGTGCGGCTTTTTCATTTGATGTATACTCATCAGTTTACGTATGTATCAAAATATATATTAGTTCTATTGACACTTCCACTCGTTGTGGATATAATAATGGTGAAGATCAAAATTGGAGGTCTATCATGAGAGATTACAGCAAGTACGAAAAGACACCCGTGTTATTCTCTGGGGCAGAAAAGAAGTTTGAAATCATCATTGACGGGTTTCGTTATATTGTCAAGTTTCAGAAGAATTCCGAAGTGGGCCTGACCTTCAATTATGTTTCTGAGTATTTGGGAAGCCATATTTTTCAACTTATTGGCATTCCCGTACAGGAAACCTTCCTTGGCACTTATGAGGGCAAGAATGTAGTCGTTATGAAGAATTTCTTAGGGCCCGAGGATGATCTTGTTGCCTTCAACGGTGTCGGCGAAAGCTCGCTGGAAAGAGACAAAGAGCTCTATCAGTACACTTATGAAGATATTACCGCAATGCTGCGCGAGAATATGAAGTCAACAAATGTCGAGGAGACAATCGACCGTTTCTGGGATATGTTCATCGTGGATGCTTTGATCGGCAATTTTGACCGGCATGGCGGGAACTGGGGCTTCATTAAGAAAGATAATCAATACCGGATCGCCCCGGTATATGACAATGGCTCAAGCCTCTACCCGAAGCTGAATACGGACGAGAAGCTGGAGGCCGTACTCTCCTCCGAGGAAGAAATTGACCAACGGATCTATAAGTTCCCCACCTCCCACATCAAGGTGAAGAATCGCAAGAGTTCCTATTTTGAAGTGATCAGCAGCTTGCAATTCGAAGCTTGCAATGATGCCCTAAAGCGAATTGTTCCTCGCATCGATTTTAATCAAATCAATACTCTTATTGACGAAGTGGAAGGGATCTCAGAGGTGCGTAAGCGTTTCTATAAAGTCATGCTGCAGCGACGGTATGAAAAGATCCTTATGTACGCATATCGCCAGTTGTAACATGGAAAGGAGCGGCTCATGAGGCCTGTTACGCATGATTACCAAAGTCTAAACGAATATACGTTTCCCCTGCAGGGAAAGCCCTATTACCGCAGCAGTGGCATAATCTATGCGTTGGATCGCACCGGCAATAAGTATGCTGTAGGGCGAGTTGATCTTGAGCGCTTTGATGATCAGAACTTCCAGTATGTCTTTACTCCTGAATGGAGTGTAATCGATACCCTGCCGTCCTCCATTTTCCAGGGTATTCCCGGACTCGACATGTCCATGCGGCTTGAGCGATACTATCGCGTTAATATGACGCCGTACTTCATTTCTGAGCGTACCCCCAGCGAAAGTCGAGAAGATCTCTGGGAACTCCTTGAAGCAGTTGGTCTGGATTACTATGACCGCTTTGAGTGGCTGCTCCGGACGGATATGCGCTGCGGTACCGATAACCTGATCGTTGAGCGGGCGGAAGCTGCTCGGACTATCACATTTGAATCGGTCAACAGCCTGCCGTCCGATCTCCAGCCAGCCGACCTTGTTTCGATTCAGGGATTTCAAAGTATCGCGAAGACCAGCCACCAGCTCAGAAAGATTCTCCTTCAGATTTTGAGGAGTGGCGCTCATATCTGGGATGAAACAGAATCTCACCAGCTCTCTGAAGAGGAATGCAGTCTGCTACTAAACCTGCTCATGGTTCAGGAATCAATGGAAGCAAAGCAGAATAAGCAGCGTCACCAAGAAGGCGTCGCACTGGCAAAGAACAGCGGAAAATACGCTGGTCGGAAGAAGATTGCAGTCGATCCAAATCTGTTCCGCCAAATCGCCAAGGATTTCCGCAACCATAAAGTAACGGAAGAAGAAGCCATGCATCGCGCCGGTATCAGTTCGAGATCAACATTCTACAGGCGCCTGAAAGAGATATAGACTAAGAAACGAGAGGGTTCCCGCACATTGCGCTGCAGGAATCCTCTCTCTAGTTAATACAATGTCCACCAGTAGTCAAAAAGGCGCCGATAGTAGTTCCCCTTTCGGGGCAGATCCTGACAGTTCCGGGACTTTCGGCTGGTTTCTCGTTTCATCCACCGCTGGCAATTGCTGTTCTTGGGATACTTGATGTACTTTCCCGAATGGAGCAGCGTGTCACCATCAAAGCCGTAATCGATATAGCCGGCATGAGGCACATACCTTCTCGTGACAATGCGCATGAGCGCGTCATTCTTGCGGATGCGCATTTCTCTTCGATACGCAGAGCCAGTTCGCCTGGATGACTGCACGGGAGCTGACTCAGTCAGTAAATTCTCGATCTTCTCGTTTAACTCGATTTCGGTCATAGGCTTTACCATTTGGAACAGTTCTTGTGACAGGAGAAATACCATACCAGCTACCGCGCTGCTTGGCATGTTGCTCCTTTTGCGCTTTCTTGCTCTGCTTTTTGAGCGGTATCATCTGCTTCATTGGTAAGAACACCTCCATTGTCTCGAACGGTTTGAACTTTCTTTTTAAGATCCTCGCAGAATGTAAGGTAGTCAGGATGCCCGCACAGGAGCATCTTGTTGGGCAATTCACGGATCGCTGCCAGGAAAGCATCGACATCACGCTTCCGGCACTTGCACATGATGACGCGATAGGGAGCATCCGGGCAAACGAACTCAGGGCCGAACGCTACTCTGACCTGATGCTTGATAAAAAGCTGGTCTGCAAGGTAATCTGCTGTATCGATAATTGCGAAGTAGTTGTGGAAAAATGAAAACTTTTCGATCGTCCAGCAGCAGGATTCATTGTATTCTCGACTCACGATCGGGCCTCCTTATGTGACAGTTTCTTTACAAAATCGAGTTTGCTCTTGCTTTTTGAAGGTTCTTCCAGTATTCTGAGGTACTCCCGTTTGGGAAGACTCTTTAGATGGAGGCGATTGCCATGAATATGAAGCAGTTTCCGGTCATTGATCCGATTGCGACCGGAAAGAACATCATCCGTCTTCGCGTCGAGCGTGGGATGAGTGTCCGCGACCTGCAGGCATACTTCGGTTTCGAAGAGCCACAGGCGATCTACAAATGGCAGCAAGGAAAGAGCCTGCCTTCCGTTGATAATCTGTATGCTCTCGGCGCGTTGTTTGAAGTACCGATGGAAGACATCCTGGTATCTCGGACATCACAACTGAATCTGTTTATTTGTGAGCAGCAGGCCGAAGCCTGCTGCTCGCCTCTATTTATGGGAGAACTGCTCCGACTATCACGGATACGGCAGAGAGCCAAGATCGTTTAGACCATTTTTGCCAAGGCCATGCGCTCGCTGGCTCCCTGAGGAGCGAGGGTAGCATGCCTCAACGTATTAACGGCTCAAAGGCCAGCAATATCAAGATAGGAAATCTATCTATATCCAACAGAATAGGGAGATGTGAGGTGGCAAGGTCGAGATTCGGCGTTAGCGTATTCACGATATGGTGAAACAGCGTTGGGCGCTGATGGATGGGAAGACGGTTCGTAGCATCCGTTAACAAGACGGATCATGTCTTCTTTTGGAGCTCAGAATCAACCGAGCGGATTGTTTTGATTTGCAGCACTATAGTTCGTCTGCAACTGAACCGGTCGCCACGTTCTCTTCTTCTGCCGCATCCGTGATAGTCGGAGCAAAGTCGCAAGGGCTTGGTCAGCTTAATGCTGACATATGCGCTTCAAAAGCCTCCGCGAAAGTCTCGTTCACATCGAACGGAGCTTCATACTCCACCGGGGTGTTAACTAACGCAGCATCCAGAGTGGCAGAGGTTTCGTCGGACTTCTTGCTCAGATCAGCGCACATCTTCCGGATCTTATTGCGATCGAAATTGATGGTGGTCACACGCTTGACATCGCAGCGGTAGGAGACCTGATTTCCCTCGTTGTTGAACCGATAGCCAACTCCCCCGTTAGAGATCAAAACCTCGCCATTGCGCAGGCCGGCCATGTGACGGAGCAGAGTGGCGATCTCCTGGCGCTTCCCGTTGAGGCTCACTTCGCCATCCAGGCCGGCCCCAAGCGGAAGGGATACCTTCGCCTTATGGATCGCAGCACTCAGCTTTTCCCGCTCGTCCAGGAGGAACAGCAGGAACTCTGCCATCTCGGTGATATTCTCGCTATACTCGGTGGAGGGGGCCTCCATAGTGACCTCATCCTCCGCCTCTGCCATAACCTTGTGGCGGAGATAGGTGTTCTGCACCTTGGTAATGTTGCCATTGTTGCCGAGGATGCTCTGCGCATCGGCCATCATGGACTGCAGCTTATTCTGAAAGCGGAAAGCTTCTTTGAGATTCATATCGCTCACTCCTTGTTCTTGTCGTTGATATCATGATAACCTTGTTTTTTGAAATTGTCATTGAACTGCTGGTTTAATAGCAACAAAAATAGAACGAGAGGTCAAAGCCTCTCGTTCTAATATGCGGGACTATTTTCCAAGCACGATCGTTGCTTCCCCGTTGGGAGAGATATCAACATGCATGGTTTTAATGTACTTGTCATAAAATTGGTTCTTCTCTGCGGTCGTCATGTCAGCTCTGGTCGCTCTACAGGCCTCATCCAGAATATCTCGAACATTAAGGTGAAATGCCTGGTCGAGTTTCTGGCGAACCTCGCGAAGTACTGCCGCAACCTTGATATCATTACTGTTACCAGTACAAAAATCGTCGATATAGCAATAAGAAATGCCAGCATTGATCAACGCATTTTTGATGGTCGGACTGCATTTCTCGCTTTCTACCATCACGAAGAACCGAACCTCAGGCATTGCCGAAATCAGCCCCCAATAGTCGGAGTCGCTGGACACCAAAATAAAGGAATCCACATTGTTTTTGTAATGCTCCTGACAAGTTCGGGCAATCAGCATCACATCGACCAGAGACTTGTTCTGCTTTACCCGTTCGGTCATCATGTGTTCGACCGGGATGTGGGTAAAACTATCCAGAATACGCCAAGCAGATGCACTATGCACATCATCAAACAGGATGATGGATGCTATCTTCTGTGTGTACTGATAGTCAAGATTCTTGAGCGTAGCGCAGAGCTTGTACGGATCAGAGTTTTCACAATCTACCACTACGACAACCTTTTCGCTGCTACCAATAAACTCGTAGATGCTTCCTTTAATGTAACTTCCAGCATCAGAAACTTTACTGTACTCTGTAAAGTAGTCACCGTTCATTTGATAAAGCAGCGTCACGAATTTTTTATCGTTATAGAGCAGATTACCGACATCCTCCGGTTCCCAGTTTATATACATCTGGTAAGGATAAAAGAGCAAGTGAGCGTAATAAATATCTGCTGCTGCTTTTGTCCCTTCCTCTTTCAAGCCATCTGGCATGAGAAAGAGGTTTTTTACATACAGCCAATTCAGCCAAAGAGGAAATAGCTTCTTGCAATTATTGATCCGATCAGAAAGCAGCTTGTTTATCTCAACGATATGCTGACTTAGCTTCGTGCTGGACTTCTTTATAAAACTAATGCCATCCGCATTTAGTTGTTGAAGGCTATCCTGCGGCACATATTCCGGCATACTGCTGATTGAGAGATAACTAAACTTCATACGCTCGTTGATATGCTTGAAGTTTCTTTCAATCGCTGTCCTTATGATACACAAATGACGGATTATCCGTGCCGTTTTGTCTGCATCAAGTTTTTCGTATATCTCTATTTTGGGTGCTTCATGCTCATTATCAAAAATTCGTTTCGGAACACCGATTAAATATGCAACCTTAGAAACAATTTCATAGGTGCTGTCTCTGTAGGTGACTCGATCATCTGTGGGAAACGCCTCCGCTTCAACGAGGGCATTTTTCTCAGTCACAGCATTCTCAAGGACATCCATATATGCTCCTTTCGCTGAGGTATTTTTCTCTACCTATAACAAAATAGCCGCACGAAAACTCGGACCTACTTCTTGCCCGTTCGCACAGCTTCACATATATCTCCAATGTCACAATTCAAATAGTCGCAAATGCGCAGCAGAACAGAGAGAGCTACATCCTCGTTCTTATTGAGCTTACTCATCGTGCCAGGAGACAGCTCTATATCCTTGCGTAAAGTTGATTTTGGGATCTCTCTTTCGATGAGCATGACCCATAATTTCTTATAGCTTATCTTCATAAAAGCACCTCTCTCAAACGCTTATAGTGAGACTCATTATATTATACACCAAACGCTTCAAATTTTCAATACGATACTCCAAAAATTCAAAATATATTTCAAGTTCATGGAGCGCATTACGAAGAAGAAAGCCTGAGCCGATTTATTCATACGGCTCAGGCTTTGGTGGTTATTCCAACTCGCTACTTTTGGCTTTTTCATGCTCCTGTGAAAGCGTTGGACTGAGGAAATCATCGACATTTGCCTTCATGGTATCAATCACTTTAGCCTCTTTTTTGAGCCTTGCTCGTTCGTCGTAGAGACGCTGCTGCTCTTCCAAAAGGCGTTGCTGCTCGGCTTGCAGAGACTTCATACTTGGAAGTTTTTCACCATCTTGCATAGCAAGCAATGTACTCTTTGCTGCTTCAAAAACGACAAGCTCTGCCTCGTGCGCAGCTCGAAAACTCGGCTTGTTCTTCGTCTTTGAGTAGGCATCATAGACCGGCTTGAGCTTTTGATAGGTTGAGATATTCTTGATAAGCGGCTGCACCTTTCGGAGCTGCGCTTCAACGACTTTCAAGTCAGCGCCGGTACGCTCATAAGAACTATGTATGTCTTCGACTTTCTTTTCAAGATCGGCATATTGAAGCAGCTCGTTCTCAGTGAGGTAATTGAGCGTTCTGGCGGCTTCTTTGAGGATCTTAATCTTCATAGAATGCTCAAAGCCCCTGCTGTCGATCTGCTTAATTCTGTTTTGAATATCGCTGATGAGAGAGATGTTCTTCCTACCGTTCTGCATCTGCCGTCTGCGGGCATTGCGTCCTTGAATGCGTTCCTTGATCCGGTCCTCGGTGTAGTTATCTCCGATGGTTTTTGCACGGGTGAAACGCTCTTGCCCTTCGGCACGGAAGGAGATGTATTTGCCGGTTTTGATTTCATATCCGGCGTCCTGCATCAGCTTCAAAAACTCATCGTAGTCCTTTGATGTGATCACACAGCGATCAATGGTCTGCTTGAGTTTTTGCTTCCAACTTGTACCGCGTTTGGCTTCGGTGTATTCCTTGTAGTCCATGCCTTTTCCCTGAGAGGGAGGAATAACTGACAGCCCGTGTTCAGCACATATCTCATCACTGAGATGCCGCATCTCACGATAGGTTTTCTTATTGCTTCGGTACGCATGGAAGTCTACATAGTTGACTGCGTTGAAGATAATATGATTGTGGCAATGCCCCTTGTCGATGTGCGTTGCAATCACATACTCGTACTTTCCCTTGAGCCATTCGTCGGCAAACTGCTTACCGATTTCATGCGCTTGTTCCGGGCTGACTTCATCAACCGCAAAGGATTGAATCAGATGTCTGGCAATCACCTTTGGCATCTGCATTCCTTGTTGAACGGCAAGAGATCTTGTCCACTCAAATTCCTTCGCTGCGGCATCACTGGCAGCACATCCGTAGGAAGAGACATAGAGCTGGTCATCTGTTTTCTGCGGATCAAGAATGTATGCGAGAGCCTTGTTCACAGTTCCTCGGATTGGCTTGATTTTAGTAATCGCCATATCTCAGCCTGCCTTTCTTTCAGCTCTGCAACATCGTCCTCATAGAAGTGTCCTGTGGAGTTAATTCGGCGGCAAATGTGATTGATATTTGCCGCTGCACGAGATACTGCGGCGGCAAGTTTCTTCTGCTGCGTGTAGTCCACTTTGATGATGTAACCGTCAATCGCCATCTTGCGAAGATACGCTCCCATGTTCTTTGTACCAAGCTGTTTCATCTTTCCTTTGATAATCCGCTTCTCGTCATCTGAAACAAAGAAGAGTATCTGATTTGGTCGTGTTCTGTTTGCCATAAGCGGTTTGTCCTTTCGTAAAGATAGAGGGTTTGGGAGACATCCCAACAAGCATTTTCGGGATTAAGGGGAGGGTTTCCTTAATCCAAAATCGCCGTGTGTATATACACCGGCTGTGCTTGCTAATCTCCCAAAATCGTATTCCCCGAAGATTCCTCCGTGAAATGTCCCTTCACTTTACAACGGACGCAATAAGAGCGTTTGTTGAGTACCGGATTTCAAAAAAGTCAAAAAATCATTGGATTTCCCATGTGAAAGCCACGGTGTCCGACACTTCAATATCGTCCGGCTCAATCTCAGGTGCGGCGCACTTGCTCATCGCCATAAGAGGGTGAATACAGTCTTCGACCTCATATCTCGTTCTGGAATACACATTGAGTTCTCCCCAGTTGTAGTCGATATTGAGTAGTTGTCCAAGTGTGTTGCTTGATGCTTTACAAAGAATCTCCGCCTTCGCTCTGGCATTCTCCGTCGCATTGGTCAGCAGCTCTTCGCTGACTCTTGCCGGGTTTTTCACGGTGAACGCAATGCTGAGTTCCGGTTGCGCCCCACAATCCGTAATCGCAGAAATGACCTTTGCAAGCTGTTTGCTGTCAAAGTCAAAGGCAAGTTTCAAGTGATAGCTGCAAGCATATCCTGCGAACTCTCGCCTGTAATTGCCTTGCCGATCCTTAATGTTCTCGTACCTTGTCTGTACATCAAAGCTCGTGGTTTTCAGGTCTTCTTTGCGATACCCAACGCGGACAGCGACACCCTGCAATTTTTCAATCCTCACGGCAGCTTCCGACATTGCGCGGTCATAGGTTTCGGATAAGACTTCAATGTTCAGGGAGAGGATGATGTAATCCGGTCTGGCGGAGGCATTGCCTGTCCCTTTTACAGTGATCGTTCTCATTATTTTCTCCCGCCCTTTCTGGAATTGAAGTCCTCATCAATACGCTTTTTCCAATCCGTACCCAGCGGTACGCTGCAACGGACAGCGGAAACCGCTTCGCTCAGCACTTCATAGTTGAGTTGTGTTCCCTCGCGGTCGGAGTGGTAGTTGACCGCTCGGTCTGCACCAATTCCAAAATGCTTTGCCGTCTCAACTGCGTCAATGTTTGCACCGAGGAACAGAAACTCCCAGCCGTACTTTTCCTTCTGCCGCTCAATCATTTTCTTGACCTTCTCGCTGTCATAACGGCGGCTTGTATTCTCCATGCCGTCCGTCGTGATGACGAACAGCGTGTGTTCAGGAACATCCTCAGATCTTGCGTACTTATGGACATTTCCAATGTGATGAATTGCTCCGCCGATAGCATCCAGAAGGGCAGTACAGCCGCGAACGGAATAGTCCTTGTCGGTCATCGGCTCGACCTTCTGAACCGGTACACGATCATGAATAACTTCGCTCACATTGTCAAAGAGAACAGTAGAGATCAATGCCTCGCCCTTCTCTTTTTTCTGCTTTTCAATCATGGAGTTGAAGCCTCCGATGGTGTCTGCTTCCAGTCCGCTCATCGAGCCGCTGCGGTCAAGGATGAATACGATCTCCGTTAAGTTCTTTCTCATGTCCAGTACCTCCGTATATAAAAATATGACTGCTTGGTGTCTCACCTTACAGTCATATTGTACTTCGGTATTCACTTCGTTTGGTCGCATGGCAAGCGACATTATTCCAGCGATGAGAACAGCTCCCCGTCAATGCTTAGAACGTCATCCATCGGAATCTTTGCGCCGTCCTGCATGGTGATCCGCCGCTCAAAGTCATCGACCTTTCTGACCACGCCGACTGCGGAAACATATTTGCCGCCAGCCTTCCGCTCATCGGGCTGGAAGTAGGTGATGGTGACTTTCGGTGCTTCATTAAGGGCATCCATAAGAAGCTGATACTTCATGTCCAATGCAGTCAGAGCTTCCTCGTCAAGCTCAATCCTTTCGTCGGTCAGACGCCCGGTTTCCTTGATAGCGGAGTCGTAGCCCGTGAGGGCGGCGAAGGGAGCAAACTGCGCTGCTCGATCTGACATTGGCATCTGTGGTCGCGTCTTGGAGACGTGGTGAGGACGCCCCATAATCTCATCATATTTGCTTTTCATGCGCATCCCACATCTCCTTTTACAGTCGAATAATAGTTACAGCGTTGCCTTTTTCCACTTCCTGATCTTCGTTCTAAATGTTCCAAAGGGAGCAACGGTATTGACGTGAATAAACTTGTAAACCTCCCATACCGCTGTTTTGGTAGCATCATCTGCCCACTTTCTCATGTGCGGTTGAAATAACTCTTCTTCACTCATAGAATCAATCATTGTCTGGATAGAAGTAACGTTTCCTTTTAACTGATCCTTCAATTCCACTAAGGATGAATGAGAGTATGTATCTGTGAACCATTGGTATAGATCGCCCAGCTGATTCCACCTAAACAGTTCTGATGGTGTTTTCACTTCAACTCCGCGCTTCTCGTCATTTTCCCATTTTAGAAGCAGCGTTGTCCAACCGATCTGATAAGCAAGATTCTCAGCCGGTGTTCTGTCCACCTCGGCTACTCTTATATCTTTTAGGGCTTCCGGAATAGAATCAAATTCAGCAATGTACTTTTCAAAGCCTTTGCTGATTTCGGCTTTTAATTCCTCTTTATCCTTGTATGTTCTCAAAATATTTTCTCCTTGAAATTGAATTGCTGTTCACGCCTTATGCCCGCCGATCTGAGCATTTCGGTCCTTTGCGGTTGCGCCTTCTTCAAGATTCATCGCCTTGAGGATCGCGTTCTTTCCGTACTTCTTCTTGATGGCGAGAGCAGCCTTCTGAATTTTTCGTTCCCGTTCCAAGGCAGCGTCTTCGGTTTTCCGCTTTTCCTCTTCGGCGGCATAGTCAGTGAAGAGGTCAAGCTGGACAGCACCGTCATTTTTCTTCGGTGCGTCCGCTTCCGGCAGGACGTGATTTGCCACAACATACATACGGCGGACAAGCAGATTCTTGTCCACGATCCGGTCAAACAGCTCTGACACAGCACACATTATTTTGCGGGTAGAGGATGTGTGACCGTCGAGGTTAATAGAGCCGTGCGCCTGTTTGGGAATCTCCCGACCGTAGGGGTCTTTCTCCACCGCGCCGTGATACTTTGCCCGTCGCGCCGGATCGGTCAGGTTCTCAATATCGTAGCCAACTGTGAGAACCATCTGGTCGGTGACAAGCCCCTTGTCCACCAAGTCCAGCACAAGCAAATCCGTCATTTCCCGCACAACCAACTTCGCCTTCTGCGGCTCGTAGGGACAGTGCAATACCTGACCGGAGCTGAGGCTGTTGGAGCTGGGACGGTATGCCTTGATTGCCTCAATGGTCGTAGGCTCCCAGCCCCACGCATGGTCGATGAGCAATTCCGCGTTCTTTCCGAACAGCTTGTAAAGCAAGTCCTCGTTCCGCTCGGAACAGAGGGCAACATCGCCCATGGTGAACATTCCATTCTGTTCAAGTTTCTTGGCAATGCCTCGACCTACGCGCCAGAAGTCCGTGAGGGGCTGATGCGTCCAAAGCTCACGACGGAACTTCATCTCATCCAGCTCTGCAATGCGGACACCGTTCTTGTCGGCGGGGATGTGCTTCGCCACAATGTCCATTGCCACTTTGCAGAGGAAAAGATTCGTACCGATCCCAGCGGTTGCTGTGATGCCGGTTGTTTCAAGCACATCGAGGATGATCTTCATGGCGAGGTCATGTGCCGAGAGCTTGTAAGTATTCAGGTAGTCCGTCACGTCCATGAACACCTCGTCGATGGAGTAGACCACAATATCTTCCGGGGCAATATACTTGAGATAAACCTGATAGATGCGGGTGCTGTACTCCATGTAGTACGCCATCCGAGGCGGCGCAATGATGAAGTCAATCGCCAGAGACGGGTCTGCTTGCAACTCTGAGAAGAAGTGCGACGAGCCTTCCAGTCTGTGTCCCGGTGCGTCGTGCCGCCGTCCGGCATTCGCTTCCTTCACCCGTTGCTTGACTTCAAACAGCCGTCCGCGTCCGGAGATGCCGTAGCTTTTGAGGGAGGGAGTAACGGCAAGGCAGATGGTCTTATCCGTCCGGCTTTCATCTGCAACGACGAGGTTTGTGTCCAGAGGATCTAAGCCGCGCTCCCTGCATTCCACGGAGGCGTAGAAGGATTTCAGGTCGATTGCGATATAGGTACGTTGCTTCATCTTCTATACCTCCTTGCGCAGATCAGAAGTTAACTGTTTATCAATTCTTGCAGTTCATTGACAAACCGGCAGATATGAAACCCATCACATACCGCATGATGAACTTGAACCGCTAAAGGAAGCACAATTCTTCCATCTTCCTCGTAATATTTCCCCAAGGTGAAAATGGGAATTAAATAACTGTACCCTTTCTGCAAGTTCAAATTAAAACTATCAAATGTTGACCACGGTATCATAGATACCGTAAAAACATTTTCCGGAACATCTGGTTTTCCTGTCATGCCGTGGTTGCTTCCATACAGACGAATATCGTTTTCATAAGCCCTTGAAAATTCTTCAATGTTCGGCATATATTCAGTCCAAAGGTCAGAAAATGTCTCTGTGTCCTCATGGAATATGGTATAGCTGGGTATCATCTCGCCATATATTCCCAATTCACCTGCTTGGTTGATTGCCGTTCTGAACTCCGGATGACGGTTTACGATCGTTGCAAGATAATAAAGCATCGCAGGGTATAGCTTCATTCGTTTCTTCTTTATTTGCGTAATATCCAATTTAACAGTCATACTGTATGTACAAGGTACATTTGT
>OGZC01000710.1_pt1 | contig 19068 bp, 10 predicted proteins | sample 1576751 | NCBI WGS metagenome assembly OGZC01 (sample SAMEA3541486, study PRJEB24748) | human gut metagenome | biome: human gut; feature: human-associated habitat; material: faeces | place: China | collected 2012
CTTCCAGATGCCACATTGGGTAGAAGAGGGTTGCCGCGCCGCCGCGCACGCCGCCCTGCGAGCAGGATTTCACCGCGGTCTGGAAATGCTTGTAGAACGGAATGCAGCCGGTGTGGAAGGCTTCGCCGCCGCGGATCGGGCTGCCCAGCGCGCGAATGCGCCCGGCGTTGATGCCGATGCCGGCGCGCTGGGAAACGTATTTCACAATCGCGCTGGAGGTGGCGTTGATGGAATCCAGGCTGTCGCCGCACTCGATCAGCACGCAGGAGCTGAACTGACGGGTTGGGGTACGCACGCCGGACATGATCGGCGTCGGCAGCGAGATTTTAAAGGTGGACACCGCGTCGTAGAAACGCTTGATATAGTCCAGACGCGTTTCGCGCGGATAGTTCGAGAACAGGCAAGCGGCGACCAGAATATAGAGGAACTGCGCGCTCTCATAAATTTCGCCAGTGACGCGGTTTTGTACCAGATACTTGCCTTCCAGCTGCTTAACGGCTGCGTAGGAGAAGTTCATGTCGCGCCAGTGGTCGAGGAAACCGTCCATCTGCTGGAACTCTTCTTCCGTGTAGTCTTCCAGCAGATGATGATCGTATTTACCTTTCTCGACCATCTTCACCACGTGATCGTAGAGCGCCGGCGGCTCAAACTGACCGAAGGCTTTTTTACGCAAATGGAAAATCGCCAGACGCGCGGCGAGGTACTGGTAATCCGGCGCGTCGCGGGAGATCAGATCCGCAGCGGCTTTAATAATGGTTTCGTGGATGTCCGCGGTTTTGATGCCGTCATAGAACTGGATATGGGAGCGCAGCTCTACCTGGGAAATCGAAACGTTATTCAGTCCTTCTGCCGCCCAATCCAGTACGCGATGGATTTTGTCGAGATTGATGCGCTCGGTGGTCCCGTCGCGCTTTGTCACCAGCAGACTCTGATTCATGTGGATTTTACCTGTCCGTGAAAGAAAATATCCCCCGTTTATCCACAGAAGGCCGTTGTGACTAACTCTGTGGATAAATACTATATGTAGGGGGTTGTCGATAAAAGAAACGCTATATGGTGAGTATTTTAGTAAGGAATCTTTTGAGTACAAGGGTTGATTTTGACGTTAAATTGAGGTTGCGGAAGGGTAATAATCCGCAAGTCCACGTCGCATAAGGCCTGGAGAAGAAGTCAATAAAACAGAAAAAAAAATGAAAATTTGATCGAGTGCTGATTTCTTCATCGGAAGAAATAATCACGCGGCTTGATGCCGCGCAATCATCATAAGCGGAGGTGCTGACCTCAGTCCTGTTTGGCGGTGGTATGCAACATATAGTTAACATCAACCCCCGGCGCTAACTTGAAGGTATTGGTCAGCGGATTGTAATGCAGACCGATGATATGCTGCTCTTTCAGAGTAGTCTGATCTACCCAGCCCAGCAGTTCGGCCGGTTTGATAAACTTCTTCACATCATGAGTGCCTTTGGGCACCATCTTCATGACATATTCCGCCCCGACTACCGCCATCAGCCAGGCCTTGCCGTTGCGGTTGATGGTGGAGAAGAAGACCTGGCCGCCGGGCTTCACTAACCGCGCGCAGGCGTGCACCACCGACTGCGGGTCGGGGACGTGCTCCAGCATCTCCATGCAGGTCACGACGTCATACTGCTGGGGATGCTTCGCGGCATGTTCCTCAACTGTTTCCTGAACATAGTCTACCTGAATACCGCTCTCCAGGGCGTGCAGCCTGGCGACCTGCAGCGGTTCGGCCCCCATGTCCAGCCCGGTGACCGTCGCGCCTTCGCGCGCCATGCTCTCGGCGAGGATGCCGCCGCCGCAGCCGACATCGAGGACTTTTTTACCGAACAGGCCGCCGGAGCGTTCGGCAATATAGCCCAGCCGCAGCGGGTTGATGCGGTGGAGCGGTTTGAACTCGCCCTCCAGATCCCACCAGCGCGAGGCGACGGCTTCGAATTTGGCGATTTCAGCATGATCGACGTTAGGGGCTACCGACGTTTTTTCGGCATTCATGGGCGCTTTTACTCCTTTTCTGTTCAGACCTGCGAGTATATCAGCAGCGCGCCATGAATAAACCGTATTGCTTTACCTCTATTAGCGCGGCTGTGTTATAATTTGCGACCTTTGAATCCGGGATACAGTAGAGGGATAGCGGTTAGATGAGCGACCTTGCGAGAGAAATTACACCGGTCAACATTGAGGAAGAGCTGAAGAGCTCCTATCTGGATTATGCGATGTCGGTCATTGTTGGCCGTGCGCTGCCAGATGTCCGAGATGGCCTGAAGCCGGTACACCGTCGCGTACTTTACGCCATGAACGTACTAGGCAATGACTGGAACAAAGCCTATAAAAAATCAGCCCGTGTCGTTGGTGACGTAATCGGTAAATACCACCCGCACGGCGACTCCGCGGTATACGACACCATCGTGCGTATGGCGCAGCCGTTCTCGCTGCGTTACATGCTGGTGGACGGCCAGGGTAACTTTGGTTCCATCGACGGCGACTCCGCCGCGGCGATGCGTTATACCGAAATTCGTCTGGCGAAAATCGCTCATGAGCTGATGGCCGATCTTGAAAAAGAGACGGTCGATTTCGTCGACAACTATGACGGTACGGAGCGTATTCCGGACGTCATGCCGACCAAAATTCCTAACCTGCTGGTGAACGGCGCCTCCGGGATCGCCGTAGGGATGGCCACCAACATACCGCCGCATAACCTGACGGAAGTGATTAACGGCTGTCTGGCGTATGTTGACGATGAAGACATCAGCATTGAAGGGCTGATGGCGCATATTCCTGGCCCTGATTTCCCGACCGCCGCCATTATCAATGGCCGTCGCGGCATCGAAGAGGCCTACCGCACCGGTCGCGGTAAAGTGTACATCCGCGCGCGCGCGGAAGTGGAAGTGGACGCGAAATCCGGCCGCGAAACCATCATCGTGCACGAAATTCCGTATCAGGTGAACAAAGCGCGCCTGATCGAGAAAATCGCCGAGCTGGTCAAAGAAAAACGCGTGGAAGGCATCAGCGCGCTGCGTGACGAGTCTGATAAAGACGGGATGCGCATCGTGATTGAAGTGAAGCGCGATGCGGTAGGGGAAGTGGTGCTTAACAACCTTTATTCCCAGACCCAGCTGCAGGTCTCCTTCGGCATCAACATGGTTGCGCTGCACCATGGTCAGCCGAAGATCATGAACCTGAAGGACATCATCGCCGCGTTTGTACGCCACCGCCGTGAAGTGGTGACCCGTCGTACGATTTTCGAACTGCGCAAAGCGCGCGACCGGGCGCATATCCTCGAAGCGCTGGCCGTTGCGCTGGCCAACATCGACCCGATTATCGAACTGATCCGTCGCGCGCCGACCCCGGCAGAAGCGAAAACGGCGTTGGTTGCCCAGGCGTGGGATCTTGGTAACGTCGCGGCGATGCTGGAGCGCGCCGGGGATGACGCCGCGCGTCCGGAATGGCTGGAGCCAGAGTTCGGTGTACGCGACGGTAAATACTATCTGACCGAGCAGCAGGCTCAGGCGATTCTGGATCTGCGTCTGCAGAAACTGACCGGCCTTGAGCATGAAAAACTGCTCGACGAATATAAAGAGCTGCTGGAGCAGATCGCAGAGCTGCTGCACATTCTCGGCAGCGCCGACCGTCTGATGGAAGTGATTCGCGAAGAGCTGGAGCTGATCCGCGACCAGTTCGGCGACGAACGTCGTACCGAAATCACCGCCAACAGCGCTGATATTAACATCGAAGATCTGATCAACCAGGAAGATGTGGTGGTCACCCTGTCGCATCAGGGGTATGTGAAGTATCAGCCGCTGACCGACTACGAAGCACAGCGTCGTGGCGGTAAAGGCAAATCGGCAGCGCGCATTAAAGAAGAAGACTTTATCGACCGCCTGCTGGTGGCCAACACCCATGACACCATCCTCTGCTTCTCAAGCCGCGGCCGTCTGTACTGGATGAAGGTCTATCAGCTGCCGGAAGCCAGCCGCGGCGCGCGCGGTCGGCCGATCGTCAACCTGCTGCCGCTGGAAGCCGATGAGCGCATTACCGCCATCCTGCCGGTCCGCGAGTACGAAGAGGGCGTCAACGTCTTTATGGCCACCGCCAGCGGTACCGTGAAGAAAACCGCGCTGACCGAGTTCAGCCGTCCGCGTTCCGCCGGTATCATCGCGGTCAACCTGAACGAAGGCGATGAGCTGATCGGCGTCGATCTGACCTCTGGTCAGGATGAAGTGATGCTGTTCTCCGCGGCCGGTAAGGTTGTACGCTTCAAAGAAGACGCCGTTCGCGCCATGGGCCGTACCGCCACCGGCGTACGCGGTATTAAGCTTGCGGAAAACGACAGCGTCGTCTCGCTGATTATTCCACGCGGCGAAGGCGCGATCCTGACGGTGACGCAAAACGGTTACGGTAAACGTACCGCGGCGGCGGAGTATCCGACCAAGTCGCGTGCCACCCAGGGCGTTATTTCGATCAAAGTCACCGAGCGTAACGGTTCCGTTGTCGGCGCCGTGCAGGTGGATGACTGCGATCAGATCATGATGATCACCGACGCCGGGACGCTGGTGCGTACCCGCGTTTCCGAAGTGAGCATCGTGGGCCGTAACACCCAGGGCGTGATCCTCATCCGCACCGCGGAAGATGAAAACGTGGTGGGTCTGCAGCGCGTGGCTGAGCCGGTGGATGATGAAGAGCTGGATGCCATCGACGGTAGCGCGGCGGAAGGCGATGACGATATCGCCCCGGAAGCGGATACCGATGACGACATCGCCGAAGACGAAGAATAATCGTCCGAGGTAAATGTTCTGGAAGGGCCGGGTATTTTCCCGGCCCTTTTTGCATTAACATTGCGGCAAAGCCGGTTTACCGCTACCTTAACCGCATTCTGTTGAGTCCCTGACGGCCGAGCATCGCCACATTGAAATATCTTGCCTCTTTTCATACAACCCTGAAGGTTTCACGTTATCTGTTCAGAGCGCTGGCGGTATTGCTGTGGCTGCTTATTGCGTTTGTCTCAGTGTTTTATATCGTCAACGCGCTGCACGAGCGGGAAGCCGAAATCCATCAGGAGCTTAATCTCAACGCCGATCAGGCCCAGCGCTATATCCAGCGTACCGCGGATGTAATGAAAGAGCTGAAGTATGTCGCCGGTAACCGCTTGTCGGCAGGGGACGCGGTAGCGCAAGGGCAAAACGGCGATATGGCGGTGCCCAACTTTGAACCCCTGTACCCCGATTCCGACTGCAGCGCGATGAGCGCCACCTGGCGTAATTCGCTGCAGTCGCTGGCATGGTTTATGCGCTACTGGCGGGATAATTTTACTGCCGCCTACGACCTTAACCGCATCTTTCTCATCGGCAGCGATAACCTCTGCATGGCCAACTTTGGCCTGCGGGACGTGCCGATTGAGCGCGATCAGGCGCTGAAAGTCCTGCATCAGCGCATAGAGCAATATCGCAACGCGCCGCAAAACGAGCGCGGCAACAACCTGTTCTGGATAAGCCAGGGCGTTCGCCCCGGGGTGGGCTATTTTTACGCCCTGACGCCGGTCTATATGGCCAATCGCCTGCAGGCGATGCTGGGCGTGGAGCAGACCATCCGCATGGAAAGCTTCTTTACGCCGGGCAGCCTGCCGATGAGCGTGACGATCTTTGACGATAACGGGCAGCCGCTGATTTCGCTGGCCGGTGCGGAAGGTAAAATCCAGAGCGAAGCGAAGTGGATGCAGGAGCGGATGTGGTTTGGCTACAGTTCGGGTTTCCGCGAGCTGGTGCTGAAAAAAAGCCTCTCGCCGTCCTCCCTGAGCATCGTCTATTCCGTCTCGGTAGATCAGGTGCTGGAGCGGATCCGTATGCTGATCATCAATGCTATCGTTCTTAATATCCTCAGCGGCGCGATGCTGTTCGCGCTGGCGCGGATGTATGAGCGGCGCATTTTTATCCCCGCGGAGAATGACGCCCAGCGCCTGGAAGAGCACGAGCAGTTCAACCGCAAAATTGTGGCTTCTGCCCCGGTAGGGATCTGTATTCTGCGCACTGCCGACGGGACCAATATTCTCAGTAATGAACTGGCGCACAACTACCTGAACATGCTGACCCACGAGGACCGCCAGCGGCTGACGCAGATCATCTGCGGCCAGCAGGTCAATTTTGTCGACGTGCTGACCAGCAACCATACCAACCTGCAGATTAGCTTTGTTCATTCACGCTATCGCAATGAAAACGTCGCCATTTGCGTGCTGGTGGACGTTTCCGCCCGCGTGAAAATGGAGGAGTCGCTGCAGGAGATGGCCCAGGCGGCGGAGCAGGCCAGCCAGTCGAAATCGATGTTCCTGGCGACGGTTAGCCATGAGCTGCGTACCCCGCTGTATGGCATCATCGGTAACCTCGATCTGCTGCAGACCAAAGCGTTGCCGAAAGGCGTCGATCGCCTTGTGACGGCGATGAACAACTCCTCCAGCCTGCTGCTGAAAATCATCAGCGATATTCTTGATTTCTCGAAAATCGAGTCCGAGCAGTTGAAGATCGAGCCGCGGGAGTTCTCTCCGCGCGAAGTCATGAACCATATCTCCGCTAACTATCTGCCGTTGGTGGTGCGCAAGCAGCTGGGCCTGTACTGCTTTATCGAGCCGGACGTTCCGGAACAAATGTCCGGCGACCCGATGCGCCTGCAGCAGGTGATCTCAAATCTGCTCAGCAATGCGATAAAGTTCACCGATACCGGCTGTATTGTCCTGCACGTCCAGTGCGCGGGGGATTATCTGCAGATTAGCGTTCGCGACACCGGAGAGGGGATCCCGGCGAAAGAGGTATTGCGCCTCTTCGATCCTTTTTTCCAGGTGGGGACCGGCGTGCAGCGCAATTTTCAGGGCACCGGCCTTGGCCTGGCGATCTGTGAAAAACTGATCAGCATGATGGATGGCGATATTGCTGTCGAAACCGAGCCGGGGATGGGTAGCCGCTTTACCATCCGTATTCCTCTGTATGGCGTGCAGAATACCTCACCGGTGAGCAGAGACGGTTTCGCTGGCAAGACCTGCTGGCTGGCGATTCATAACACTTCGCTGGCGATGTTCGTCACCTCGCTGCTCAGCTACCACGGCCTGACGGTCCGCCGCCATGCCGGCGAAACGCCGGACGCCGAGGATGTCTTACTCACTGACGATGAGGCGCTGAACGGATGGCAGGGAAGGGCCATGGTCATCTTCTGTCGCCGTCATATCGGTATTCCGCAGGAGCGGTCCGCCGGCGAATGGCTGCACAGCGTGACGACTCCCCACGAACTGCTGCCGCTGCTGGGGCGTATTTTCCATGTTGCGCTCGCCAGTGCGGAAAATAGCCCGGCGCTGATGGCCCCGGAGGTGCAGGCCGGCAATAACGACGACATGATGATCCTCGTGGTCGACGATCACCCGATCAACCGCCGCCTGCTGGCGGATCAGCTGGGTTCGCTCGGCTACCAGTGCGTGACCGCGAACGACGGGATCGACGCGCTCAACGTCCTCAGCAAGCAGCACATCGATATCGTGCTCAGCGACGTCAACATGCCTAATATGGATGGTTATCGCCTGACGCAGCGCATTCGTCAGCTTGGCCTGACGCTGCCGGTGATTGGCGTAACGGCCAATGCCCTGGCGGAAGAGAAGCAGCGCTGTCTGGAATCGGGGATGGACAGTTGTCTGTCCAAGCCGGTCACCCTCGACGTACTGAAGCAAACGCTGACGGTATATGCGGCGCGGGTGCGTAAAGGGCGGGAATAATGGGGAGCTCCGTCTCGCCGGGGCGAGACGGAGAGGGCGAAGAGATTACTCTTTGTCCGTCGCGCTCAGCGAGACGGAAGAGAGGTAGTTCAGCAAGGCGATGTCGTTTTCGACGCCCAGCTTCATCATCGCCGATTTCTTCTGGCTGCTGATGGTTTTAATGCTGCGATTAAGCTTTTTGGCGATCTCGGTTACCAGGAAACCTTCGGCGAACAGGCGCAGTACTTCGCTCTCTTTCGGCGACAGGCGTTTATCGCCATAGCCGCTGGCGCTGATTTTTTCCAGCAGGCGAGAGACGCTTTCCGGGGTGAATTTCTTCCCTTTCTGCAGCGCGGCCAGCGCTTTTGGCAGGTCGGTCGGCGCCCCCTGCTTGAGGACGATCCCTTCGATATCCAGATCCAGCACCGCGCTGAGGATCGCCGGATTGTTGTTCATGGTCAGAACAATGATCGACAGATCCGGGAAGTGGCGCTTGATGTATTTAATCAGCGTGATCCCGTCGCCGTATTTGTCACCGGGCATGGACAGATCGGTGATCAGCACATGGGCGTCCAGCTTCGGAAGATTGTTGATAAGGGCCGTGGAGTCTTCAAACTCGCCAACGACGTTCACCCACTCAATTTGCTCAAGTGACTTACGAATACCGAACAGTACGATCGGATGGTCATCGGCAATAATTACGTTCATAGTGTTCATGTATAAGGCTACCTTCTACAGCAAGCTCTTGACGTAAGCGTCAATGTCGCTGATATATTTTTCTATGCCTTGCGCATCCTTTTCGCGAATCAGATGCTCAAGCGTTTCACATAACTGCTTGCCGGGTATCAGATTAAGCATAGCAAATGCCCCTTTGAGGCGGTGGGCGGTTTGCGCCAGAGCAGCAAAATCGCCCGCTTCGATTTCAGTATACAATCTCTGAACATCATCCGGTACCGTATCGGCAAACAGTGCGTAATAGCCGCTGGCATGGAGTTCGGCGTTACTCTCGTTTCCTGAGGTGACGGGCTGAACCGCCTCCTCCGCCAGCTGCTGCTCAATAAGCTGCAGGATAGCCTCCTGCATCGCCGTGCTAATATTAAAGTTGACCCGCAGTTGGCCCGGGCCGATCTTGCGTATCCCGACCTCATCATCGCTTAAAAGCAAGCCTGAAGCAGTAAGATTAGACGGATTATCCGTTAAATAAAGATCAAAGGCTTGACTGGTCGCCCGATCGTCCGGTGTGATGCAGGACGCTCCCCAGCTCTCCAGCTGGCGAGTGACAATCCGCCGCACTTCGCTGGAAGTCACATCCAGCAGGACGATAACGTCATCCAGCAAATGCTCTCCCGCCTCTGGCGCCTCTTCGCTGGCCGGCATTTTCAGATGCAGGGTATAGCGCGTCCCCAGCGACTCCCGGGCTTTAATGGTCAATTGCCCGCCCAGCTTGCGCGTCATGCGGTCGCATAGCCAGAAGGTAAGGGCGTTTGCTTTGCCGTACAGGTCGCTCTGGGTCTCGTTGAGATACGGGAAGTGCATATTGTCGATCTCGTTTGCCGAGACGCCGTTGCCGGTATCCAGAATGCGGAAGGTCAGGCGATCGCTGGCCGACTCATCCTGACAGACGTCGAGGGTGATCTTGCCGATAGGCGTGGTGGTCACTGAATACTGGATTAACAGCACCAGCGTGCGCCGCAGAGCTTCACGGTCGCCATAGCGCTGCTCGCCGGCCGGGAGCGCATTGTTGATGAGCAGCTGCAGACCCTTGCGTTTCATCGCCGGCAGCACTTCCGGCACGACATCGTCAATAAGCTCCTGCACCGAGAACAACGTCTGGTTGGTTTTCCAGGCATCGCTTTCCAGCAGATTGGCGAGCTGAATGTCATCGATGAGTTTGACCAGCTCATCGGCATGCTGGGCCAGCGTCCGATTCTCTGTACTACTGAGCGCCGCCGCCTCTGCCGCCAGCGTCAGCGCGGGCTGCTTCAGGGCGCTGCCGATGTGCTGCATAAAGGCGGCCCGTCCCTGCTGGTTTTTCTCATACAAGCGCTGGGCCTGCTTGAGCTTTTTATTGACCAGCACTTCGCGGTCCTGATCACGGATGATCAGGATCTGGGTGCGCGGCGCTACCTGGCTGCGATACTGGCGGATTTCATACTGCTCATTGTTGACGGTGGCCTGGATCACCCCCTGATGCTGGTCCGCCATATTGGTGATGTTCTGCAGATTCAGGTGCGGAAGCAGATGGTCGGCAATTGGATTGCTGATAACCGTTCGGTTAGCTTCCTGATCGTGAACGAGCAGCCCCAGCGGCAGCAGAGAAACAATCTCTTCGTTAATGGCGCGCAGCAGACGCAGTTCGCTGTTGGCGGCGGAGGGGAGCCCGGCGCCAGACGAATGGCTGCGTCCTTTATAGTGGCGAAAGGTGGTAAAACCAAACAGCGCCAGCGCCAGCAGACCAATGTTGAGCAGCAGCGGCAGAAGAATGTTCTGCATGGACTCCAGCAGCATGGTGCTCATTGGTACCGTCCACAGCAACTGCATACCGGTGGTGCTGATGTCGGTGGCGATGTCAATCTGCATGCCGTTAAAGGTGATCCCAATATGATCGGCGCTCTCTTTATCCGGCGTGGTGGCGAGATTTTGCGACGGGTCAGGCTCGATACGGAAGCTGTCGATGGTCATGCCGGGCGGGATCAGATCGTTAATCGGCAGGTCGAAGGCGACCACCGTGGCAAGGTGTCCGGGCTGGTTGAAGGTGGTGCGTAACGTAAAATAGTGCGCGTTCTGCCAGGCGAGATGGCGCAGCGGCGAGAACGTCTCGCGCTCATCAAGGGTATTAGCCTGCAGCAGCATTTCCGCGCGCCGTGACTCCACGACGCTGCTGATCGTTGACTCTTTGAAGCTCGAAGAGAGGTCCTTCAACGGCAGGGTGGAGACCAGGATCAGACTATTGTCCAGGCCGTTGAGATAGTACATCGACCACGGAATGGTCTCCGCGCCCCACAAAATATCGAGATAATCGGACATTTTCTGCGTCATTTCGAGGGTGGAGCTGTCATGGGAGCCAAAGATCAGGGCTTCGGTTTTACGCCGGGGTTTCTCCAGGTAGTAAACGTCCTGTTTTAAACGCGTCTCCTGCAGACCGCCGCTTGCGGTGTTGACTGAGGTGGCGGCGATATTGTCGTAGATCTGCCAGGTGGCATAGCGCCAGGCGTCAATGCGCTGGTGCAGAGCGTGGGAGACATCAACCACCTGATAGCTTTTCTCCTTCAGCCAGGCATTGACGGCGCTTTGGATCATCACCCCCATTGTCGCCAGCAGGACAATAACCATCAAAATGAAGAAGCGGCTGATGTTGCCGGGGAACAGGGAGAATTTTTTCGGGGTCATCTTGTGGCTGAACGACTCATCATTGTTTGTAAACAGGATGTAGCGCCAGAGTAACTGGCAACAAAGCAGATGCTGCTGGCAGTATAAAGGCTAATGGCGTAAATCCATACTACAGATTGGCGCCAGCGGTGCGATGCCGCCCAGGAATTATCTTAGAAACGAAGCGTAAATGAAACCGCGCCGGGAAGGTTAACCGGCGACGATATTGACGGAAACAAAAGGGAAGAATCGCACGAAATAACAAGACATTGGCAGAATATGCACCACTGATGGCCTAATTGATTGATTAATAGTCGTTAGGGAATCATTAGCCGTAGCACAGATAAATTAAAGTTGTGTAAAGAAGGGTAAAAAAAACCGGATGCGAGGCATCCGGTTGAAATAGGGGTAAACAGACATTCAGAACTGAATGACGGTAATAAATAAAGTTAATGATGATAGCGACTCTTATTCTAGCCACCAATGATCATTTTGTTTTACCATTCAGTGCTATAGATATGCTGTCGTCTATCACTTTGATTATAAAAGGTTAAATATTATTTTTGATGATTAGTGCGTATTTCCCTGACCATTTTGCGGTGAAAAAAGTTCCGCTGAATTTACAAATTGAAACATCTTGTGGGAACTTTGAAACATCTTAGAAGTTTTAGTATCATATTCTTGTTGGATTATTCTGCATTTTGCAGCACAATGAAATAGCCGACTGATTAGAAGGGTAATCAGTAAGCAGTGGCATAATAAAAGGCATATAACAAACAGAGGGTTAATAACATGAAAGTTAAAGTACTGTCCCTCCTGGTACCGGCTCTGCTGGTAGCAGGCGCAGCAAATGCGGCTGAAATTTATAACAAAGACGGCAACAAATTAGACCTGTACGGTAAAATTGACGGTCTGCACTACTTCTCTGACGACAAGAGCGTCGACGGCGACCAGACCTACATGCGTGTAGGCGTGAAAGGCGAAACCCAGATCAACGACCAGCTGACCGGTTACGGCCAGTGGGAATACAACGTTCAGGCGAACAACACTGAAAGCTCCAGCGATCAGGCATGGACTCGTCTGGCATTCGCAGGCCTGAAATTTGGCGACGCGGGCTCTTTCGACTACGGTCGTAACTACGGCGTAGTATACGACGTAACGTCCTGGACCGACGTTCTGCCGGAATTCGGCGGCGACACCTACGGTTCTGACAACTTCCTGCAGTCCCGTGCTAACGGCGTTGCAACCTACCGTAACTCTGATTTCTTCGGTCTGGTTGACGGCCTGAACTTTGCTCTGCAGTATCAGGGTAAAAACGGCAGCGTCAGCGGCGAAGGCGCGACCAACAACGGTCGTGGTTGGAGCAAACAGAACGGCGACGGCTTCGGCACCTCTCTGACCTACGATATTTGGGATGGCATCAGCGCTGGTTTCGCGTACTCTCACTCCAAACGTACCGACGAGCAGAATAGTGTTCCGGCACTGGGTCGTGGCGACAACGCTGAAACCTACACCGGTGGTCTGAAATACGACGCCAACAACATCTACCTGGCCTCTCAGTACACCCAGACCTACAACGCAACTCGCGCCGGTTCCCTGGGCTTTGCAAACAAAGCGCAGAACTTCGAAGTGGTTGCTCAGTACCAGTTCGACTTCGGTCTGCGTCCGTCTGTGGCTTACCTGCAGTCTAAAGGTAAGGATCTGGAGCGCGGCTACGGCGACCAGGACATCCTGAAATATGTTGACGTTGGCGCGACCTACTACTTCAACAAAAACATGTCCACCTATGTTGACTACAAAATCAACCTGCTGGACGACAACAGCTTCACCCGCAACGCCGGTATCTCTACCGACGACGTGGTTGCACTGGGCCTGGTTTACCAGTTCTAAGTTGCAAGCTGCATAACAAAAAGGCGCCTCTGGCGCCTTTTTTTATGTCCGGTTTAACCTCGCTGGTATACTCTTGTCGCCCTGGTAAGAGGAGCCTCGATTAATGGATATGACTTTCTTTCGCGCCGCGCTGCTGGGCGCCTGCGTTCTGCTCTCTGGCTGCGATTCAGCTACCACTCCTGCGACCCCCACCGCGACGGCCACCGTGCTGGATGGCAAAACGATGGGCACCTTTTGGCGGGTCAGCGTCATTGGCGTGGATGAGGCAAAGGCCCAGGCGTTGCGCGCCAAGGTTCAGGCCCAGCTGGACGCCGACGATCGCCTGCTGTCGACCTGGAAAAACGACTCCGCGTTGATGCGCTTCAATCATGCCGCCACTACCGAACCCTGGCCGGTGAGCGAAGCGATGGCGGATATCGTCACCCTGTCGCTGCGGATTGGCGCCAAAACGCACGGCGCGATGGATATTACCGTGGGGCCGCTGGTCAACCTGTGGGGCTTTGGCCCGGATAAACAGCCGGTCACCACCCCGGATGCCGAGGCGATAGCCGCGGCGAAGGCGCGCACCGGCCTGCAGCATCTGCAGGTTATTAATCAGAGCGGCAGGCAGTTCCTGCAAAAAGATATTCCCGATCTGTTTGTCGACCTCTCCACCGTGGGGGAAGGCTATGCCGCCGACCACCTCGCGCGGTTGATGGAGCAGGAGGGGATCTCCCGCTATCTGGTGTCGGTGGGCGGGGCGCTGGTCAGCCGCGGGATGAACGGCGAAGGCAAGCCCTGGCGGGTAGCGATCCAGAAACCGACCGACCGCGAAAACGCCGTTCAGGCGATTGTCGACATCAATGGTCACGGCATCAGCACCTCCGGCAGCTATCGCAACTACTATGAACTCGATGGCAAACGCATCTCGCACGTTATCGATCCGCAGACCGGGCAGCCGATAACCCATAAGCTGGTCTCCGTGACCGTCATTGCGCCAACGGCGCTGGAGGCGGACGGCTGGGATACCGGACTGATGGTGCTGGGGCCGGAAAAAGCGCAGCAGGTGGTGCGCGAGGAGGGGCTGGCGGTCTACATGATCGTTAAAGAAGGAGAGGGTTTTAAAACCTGGATGTCGCCGCAGTTTCGCACTTTCCTTGTCGGCGAGAAAAATTAAAAAGCAAGATTGCGGGTTTTTTACTGCGGGCTTTACCACAGACTGAGGGTACACTTACAGCTGGAGACCCGTCATGAAACCGATAGTTGCCGATACCGATGATCGCCGCTGGCAGGCGGTCTGCGAACGTGATACCCGGGCCGATGGTCAGTTCGTCTTTGCGGTACTGACCACCGGCATCTGCTGTCGTCCCTCCTGCCGCTCGCGGCGCGCGCGGCGAGAAAACGTACGCTTTTTTGCTGACGTCGCCGCCGCCGTGGCGGCGGGATTCCGCCCCTGCAAACGCTGCCAACCGGATAAAGACTACCCGCAGCAGCAAAGGGTCGACAAAGTGGCGCAGGCCTGTCGGCTGCTGGAGCAGGACGCGCCCCTGACCCTCGAGGCGCTGGCAGGCCAGCTGGCGATGAGCCCGTTTCATTTCCACCGTTTATTTAAATCCGTCACCGGCATGACCCCTAAAGCCTGGCAACAAGCGTGGCGGGGGCAGCGCCTGCGGGAAGCGCTGGAGCAGGGGATACCGGTGACCCGCGCCGCGCTGGCGGCTGGTTTTCCCGACAGCAGCAGCTATTATCGCCAGGCCGACGCAGCGTTAGGGATGACCGCCAGCCAGTTTCGCCGCGGCGGCGCCGCCACCGTGGTAACCTGGACCACGGGCGACTGCGCGCTGGGTCGTTGCCTGGTGGCGCAGAGCGAGCGCGGCGTCTGCGCGGTGCTGCCGGGTGATAACGATGCGGCATTGCTCGACGACCTGCGCCGGCGCTTTCCCAATGCCGAGCTGCGTGAAGGCGACCCTGATTTTTGTCAGCAGATGGCCGAGATTTTCGCCCACCTCGACGACAGCCGGCGGCCGGTATCGCTGCCGCTGGATCTGCAGGGCACCGCGTTTCAGCTGCAGGTCTGGCAGGCGCTGCGGCAGATCCCGGTGGGCGAGACCCGCAGCTACCGCCAGGTGGCAGAGCATATTGGCCAGCCGCGGGCAGTAAGAGCCGTGGCCGGCGCCTGCGCGGCGAATTCGCTGGCGGTGATTGTTCCCTGCCACCGGGTGGTGCGTGAAGATGGCGCCCTGTCCGGTTATCGTTGGGGAACGGCGCGAAAAGCGCAGCTGCTGGCGCGCGAGGCCCAACATGAGGAGGAGTAATGCTCGATCTGTTTAGCGATACCCCACCGTGGCAGGAGCCGCTGGCCCCCGGCGCGGTGGTGCTGCGGCGATTTGCCCGCGAACGCGCCCCGGCGCTGCTGCAGGCGATAGCCGACGTCGCCAGTCAGTCGCCGTTTCGCCAGATGGTCACACCGGGCGGGTACACCATGTCGGTCGCCATGACCAACTGCGGCGCGCTGGGCTGGACTACCGATCGCCAGGGCTATTTGTACGCCCCGGTCGACCCGGTAACCGATCAAACCTGGCCGCCGATGCCTGCCGTATTTCATGAACTGGCGCTGGCGGCGGCCGCCGCCGGCGGCTATCCGGAGTTTTCCCCCGACGCCTGTTTGATTAACCGCTATTGTCCTGGCGCAAAACTGTCGTTGCATCAGGATAAAGATGAACAGGATCTGCGGGCGCCGATTGTCTCGGTCTCGCTGGGCTTGCCGGCCATCTTTCAGTTTGGCGGCTTGCAACGCAGCGACCCGCTGCAGCGGCTGCTGCTGGAGCATGGCGATGTGGTGGTCTGGGGCGGCGAGTCGCGCCTGTTTTATCATGGCATTCAGCCGCTGAAAGCGGGGCATCATCCGGAAACGGGCGATTGTCGTTACAATCTCACCTTCCGACAGGCGGGTGGTCGCCAGTATTAAAATAAGAATTATTCTTGATGTCATCGGCGAGCCGTTTAAACTGCTGGCTGTTTTGCTTTTGCGGATAGCCTGTTATGGAACTTCTCTCTCTCGTCTGGCGCCAGTATCGCTGGCCGTTTCTGGGCGTTATTGCTCTCAGCCTGCTCAGCGCCGCGCTGGGTATCGGCTTAATCGCTTTCATTAACCTGCGTCTGATTACCGCTGTCGATACCTCGCTGCGGGTCCTGCCGGAGTTTCTTGGTCTGCTGGGGCTGCTGATGGCGGTGACCCTGGGTTCGCAGCTGGCGCTAACCACCCTCGGCCACCATTTTGTATATCGTCTGCGCGGTGAGTTTGTTAAACGCATCCTCGATACCCAGATTGAACAAGTAGAGAAGATCGGCAGCGCGTCGCTGCTTGCCGGGCTGACCAGCGATATCCGCAATATCACCATCGCCTTTGTGCGCCTGCCGGAGCTGGTGCAGGGGATCATTCTCACCTTCGGCTCCGCGGCCTACCTCGCCTGGCTGTCAGGAAAAATGATGCTGGTGACGGCGCTGTGGATGGCGCTCACCATCTGGGGCGGCTTTGTGCTGGTCTCGCGGGTGTACAAACATATGGCCAGCCTGCGCGAAACGGAAGATAAACTGTATCACGACTATCAGACGGTGCTGGAGGGGCGTAAAGAGCTGACCCTCAACCGCGAGCGCGCGGAGTATGTGTTTAACCAGCTCTACCTCCCGGACGCCCGGGAGTACCGGCACCATATCGTTCGCGCCGATACCTTCCACCTCAGCGCGGTCAACTGGTCGAATATTATGATGCTTGGTGCCATCGGACTGGTGTTTTGGATGGCCAACAGCCTCGGCTGGGCCGATACCGCCGTGGCGGCGACCTATTCCCTGACGCTGCTGTTTCTGCGCACGCCGCTGCTCTCCGCCGTCGGCGCGCTGCCCACGCTGCTCAGCGCCCAGGTGGCGTTTAACAAGCTTCGTCAGTTCTCCCTCGCCCCGTACCGGGCCGACTTTCCCCGGCCGCAGGCGCATCCTGACTGGCAGACGCTGGAGCTGCGCGATGTCACCTTCCATTATCCGGACCAGCGCTTTGCGGTAGGGCCGCTTAATCTGACGCTGAAGCGCGGCGAGCTGGTGTTTCTGATAGGCGGCAACGGCAGCGGCAAGTCAACGCTGGCGATGCTCCTGACCGGCCTGTACCAGCCAATATCCGGTCAGATCCTCGTCGACGGCCAGCCGCTGGCGGCGGAGAGGCCAGAGGAGTACCGCAAACTGTTTTCCGCAGTGTTTACCGACGTCTGGCTGTTTGACCGCCTGCTCGGGCCGCAGGGCGAGGAGGCCGATCCGGCGCTGGTGGCGACATGGCTGGAGCGTCTGCAAATGGCTCACAAGCTGCAGCTGGAGAACGGAAAAATCGCCGACCTGCGGCTGTCGAAAGGCCAGAAGAAGCGCGTGGCGCTCCTGCTGGCGCTGGCCGAGTCCCGGGACATCATTCTGCTGGATGAATGGGCGGCGGATCAGGATCCGCATTTCCGCCGCGAGTTCTACCAGGTCCTGCTGCCGCTGATGCAGCAGATGGGCAAAACCGTGTTCGCCATCAGCCATGACGATCACTACTTCCAGCACGCCGATCGTCTGCTGGAGATGCGCGCCGGCCAGCTCGCCGAACTTACCGGCGAAGAGCGGGAACAGGCTTCCCGCGATGCGGTGGCCCGTACGGCCTGACAATCGCCACGCGCCCGGGGAAAAGCCCGGGCGCCGCTGAAATTTTCAGCGTCTACATCGTTGACGGTTATTATTTCCCCCTCCTCGCGCTATGCTTAAGGCTTCCGGCCCGCAGGCCGGCTCACCATTCTCAAAAGGATTGCCCGATCGATGTCCGTTTTGCATAAAAAAAGCGCCCGCTTGCGTGACGAAGAGCGCGCCCGTCTGATTTGGCTCTTGAGCACCGATAAAGCGGTGACTTCCGCGCTGCTGGGCAAACTGACGCTGGCTGAGCGCTATGATGAAGGGACGCTGGCCGATGACCTGGCCGAAGTGGAAATGCTGGTCTCGCATCTGCCGCCGCCGGATCTCGCCGATGCGCTGGAAGCGCTCCCCTATGACGCCCGCACCGCGCTATGGTGCCTGGTGCCCGACGATAAACGCGGCGAAGTGCTGCTGGAGGCCTCAGAGAACGTCTGGGGCGACCTGATCGACAAGATGAGCGACCCCGAGCTGCTGCAGGCCATGCAGCCGCTGGATATCGATGAACAGGTTTACCTGCTGCAGCATCTGCCGCGCAACCTGACCGGACGGCTGCTGGCGACCCTGCCGGCCGAGAAGCGCGCCCGTATTCGCCAGATTATGCGCTACGCCGACAACAGCGTCGGGTCGATCATGGAGTTTGAGGTCATTACGGTGCGACCGGAGGCCACCCTGGCGGCGGTGCAGCGCTATCTGCGGCGTCTCGGTAAAATGCCGGAAAACACCGATAAGCTGTTCGTTACCACCCGTAACAAGCTGCTGCTCGGCGAGCTGGAGCTGCAGACCATTCTGCTCAATGATGCGCAGAAGCGGGTGGGGGAGGTGATGGAGGGCGACCCGGTCACCTTTCAGCCGCACGAAGAGGCGGAGAAGGTGGCGCGCACCTTCGAACGTGATGACTTGCTCAGCGCCGCCGTCATTGATGCCGACGGCAAGCTGATCGGGCGCCTGACCATCGATGAGATCGTCGATGTGGTTTATGAAGAAACCGATAACGATCTGCGGCGGATGGGCGGCCTGAGCGATGAAGAGGATGTCTTCGCCCCGGTCAGCAAAGCGGTGAAAACCCGCTGGGCATGGCTGGCGGTCAATCTGTGTACGGCGTTTATTGCTTCCCGGGTCATCGACGGCTTCGAACACACCATTTCACAGCTGGTGGCGCTGGCCTCGCTGATGCCGATCGTCGCCGGCATCGGCGGCAACACCGGCAACCAGACGATCACCATGATCGTTCGGGCGATGGCGCTGCAGCAGATCCAGCCCGGCAGCTTTACCTTCCTGATCCTGCGTGAAATGGGGGTCGCCCTGATTAACGGTCTGGTGTGGGGCGGGATTATGGGGGCCATCACCTGGTGGCTGTATGACGATCCGCAGCTCGGCGG
>OGZC01000725.1_pt1 | contig 18911 bp, 11 predicted proteins | sample 1576751 | NCBI WGS metagenome assembly OGZC01 (sample SAMEA3541486, study PRJEB24748) | human gut metagenome | biome: human gut; feature: human-associated habitat; material: faeces | place: China | collected 2012
ATCCCAAGCTGTTGCTACTGCATAACCAACGCATTCATTTTCAAGTGCTTTTGCAATGGGTACAGCTCCATGACCATATCCATCTGTCTTAATAACTCCTACAATTCCTGTTTCAGGTTTAATTTTTTCTCTCATCATTTCTATGTTTTTAATTATTGCATCTAAATTTACTTCAGCATATACTCTAAAGTATTTTTCTATATCTTTCATTATCTCATTCCTTTAAATAAAATCTTTATTCCTTCAATAATATCTGTTGCCATCATTGATGTCTTTGACACATATTCCATAGCTTTCTCCCCCGCCAATCCGTGAATGTATGGTGCCAAAACAGTTGCGTTATTAAATTCAACACCTATGCCTATAAGCGCCGCAACTATCCCTGTTAAAACATCGCCTGAACCTGCTGTAGCCATTCCACTGTTACCTGACAGATTATGTCTGACGATCTGGAAATGACCCTTTCTACAGAGGGCATCGCCATTGACGACCCTGTTAAAATTTATCTGAAAGAAATCGGCCGTGTGCCGCTGCTCTCTCCGGACGAAGAAACCGAGTTGGCAAAGCGTATGGCAGAGGGCGACAGCTATGCGAAAAAGCGGCTGTCCGAAGCAAACCTGCGTCTGGTTGTTAGCATCGCCAAGAAGTACGTGGGCAGAGGTATGCAGTTTCTGGATCTGATTCAGGAGGGCAATCTGGGTCTGATCAAGGCTGTCGAGAAGTTCGACCACACCAAGGGTTTCAAGTTCTCCACCTATGCAACGTGGTGGATTCGTCAGGCCATCACCCGCGCCATCGCCGATCAGGCCCGCACCATCCGCATCCCCGTTCATATGGTCGAGACTATCAACAAGGTCAAGAAGGTCTCCAGCCAGCTGCTGCATGAGTACGGCCACGACCCCAGCGCCGAGGAAATCGCCGAGCGTCTGGAAATGCCGGTGGACAAGGTCCGCGAGATCATGCGCGTGGCGCAGGAGCCTGTCAGCCTAGAGACGCCCATCGGCGAGGAGGAGGACAGCCATCTGGGTGACTTCATCCCCGATGATGACGCCCCCGTGCCCGCTGAGGCCGCCAGCCAGACCCTGCTGAAGGAGCAGCTGGCCGATGTCCTCAAGACGCTGACCCCGCGTGAGGAGAAGGTCCTGCGCCTGCGCTTCGGCCTTGAGGACGGCCGTCCCCGCACGCTGGAGGAGGTCGGCAAGGAATTCAATGTCACCCGTGAGCGCATCCGCCAGATCGAAGCCAAGGCGCTGCGCAAGCTCCGCCACCCCAGCCGCAGCAAGAAGCTGCGCGATTTCCTGGATTGATAGATACATAAAGGAAACCAGCAGGTCCCATGCCTGCGCCGCTAAGGCGTTGGGCATGGGACTTTTGTATGCGGATTTTGCGAAGTGTTGCACTCTCGTCAACACTTCCTTGAAATATGCTTGATTGTAAATACTCCGTGACTGTGCTACACTTGCCCTTGTGCGAAATATAAAAACACGGAGGAAATAGGAGAATCATGGAACAAAAACAAAACAGAAGTTCATTTTCTGGCAAGATCGGCTTTGTGCTGTCGGCGGCCGGTGCGTCGGTGGGCTTGGGCAACATCTGGCGCTTTCCGTATCTGGCAGCCAAATACGGCGGCGGCATCTTCCTGCTGATCTACATCGTGCTGGCGCTGACCTTTGGCTACAGCATGATTATGGCCGAAACAGCGCTCGGTCGCATGACCGGCAAAAGCCCGGTCGGTGCCTATGCGTCGTTTGCGGGCAAGAGCCGCAAGAACGGCTTTCTCGGCTTTGGCGGCTGGATCAACGCCATCATTCCGGTGCTGATCGTGCCGTACTACTCGGTCATCGGCGGCTGGGTCATCAAATATCTGTTTGAGTATCTGCGCGGCAATGCGCAGGGGGTGGCTGCGGATGGCTACTTCAGCACCTTTATTGCGGACGGTGCCTCCGCAGAGCTCTGCTTTTTGCTCTTTGCAATCTTCACGCTGGGCATCATCTTTGCGGGCGTGCGCAACGGCGTGGAGCGCGTTTCCAAGCTAATGATGCCGGTGCTGGTCGTGCTGTCGGTCGTGATCGCGGCCTACTCGGTCACGCGGCCCGGCGCACTGGCCGGCGTGAAGTACTTTCTGGTGCCCAACCCGGCCAACTTCTCATGGATGACGGTCGTGGCGGCGATGGGCCAGATGTTCTACTCACTCTCGATCGCCATGGGCATCCTTGTGACCTTTGGCTCCTACATGAAAAAGGATGTTGCCATTGAGGAATCTACCCAGAATGTCGAGATCTTTGACACGGCCATCGCCATCATGGCAGGTCTGATGATCATTCCCGCGGTGTTTGCCTTCTCGGGCGGGGACCCGGATACGCTGCAGGCCGGCCCGGCCCTGATGTTCATCACGATCCCCAAGGTGTTTGCCAGCATGGGGCTGGGTACGGTGGTCGGTGTGCTGTTCTTCCTGCTGGTGCTGTTTGCGGCAGTTACCAGCTCGATTGCCCTGACCGAGAGCGCCGTTTCGACCTTTGAGGATGAGCTGGGCTGGAGCCGTAAGCGCTCCACGGTGCTGGTTGGCGTGATCATGGTCGCACTCGGCACGCTGTCCAGCCTCGGCTACGGCCCGCTGGCCGGTGTGACGGTCATCGGCATGCAGTTCCTCGACTTCTTCGACTTCCTGACCAACTCGGTCACTTTTCCGCCCGTCACGCCGGTCAGCATCGAACGGTCCTTCTTGTAATCGGCCTTGGCCGTCATCCAGCCGCCGTAGGTGTTGCCGCCCTCGGGGTCGATCGGACGCAGGCGTTTGACGTCCCCGACGAAAAGCGCCGTGACGTCGACGACGGACGATTTCCCGTCGGGCGTGCGGGCCTTCACGGCATACGAGGCCACGATCGGACCGATGTTGCTCCGCCCGACGGCCTCACGCATCGCCGGGCTGCCGTCGACGATCACCACCGGAGCGAACTCCCGCATGCAGAGGAGCGTGTCGCTCTTCCCGCGGCCGAACTCGACCATGTAGGGCGGCACGGGCTGCTGGTGGGCCAGTCCGTCGCCGGGATCGCCCGTCCACTCGATCGTCGTGGTGATCATCAGCCCCCGGCCGAGCAGCGAATCGGGGAGTTCGAGGTAGAGTTTGTCCGCAGTCAGGTGCAGGGTCAGCCCGCCGCCGCGGACAGTCTCCACCCGCTTGTCCTTGAACAGTTTCTCGTAGGGAGTCGCCTTGGCGGCGGTATCGGCCTCCTGCTTCTTTTTCTTGTCGCGCTTCCTGTCCCCGGCTCCGGCTTCCACGGCGGCCGAACCGGCCGCCCGGACGGGCCGAGACGCCGCCGGCAGCAGCAAGATTCCCGCCAGCAGCGGAAGGAAAGCTATTTTAAACAGTTTCATCATGGTCCGGAAGATTTATTTTTTCAACGCTTTCTCGATGTTGCGCAGCAACAACTCGTAATGCAGGCGCGCTTCGCCCGTCGCCGAAACGCTCTTCGTGCGGAGCATCGCACGCAGTTTGAGCAGCGCGGCATAATCCCCGGCCTCGGTGTTGCGCGGGTCGTAGTAGTTCAGGCGCGGAGAGCCGTAGCCCAACAGCGGCGCGGTGTCGACGCGGTGCGCGGCGGAGAAGGTTTCGAAGGGGTCGTGGCCGCAGCGTTCCCCGCAGGCGGTGAGCGCCGCGGTGCGGGCCGCATGCTCCCCAAGGAAGGCGGGAACGGGCATCAGTCCCTCGTCGGAGACCAGCTTCTTCTCCTCCCGCGCCCCCGTCCCGGTGTATTTCAGCCCGGCCGAAAGGCTGAGACTGCGGACGTATTCGCGCTGGAGCATCATCTCCAGTGCATCGGGCGTGCGGCCCTTCAGCGTCGAAGCCCACACGAATTCATAGACATCCCTGCGGCACTCCTCGGGCGTGTAGGCCTCCTTTTCGGCCAGCGCGGCGCTCAAAGCCACACGCGCCGGGGCGGCCACGACGACCGACACCAGCGAAGCCATGATCGACTCGGCGGGCGAACCCATCAGCGGCATGTCGCGGATCAGTTCGGCGTTGTCCAGCCACTTCATGTCCTTGAGCTGCGCGAGACAGAACAGCAGGGCTTCGCGCTGGCGTTCGCGCGGCACGCTGCGGTAGGCTTCCACGGGGTCGCCCTCCATCTTCTCGGCGAAGTAGATGCCGCCGACGTTGGCCAGCACGTGGTTCAGGTAGCGGATATACTGCGTGAGCACCTCGTCGTAGAGGGTGCGCCGCTGGGAGAAATCGGGGTCCTGGGCGCCGATCCAGGCGTTCATGTTGCCGAGAATGTATTTCAGATTGGCGATGCCGTAGCCCGAGGCCTTCACGGCGTCGTCGCCCAGATCCTCCGACTGCGAACGGGGATCGATCGAGCGGCTGAACTGCTGCTTGCCGAAACGGTAGACCGAATCGGCGGCGGCCCCGGTTATCCATTTCGAAGTGACGGCATATTCGTCGGCAGCCGTCGCAGCGTCGGGCACGGGCGTGTAGAGCCATTTCACGGCATAGTAGTCGTAGAGGCCGAAACGCGGCGGGGTGAGCTTCACGCCGCGCTCCCTATCCCCGGGCCGGGCCACGTAGTTGAAGCGAGCGTAGTCCATGATCGAGGTGGTCGTGCCGTACTTCTGCGTGAACGACGGCGAGCGGAGCGAATCGACAGGAATCACCGCCGAGGCGCTCATGTTGTGCATGTAACCCAGGCAATGGCCGACCTCGTGGGCCACGACGTAGCGCAGTCCGTCGCCGATCACCTCCTCGGGAATCGTCACGGCGCGCACGCGCTCGTCGGCCTGCGCCGTCTGGACGAACAGCCAGTTGTTCAGCAGTTTCATCACGTCGTGGTAGACATAGACCGAAGCGTTGAGTATCTCGCCGCTGCGCGGATCGACCCACGAAGGCCCCATGGCGTTGGCGATGGCGATCGGCGCGTAGCGAATGCACGAATACTTGATGTTGTCGGGATCGAATTCGGGATCGTCCTTCGGATAGGGCTTTGCGGCGATGGCGTTTTTAAATCCGATGCGCCCGAAAGGCTCGTTCCACTGATCGACGGCCTCGAAAATATGCTTTTTCCACATCTCCGGGAATCCGTCGTCAACGTAGAAAACGATCTGTTTCTTCGGCGCGACCCGCTCGCCGCGCTTCCAGGCATCCATGTCCGACGGCTCCAGCCGCCAGCGGTGGGCGTAGTAGATCACCTTGGCGCGCTGCTCACGCTCGCTGAAAAGCACCTTGCCGGTCGGGAACACCGACATGCGGCTGTCGGTGATGCGCGGACGGTAAGGCTCGCGGGGCAGCAACACCAGCGAACGGGTCATCACGGCCGTCAGCGGCTGGTCCTTGACCAGCGTCGTGCGGCCGCGGGTGAGCGTGAAAATATAGCTCAACGTACTGCGCACCACCACATTGTCGCTGAAAGCCTTGATTTCGCCCAGCATCGAACGCTCCTTCTGAAAGGTCTTCTTCAGCTCGAAAGCCGTATAAAGTCCGTACTTCGAGAAGGGCGACATCTCCTCCACGTCGGCCACGAACAGGTCCGTGACGTTGACCACCACGGCCGTGCTGTCCCGGTTCCAGGCCTCGATCTTGTAATTGCGCAGGATGGGATCGGCCGTGTTCCGCTTCACCGCCTCAGCCAGCGCGCGGGAAGCCCCCGTCTCGTCGGTGATGTTCTCGCAGTTGACCGTACGCAGTTGGACCGAACGGTCGTTGCGCGTGAAAACCACGTGCAGCGGATAGTCCGACTTGGAGCCGGTCGTCGCCGCAGCGTTGTCCGAAACCTCCGAAATGGTCGATCCGAGCAGCATTTCGCGCCCGAAAAGCGAATCGGGAATCTCGAAATAGAGCTTCCCCTTGACGTCGTGCAGGCGGAACATGCCGTCGGCCACCGTATGTTTCTCCTTGAAGAGTTTGTCGTAATCGCTTTCCTTCGGTTTTTCGGCCGAACTCTCCGCCTTCTTCGAAGCGGAGGATTTGGGCTTCTTCGCCGTCGCCGTCGCCGCCGTGAGGCAGAGCAACAGCACCAATAGTTTTCGGATCATCTGCTGAAATTTAGAATTGTGTTCGAGGTTCTTTTCGTCCCGGTTCCTGCGCCCGTTCCATAATAAAGAGGGAATTTTGCCGAAAACGACATACACGAAGGCCGAAAAAAATGGGCCGCGTCGTGTGACGCGGCCCGCTCATCCCTGATTTTCAGCGAATCAGTACATATACTCGGTTTTGGATGGGTTGCCTCCCTGCTGCGACCACGACGCGGCGCAGCCCTCGGCCGCACCCTTCACCGCGAAGACGGTGGGCTTGTCGTCCTTCATGCCGTTGACGTAGATCGTGCCGTCGTAGGAGATCGTCGGCGACGAACGCAGCTCGTCGGCCAGCTTGATCTCCGCCACGCGCGAGCCGTCCTCCGGGCGGAGTTTCACCAGTTTGCCCGTAGTCCGGTCGTTGTAATAGACGAAACCCTGATCGTCGACGGCCGGAACGCCGTTGATGTCGCCGTCGGCGGCGTGCTCCCAGCGTTTCACGCCCTGCGCGGAGATGGCCGTGACGTGGGCCGCCACGCTGCCGGTCTTCTGCGTCGCGGCGTAGACCGTGCCGTCCTCGCCCAGCGCCACGCCCATGCCCGACTGGGCGCAATCGCCCTTGACGGGACAGTACCAGTCCGGTTCGGGCGTCTGCCCGTAGACGGTCTTTGCCGGATCATAACAGTAGACGACACCCCCGCCCAGACTCTTGTCCGCACGCACGCCCTGGTTCTGGAACAGGATGTAGACCTTGCCGCCGGGACCCGACGCAGGCTGCGTGCCGTTCGGCGCCTCGCACGTAGCATCCTTGCCGCTGCCGCCGTAGTTGTGCTCGCGGCCGTTCGACTTCACGCAGGAGAATTTCCACTTGCCCGCGCCGTCGGGGAAGAAGACGCGCATGCCGTGACTGCCGCCCGTACCGGCGATCACCATGCCGTTTTTGAGCGGCAGCACGCCGCCGTAGGAGCCGCCGTTGACGTGCCGCTCGTCCACCAGGTCGCCCGACGATTTGTCGTAGACCTGGAAATTCTGGTGCCCCGAAGGCACGTTGCGCGCCACAATGAAGAGGTATTTCTCGGTGACGGCCGGCGAAAGGAACCGGAAGCTGGTGTTCACGCCCGTATTCACATGCCAGACCTGCGAGCCGCCCCCGGCGCCGCCGCTGACGGCGTAGAACGCGCTGCCTCCCGCGCCCTTGTTCGGCTCGTTGAAGCCCGCCAGCGCGTAGACCGTGCCGTCCTCGTCGACCGAAGGCGTCGGCGACTGCACCTTGATCGAACCGCTGTTGTTCTCGGCCGACGCACCGTCCTTGCCGATGTCGAAGGCCCAGAGACGCTCGCCGGCCTTCGTGAAGCAGACCAGCGAATAACCCGTCGAAGTCACATAGACATACTCGCCGTCGGGGCTGACCGCGGGCGACGTGCCGAACACATAGGCGTCCTTCGTGTCGTCGTAGGGGTACGACCAGAGCAGGTCGAGGCTGATGGCGCCGCGGCCCACGTCGATGGTCACCGTCTTGGTGTTCCTGCCTTTCTTGTTGTCGGTCACGGTCAGCGAGACCTCCGTAGCCCCCTGCGCCGCGAAGGTGAATTCGGGGTTCTGCTTGTCGGAGGTCGTGGTTCCGAATTTCCACTCCCAGGCCACCACCTCGCCGTCCTCGTCGGTCGAACGGTCGGTGAACTGCACCGGTTCGCCCGCCACGACCTTCTCGGGCGACCACGTGAAGTCGGCCACGGGCCGGATATTGTTGTCCACGACCCGAATGGTCTTCTCGAACGACGACTTCTTCGCCCCGCGGTCGGAGGTAACGGTCAGCTTGATGACATACTCTCCGGCCTGATCGTAGGAGATGTTCTCCGGAGTGGTTTCGTAGGAGACGACGCCCTTGCCCAGCTCCCATTTGCAGATGGCGATCAGGGCGTTTTCGGCCGTCGAAGTGTTGGTGAGCACCACCGGATCGCCCACGTCGTAGGACTCCTTGTCGGTGGTGAACGAGGCGTGGACCGCCACTTCCTCGTCCGGCTGGCAGGAGACGGCCCCCATGAGGGCGAAAGCGGCCAGTATATAGATAAATCGTTTCATTTCAATCGGTTTTGAGCTTTGGTTGCAGGATTACTTGAACTCTAACACGGCCGCGATGGGATAGTGGTCCGAAATGTAGGGGACCTTCTCGTAACGCTGGTCGACGGTGGCGAAGCGCAGGGGCGTGAAGCCCGAGCTGAAGATGTGGTCGATGCGCGGGTAGTTGGTCGCCCCGCCGAAGTTGTTGAACGACGCCTTGTTGTCGGTCACGGGAGCGGTCGTGCGCGCGTCGGCCATGAACTTCTTCACGCCGTCGAAAATCGGGCTGTCGAGCATCTTGTTGAAGTCGGCGGTCAGCACCGTCGGCTGGTTGTCGGGGTTGAGCGACCGGATCTTCGCCTCGATCAGCTCCATCGACTTCTGGGCCGCCACCTGCCCCACATGGTCGATGTGGGTGTTGACGTAGAAGAACTTGCGGCCCGACTTGTAGTGGGTGAACAAGGCCCACGTGGCCGTGCGGTAGGTCGAGGCGTCCCAGCCGACCGACGGGACGTCGGGGGTGTCGGAGAGCCAGAAGGTCCCCCACTTTTCGAGCTTCACGGCATCGGCGAGATAGTAGATGGCCATGAACTCACCGGCATTCTGGCCGTCGGTGCGGCCCACGCCGACGCTCTTGTAGCCCGCGCAGTTCTCGTCCATGTAGGTCTTCTGGTCGAGCCGCGCCTCCTGCACGCCGAGCACCGTCGGCTGCTGGTCGGCGAACATCGCCGGAACGGCCTTCTTGCGGTTGTCCCAACTGTTCGCACCGTCGTCGCCCGAGCTGTAACGCACATTGAACGACATGACTTTCAGCTGATTGTCCTCAAGTCCGGGATTGACCGGCTCCTCCGGTTCGTCGCCGGGCTGAGGTTTGTAGAATTCCGAGTAATCGGGCTTCGGATCGCTGCACCCGGCGGCGAAAACGAAGGCGAAACTCAACGAAAACGTCAGTAAATAACGGAATATTCTCATGGTCTTGCTTTTTATTTATTCGTTGTCCCACTCGGGGTTCTGCGAGATCGTATAGCCCGCGTTCCTGTAATCGCGGATCACCTTGGCGGGAATCGGATAGAGGTACTGGCGCCCGTCGGGATACCAGTAGCGGTCGCCCGCACCGGTCTTGTAGACCAGATCGTAACCCGACACGGGATTCGCCTCGGCATAAAGCCCCACGCCGTCCTGATTGACGCGGACGGCGATGTTCTTGTAGGCCGCCGGAGCCGACGCAACCTCGCCTTCGGTGAAGTAGTAGTCGTTCACGCCGTCGCCGTTGACATCGACGGGCTGCTCCAACCCGGGGATGTGAATGCCGCTCCACGGCAGGGTCTCCATCAGCGATCCGCACTTCCAGCGGCGCAGGTCGTCGAAGCGCATGCCTTCGGCGACGAGTTCGATGGCCCGCTCGCGGCGGATTTCGAGCAGCACGGGGCTGGTCACATCCGGATAAAAGGTGCGTTGCAGGTAGCTGTCGACGGTCGTGGGCAGCGTCTCCGTGCCGCCCGTGATACCCGCGCGCTTACGCAGCGCACCGACCGTGAGCGCCCATTCGGAGTCGGTGAGCACCCCCAGTTCGGCCTGCGCCTCGGCGTAGTTGAGCAGCACCTCGGCATAGCGGATCAGCGGAATGCTGTTGATGTTCTTCGCACCGCCGTCGTACTTCGATTCGTCGAGCGTATACTTGATCACCTGGTAGCCCGTGAGCGAAAGGTTTTTGATGTCGGCGACCGCCGTCTTGCCGTCCCACAGGAAGTTGCGGCCGCGCACGGTCTGCTCCAGGCGCAGGTCGCGCCCCTCCATCTCCTCGGCGAAGGATTTCACGGCGTAGTCGGCGGCGGCGGTGAAGGGCGTGCCGTCCTGCTTGAGGTAGGTGTGGACGAACGAGCGGACGAGGCTCCAGCACAGTCCGTACGAGCGGGCGTTGAACCACCAGTTCTGCTCGCCGAAGATGCCGGATTTCTCGTTGGCGCAGACGGCGAGGATCACCTCCTGCGTCAGCGGCGTCTCGCTGTAAAACAGATCGCGATAGGCGCCCTTCTTGCCCGCGGCGGTGTTGAGCGAGCAACCGCTGTTGTCGATCACCAGCTTGGCGGCCTTGGCGGCCTCGCGATACAGCTCCTCGGGGGTTATCTCAAGCCCCGTGAGGTTGTGGTAACGGCGGTAAGCCGCTTCGAAGAGGCAGACGCGCGACTTGAGCGCGGCGGCGGCCCAGCGCGTGAGCGTCGCGCTGCCGGTCGACGAGGTGGCCTGGATGTGCTCGTAGGCGAAATCGAGGTCGGCGATCAGGTTGCGGATGATCACGTCGCGGCTGTCGCGGTCCTTGTACATCACGTCGTTCTGGTAGGACTGGATGTCGTTGGGGAACCAGGGAACTTCGCCGTAGGTGGTCAGCTTGTCGTAGTAGAACCACGCACGGAACCAACGGGCGATGCCCAGGTAGTTGTCGCGCGTCTCGGCTTCGACGGTGCAGTATTTCGGGTCGTTGCAGCCGTCGATGAAGTAGTTCACGTTCTTGAGCGCGCCCCAGCTCCAGCTGGTCGCCGTCTCGGTGTTGTAGGCACCCTGCTTGATGAAGGTGTCGGTGTTGCTGACGGCCCCCACGTCGCACATCTTGTCCTGCATGAAGCCGTTCTTGAGCGTCGGCAGGGCCTTGTAAAACGAATTGGAGTAGAGTTCGAGACCCGATTTCGATCCGAAGATCATCGACTTGTCGGCTTTCACCTGCACGTTCTCCGTCAGGTCGCACGACGTGGCGAACGCAACGCAGCCCACGAGCAGACTCCATATATAGGTTGATCTTTTCATAGCACGTAAACAGTTTAATAGGTGATCGAGATGCCGAAGCTGAAGCTGCGCATCACGGGATAGTTATGTCCGTCGCCCTTGCTGTTGGAAATATCCGAGTCGGATTTCTTGCTGGCCACCGTCACGTCGAAATCCTTCGTGTGGCGGTAGAGCGGCGACCAGCTCCAGAGGTTCTCGCCCGAGAAGTAGACCGAGACCTTCGAAAGACCGATCTTCGAGATCCACCGCTTGGGCAGCTCGTAACCGAACTGAAGATTCTTCAGCCGGATGTACGACACGTCCTGCAGGTAGCGCGTATTGACGTTGACCGTATTGGCGTTCATCGGGCCGTAGTAGCCCACGTAGCGCGGCAGGTAGGCGTTCGGACGCTCCTCGGTCCAGTAGTTTTGCAGATGCCACGTCGGAACCTGGTTGTAGGGACGGTTGTACATGCCCCAGAAAAGGCTTTCGTCGCTGGGGAACCACTGCTGTCTGCCCACGCCGTCGAACAGCGCCGAGAGGAAGAAACCGTTCCAGTCGGCATTGAGCGAAATGGTGTAGAGGTAGCGCGGCTCGGAGTTGCCGATGATCTTCCGGTCGCCCGGATCGTCGACCGTGCTGCTGCCGCGGTCGATGGCGTCGTTACCGTTCAGATCCTCGAAGCGCATGTCGCCCGGATAGGTGATGTACTTCTCGGAGGTCTGCATGATGTCATTCTTGTAGCCCTTGCCGCCGAACGCCGCGTCGATTTCGGCCTGCGACTGGAACAGCCCGTTGCAGACGAAACCCCAGATCTCGCCCAGACGCTGCCCCTCGTAGTAATCGGAGAGCTTGCGCGAGGCGTTGTTATAGCGGTCGATTATGGAATAATAGTCGGCCAGCGTCGCCTTGATTCCGAAATTGAAGGGCTTGCCCGCCAGCTTGAACGAATCGTTGTAGCTCAACGCGATTTCATAGCCGTAGGTGCTCATGTCGGCGTAGTTGCCCTTGGGGGCCGTCGCTCCGAAGGTGTCGGGAAGCGTCGGGCCGACGGTGTACATGTCCACCGTCTTGCGGATGTAGTAGTCGGCCGTGAGGTTCAGCCGTCCGTTCAGGAAACCGGCGTCCAGTCCCACGTCGAAGGTTTTGGAGGTCTCCCAGCCGATGTTGTCGGGAATCTGGCCCGGGAGGCTCGTGTAGCGCAGCTTGGCCTGCCCGAAGAGGTAGCGGGCCGCATCGCCCGAACCGGTTCCGAAGGTCGACAGGCCGAAGGTCTCGAGGTAGGTGTAGGGATCGACGTTGCTGTTGCCCAGCGCACCGTACGAGGCGCGCAGCTTGAGGTTCGAAACGGCCTTGGGGCTGACATTCCAGAACTTCTCCTGCGAAACGCGCCAGGCGGCCGAAGCCGAGGGGAAGAAGCCCCATTGGGAGTTGTTCGGAAATTTCGACGAGCCGTCGTAGCGGCCGTTGACTTCGAGCAGGTAGCGGTCGTCGTAGGCGTAATTGAAGCGGAAGAAAGCGCCCACGTAACGCCAGCGGCTGCCGCCGGCGGTGATCGACATGATGTCGCCCAGCGCGAAGTTGATGTTGTCGGCGTCGGGCATCAGAAGGCCGTTGCGCTCGGAGTAGGTCGACTTGTAGTCCTGCTGCTCGTAGTTGTAACCGGCCAGCGCCTTGAAATAGTGTTTCTCGGCGAAGGTGTCCTCGAACTCGGCGTAGGCGTTGGTGGCGATATAGGTCGTCAGTTGCAGCGACTCCTTCATCACGTCGTCGGTCTCGGGCGTGCCGAGGTAGACGATTTCGCCCTCGTAGGCGCTGTAAGGAATGGCCGTGGTCTTTTTGGTCTCGGTGTAGTCCTTGGTGCGGAACGAGAAGTCGCCCGTCAGGCGCAGGCGGTTCTCCAGCATCGTGACGTTGAGCGTGGTGGTGTTCTTGAGCGTCTTGGTCGTGCGGTCGAGCCAGTTGTTGCCCGTCACCAGGCCGCCGATGGCGTAGGCGCCCGACTTGGTGAGCGTACCGTCGGGATTGAAGATCGGCGACGAAGGGTGCCCCTGGTCGTTGAGCGAACGCCACAGCACGCCTCCGCCCTCCTTCGAATAACCCATCGGCTGACGGTAGTGGTCGTGCGTATAGTCGAAGTTATTGCTGATCTTCAGCCATTTGAACACCTGCGAGGAGACCTTCGAACGGAGGTTCATCGTGCGGTAGGTGTCGGGCGTGAAGTTGAACAGGCCGTTGTAGTCGTACAGACGCCCCGAAAGGTAGTGGCTGATCTTGCCGTTCGAACCGCTGACCGAGATGTTGTGCGTCTGGGCGATCACCGTATCCTTGTAAAGTGCGTCGTAGTAGTCCGTATTGCCGTAGTAGACATACTTGCCGTCGGGTTCGACCGTCGTTTCGAGCTTGTTGCCCGCGAGTTTGCGCTGGCGGAAGGTGTCGAGCCACGCACGCGAAAAGTCCTGCGAGTTGTTGAAGCCCGTCGGCTCGTTGAAGCGGTAGTTGTACCATGCGTCGTAGAAGAGGCGCGAATAGACGTAACCGTCGTCCACGACGTCGGGAATGGCCGTGGGCTGCTGGATGGAGACGTTGCCCGTGTAGTTGATCGTGAACTTGTCGGTGAGTTTGCCCGGGTCCTTGGTGGTGATGAGCACCACGCCGTAGGGTGCGCGCGAACCGTAGATGGCGGCCGAAGCTGCGTCCTTGAGCACCGAGACCGACTCGATGTCGTTGGGGTTGAGCATCGCGGGGTCGCCCTCGACGCCGTCGATCAGCACCAGAGCCGATCCGCCCGCGCCGATCGACGTCTTGCCGCGGATGTTGTACGACGCCGAGCGGTTGGGCTTGCCGTCGGCCAGCGAAATATTGAGGTTGGGCACGGCGCCCTGCAACATCTGCGTGACGTTGGCCACGGGACGATTCTCCAGAAGTTCCGAGGAGACCTGGTCGACGGCGCCCGTCAGGTTGGCCTTCTTCTGCGTGCCGTAGCCCACGACCACCACCTCGTCGACGAGCGTGGCGTCCTCCTTCAGCTCCACGGCGACGAACGAACGGTTGCCGACCGGGATTTCGGCAGTGGCGTAGCCCAGCGCCGAGACTTGCAGCACGGCGCCGTCAGCCAGACCCTCGAACGAGAACGAGCCGTCGGTCCCGGAACTCACGCCGCGGGTGGTTCCCTTGACGATCACCGCGGCCCCGACAACGGGCTGGCCCGCGGCATCCCGGACGACGCCCTTAACGGATTGCGGCACAGCGGTACTCTGCCGGGGGGGGGAAAGGTAAATCTTGCCGTCGCGGATCTCGATTTCGACCTTGTCGTCCGCCAGCAGCTGTTTCAGCGCCGCACGCACGTCGACATCCGCGACGGCGATGCTGACAACCTTGTCGGGATTGACCGTCGGACGCGCATAGTAGAACGTGTAGCCCGTCTGCTCGGTAATCCGCCCGAACACCTGTTCGAGCTTGGCATTCCGGAAATTCAACGTCACTTTCTGCGCCCGGGCCGTCAGGGCCGTCCCGGCTACACAAAGCAGCATCAGAAAGAGTAGTCTGATTCGTTTCATACAGATTAGTTTAGGTAGTTGTTTACTAAAAAGCCCGTTTGCGCGCTTTTCACAGAATAGACACGCAAACGGGAAAAAACGATGAGCCGAAACTCTTTTTTTTATCTGAAACTTACCTTTATTTCTGTTTTGGTGCGTTCGAAACGCACCGGAGAGATCAGTTCCATTTCACGCAAAACACTATCCAGCAGCGTATTGTCGGTCGCAAAGGTGTAGGATATGGGGCGATCGGGCTGTCCGTCGGTTTCGAAGCGCACGTCGTACCACCGCGAAAGGGTTTCGAGCACCTCTGCAAGGGGCGTGTCGCGGAACGAGATCACGTCGTCCTTCCAGATCGAATAACGCATGGCGTCGGCGCCGCGGACGATCCGCCCCTCGCCCGAGCGGCGGTCGTAGAGCAGTTGTTCGGAGGGCGACAGCTCGAAACGACCGCCGCGGCGGTCGTCGAGCACCACGCGCCCCTCGTCGAGCGTTACGGCGACGATGTCATCGTCGCGGTAGGCCTTGACGTTGAACGACGTGCCGAGCACCTGGATCTCTCCGCCCTCGAACTCCACGACGAACGGCCGCCGGGGATTGTGGGTCACCTCGAAGTAGGCTTCGCCTTCGAGCCGGATGCGACGCTCGAAAAGCCCGAACTTCACGGGATAGTGGATTTTCGACTCGGAATTGAGGTGGGCGACCGTGCCGTCCTGAAACAGGCACTGCGTACGCCGCCCCCGGTCGACGACGAATTCGCCGTACTCCGCATCCGAAAAGATGCCCCCTACCTGACGGTCGAGACGCAGGGCGACGCCCAGCACCAGCGCGACGGGAATCACGACGGCGGCGACGCGAAAAAGAATGCGGCGGCGCCGGCTGCGCGTGAGGGCGGTTTTGATCCGCGCGAAGATGCGCTCCGAGGCGACCTCCTCCCGCTCGTAGTCGCCGCAGGACTCCTGCCGGTCGAAGTCGCGGCCGATGTAGCGGCTGGCCCATGCCTGGCCCGAATCGGTGGCGAGCCACTCGGCGACCGAAGCGGCCTCGGCGGCGGTGGCGCGGTTTTCGAGCGTCTTATGCAAAAGTTCTTCCGAAGGTCTGTTCATAAAAATAAAGTTTGCAGGATGACGATAAGCAGGACGATATGGCCGAAACGGCTCTTCAGGAGTTTGACGCCCTCCTGGTAGTGCGAACGGACGGTGTTGACCGAAAGATTGAGCATTTCGGCGATCTCGGGGTTCGAATAGCCCGCCTTGCGCAGGTACATGACCTGCCGCTTCTGGGTCGGAAGCCCCGCGATCACCGTATCGAGCATCTGCAAAAGATCCTCGCGCTCGATCTGCGCGTCGAGCGGGTCCGAAGCCTCGGGAATGAGCTGCGCCAGGCGGTAGCTGTGCACCAGCTCGGTATTGCGGCTGCGCAGGTAATTGAGGATGTAGTTGCGGGTCATCGTGTAGAGGTAGTTCCGCAGGCTCAGCATGACGGTCATCTCCTGCCGCCCGATCCAGAGTTTCACGAAGACGTGCTGCACGGCGTTCTCGGCCGCGGAACGGTCCTTCAGCATCTTCAGGGCCACGGCATAGAGTATCCGGTGATACTTCCCGTAAACCACCCGGAAAGCCTCCTCGCTCCCCTGCTTGATCCGCCGGAACAGCTCCCGATCCTCGTTTTCCTGAATGAAATCTTCGGTCATACCGGAAGCAAAGATAGCATTAATTTCAGATTTGCAACCTCCTGCCCCAAAAAATGAAAAAGCCGCAGCCCGAAAGCTGCGGCCCTGCCGGTCTGCGGATCAGCGGATTCCGTATTTCCGGAAAATCTTGCGCAGCTGCGGTTCGAGATGGCGGGTCATGTACATGAAACCCTGGTCGGAGGGGTGCGAACCGTCGACCGTCCCGAGGTGGTCCGTGCCGATCATCCCCCGGGAGTCGATGAAGTAGATGTTCCGGTCGTCCTTCATCAGCCGCCGGATGCCCGCTTCGGCGGCGGCGCGCTTGTCGGATTCGAATTTCCGCGCCCGGAGGTTGAAATTCACGGTCTCGCGGACCTCGGTCTGAATGAAGATCAGCGGCGTCGAGGGATGCGCCTTGCGGACGGTCGCCACGAAGGCGTCGAGCCGCTCCTCGATCTCCCCGGCGCTCGGGTTGGAGAAGGCGTCGAAAACAAAGGCGTCGGCATCCATCTCGGCCAGCATCCGCGCGAATTCGGGTTGCAGCTTGCATTGCCCGCTGTAACCGAGATTCAGGAAATCGAGTCCCATCCGGCGGGCCAGCCGCGCCGTCCAGGTCATGCCGGGACGCCCGGCCGAAGCGCCGTGGGTGATGCTCGACCCGAGCACCACGATCCGGTGGCGGAAGGGGTTCGGAACGGCCTCGATGCGGCTATCGCCGTCGATGCCCAGTTCCAGCGAAAGCACCTCGTCCCACAGGGGCAGGTAGACCAGACAGGTCTTTTCGCCCTCGTCCATATACTCGACCAGCGCGCTGTCGTGGTTGTCGCCCTTGGGCCAGCCGAAACCGGCGTAGACCCACTGCCCGTCGCGCTCGATGTAGAGATCGAGACCCTTGCGGGCGATGGCGGTCATGTTGTGGCCCAATCCGTATCCGCCGGTTTTCCACCGGGCGCGGATCGTCCGGCTGTCGGTGCGGAAAACGACGGCCAGTCCGGTGGAGAAGGCCGAGTAGTTCTTCACGGGCTGCCAGAGTTCGTAACGGGCGGTGTCGACCCGCTGGAACAGTTTGGGTGTGGGCATGCTCTTGCCGATGACGGTCAGCGTCGCGGCATCGACGTAACGGAGCGGTTGCTTCTCCTGCGCACCGGCGGCGTTCAGCGTCAGCAGCAGCACGGGCAGCGCGAGGCTGCGGAAAACGAGGGAAAGGTTCTTCATGGTATCGGAATTTGGTTGTATCCGGGTTTGTCGGCCGTCCGGCGGATTCAGAGTTTGTAGAGCGCGTAAACGGGATTGTGATCCGAGAGGAACGGAACGCCGTAACGCCCGGAATCGACAAGGGTCCGGTAGGCCAGCGCACGGGCGTTGCGGGCGAAAATGAAGTCGATCCACAGCGAACGCTTGCCGAAGTCGTTGAACGTCGGCAGTTCGTCGGTCACCGGGGCCGCATGGCGCGCCGACTGCATCCACGCCTTCAGCGGGTCGAGCAGGGCGTTGTCGTAGGTCGTATTCAGGTCTCCCGAGAGAAAGACGGCGGCCTTCTCACCGGCGATCCGCTTCATCCGGGCGACCATCATCCGGGCCGATTCGGCGCGGGCCTGCTTGCCGATATGATCGAAATGGGTGTCGAAATAGAAGAACTCCTTTCCGGTTTTCCGGTCCTTGAGCTGCACCCACACCGTGACGCGGCGGCACATGGCGTCCCAGCCCCGCGAAGGGCATTCGGGCGTGGGGCTGATCCAGAAAAACCCGCTGTCGAGCAGGATGTATTTCGAACGGCGGTACATGATCATCAGATGCTCGCCGCCGTCGGGTTTCTTCTCGATGTCGGTCGCGGCGTCGCGTCCCATGTCGACCTCGGCGTATTCGGGGAGGTTCACCTTCAGATAGTCGATCTGCGGCCGGTGCGGCTCCTGGAAGCCGATGACGTCGGGCGATTCCGCACGGATCATCTCCAGACAGGCGGCGCGCCGCGCAACCCAGCCGTTGTCGCCGTCGGCGCCGGGCTTGTAATAGCGGATGTTGAACGACATCAGTTTCAGGTCGGCCTTCGCAGCGGCGGCGGCCAGCGCCTTGTCGTCCTGCGCCCGCAGGGGCAGCGCGAGGCCGAGAAGCGCAACAAAAAGCAGTAGTTTTTTCATCATGGACAAAGGTGCCAACACGCCGGACGCAGCCGAAACCGGACAGTCCGGCAGAACGCTCCGACAAATAAAAAATATCATTACAGCACCAAAGATAATTCAAAAAAAGCAAAAAAAGCAAACCGGGTCCTGCTTTTTTATACGGATTACGGGCCGCAGGCCACTGTAACAGGCAGCAAAAAGAAAGGGCCGAACCTCCGACGGAGCCGAACGGAACGGGGCGCACGCCGCGGTTCCGGGACAGAAACGCCGCATCCGCCGATCTTCGGACGTCAGGCGTTTTTTCCGCGGGAAAGGCTCCGAATGTCCCGGAAAATTGCTACCTTTGCCGCAAACAAACCCTATTTACACTATGGAATTCGAAGGAACCGTTTACAAAATACTGCCCGTGACGAAGGGAACGTCGGCACGCGGTGAGTGGCAGCGTCAGGATGTGGTTTTCGAAATGAACGAAGGCTCTTTCACACGCAAAATCTGCGTTACGTTCTTCAACAAGCCCGAAGACGTGGCCCGTCTGAAAGAGGGCTCGACCTACAACGTCTCGGTCAACATCGAGTCGCGCGAATACAACGGCCGCTGGTACACCGACATCCGCGCATGGCGTCTGCAACCCAAACAGGAGGCCGCGGCGGCCCCGATGCCCGACATGCCGCCCATCGCCGAGGAGCCTTCCTACGCCTCTGCGCCCGCACAGGTCGACGACCTGCCGTTCTAAACGGACCCAACCGAAAAACT
>OGZC01000729.1_pt1 | contig 18824 bp, 19 predicted proteins | sample 1576751 | NCBI WGS metagenome assembly OGZC01 (sample SAMEA3541486, study PRJEB24748) | human gut metagenome | biome: human gut; feature: human-associated habitat; material: faeces | place: China | collected 2012
TGAGCGTAAAGCGATCATGCGTCGGTTTTTCTTTTTGCAAAATAGTCCGGTGGACGTAAACGGTAGAACCCGAGTACCTTTTTAACACCTTCAATTTATGCCATAATTATACTCAACAGAGTAACATTGTCTAAAAAGTTCAGTACTCAACTTTTTAGACTGACTCTCATGAGTGGAGGTGTGATCATGATTGAAGAAACCAGCCTTGTAGCCCAACAGGTAAGACTCAGGCAATGGGCAGAACAGATCAGAGACTGCCAGAATCGCCCGGAAGGAATGGACGTATCGACCTGGTGTGCCCTGCATAACATTACAAAAGCCAACTATTATTACCGTCTTAAGCGTGTACGGAAGGCATGTCTGGATCAGATCCCGGAAGCAGCACATCCTGCTTTTGTGGAACTGCCTGAACCAAAAAGTAAATCAGCTATGCCTGCAGTGGGAACACCAGTGATACGCATCACCAGTTCAGACGGACTTTCTGCAGAAATATCTGCATCTGTCTCTCCGGAAATGTTCCGCTGTCTGATAGAGGCATTCCGCCATGCTGAATGATGCCTGTGCTTCAAGGTTCAAAAAAGTTTATCTGGCACCGGGCTTCACGGATCTCCGCCGTGGGATCGATGGTCTGGCATCCATCATCCGCTTTCAGTATACGCTTGATCCATATGATAAGAATACGCTCTTCCTCTTCTGTGGAAGAAGGAATGACAGGATCAAAGCGCTTCTGTGGGAAGGTGACGGGTTCCTTCTCCTGTACAAAAGATTAAATAACGGTTCTTTCCGCTGGCCAAGGACAGCGGATGAGGCTATGGCTATCACGGATGATCAGTACCGGATGCTGATGCAGGGGCTGGAGATCATTGCCAGGCATCCGATCACAGAGGTCACGAAGACGCCTGACCTCATGTGAATTGTGCAGAATGCTGAAAATAAAAAAATATATAAAGTGCCCTGGCAGTGGATAAAGCGCCGCTGTATGTGCTTATCCACAAAAATAATGCCTGGACAGCATACGGCTGAAACGGATCCTGAGTCATGTGTGGATAAGCCATCCGGGAAGCCGTTGGATAACAGCTTTTCAGATGGCTTATCCACCGTCATTTTGCCGGACAGGCAGCGGGGCAGGATTAGCGTTCATACAAAAAATCTGCTATAATCAGAACCAGTATATCAAAGACAGGGAGTTCTGGTTATGGCATTTAAGTACACAGAAGAACAACTGAATAAACTGGATAAGGAGCTGCTGATCCAGCTGTTTCTTGGCATGCAGGATCAGCTGGAAGAACTGACAAAGCAGACACAGTCCCTCAATGACAAGATGCAGCTGATGATGGAGCAGATCGTCCTTTCCAACAAAAACAGATTTGGAAGATCAAGCGAAAAGATGACTGCCCCGGGTCAGATCCGTTTCATGGAAGTGGATGGGAAGATCGTTTTTTTTAATGAAGCGGAAGCAGTCTGTGATCTGTCTGCCCCTGAACCGGAAGACCTGGAACTCAGGGTACCAAAAAAGAAAAAGCAGGCAGGCAAGAAAGCGGCCGATCTGTCAGGGCTTCCCGTACGGCGCATCGATCATTACATGAGTGTTGAAGAACTGACAGCAGAATTCGGTGAAAACGGATGGAAACAGCTTCCTGATACCATTTCCAGATGCTACCGTTTTGTGCCGGCAAAAGTCGAAGTGGAGGAACATCATATCGGTGTTTATGCCAGTAAAACAGACGAACATATGGTAAAAGCACCGCATCCGAAGAACCTTCTTCATGGAAGCCTTGTTTCACCGACACTTGCTGCAGCTATTATCAATGGTAAGTATGTCAATGCCGTTCCGCTTTACCGCCTGGAAAAAGAATTCGAGCGGTATGGGTTGGCTATTACCCGGCAGAACATGGCCAACTGGATGATCCGCCTGGCCGAAAATTATCTTGGGGTCATGTATGACTATCTGCACAGCCTATTGTATGATTATCATGTGATCCAGGCGGATGAAACGCCGGTCCTTGTCAATAAAGATGGCCGACCGGCAGGCAGTAAAAGCTGGATGTGGGTCTACCGCTCCGGTTTTATGAATCCGGAGAAGCAGATCATTCTGTATGAATACCAGAAGACCCGCAATGCTTCACACCCGAGGAAATTTCTGAAAGATTATACCGGCATCTGCGTGACAGACGGCTATCAGGTCTACCACACTCTTGAAAAAGAGAAGGAAGATCTCAGGATCGCAGGCTGCTGGGTGCACTGCAGACGTAAGTTTCATGAAGCGCTGGAAGTCATGCCAAAAGAACTGAGAAAACAGTCTGTCATGCACCTGATCATGAACCAGATACAGGCGATCTACCGGGAGGAAGGCAAACTGTCGGGATTATCGGCAGAAGAAAGACTGGCACAGCGTCAGCTGGTGGTAAAACCACTGGTGGATGCTTTCTTTGCATACCTGAAACAAAATGCAGAAAGAGTGCCCAAAAGTGGAAAAACAAAAGAAGCCTTTACCTATGCCCTGAATCAGGAACGTTACCTGAGAGTTTTCCTTGAAGACGGTGATGTTCCAATGGATAATAACGCCAGTGAACGTGCCATCCGTGGATTCTGTATCGGCAAGAAGAATTGGGAGATGATAGACACGCTCCATGGGGCCTCCAGCTCTGCAATCATCTACAGTATAGCCGAAACTGCAAAAGCAAACCGATTGAAACCGTATGAGTATTTCGAATTTCTGCTGACAGAGATCCCGAAGCATAAGGAGGATAAAAATACCGATTTTCTGTCAGACCTTCTGCCATGGTCAGACGCACTGCCGGAAAATATACGAAAACTAAAAAGTCAGGACAATAAATAGCATGGCCGCAAAGGCGGCCCGATATTCGTCAAGGTACCCGGGTTCTACCGTTTACTTTCCAGTGGTCCCAGCAGTGCTTTTGATTTGTGTGGTTGCCTTTTTACAGGTACTGCTTACATATGGAGTATCTGCAAATTTCCGAAAATTGAGTTTGATTGATCGGATACGATATGCAGAGTAATATATTAAAAACATCATATATACAAAGGAACCCGTCCGATGTATTTCAGACATTGCAACAGAGCTCCGCAGAAGTCAGCAAGGAAAAGATTGCACATGGAATGAAAGAAACCGATCCGGGTGTATTTGCATCTGTTTTAACGGAAAGCGTGCAGAAGAGCATTGATAAGAACAGCTATGGAGATCCGGTGACGGTAACTGTAAAAGTGGAAAAGAATCATTCTAGGACGTATGAGCTGTCTGAAACCGAAAGAAGCAAGCTGGAGACAGCGATGTTTCCAACAGAATAACTGAATATGGAAAAAGTGGACTGCCGGGGGTAAAATCCTGGCAGTTTTTATATCAAAGTATGCAAGATAAACTGCCAGTGGCAGGGTCTATGTATCGCCATGCGTTCGGAAGGAGCTGCCAGTGACAGCTCCTGTAGATGAAGGCTCTGAAAATGATTTAGAGAATGCAAGATAATTCCGAAGGGACGAAAGAAGGTGAAAAATTATTTGGATATTAACGGACTTAGAAGAAATGTCGAAAGATGTCGGATAATGCGAAAAATGACTGTTAAGTGACTGTTATATAACATAGTTTTGACAGCCTTTTTTTATATACTTTTCTTTGTGGTGTTTTAAGGAAAGGCATAGCAAGGAGAAGAATTATATTTGTATCAAAGAAAGTGCTTAAGACAACAAAATGGGAATAAAAAGCAAAGTGTTGTGATCGAACTGGTTGCAGCACTTTTTTATTCGACATTTTTCGAGAATCGTGGGACACCACATATCCGATCACCGCCATACTTCGATTTGATTTCTATACCAAAAATCAGATCGGAGGAAAGATAAATGGCTTATAACAAGACAAGTGAAGAACGAAAGTGGAATTATTGGAAAGAACAGGAAGAAAAGAAACTGCGTGAACTGGGAATGGAAGAAGAGAAGATCCAAAAGTTGCGCCAGATGGACAGAGAAGATTTTCTGGAAGAGCGCAGATACCGGGAACATCTGGATGAAATGATGCAGGATATGGATTCCATAAAACAAAGGGACAAAGGACGGTTTGCACAGGATATCCGGGAACTTTTAGACAACATTGGAGATCGACGGATCTATGAATTATTAAAGGGCACAGAACATCAGACATTAGAGATACTTTTGCTTAGTACATGGGGATATTCGGGAAGAGAAATCGCTAAGATCATGGGACTTGCAGAGCAGACTGTTTACACAAAGAGAAACCGTTTGAGAAATAAATTAAAAAATTTGTTGAAAATTGAATAATTATGGCGGTTTTCGTCGGCTATTTAATAGGCAGGTAAATTTTGCCAGTGTACTTTGACAATTCTATACCAGCATTACAGGCACGTTCCCGTAAGTAGAAGCGTGTCAGGAAGGCGCGAGGACAGATGAAAATGACAGGAAAGAATATAAAAAATTCTTTGCTGGTGTTTTTGTTTCGAGCGAATCACCTTTAACTGAAACAGGACCGTGGCGGTCTTTTGCGAGGATCACTTACGAGGGGATAATGATACATAGGAACTGCCAGTGAGCAGAGGATGGACTTTGGGTTGTAATCAGCAAGACCTTTAGAAAATCCGTGAGCGGTGCAATGCCAAGCATCCGCCTGTAATGTTCCCGTAAGGCAATGGGGGAGTCGAGGACAAATACAACGCCAAAAATCAAAAGTATAAGAAATCAAGGAAGAATGTGTCGTTGATATCAGATACATACGGCTGTAGGGAGAAATCCTTTACAGCCGTATTGATGTGATATCAGCACGCATATCAGGTAACAAATTATGTATTACACAAGAGAATATCTCAATAGAGCGCATCGAGAAATTGATACTATTTTCCGAGTGCTGTTCCCGGAACATGGAATGGCAGTAAGGGAAGAACAGATTATGTTATGCCACGAAATGCTGGATAACCTGCTGGGAAGAAACATAGCACTGTGTGATGCGGGTGTCGGTATCGGCAAGACGTATGCCTATCTGGTGGCCTGTGTTCTGATGAGAAAATATTCCCTCCTTGCAGAAGGATGTTCCCCTTATGAGCAGCGTCCGGTCGTGATATCCACTTCCAGCATTGCACTCCAGAAAGCAATTCTTACAGAATATATCCCTTTTCTCTCCCGGATTCTTCAGGAGAACGGGACGATTCAGGCCCCTATTAAAGCTGTGATACGAAAAGGGAAAGAGCATTTTGTCTGCGATGAGAGGTTGGAGCACCGAATCGTTGCAATCGAAGAAAAAAACAAAAATGCGTTGCAGAAAGAAGCTCTGCTGTCGTTGAAAGAACATTATGATATGGACGAAGTGTCCAACTTAAGTGGGTTTGACAGAAGGATGGTGAGTGTACCGAAGTTCTGTTCGGGAGACTGCCCGAAAAGAGGCTCATGCAGGTATCAGCAGTATCTGGAGCGTTCCAGAGATCATGAAATGTTCATTCAGATCTGTAATCACAATTATCTGCTGGCTGATGGTTATCACAGGCTGCAGGATTACCGCCCGTTATTAAAAGACTACCGAGCATTGATTGTCGATGAAGCACATAAGCTGCCGGATGCGGCAAAGCAGATGTTTGGGAAGAGCCTCTGTTATGACGATATCCGAGAAATCTGCTTTTATCTTGGGAATGAGTACCAAGGCCCGGAGATAAGAAAACTGTCCGGGACGATCCGGATGGTGCTGGACATCATAGGAGAAAACCACAGAACCAGATACGGGTTAAAAGAAGAATTTCACATGACAGAAGAGTGTGCCATGTATTTATATGAAGGGATACAGACCATGAATAAGATCATAGAAAAATTAGAAAAGAAGATTCCGAAGTGGATCAGAAACAAGCTGGAAGAAACCAAAAGTGTGCTGGAATGCTTTTTCCATCAGGATAAGAAGTATGTGCTGCATCTGAAGCAGGACCATGACCACCGGATTATATTGTGTGCATCCAGCAGACGGATTCCACAGTATCTGGACCAGATGTTATGGAGCAGAGGAATGGGAGCGATTCTGACAAGCGGAACTTTAAAAACCGGACAGGGATTTTCCCACATTCGGAAAATGACAGGATTACAGAGAGTGCGGAGAGTCCGGGAATATGTGGCAGACTCCCCGTTTGAATATCAGAAGAACTGTCTGTTATATCTGCCAAAGAATTTGAAGACATGCAGAAGAGAAAGTCAGGAAGAGGCAGAGATGATAGCAGGCCATATCCATTCACTGATCTGTTCGACTTACGGGCATACGCTAGTGCTGTTTACATCTTATCATTTGATGGGAAACGTTTACCAGATGTTAAGGGATGAAATTCCGTTCCCGATGATAGAGGTGTGGAGACATTCACCGGAAGAGATCACAAGATTTAAACAGATGGACAATGCTGTCCTTTTTGCAGCCGGCTCCTGTTGGGAAGGAGTAGACTTCCCTGGAGATATGGTATCTTCGCTGATTATAGTAAAACTGCCCTTTGCTGTTCCTGATCCCATCAGTGAAGCACAGAAGAAGGAATATGCCAGCCTGAAAGATTATATTCAGGCAGTGATTGTTCCAGACATGCAGAAAAAACTAAGACAGGGATTCGGACGTGCTCTCCGCACCGAGACAGATACTTGTGTCGTGTCCATTTTAGACGAGCGTGCAGGAGAAGGTGGCAGGTATCATGAGGAAGTAATGTGTGCGCTTCCGAGCTGCAAGATGGCAAAAGATATCAAGGATGTCCAGCACTTTATTCGAAACCGGAAAGGCGTGGAATACTACCTGTAACCGTTCGTGGTTCTGCTACAGAAAAAGCAGATTTTGCACGAAAAGTTTGGTGGTATTTCAAGGGCGTTTTCGGTGGGATTGTTGGTATTGATGAATAGCTATTTCGGCATGAAGTGGGTATACTGTGTATAGCGTTAGAGGAAAGGAGGCAGCTTATGATATACAAGGTGGAAACGATAAAAGATGGAACAGAAAAATATTTTTTCATCAGAAATCTGGAAACAATGAGTATTGAAGAACTGCCAAGTAAATATCTAATGCATAAGATTAAATGTAAACGTTCACCAAATACAGTGAAACGCACAGCATTTTCAATCTGCTATTATATGAAATATATGGCAGAGAAAGAAATGGAACTCACAGAAGTCTATCAGTTAGATTATGAAAAACAGACAGAACACTTTGTGGAATTTTTATACTGGCTTAAAGCCGGAAACCATACAGAGCAAACGGCTGGAGAAAAGAAGTGTCCGAATGAAGGAACCTGCAACGCATACTTAAAAGATGTGTTCAGGTTCTATTTATTTATAGAGGCAGAATATGAACAGTACGGAAGTCTCAAAACCTTATCGTATAACCAGATTATAGCGGTTAATCAGGTGGGAGTAAAAAAGGTACTGCGGAATCATTCTTTTAAAGCCTATCTGAAGGAAGAGGAACATCGTGGGAGAACAGCAAAAGAAAATCAGATTATTACAATTTTACAGGCCTGTACGAACCGAAGAGATCAGCTTCTGTTACTTATGTTAGCAGAAACCGGATACAGAATTGGGGAACTACTGGGAGTAAAATATGTCAAAGATATTGATTATAGGAATCACATGATAAGGGTATGCTTCCGGGAAGATAATGAAAATGAAGCGAGAGCCAAAAATGCGGAATACAGAAGTGCCAAGATAAGTAATGATACGTTTGAATTTCTCATGGATTATCTGGCAAAATATCGGAAAATCCTGCAACATCAGGATTACCTGTTTGTGAATATCATGGGTGAGAACATTGGAAAGCCATTAAGAGTGGACAGTGTATATGATATGTTGGACCGAATGGAAAAGAAAACCGGAGTTAAAATCACACCCCACATGTTACGTCACTATTTTGCAAATATGCGAAAGCAGGCAGGATGGGAACTGGAAATGATCAGTCAGGCATTGGGGCATAAACATTTGGATACGACTATAAAGTATCTGGACTGGCTGGATGATGAACTGATAGAAGCAAGTAATGAGTTTTATGCACAACACACTGCTATTTATGGGGCGGAACGTCTGCTGGAGTAGGGAGGTGTGAGAAATACCTATATATTTATTGCAACAGGCAGAACACATAACAGAATCTGAAGTAGATATTGAGAAGAAAAAGCAGGAACTATATTCAGAAATTGATGCACTTGGAATAAAAAGCGATTCAAGAATTAACAAATTGAAAAAGTTCTTGGCAGATAGAAAAATCTGGCATCTGGAAGAAATGGATTATCCTTTGCGAAATTCGTATGAACAATATTTAAGAGGACAGATACGATCACAAATTGTATCTTTCTATTTGAAAATATATGATACGGTAAAACAACAACATATCTATCAACAAATGCAGACGCTAAATGGAAAGCGGATATATGAATGGAAATATCAAAATAAAATTTATTTTCTGAAGTATTATCCGGAAAAGGAAATAGCTGAGACCTTTGAAACTTCTTATAAAACAAACCTATTGGTGTGGGATTTTACACAAAATTGTTCAGAAGTTTTAAAGAAACAAATTTTTTATACGTTGAGTCGTATCATTGCCAATACTTCAATGTCTAAGGCTTATAGAAATGTCAGGTTAAAATCCTTAAAACTTCTTTATGATTCTTGTGTTCAGTTAAATATTACGGATATTGGATTGCTGGAAATGGAACAAGTGGAAACTATTTTAAAGAATTTTCCCGAAACGAGTCAACGAAGTATTTTAGGTGAATGCAGAAGAGATGCGTTTATGCAGCAGGAACAGATCCAATGGGAAGCAAATGTATGGTATCTGGAACGATTACATCTTGGAAAACATCGGATAGACGAAAGTAAATCCTTAATTAGCATTTCTTTTATGGAAGTCAAGGAAATACAGAATCGAGAAATTTTACAGGCATACATGAAATATGAACTGGGAATTACTGGACAGGCAGTCAGCACGATTGTACGAAGATTTGTATGTATTAGAAATTTTATTGAACTGCTGGAACAAGAAAAGATACTGGCGATTCATGCAACTGTCGCAGAAGTAAAAAAGTATGCAGACGGCTTGCGAGAACGGGGAATACAGGCAAAGGGATTTAATGAAAGAATTTTCGGTATCGGTCATTTTTATAAATTCATGGAAGTTAAACAGTATATTACAAGAATGCCATTCCGAATTGAATATTTCCAACAAAAAGAAGTAATAGTACATCATGATCGTAGCGTTGAGGAAACAGTATATATGGAAATTTTGAAAAAATTATATCTTTTTCCAGAGCGATTACGATGTATGTTCCTACATCTGTGGTGTCTAGGATTACGGGCGAGTGAAGTGTGTACATTGAAAGGAAATGCTTATTATCAGCAGGGCGAGGATTATTGGATTCAGGTGTATCAGGTCAAAATGAAGAATTATAAAAGGATTCCAATCCCACAGGCACTTTATCAGATTATGAAAGTATACTTGAAAAAACATGAAATTCAGCCTGAAGAATTCATTTTTAAAAACAGCAGAGGTGGTGCTTGTCTATATGGTACATTCCGAACTCAGATGATAGAAGCGTGCCGGGAAAATAAGATTGCAAATGGAGAATATTTATTTCAATCACACGATTATCGACATACAGTAGCAACTATGTTTTATGACAGTCATGTATCACTGCAAAGTATCAGGGATTATCTTGGACATACTTATGAAGAGATGACAAGACAGTATATTGATTATATGCCGCAAAGGATTGCAAAAGCAAATGATGAGTTCTTTGAAATGCAAGGAAGTAGTTTAGCATCATGGCTAAAGAAAGAGGAAAAAGATGGAAAATGATATTATATACTTCAGCGATTTCCCCAATTTACAAGAAACAGGGACACGTAAGGATAATGGAAAATTTGATTTAACGTTGCTTCCAACGCAAGAATTAAAGGAAGAGTTTCGAGGTTATATTATGTATCGCTGCAAAAACGGAACGTTTAGAGCATTGATTCAGGATCGAACAGCTTATAATCATATTGCAAAGTTTTTGAACAGCAGAATAAATCGGAGAATCAAAAGCCTTGGAGATAGAAATCCAGAAAAATGGATATCACTTTTAAAAGGCTGGATGTTAGAACAGGGAATAACTATTGTAAAAGAAAAGAAGAGTGTGTATGGTACAGTAAGCTATGGCGAAGCAGTGACGATATTATATTTCAGAAACGTACTGAAATTTTTAGGGCCAGAAGATTTACGGGATGAGATAGAAAAAGATGTTTGGGAACTAAAAAATCTGGATATTAAAATCAGATCCAATCCAATTTATAATGTAAAAACACTGGATTTCAGAAAAATATATCAGCCAGATATCAGGGAAGAATGTAAGAAAGCTGTTTATATGAATCTGCAGTATGAAGCAATAGGAACTGTACAGGGAGAATTGACAATAATGAGGATATTCTCAGAATATCTCCAAAAAGAGTATTCCAAAATAAAAAGCTGCAGTGAAATAGACAGAGAAGTGTTGGAAGAATTTTTGATACATCTGTCAACAAAAGATACTTCCCATAGTGCGAATAGTTCTTATGTAATTTCATTAAGACGACAGTTAGAGACAATCGGAAAAATTTACAGCTATGAAAGATTGGAGCATTTATTTATTAATACGGATATTCCACCGGAAGTAAATGCAGAATTTAGAGTGTATTCTGATGATGAAATGAAACGACTGAATGCGGAAATTACACAGATGGATGTACAGATTGCAAGATGTCTTCTGATACATCAGATGCTTGGAACTAGGATATCAGATACCCTTACACTGAGACCAGATTGTCTGACGAGAGAAAATGGCCAAGATATGATTGAAATATATCAAGTTAAAACTAAAAGATATAAAAAACCGATCAGTAAAGAACTTGCAAAACTGTTACAGAGTTCTATTGAATATACACAGGAAAAGTTCGGTGATACAGAATACATATTTGTTAATGAAAAAGAACCTGACCGCCCGATGCAGTATATGGCTATAAAAACAAAAGTCATGTCCATGATACAGGAAAAGCAGTTGAAAGATGATCATGGCGAATTATTCGGGTTTGGAACGCACATGTTCCGGCACTACTATGGCGTCAAACTTACAGAAATGCATCTGGATGACTGGACGATAGCGAGACTATTGGGGCATAAAAGACTGAATAATGTACAGCATTACCGGAAAATGAGCAATCAAAGAATGGCAGACGAAACCAGAGAAGTAAGACAGAGGATGAGTGACATCATATATATGAGTCTGGCAAGATGGGGTGAAGAATATGAGCAAATACGACAAGATGATTGAGGAAAATCAGAGAAAAAGTAAAGAGAAAATTGAACTGGCATTGCAAGCAATACAAGATATGCTGGCAAATAAAGAACGTATCAGCGTTCCAAAGCTGATGAAGAAAACTGGATTGTCGAGAGGATTCTTTTATAAAAATCCAACCGTCCGGGATACATTGAACCAAGCAGTAGAGCAACAGGCCGGAATGATAGATCCAAGAAGAGAAATTCTGAACATGGCGATGGAAAAACAGATTGAACTGTTGAACCAGAAGGTGGCAGCTCTGAGCAGAGAAAATAAGGAACTGAAGAGAAAGAACGAAAAGTTACAGAAGGCATTACGGAAACAGGATTTGAATTTTATTAAGAACTTATAACATTGAAAATAATAAGATGGAAGAGATGTGTGCAGACACATCTTTTCATCGTTGAGGATAAAATATATAGAATGAGAATGGGATTGTTTTATGGTATACTAAAAGTGAAATGCTAACTTTGATATGAGGTATAAAACAATATGACAGAAATACAAATTAAAAATTTAATTAAAGAATATGAAAAAGAATATATTGAGTTTATGGAAATTGAGAAATTACCACAGTATAAGATAGATTTTTTTGAAATTAATGTTGAGGAAAGCGATGCAGCAGGATTCGCTTCAGCCGCCCAAGCTTACTATAATACGAAAACAGATGAACATATATTAAGGATATGCAAAAGTTCGGAAATACCAAGGTATATTGTGTTTCATGAATTTACGCATATTTTAGATACGGAAATGTATGCAAAGCAAGATTCTTGGAAATATATGGCTTTGTCTGGTTATACAGAATATCATGCAGCACAAGTTGAATTGATGATAATGTTAGGAGCAGATAGTATACAAACTCAAGATTTTTCATTTACAGTTGATGTTGAAATAGGTAATAGTACAGTTAGGAATTACCTAAACTCAAGACATCAATTAGTAGTGAATATGATGAATAGAACAGATTTTCCAAGAGATATTGAAGCATTAAAAACAACGGTAGGTGTGCTATATAATTATTTTGGAGTGCGTTCTATATGTAAAATGTATGCGAAAGATTATACTGAAGAAGTGGATAACACAATTATTATTCAGAAACTTTCAAAAGTATTATTTGAAGAGATAAATAGCTTTATGGTTGGATGGTTTAATGAAGCACAAGTAGAGCTGAGCTTTGTGTCATATATGAAAATAATGTGGCCTATGCTTCAAAGCTATTTTGGAAAAGAATGAAAGATAGTAACAGTAAACACAGTTTTGTATACAGTTAAACCCAGTAAAATCAACGCATGAGGGGAACTGGCTACATTTTAATTCCCAATCTGGTGGTATGTGGCTCCGACAATCATCAATACATTTTTAGAAGCTTACGATTTCAGTGGTAAAAAGATTGTGCTTTTTGCAACATCCGGAGGAAGTGGATTTGGGAGCACTGTGAAAGAATTGCAGTCATCTGCATCAGACGCAGTTATTACAGAAGGCAGACTGTTAAATTGTGGAACGAAACAGGAAATCACAGAGTGGGTAAAATCTTTATAAATAACAGTGCTATGGAGGTATACAGAATATGGAAAAAATAGTACAGACAGCAGGAAGAAATACACTTGGTAAATTCGCACCGGAATTTGCACATTTTAACGATGATGTACTTTTCGGTGAAAACTGGAATAACCAGGATATCGATGTAAAAACAAGAAGTATTATTACCGTGGTTGCTCTGATGGCTTCCGGAATTACGGATTCTTCTTTAAAATATCATCTTCAAAATGCAAAAAATCATGGTGTGACACAAAAAGAGATTGCTGCAGTGATCACACATGCCGCATTCTATGCAGGTTGGCCAAAAGCATGGGCTGTTTTCAATCTTGCAAAGGAAGTGTGGGAGGCAGGTAAAGGAGATTTGTCATACGAAGATGAAGCGATGCGCGCGCATGCAAAAAAGATGGTATTTCCAATTGGTGCACCAAACGATGGCTTTGCACAGTATTTTTCGGGCAGAAGTTTTCTTGCACCGATTTCTACTTCTCAGGTTGGAATTTTCAATGTGACATTTGAACCTGGATGCAGAAATAACTGGCATATTCATCATGCAAAAAGTGGAGGTGGACAGATTCTGGTATGCGTTGCCGGAAGAGGATATTATCAGGAAGAATATAAAGAAGCTATAGAAATGAAGCCAGGCGACTGCATCAATATTCCGGCAGAAGTAAAACACTGGCATGGCGCAGCACCGGATGAATGGTTTTCACATCTGGCAATAGAAGTTCCGGGCGAAAATAGTTCCAATGAATGGCTTGAACCGGTAAGTGATGAAGAATATAGAAAACTAAAATAGGAAGGTTGAAAAAAGTATATCAGCTGGGAGTCAATCCCCCAGCTGATATAGCCTCCGGCAGGATTGCAGAGGTGCGCAGTAGAAGTATGTCATGCAATTACGCGCACCTCGCAGCAAGAATGCCTCGGCATTCTTGAATGACTTTATATTAGAAAAATATTATTTGGGATAGCACTTGGAGATGTTTGATGACTTGATTGACAAAAATGCTATTTGAGTCAACGGAAATAGGGAGCAGTATTACCTGAGAATTAGAGAACTGAAAAATAAGTCAACGAATGGATGTCGTATCATTACCTGGGAAGCGTAAAACTGCAAAGCAAGTCAATGGAGAGAGGTACACCGTTACCCGAGAAGCGAAGAACTGCAAAGCAAGTCAAGAATGGAGCGAGAAATGTTACCCAAGAATTGAAAAATTGAGAAGCAAAGTCAACGAATGGATCAGGAAATGTTACCCGAAAATTGCAAAAATACAAAGCCAGTCAAAAACAGGGGAATAAAAACAAAAACAAAAAGAGCAAGGTGCATCAAAGAGGATACGTCCTGCTCTTTTTGCGTTTTTTTTGAAAAAACCCCTTTAGCGTAAGATTTCTGTTATAATTTATATATTGAATTTTGAAATCGAAAACGGAGCCGATAATTCCGCAGAAAATGAGGTGGTAGCATAATGAAAAACACGATTATTTATCATGGGAGTAATGTAGAAGTATCTAATCCCAAAATACTTATCAATGGTTACTATAAGGATTTTGGATATGGTTTTTATTGTACAAATATAGAAAAACAAGCGAAACGCTGGGCATTAACAAAAAAAGGCGCATCTGTCGTAAATAATTATAGTTATCTTAAAAATCCAGAACTTAAGATTCTCTGTTTTTCTGAAATGACAGAAGAATGGCTTGATTTTGTTGTAAATTGTCGAAGAGGAAAGATGCACACATATGATATTGTAGAAGGTCCTATGGCAGATGATCAGATTTGGGATTATGTGGAGGATTATGCAGCAGATAAAATTTCGAAAGAAGCGTTTTGGGCTTTGGTTAAATTCAAATATCCTACCCATCAGATAGTTTTTTGTACGGAAGAAGCATTACAAACATTGCATTATGAAGGGAGCATAACATTATGACAAATAAGTACTTCCCAGATGAAGAAATACAGACAAATGATTTATATTTCATCTGTTATATGATTGAACGTGTTGCCCGAAGAATTCATCAGAGAAATAAATATGTGGTAAATGCAATTGGAAGGGAGTCACTAGTGCATTTGATCAGTGTAGCAAATGTGCTTCATTGTGAGAATCCTTTGCAGGTTGAGGATGATTGGATCGAGGAATATAGTTTGGTAGAAGGTGATTTCGATATTACAGTAGTTGATAAAGAATTGGTAGAAAAAATACCTACAGCATTAGAAATGGGAAAAGTATATCAGCGTCTTATTTCTGATACATTAGTTCCGGAAGAAGATTATGTAGATGGAATTATCCGCGTATATAATAATGAAATCTGCGATACGATAGATAATTATAATTGCAGTGCATTTTATGAACCATCATATGTTATCGCAAGAGCCTATCAAAACGGGGGGTTTTAATCCGCGGATTAATCCGTAGAATCAATACTCCTTGACATTTCAACAAAATAGTTTATACTTAAAATAGTTTGAAATTCAAAATAAAATACAGGAGAATTGAAAATGAGTATAAACAATCAATTGAAAATAGGTGATCTGACTGCGAAGCTCCCGATCATCCAGGGTGGTATGGGCGTTGGAGTCAGCAGAAGCTCTCTCGCAGGAGCAGTAGCGAAAGAAGGCGGAGTAGGAATTATTTCGACAGCACAGATCGGTTATGATGAGGAAGGATTTGAGAAGGATCAGGCTGCATGTAACAACAGAGCAATCCACAAGCATATCAAGAGAGCGAAAGAAATCGCGCAGGGAAATGGTCTTGTCGGTGTAAATATCATGGTTGCGCTGAAACATTATGCAGAGCATGTGAAAGAGGCTGTGGCAGCAGGCGCAGATGTGATCATCAGCGGTGCAGGTCTTCCGATGAATCTGCCGGAGTTGGTCAGTGAGACTTGCAGAACGAAGATTGCACCGATTGTTTCTTCTAAGAGAGCAGCACAGCTGATCTTGAAAATGTGGGCGCATAAGTATGATAGAACAGCAGATTTCCTTGTTGTTGAGGGACCGAAAGCCGGAGGTCATCTTGGATTCTCAAGAGAGCAGTTAGATGAGATTGATACGATGGATTATGATGAGGAGATCCGTCAGATCATTGCCTGTAAGGAAGAGTATGAAAAGCGATACGAGAAGAAGATTCCAGTAATTGTAGCTGGGGGAATCTTCGACAGGGCAGATATTGATCACGCATTGGAACTTGGAGCAGATGGAGTCCAGATTGCGAGCAGGTTCGTGGCGACAGAAGAATGTGATGCGTCAGAGGCGTATAAGCAGGCCTATATCAATGCAAAAGAAGAGGATGTTCAGATTATTCAAAGTCCGGTAGGAATGCCGGGAAGAGCCATCCGCAACGCATTGATCGAGCGTGTTGAGAAAGAAAAAGAGCCTATTAAGAAATGTTATAATTGCTTAGCGAAATGTAATCCGGTAAAAGTTCCGTATTGTATCACGAAGGCACTGATTGATGCCGTAAAAGGTGATGTGGAAAATGGACTTGTATTCTGCGGAAGCAATGTCGGACGGATCAATCAGATGATGAGTGTGCATGAGCTGATGCAGGAGCTTGTGTCTTAGATAAATGTGAAGAATCCAAAGTCATATTAATAAAAGTAAAAAAAGAGAGAATAGTGTGAAACAAATTTAAAATATCACACTATTCTCTTTTTTTATGATATACTTAAAAGATATCAGACATGAAAGCATGAGATGTGTTACTGCCTCCGTCACAAGGGGGATTAGAGCATATTGGTGTTAGAATATTAATGCTTATTAAACTATAAAGAATTTATAAGGAGCAGCGAGGATGAAGATACAGAATAACGATACAAAAGACGAAGGACTGAAAGGAAACGAGAAGATTGAGGAAGCAATTTCTGCGCTCCAGCAGGAAGCGTCTCAGGAACTTTTAGCACATACGTTGACAGTGATCCGCAGACGAATGAAAGAAGAAGGACAATTGATTCTTGCGGTAGAGCCTTCTGTTGCAGAAGAACTGAAGATACAGGCAGTAAAGACAGCTGATGGAAAGAAGTGGTGGAGTGCATTTACAAGTTTTGAAGAAGAACTGAAAGGTTCTGATCGTGTGATGTCTACCTTTTTGACAGCAATCGAACCATTATTTCAGTCCGCTGTACAGGTGAATGAGATTGAAGGTATCATTTTGAACCCATGGAACCGGACAATCATGCTTGATAAGACACTGCTTCGACTGATTCTTGGAGAGAGTGGAAAGTGAGAACAAAGCGGAAAATGACAGTAACTATAATATGTATTTTATTTGCAGTGCTATTTGCCTGTTATGGGTTCTGGATGAGTGGAAATGGATCAGGGACAGGATTCTTCCTGATCTGGTTTGTACTGGCTGCATTGCTTGGAGGATGCGCAGCGATTACATTTCTGGATGGATGGGCAAGAATTCCGATGTGGATGTTGTGGATATTAAGAGGAATACTGCTCGTGTTTGTAGTTTCCTTTGTAATTATCGAAGGATGCATTATTAGTCAGATGCATGCGAAGGCAGATGGAAATCTGGACTACATCATAGTGCTTGGTGCACAGGTGAGAGCAGATGGACCGAGTAAGGTGCTGAAGCATCGACTGAACACAGCAATCGATTATCTGGAGAAGAATCCGGAGACAATCTGTATTGTGTCAGGTGGACAGGGGTATAACGAGCCGTGTACGGAAGCGCAGGCGATGGCTGATTATATGGAAGCAGCCGGAATTGAGAAAGACCGTCTGATTCTGGAAGACGAATCAAAGACAACAGAGCAGAATATAAAAAACAGTAAGAAATATATCAGAGACGGAGCAAGTGTTGGAATTATCACAAATGATTTCCATATGTTTCGGGCGATGCAGATCACAAAAGGACAGGGGCTGAAATCAGCGGAAGCGATTGCTGCAGGCTCGAATCCATTGTATCTGCCGAATAATATGCTTAGAGAATATCTGGCAGAATGGAAGTATCTGATTAGATCAATCTTATAAAAGCAAGAAAAGAGAGATGAAAGAAACAAATGGGTAGACGAGAATTAGAAGAACGAATCGAGAAAAGAAGAGAGGACTTTGTAAGAAACAGTCTTCTTTCGGATGAATTTATTGACTTTGTACAGGAGAATTTAAAGCCGGTCAACACAATGATGGCTTATTATCAGTGTGCGATCATGGAAGTTGAGACGAAATTCAAGGTGCTGAGCGAACAGTATTCCCTGGAGTATGACCGCAACCCGATCGAGAGCATTAAGACTCGTGTGAAATCAATGGAGAGTCTGTTGAAGAAGATTCGTCGTAAAAATATTCCATTGACGATTGATGCAATCGAAGAAAATATTCAGGATATTGCCGGTGTGCGCGTGATCTGTGCATTTCAGGATGATATTTACAAGCTTGCAAAATGCTTTCTTGACCAGGATGATGTAATTCTGATTCAGAAAAAAGACTATATAGTTGTAGCCGCTCAAAATTTTTGTCAAAACTTCTCAAAACTTTTGACAAAACTTTTCGGGAAATATTTCCGGTATTTATAAGCACGAAACGGAGGGAAAAACCCTCCGCTTTTTTTGACAATAATTTTGTGAATAACGCCTACTTTTCAGAAGCGGCTTCATCCTCATCTTCACACTTGGCAAGTTCCTCTTCCAAGGCTCCAATCTCATCACGGATGACCTGTCTCTGTTTGTGGAGTTCCTGAAGGTCATAAGGTGACTCCATCCCAAGGGAAGAATACTCAATTGGCAATCTTCCAGTCCCCAATATCAGACTCCTGACATGAGAGCTTGGTCTTCAGGTCTCTTATTTTCTGTTCTATCTCATTTTTGCTCATTGTTGTTTTGCTCATCTCTGTGTCCTCCTCCAATAAATGGATGGATAAAAAGCTCATCAAAGAGCTTATCCATACTCTTAACTACATTGTATGAGTCATAGTGGCTCACACCGCCCTTCCATGAGGCATAGGCACATCTCACATCATCAAAGGACATCTCCCC
>OGZC01000736.1_pt1 | contig 18716 bp, 21 predicted proteins | sample 1576751 | NCBI WGS metagenome assembly OGZC01 (sample SAMEA3541486, study PRJEB24748) | human gut metagenome | biome: human gut; feature: human-associated habitat; material: faeces | place: China | collected 2012
AGGCGGCAGATAAACGTCTGATTGACCTGTCCGAAACCTACGTCAAGGTGGATGAAATTCCCTTTGACTTTAAACGCCGCCGTTTATCCACTGTGGTACAGGATAAAAACGGAAAGACACAGATGGTAACAAAAGGTGCTGTGGAAGAAATGCTTTCGATCTGTAGCTTTGCAGAATGTGACGGGCATGTACAACCTCTGCGTGATGAAGTGCGGAGCCGGATTTTGAAAACTGTAGATGGATTAAATGAAAAAGGCTTTCGTGTTTTGGCTATCGCCCAAAAGAGCAACCCATCTCCAGTAGGAGCTTTTGGTGTTAAAGATGAATGCGATATGGTGCTGATTGGTTATCTGGCATTTTTAGATCCACCGAAAGAGTCTACTGCCGATGCTATCCAGGCATTGAAAAACCATGGGGTCCTTACCAAAATCCTCACAGGCGATAATGAAAAAGTAACCCGAACCATCTGTAAACAGGTCGGACTGAAGGTCCGCAATATGCTCCTGGGTTCTGATCTGGAACACATGAATGATGCGGAACTTGCCAGGGCGGCAGAAACCACCGATGTATTTGCGAAACTGACACCGGAGCAGAAAGCCCGTATTGTTTCTGTTCTTCGTGAGAATGGTCATACCGTTGGATTTATGGGTGATGGAATCAATGATGCTGCTGCCATGAAATCTGCGGACATCGGCATCTCCGTAGATACAGCGGTAGACGTGGCTAAAGAATCGGCAGACATCATTCTTTTAGAAAAAGATCTGATGGTTTTGGAGCAGGGCATCATTGAAGGTCGGAAAACCTATGCCAACATGATCAAATACATCAAAATGACGGCTTCCTCCAATTTTGGAAATATGTTTTCTGTGCTGGCTGCTTCTGCCCTTCTGCCCTTCCTGCCAATGGAAAGTGTACATTTGATTTTCCTGAACCTGATCTACGACCTGTCCTGTACGGCAATCCCATGGGACAATGTAGATGAAGAATTTATTGCCAAACCACGGAAATGGGATGCCTCCAGTGTAGGCAGTTTTATGATCTGGATCGGACCAACCAGCTCCATCTTTGACTTTACCACTTACATTTTCATGTACTTTGTATTCTGCCCGTTCTTTGTATCCAAGGGTATCCTGTTCAATGACCTGCCGGCTCATTTTAGCGGAACAGAGCTGACGGCGATGCAGACACAGTATATCGGAATGTTCCAGGCTGGCTGGTTTGTAGAATCTATGTGGAGCCAGACATTAGTGATCCACATGATCCGTACACCGAAGCTCCCATTTATCCAGAGCCGGGCATCTGCTCCTGTGACATTCCTTACAATGACAGGGATTACGATTCTAACCGTCATACCATTTACGATATTTGGAAAACTTCTTGGGTTTGTGGCACTGCCAGCAGCATACTTTGCATATCTGCTTCCGTGCATCTTATTGTATATGGTTTTGGCAACAAGCTTGAAAAAGGCTTATGTCCGTCATTTTGGCGAATTGCTTTAAGGAGGTGCAACAATGAACTGGAAAGAACTTTGGATGACACTTTTTGGAACTACGGAATGGCTTGGTCTAAACATGGGATTCTGGGTGGCTTTAGCTGCCGTATTACTGATTGTAATTCTCATGAATGTCCTATTCTGGTCTATGAAGCCGAAAACAGACATCAAAAACTGTCCTAATAAAAAAGACGCATAAAAGAAACGTAGGAATTCATTATGCCGAACCTATAAAAATAACACAATTGAAAAATACACTATCTACTGCATATGGCACATCTCAACGGCCGGGTTTGCGGAGCAAAACGGCCGAAATGCGAAGCTGAACGGTCGCATCACCTTTGATTATTAGCATAGCCTCAGCGATAATAAGTGTATTCATCCATTGGATGAAAATACATTTATTTCAGGAGGATAATGTATGCTGAATTACAAGGACATCATTATCAAACATTATGCGCTTTCTCTTTCAGGAAGCGAAATTGCCCGACAGCTGGGTGCAAGTAAATCAGGGGTGAATGACTTTTTAAGAGCATTTGATAAATGCGAATCGCTTTCTTATCCCCTTCCACCGGGTATCACGAATTACGGAATCGCTGAACTTGTGTATGGTTCAGTGCCTGGATCAGGTGGTCGTAATGAAAGCATAGAGTATCCCGACTATGAAGCAGATGCTAAGCTCATGGTAACAAGAAAAAACATGACTCTGGTTTTTCTATGGAACAGATACTCCAAGAAATGTGCTGAAGAAGGTAAACGGTTTTATCAGTATCGACAGTACTGTGAGCTCTACAACAAGTGGTGCGATGAGAATTACGAGACTGCCCACTTTGATGCTGTGATCGCCCAAAAGATGGAAGTGGACTTCGCAGGACAGACATTTGACATGACGGATCCTCTTACAGGGGAAACCCTGCCAATCGTTGTTTTTGTAGCAATTCTGCCGTATTCTCAGTACATTTATGCAGAAGGAATGCTCGCTGTATTTACTTTTAAAGCATCAAACGGATAGCGAATACACAGTTTTTTTTCGGATTCAGTAAGTGCGTTCCATATATCAATAATCCCTTTCGCATAATATTATACTTTTAACACACTATATTGTTCTGGATTAATCGAACCCGGTTGCTATTTGATTAATAGCAGCAGAATTTAATATGTGTTCCGATGTTGCATTCTGCTGTCAGTGTACAAGCAATACCGCTGGACGCACGAGTTTCCCCGGCACCTGCTGAAAAACTGTTCAGATCCGATTCTGAAAGTTCCTTCATAACATTTCCTGATGGATGTTCAAAATTTTCTGTTCTGTTTAATGGATTTCTTAAATCTTTCATATTAAAATCTCCTTTCATAATAGATAATGCAGTTACCACTTCTAAACTGATGATAGGACTTTCTTTTTGCTTCCTTTTTCTCTGTTATGAAGCAATAATAGAATATAAATGTTAACACTCTCTTTATTTCATTCTATTATTACTCCATACCGCTACATCTCTTTAAAACAATCTTGGAATAACAACAAATCCGAATATCCCCACTATATAAAGTGTATTTATTGCCAAACCAAGCTTTACATAGATATTTCGCAATTGCTTCTTACAAAATAAAATTAGAGCATAAGCAAAACTAATCAAAATAAATATTCCATATCCAATCGCAATAGAAGTTGCATTAGACGCTGTTGGTCGCCAAACAAATAACATTGTAATTGGAATAAAAACTGTGATAAGTGAAATAACACTCAATACTTTATCCTTCATTGATATCTTCCTTCCTTTCTTACTCAACTGTTAGCTCACAACTACCCTTAAAATTTTCTGCTTGAATGATAATGTAATTACTTGCAACAGACAACTCAATCACCTCAGAATATCGTTGAGATGTCTCGCAAAGAATTTTGGATTCATCATTTCCAGTTTGTAAAATCACTTTGGCTGTTCCACTACCAATATCTAAATCACAAGATATATGGATTTCATTTCCAGCATCTCTATCTAATGAAGTTCCACCAAAAAGAATCTCTTTTCCGGTAAAATTATCATAATCGGCTTTATATGTTCCTACATAACTATCTTCACCAAACTCCCGATTACCTTGTAATTTTTTATTACTGGTAAGATTGTCATTACCAATTGATTCCAATACATGATTAAAACCATCTATAATTTCATCTTTTGAGCAAGCTGTCAAAGACAGCACACAACATAAAACTAAACTAAGCCAAATAGTTTTTCGCATGGTTGCCTCCTATCTTTTTTTCCGACGGCCCTTTTTCCTGTTTCCTTCTTTTTGAATTGTAGAATTAATTTTGCTTTCCTTTCTAGGAACATAAGCAATAACAATTGCCAGCACCAGCATAGCTATAATTACCACTATACCAATCAGACTATTTTGGGAAGCCGAATACGCTCCTGCAGTGTCAGAAACGAATCCCTCTCCCTCAAAATTAACAATACTTAATCCAGCAGAAAGTGGATAAAGATTACGAATCATTGGATTTTTAAAATAAATACTAATATACCCTAAAAGAAATGCAATAATAGCTCCTCCTTTAAAAGCATCACGCTTTCTTCCGCAATATGCAATTAGCGGCATTTCCCCAATACAGGTAAATAATGCCATAATGGTAATTTGTATAGTTCCGGTAAGTACTGTAGTGACTGTCATATTTTCTCGACAGGCAATAAGTCCAACAATAACCGTTATCAATGAATTAAATAGTCCAAAAAGCACAGACAAAACTCCTAAAGCAGCCAATTTACTTATAATCATTTTAGGGAACAAAACTGGAACTACTAATATATTTTTAAGAGTATCATCCGAATATTCCCGATTCATCATATAACCGCCAATCAATGCTAGGATCATTGGAAAAAAAATTGTCATATTATTCCAAATGGTACTATTCATTAAATCTGGAAATGTATAATTAAGAATACTTTTTGCATCATCAGTCATAATATTTTGACTAGTAATTGTAATAATCGGGGAGCAGGCTACGCCAATTATACCTATTAGAATAATGCTATACCGTCTTAATTTTTGGAACTCTGTTATAATTGAATTTAGCATATCTACCCCTCCTCTCATATTTCACGATTCTTATAAATCTGAATAATTGCGAAAATTGATACTAATGCAATTACTAAAATAATACAAATGCAAACTGGTGTTTGAACAAAATATGGACGCATAGTATTATAAAATTCTGCGGCAGCTCCATTACCTTCATCGTAAAATTGATATATCCAACGATTAATAAGAGGAATTGGCAAAACCGTTCCGATATTTATCCCGACAGGTGTTAACATTCCTGTATCCGTCACATGAACAACGTAATTTACAATAGTGTAAAAAAGTGTGATTACAATAGAAATCAAATCACTTTTATTAAACCATACTACTAATGCTACACATGGTAGTGCAGCCGCTAATAACATAAGCCCTAACATAAAACTCAAAACAAACTTTTGTATCATATGGTCCATCGGTATCCCCAATAGTGCGGAGCAAATGGTACTGGCAAAAAATCCAACCAATGTATATGCTACTGAAATAATTGCCATTACACCAATTTTAGCTATTACGATTCTGCTTTTTTTTACAGGAATTGTAACTAGATTTTTAAGAGTATCATTATCCTGTTCTGTAAAAAATAGCGAGGTGGCAATCACTGTTAATATAGGAAGCAACAGAAGAAAGTCACCATAATCTACAATACCAGAGAACAAGTTATCATAACTAACCTGCGTAGGAATATTCCAATATAATGCTGTCATAACTACTGGAAATACTAATGCTGCCAATGTTGCTAGTACAAAAATTGACCGACGCTTAAATTTAAAAAATTCACACAAAACCAAATCAAGCAATTCCTTCACCCCCGGTCACATGCTTAAAGTAATCTTCTAAGCTATCTTCACAAGTATGCGCCTCCGAAACTTCCAAACCGTTTTCAATAAAAGAACGGTTAATTGCCGATACCGATAAATCAGTATCATAAATACGTAAACTGTGATCGTTTTCTACTGCAAAATTCCGTGTGTTAAAATCCTTCTCTATAATTCTTGATGCCTGTGCTGCATCTGAAACAACAAAATGAATATATTTACTGTTTTTCTGCTCTAATTCAGCAATACTTTCCTCCTCCAGCAATACACCGTGATCTATAATGCCAATATCATCCGCCAATAGCGAAATTTCTGAAAGGATATGGCTAGAAATCAAAATTGTCTTTCCTCTTACATCACATAATTCCCTGATAAAATCACGAACTTCTGCAATTCCAATCGGATCAAGACCATTAATAGGCTCATCTAAAATCAAAAGTTCCGGATCATGCATAATTGCCAAAGCAATTGCTAGTCTTTGTTTCATTCCAAGAGAATATTGTGAAAAAAGTTTTTTATCATTATAGGGTAATCCCACCACTTCAAGCGCTGATTTAATAGCATTTTTAGCTGGTATACCACGAAGGCGTACAAAAATCTTGAGATTCTCAGTTCCTGTCAAGTTCGGATAAAATCCAGGAGATTCAATCAAGCAGCCAATGCGAGGCAATATTTTTTTTTCATTTCCTATCATCGATTTCCCAAAAATTTTTACTGTTCCAGAAGTAGGCTTTATCAAACCTAAAAGCATTTTCATGGTGGTAGTTTTTCCGGCTCCATTTCTCCCTAGTAAGCCATAAATACGTCCCCTTTTTACATGGATATTCAAATCGGAAACACTTTTTTGCACACCATATTGCTTTGTTAAATTCCGTGTTTCAATCACATATTCATTCATTTTTATATCTCCTTGCTTATTTTTATAATAAGTATAGCACTCCTATCTAACATTAACCTGATATAAACCTTGCATTAACCTTGCAATTTAAAAAGTCCCATGCAAAGCATGAGACTTTTTATCATATAAGAAAAAACTTTATAATAAATACTGTATATTCATTTAATTTACTTTCTACTGAAATAGTTCCACCCATGCGTTCTATAATTTGCCGGGCAATAGCTAATCCCAAACCGCTTCCTTTTTCTGAACGTCCCTTATCGCATTTATAAAGTCGTTCAAATATATGTTGCAAATCATCCTTAGAGATACCTACTCCGTCATCTTGCACACGAATTTCTACATAATTTTCAATATTTCGCATAATAATTTGAATTTCATTTGCATGGCTATGTGCAAGGACATTTTGCACTAAATTATTAATAACTCGTGAATATCCATCCACATCAATATTAACCATAAGCCGTTTCGTTGGAATTTCTATGTCATAACCCAACGCTTTTTCTCGAAAAACAGGAATCCAATCTTTCAGAATACAGCGAGTCAATTCTGCTATTTCCGTAGCTTCTACAGAAAGAGAAAATTCATTAGAATTTAATCGAAACCAATCAAACAAAACATCTATGTACTCTTTTAAATCATATGCCCTTTGACGTGCTGTTTCAATATATTCCTCACGCTCTTGCCCCTCTACTAATCCGTTATGTGCCGCATCCAAATATCCAATCAATGTTGTAAGGGGAGTTCTAACATCGTGAGAAAGACTCGTCATAAGCTGCTTATTCGTCTCATCAGCAATTTGTAAATCATGTAATCTCTCTTCATATGTATATACAATATGATTAACTTGGTAAACTAATGGTGCTAACAACTCCTTCTCCTTTATAAGAGCTTTGCGATTAGTGCTATTTATTTCAACTTCAGACAATATTTCTGTCACTTCACTAATTTTCCCATATATACGAAAAATTTTAAGCAAACAAGCAAATAGACTGAATACTAAGCAAATGATTAAAACAACCAAAAACAGCTTTACCATTTACTTACACCTCCATATTAAATTGATATCCAATCCCTTTAATTGTTTGGATGAATGTAGGATTAGAAGGATCGGGTTCAATCTTCTTTCGCAACCGACTGATTACAGACATGATATTTGCATCATCATAAATATAAGGTTCTTTCCAAACAGCCTCATAAATTTGCTTCTTTGTTAATATTTTTCCTTGGTGCTTCGCACATAGCAACAGAACATCAAACTCTTTTGCTGTCAATATAAAAGTATCCTTTTGCGTTATCACCGAATGACGATCCAAATCAATAGTTAACCCTTCATATGTCAATTGCTTAATATCCTTTTCATTCTCATTAAACCTAGTATAACGTCTAATAAGGGCTACAACTCGTGCAATAAATTCTGTCATATTAAAAGGTTTCGTTAGATAGTCATCAGCTCCCAGCCTCAGTCCTTTTACTTTACTGCCACTATCATTTCTTGCAGTTAACATTAGGATAGGTATATTACTTATACCTCTTATCTTTTCTAATGTTTCAAATCCATTCATCCCAGGCATCATTACATCGAGCACAATTAGTTGATAATTCTCGTTTGCAATCATATCAACTCCGTCCTTCCCTGTATAACAACAGTCTGCTTCAATTTTTTCAGTTATAACAGCTTTTTTTAATAGCATACATAAATTTTTATCATCATCAATTATCAAAATCTTATACATAGTCAATCTCCAATCTACGGTTTCAGCTCCGTTCACGCGTTAATGATAATACAAATTTTAGCACAAACTAACCCCATTATAAACCCCAAAACATAAAAGCTACCTGCTTTCGTGTTTTGGCTATCGCCCCAAAGAGCGCCCCATCTCCAGTGAGAGCTTTGGGTGTCAAAGATGAATGCAATGCGGTGTTGATTGGTTATACATAATGTAAAAAATCTTCTAGCTGTTTATAGTATAGCCGGCAAACTTTAAGTACTTCAATTCAAACCAGACATCACCTTACTTATAGGACAGATCTGAAATATATTGACACCTAATCCTTATGTTACTTGCAATTTTCTTTATACCACTTTTTCATAGGTTTCCAAATAATATCTCCTTCATAGTGAGTTACATAATTTATTGAACAAGTCGAGAAAAATTCTTTAGTTTCTTCCGAAATATTTTCATAAACCTTACTTGAAATTACTATTCTTTTGCGATATCCTCGTCCTGCTCGATTTGCTAAATGGCACGCTGAATTCACAACATCTCCCATCCATATTACATCGTTAATGCCACTACCAGAATATCCTGCCTTAACCATCAGAGCCACGCCATCAGCTACTCCTATACCAACAGATATTTCCTCATAATTCTTTTTACTCAATTTATAATTCAGAATCTTGACCATACTGTTCAATTGAGCTGCCACTGACAATACATTATCTACATCAGACTTGTTTGGTGTTTCAAATACTCCCCAAACACAATCTCCATTTATATTTATTTCTTTACACATCTCCCACGAATTCATTATTGCTACACATTCAGAAAGAAAAGCTCGATACATTTTTGCTAATGTCGGTCTCTTATGTCCATCTGTTAATTTTGAAGAATCGACTATATCAATAAATAACGCTGTAACATCAACATAATATCCATTTTTGTATGTAAGTTTATCCCTTGTCGGAATGTCATTTCCATTATCTATATAATCATTATCGTTGGCATCTAGAATATCATCCATTCTCTCTGCACTTTTTTCTACATCATATGTATATGAAGTTGCTTTTTTCGATTCCATATTTGCTACTCCTTTATATTAATTGAAATGTCATACAGATAAACCATAATATAATCGTTGATACCAATAACTTGATACCTTTGTTATACCATTTTGCCTTTTTACTGCAAATTTTAGAATTTGCATGTATCTGCTCTTCCAAATCTTCCAGTAATTGTGCTTCTGTCAAATGATTCACTTTATCCTTATAATTCTGCAATCCCATCGCACCTATTGAACAAAAAAAGAATATGGATGGTGCATTGTTCTCATTTTTTACTCTAGCTATAATTGCCATCATAAAGCTGTAAACAGAACAGAAGCTTGTTAAATACAATATTCCAACCAATAATGCTGCAATAATTTCCCCACCATTCAATTCTGCTAGTTTGGGAACTTCACTTATTCTTTGAAATGCATTCGGAAGTCCTTCACTAAATATAACTCCTATAAGGACACCTACCAATGCTAATGCAAAAGATACTTTCGTATCTAAATTGTTTATCCATGTATTAACCATTTCCAAGCTCCTATATGCATCCTCTTTTTCAAATGCTGAACTTGTATTCTGCTGTTGCTGATTATTATTCTGTGCCATATTTTAAAACCCCCTTATTTTTTTCAATTTATCAATCTTTTCTTTATAGTTTTTTTGACTACTATAATCAATCTTATTATTTTTCAAATTGTCTTCCATCGCATTTATAACTTTCCATCCATTAGTATGTTCACAAGCCCACTTAAAGGTTGCTTCATTAATATACACCCATATATTATTTTCTTTTGCCATGGCTACCATATATTCATAAGCTCTGTCATACTTTTTGAAATAAGAAAATATTTCGATAAATTCAAAAGCAGCAGCCATAGCAGATTCTTCACTATACCCTTTTAATGTTGCAAAAAATTTATAAAAGTCTTCTATTAAATCCCATCTCTCTTCCCCAATCTCTTCCATATAACTATAATTCATACAAAATGAACCATGTATTATATTCTTAACTGTATCAAAAGACATTTCTACAATACGATTGTAGTTTTTTCTTGCTTGATTTCTTTCTTCTATCGCTTTTTCTTTTTCTGCATTTTTAGTTTCATACTTCTGTTGATATTCCAGATTCTCCTTCTTTAGTTTCTCCTCTAATACCGCTAATTCTCTTTCTCTATGAATCAGCTTATTCTGTAATTCTTCAATTTTCTGAATACCATCTGCCAACTGATAAGATGTATCTTGCTGAACAGTATTATCTGATTCCACCTTTACTGGATTTCCCAATTCTTCTACATAATCCAAATAATAATTCTGTGCCACATAGCCTGAGAATAATTTTGTTCCTTTGTACTTAGCTGATTTTTTCCAAACATCCTCCTGCTTCAATTCATCTGATAATGTTTTATAAACTGAATCCGAAATGAAGATTTCACCACCTGAAGCCAAATCAGAATATTTGCTGGCATGGTTTGTTGCATTTCCTACCCAAACACAATCCATCTCATTTTCTTTTGTTTCGTCTGATTCAACTCCATACATTCCTACTTTTGTAACAAGGATCTTTCCATAATCAATTCCAATGCCACATTCAATGATTTTTCCATTAACATTGTTTTTCAAATATTTATTTAAGCTAAAATCTATAGATGTCTGAAAACTTCTTGCACAGTTTATTGCCTTATCAACTGCTTTACCTGTGACATTTCCATTTTCATCAACAGAATCAATAAAAACCCCCATAATTCTATCACCTAGAAATTGTCTTGTAACACCAGCATTTTTCCGAACACATTCTACTGCCATTCTCATAAAAGCTCTGTATATTTTCACCATGCTTTTTGCTTGGCTATTTTCTGTAAGATATGTAGATTTACGAATATCAATAAACAGAATTGCGCTCTGAATCACATATGTTTTATTGTTATCTTCCATATCTTCAATTGTCGGAGGCACATCAGTATCAATAGCAATCTGCTCAACTGGCTGCATTGTAATATTCTTCAATCTTTCATCTAGTTTTTCAAAATCAGCTTTATTTAGCATTAATATCCCTCCAGTTTTCTATATCTAGTATGTAACACATATTATAATGCAATATTTAGTGTTGGACAAGCATTTTCATATACCTATATAAATGAAAACAGCCTCAGATTTCACATTTGCAATAGATTCCAGTCATCGAACCCTGACGTTCATGCGGAAATGGGGCACCGTCTATTCTTCACGAAAATCTAATACATTTTCCGCTTTTAATCTCATATTGGTACCTCCAAATATAAATTCCTATTAGGCGTTTGCGAAACGCCAAAGCCCACATAAAATCGGGCTTTTTTCTTTGCTAAAATAGAACAACTCCTCACAGGTTTGTGGTAAAATTTAAGTGACCAAACAAAAATCAACCATATCCACCTGAAAGGAGTTGTACCTATATGATACCATACAATCAGCTTTCTTTGGCAGATATTTTTTCAGATTGCCAGAAAATTTATGAATCCGACAAACCTCAGTTTTTGTCTCTCTTACAACAGCACATTGACCTTGATGAAATGGTTCCCGTTTCCTTTCGGAAACATTTCTATGCATCAACGGGCAGAACCCGCAAATACCCTTTGAACGCTTTTTTATGGGCGCTTATCATTCAGCGTATTTTTTCAATCCCTACCGATTCCCTGCTCCTTGTTTTCCTTCAGTATTCCCGACATCTTCGTGAATTCTGTGGTTTTACCAAGGTCCCGGATGCTTCCAAAATCACCCGCTTCAAACAGGACTTTTTGAATGATCTGCAGCTCGTATTCCATCGTCTCGTTGATGTTACGGAACCTATCTGTCAGGCCATAAATCCTGCTAAGGCAGCTATGACCATCTTTGATTCTTCTGGCATAGAAGCCTGGGTTACTGAAAACAATCCCAAATATGCCAACCGTATCATCAAACAGCTCAAAGCTTATGCAAAAGCCATGCATTTTGATGGGAACTATGACCCTTACAAAGCTGCTTACAGCTCCATGCCTTCCCATGCCGCCGCAAATCCAGACATTAAACAGCTCTACATTGACGGGCATTTTTGTTATGCCTACAAATTCGGCATTGTCACAAATGGTTTGGGTATCGTCCGGCATATTGACTTCTACAACAAGGAGTTTTTTGACAAGCATCCTGAAATTATTCTTGAAAAGAAGTCCGATTCCCCGGATGAAGATAAATCTGTCCATGATGCCAGGCTGCTTATCAATAGCAGCTGATCCAAACCCTTTCTTAGCATCAATTCTTCTTTCCACAACATTTTTTATATTTCTTTCCTGAGCCACATGGACACGGATCATTTGGATATATTTTCTTTTCTACTCGTATTGGTTCCCCGTTCAGCCCGCTCGGAAACATTGTTGTTTGAATAACATCTGTATTTCCATTTAAGTCAACCGGCACCCCCATAGCCTCCAACTGCGGTGCAGCATCCTTTAAAATTGCAGCTGCATTAGAACTTGCCGGAACAATTGTTGGCATTTTATCGACAGACTTTTTTCTTACCATTTCACTTGGTTTGTACCCTCTGTTCTCTTTCATTCGGGTATTGTTATGTGCCGCCACAAGTAACTCTAGCAATTCATTTATCATCTTCTCTTCAAATTCAATATTGGCTTCCGTCATTTTATTGATAATTTTTGATGGTGATTCTCCTTCATAACTATTTGCCCACACCTGCAGACACCACGTCACTGCCTGCTCATAAGAAAACTTCAATTTCTTAATAAAAAAAGATTCCAGTTTTTTATATGCAGACGAACTTGCCTCATATCCAATTCTACATATCTCATCTATCTGCTGTACTGAGGGGATATAAAAATCTTTATCCATCTGCTGTCGAAGCAAATAATCAAATTCTTCATTTTCAAACAACTGTAAGTGAACAAATATTCCTTTTTCTGAGTATAACGGGTTCTCTTTTGGCCATCCTTCCATCCCAAGTTTATCCATTGTAAAAAGACACGATTCCACAATATCAACCGGCATTTCCCACAGTATTTCTATCATTTCATCTATAGAGTCCTTCACTTTCTGCCTATACATTTCATAGATAACTTCGATTGGTGCTATTCCATAATATTGTATAAAGAAATGTATGCACTTTACCAGCCAGCCTTTTCTGCATTGCTTCAATTGAAATGCTTTATCATCTATTTTAGAAAAGGCAACAGCAACATCTTCAAATACGCAAAATCTATCAGTTGGATCTTCAAAATATCCAATCCAATATCTGTAAAGCTGCATCGCATCTACCACTTCATTTACAGAAACAGCGGTAGGGGAAATACAAGCTTTCCGAAATAAGTCCATCTGTTCTTTTGTAAGGCATGCCAATCTGCTTCTAAGCATTTCCTCGGCACAAAAAGTATCAACAATTCTATCTATTAAATCAGCTTTTCGAAGTCCCGAGCACTTTTTGATTTCAAAACTTCTTGCCTGATCTAACAGTTCTTCTTTTGTATATTTTGTCAAATATTCTCTTAAAAACATTTCTGCTCCCTATCTATAATAACTTATCTTCTATAACGAAATCCATATTCTTCTTTTAATCTCTCATATATTTCAAATGCAATCGGACAGACTTCTACTGTTTCCAATACACTGTACAAACTATGTAACCTCTCTGGCTGATCCGTATATGGATATTTCCTGCAATTCTCAGGTTTATATTCTCCCAGCTTACAGTTTCCGTCTTCTTCCAGAAAATCACACGGATGATGCTTGGTTACATACGTATTTTCACTTTCTTTTTTTATCAAATAAGAATTTATAAGTTCTTCTTTAGTAAGTCCTAAATATTCTGCATCTTTCTCCAAATCTTCTTCTGGAATACTTCCGCAGTACATCTTACAACAGTTCCTACATCTGCTGCAGTCATATTTTGCAAACAACTCTTCGTGAAGTTTTTTGAACTGCTCATCCAATTCTTTTTCATCTGCATTACATTTTAAAAATGTACGGAATTCAATATTTTCATTTCCCTTTTTCTTCGCTTCAAATTTTACTTTTCTTGGTGTAATCATATTATCACCTCATTTTTCTCATCTTTTGCTGACACTGAGCCTTTTCTCACCCAACTCTGTCCCGTCAAATTTATCCTTTACATATTGACAGGTTGCAAAATAATAATCCTGATTTCCTTTCCATCAAAACTCCTGTTAAAATTTGTTTCAAAAGCATGCCTGTCTTTTATAATTTTTTCTTTGTCGTAGATATAAAAGAATATATAATCCGCCTTATAATGTACAATATCAGCTTCTATTTCTTCTGTTAGCTTTTTTAAGTTTGTTGATGTTCTTGTACACTTTGCTTCTATGATTGTATTTAAAGAAAGAATTTTTATATCGCTTCTAACTGTTCCAACTCCCGAATCATCATTTACCTCTCTTCTGGCGTCTGGACATAGTGGTTTTATAACTGCATAAAGCAAATGCTGTAAATCATATTCATTTTCAATCTGTATTTTTTGCAAATTTTCTGTGGTAAGTGATGCTCTCTTATCCGGTTTTGCTTCCCTAAACGCTTCTAAAAAGAAATAAAAATTCCTCAGAAATCTCTCAAGCTCCCTTTGAATAAATTGTGATGATTTCTCATACTCTTCACACAAAATACTATCCAAATAGATTAACAGATTTTCTTTTGCTTTTAACATATTTTCACGGGTAGATTCTTTCGAAAATTTGTTTACCATATATTTCTGCTTATTCCTGATATTTTGAACAATATCATTCTTATATGTTTCTTGTTTCATCATCTGGTGCAGCTTCGATATAAATGCCTCATATTCCTCTACAGTATCTACTGATTTCAACTTTTCGATATACTCTTTCAGCATATTATCCATTCATTCTCCCCCATCTCAGATAAAACAAAAATAATGGATCCAAAACATACACTTTTCCGTCTTTCCATTCTATTGCTTTATAAATTTCTTCTTTTTCTTTTAGGATTGTTTGTAAATTATTTAAATGACTTTTTACAGAATTTCTATCCGGTTTTCCTTCTGTTTTAGGAATAAGGTTTATGATTCTGTCATAAACTGTGTCAAAATCTAATTCCATAATCGGAGGATTTTTGGCTAACGATTCCACGATCAGTCCATACAAATCCAATTCTTTTCCATCTAATGTTTTGTATAAATTTCTTTTCTTTCCACGCGGATTTGGACCTTTAGACATTACATTTACCACATCGTAATAGTTAAAGTTAACCGTTGTAAATTTATATGCCATTTCCAACATATCAAAATTTACAATATGCTCATTTTTGTCTTCCAACAATGTGCAAATGCTCAGACAAATATACTGCATTAACTGTGGTGATGTAAGACATTCAACTGCCAACTGTTCTGCAACTTCATCTGTTATCTTAATGTCAAGTTGTTTAAATCCTTTTAAAGCAATCTCTTTTAAATCCTTTTTTTCCCACGCTTCAATATTAATTAAACTCAATCTTCCCGATAAATCTGCATTCTGTCGAATTGCATCGTCTGCCCTATGCGGAAGAGAAACTACGACTACCTTTAATTCTCTTCTAATTGCATCTTTGAGCTGTTGTGCCATTTTTGTCTGCATCTCTTTTGAAGCATAATGAAAATCATCAATTACTAATACTTTATCGTGCTCTTTATAATATTGAATAACGGTATCTTTCGCTAGAACATACTTTTCGCTTTTACTATCTGTTTCCTTACTATTTCCTTCATTAACCTCTCTTTCTGTTGTCAATTCTCCTTTATAAGGCAACCCCACTTTTGCAGCAACAATTGCCCAAAAATCTGTGTTGCTGTTAAAATCCGCACCAGAAATTTCAACAATGTTGTCAAATCCAATTACCTTCTCGCATAAGATTGTCTTTCCCATTTTTGATGGTCCAATTAATGATGTAAGGCAACCCGCTGTTCTCAATGCCTGCTTTAAACGTAATTCATATGATATACCTGTATTTTCATAATTCCTGGAGACATATGTATATTCCGGATACGCTCCAGGTTTAAATACATTTTCTGCTTTTAGTCTCATATTAGCACCTCCAAATATTAATTACTCTAATTATAACACATTTTATTACTTTTTAAACATTTTATTACTTTTTATTGGTCTAAATATCATTTGACCATAATATAACTTCATTGTTATACTCCAGCACAAATGATTTTATTCTCTAGCATACTTAATAGAAAACAAAAAGGCTGAAGCCCATGATGCGACTCCAACCCTTTAATTTCTCTCGACAAAAGAAAACATATAACCCTTGCATTTATATTTAATTATTCTGAATGATATTCACTCCAAATTACCATTTTTGCGTAACAAATTCAATTTCGTAACAATATCATTCTTTCATTTTCAGTTTCGTTTAGTTTCATCCAATCCATACATCTTGTGCTTTAAATCACAGAATAACACTATATATTGTTCTTTAGTACTGCTACATTATAGCACTTCAGAAACATCCAGAAACAAAATACTCTATCTAAAATTGTATTATACTGTTTTACTTCCATGTTACACTTTTATCTACTAGACTACTTTCCAATCAATCATTTCAAGCACTCTCTAGGATTTCAAATGATATATTTTTGATGTAAATTCTCACTTTCAATTTTAAATCCCCTTATAAATTAAGGTTTTTTCAAATATGTTTGTCTGCTGCCGTGGTATTGAATAGAGTAAAATGTTAGCCTTTCAGAATCCTATCTAGCAATGGGATTCTGGAAATATGTTTGGGGACACCCCAAAAACTAGGCGCTTACGTTAAGATATTTATTTTCCCCCCCTTTAACACTTTAACACACAATACAACCATAAATAGTATATTTATACCTAATACCGCACCAATTGAAGCATACATTCCCCAATCAAAAAAACCAATCAGCAAACATATAAGCACAGAAAGTATAATCATACTGGGAAAATTATTATTAAATTCTTTTATAAATTTAGAATGATTTCTTGCAATTTTCATTGTCATTTGATTTAAAATCAAAACAGTAACTGCAATAGCAACAAAAGTTATTTTTCCTACTAATTCAGACGGCAGAAAAGATGTTATCTGACCAATAATAGTAAGTATATATCCCACAAATGAATAATACCCTTCAGAATTCTCCCAATCATTCTTTTTATCAAGATAACTGCGCGCTATCCTCTTGATATTTTTTTCTCCAATTTTTTTAGGATTATATTCCTTTTTTAACTCCTCCTGTATGTATTTGCATAATTCTTTATACAAATGTTCATCTTCAAAGTTTTTAATATAATTATCAATCTTTGTTCCCAACTCACTCGCCTGACTCATTGATATTCTAAATTTATCGATCATCATTTTTTGTAATTCTAGATTTCCCATCTTTTCTCTCTCCATTCTTCTAATAATTATTAGCTAAGACTTCCCATACCTTAAAAGAGCTTGGCATCTTGAAAATTCAATATTTGTAGCTAACAAAATAGCAAGTTTATGTACTATAGCCTTTGGATGAAGTGCATTGCGCAGATATTCTAGCAGGCTTTCCTCAAAATCAGCAGTAAAAATAGTAAGTTGCTCATTACTGAGCTTTAAGATTTCCTGAAGACTTGCCATTAAGGCATTCATCAGGATGCCAAGTGATCTGCTGAAAGTAATGTCTGCCATTTCGTAAACGCTCAATAGGTTTACAATACAACTAATCTTTTTACTCTTTTCGTATTTTTTACCTCACATCTCCTCAAAAATCCCTCTACTTTTTCTCCACATTCCTTTGGCGAATACAAAAATCATCATCTCTATGTAAGAATCAGGTCACCCATCCATCTATTTTTATCTATTTCATCTAGTGTTATTCTGTCCGTACAGTCCGCAGAAACAGCGTAAAAACGCACAAAACAGCACTCAATACCACTCATTTTCCGCCTTATAAATAGTAGCTCACGAAATATTTCACTCTCGTAACTGGTCCAAAGCTTTTCTTAGCATCAATTATTCTTTCCACAACATTTTTTATATTTCTTTCCTGAGCCACATGGACACGGATCATTTGGATATATTTTCTTTTCTACTCTTATCGGTTCCTCGTTCAGCCCTCTCGGAAACATTGTTGTGTGGATAACATCTGTATTTCCATTTAAGTCAACCGACACCCCCATAGCCTGCAACTGTGGTGCAACATCCTTTAAAATTGTAGCTGCATTAGAACTTGCCGGAACAATTGTTGGCACTTTATCGATAGGCTTTTTTCTTGCTATTTCACTTGGTTTGTCCCCTCTGTTCTCTTTCATTCGAGTATTGTTATGTGCCACCACAAGTAATCCTAACAATTCATTTATCAGCTTTTCTTCAGATTCAATATTGGCTTCCGTCATTTTATTGATAATCTTTGACGGTGATTCTCCTTCATAACTATTTGCCCATACCTGCAGACACCATGTCACTGCCTGTTCATATTGATACAATAACTCTTTAATCGTTTTATATTTTATAAGTAAAACTGACTTTTTCTTTCATCATATCACTAATTCTATCATGTATCAACAATTAATTAGATTGACGTCGTACTCAACATACAAACAAAGAGTTGAAGTAAGAACCTCAACCCTTTAATTTTTTCTCGACAAAAGAAAACATATAACCCTTGCATTTATATTTAATTATTCTGAATGA
>OGZC01000740.1_pt1 | contig 18699 bp, 14 predicted proteins | sample 1576751 | NCBI WGS metagenome assembly OGZC01 (sample SAMEA3541486, study PRJEB24748) | human gut metagenome | biome: human gut; feature: human-associated habitat; material: faeces | place: China | collected 2012
CCATGTGCGCGATCTTGAAGCATTACGAGGGTTACATAGCGAAACTTTGTACCCGCACGCTGAAAGACGACGCGGGCAATACCTATTCCTATGTGGACGAGGAAATGCGTAACAGGCTGCAAGTGCGCCTTATTACCCGCACCCTTGCTTTTCATGTAGGATAATCTTTTAGCCCATGCGGGGAGCGTGTCCCCTTTCCACGCTTCCCGTTATGGGCTATTTGTCGTTCCGTAACAGCACATCGGAAACGGTGTACTGTTACAGGCCGACAAAGCCTATTGTTCCTTGACAAAGAAAGCGGCCTTTGGTGCGCAGCATAACAGGCAACGGGTACATTCCGTCTGTACCGAGCCGGGCGGCGGGTACGCCATGACCGCTTTTCCCCGTTGGGGAAAAGTCGAGCGAGAACTACCGCGCCGTAAAACAAGTTTAGCAGCTTGTGGGCGACGACATACAAGGCGGCACAATGATACTCCCGCGTTGAACACCCTCAAAGTATTGCGCGGCGCACCCATAAGCATGGGCCGGGGTGAAACTCCCGTGAGGTTGCAGCTAACAACCGCCCGTTTTGCCTTTTGACGAATATAGTTTATCCATACAGGAAAAGGAGGTTTTTCTAATGGATAAAAAACAGACAATTACAACCGAACGCAAAATAGGGAAAATCACCTATCTTGTTCAAGCGTTGCCGAGTGAAAAGGCAACCGATACAATCCATAAAAAGATTGAAAAACTCATTGTAAAGGATTTGCAGAAAAAGCCCGGAAATCCGGGCTTTTTAGCGTCCGAGTAGTGCATTAGGCGGCGGGATATGGTATAATGATAGCAACACATTATACCTGTTTATTCGGCTGTCGGAAAGGAGGACTAATGTTACAGTCGAATAAAATCACCGCCCTTTACTGCCGTTTAAGTCAAGAGGATATGCAGGCCGGAGAAAGCGGAAGCATACAGCACCAAAAAATGATACTTCAACGCTATGCGGACGAACACCATTTTTTGAACACAAAGTTTTTTGTGGACGACGGATTTTCCGGCGTGAGTTTTGAGCGCGAGGGGCTGCAAGCGATGTTGCAGGAAGTGGAAGCCGGACGAGTGGCGACGGTTATTACCAAAGACCTCTCCCGTCTTGGCAGAAACTATCTGAAAACGGGCGAACTCATAGAGATTGTATTTCCCGAAAACGGAGTGCGCTATATCGCGATTAACGACGGAGTTGACACAGCGCGGGAGGATAACGAGTTTACCCCCTTGCGGAACTGGTTTAACGAGTTTTACGCCCGCGATACAAGCAAGAAAATCCGTGCAGTTAAACAGGCACAGGCGCAAAAAGGCGAGCGTGTCAACGGGGAATATCCATACGGCTATATCCCAGACCCGAACAACCGCCACCACCTTATACCCGACCCGGAAACCGCGCCGATTGTCAAACAGGTTTTCGCTATGTTTGTTAGCGGCGTGCGTATGTGCGAAATCCAAAAATGGCTTGCGGAAAACAAAGTCTTGACGATTGGAGCGTTGCGCTATCAGCGTACAGGACAGGCGCGGTATCAGCGGGCAATGATCGCCCCCTATACTTGGCCGGACAAAACGCTCTATGACATATTAGCAAGGCAGGAATATTTAGGGCATACCATAACCGCGAAAACTCACAAGGTATCCTACAAGTCGAAAAAGACCCGGAAGAACGAAGAAGAACAACGCTATTTCTTCCCAAACACCCATGAGCCGCTTGTTGACGAGGAAACCTTTGAACTTGCGCAAAAGCGGATTGCTACCCGCCACCGCCCGACAAAAGCAGCGGAGATTGATATTTTTTCCGGCTTGCTGTTTTGCGCTGGTTGCGGACATAAGATGTATTACCAACAGGGCGTAAATATCGAGCCGCGCAAGTTTTCCTATTCTTGCGGCGCATGGCGCAACAGGGCAAGGACAGGCAGCGAGTGTACCTCTCATTATATCCGCAAAAACGTACTTCTTGATTTAGTGCTGGAAGATATGCGGCGGGTTTTGCGGTATGTTAAGGAACACGAACAGGACTTTATCTGTAAAGCTACCGAGTACGGCGACATGGAAGCGAGAAAGGCATTAGCGCAGCAGCAAAAGGAACTTTCCAAAGCACAGGCGCGTATGACCGAACTTGACACGCTTTTCCGCAAGCTGTATGAGGACAACGCATTAGGCAGACTGACAGATGAACGGTTTGTGTTTCTAACTTCCGGCTACGAGGACGAAAAGAAATCCCTTGCCGCAAGGATAGACGAGTTACAACAGCAGATCGCAACCGTTACCGAGCGAAAAAGGGATATATCAAGGTTTATTCAGATTGTCGGGAAATACAGCGACATACAGGAATTGACCTATGAAAACGTCCATGAGTTTATCGACCGTATTTTGATACATGAATTAGACCGGGAAACCAACACCCGGAAAATCGAAATCCATTATAGCTTTGTCGGACAGGTTGATACCGAGCAGGAGCCGACGCAAGTTGTCAACCATGACCGCCGTAACATGGTAGATGTAAAAAGTATCGCTATCTAACCCCAGCAAATGTGGAGCCGCTGTTCAGTGAGGAACAGTTTGTGTATTTCGACCGTTACAGCGACGGTGACAATTATGATGCTCCCGAGTACGAACAGCATTTTCGCTTGCTGCTGCAGGCGATAACGGAAAAGCGCAGGGTGGAAATCAGCTTTATCAGCGGCAAAAACGAAAGCGTGCGGAAGGAATATCTGCCGCTGCAGCTGGAATATTCGGCGAAGGATGACAAGTTCCGCCTGAAGGCGGTGTGCGAGCGCCATCTGCATTACGTTAATGTGGGGCGTATCAAAAGCTGCAAAATGCTGGAGCAGACGGAAGAAGAAGCCTGTATGCTGCTGGAGCCGGAGCGCTGTGCGGTTACAGTCCTGCTGACGGACGAGCGCAATGCTCTGGAGCGGGCGATGCTGCATTTTTCGCATCTGGAAAAGATAACGGAGCGCTTGGATGAAAAGCATTACAGGCTGCAGCTGATGTATAACAAAAGTGATGAAACGGAAATGGTTATCCGTATTTTATCCTTCGGGCCGTTGCTGCGGGTGCAGGAGCCGGCAGGCTTTATTGAGCTGCTGCGCTGCAGGCTGCGTAAGCAGCTGGCGCTGCGGGCAGATAAGTAAAAGCAAAAATATAATCTGCCGGAAGCTTATTTGATGCCGAAGCCTTATTATAAATCACCGGACCTGTGAAATTTCTGCAGGCCCGGTGTATTTTTTGTATTCTTAACAGTAATTTTCTTTTACGCAGTCAACAAATGTGTTATAATTAACGATACATGTCATTTTTGTGAAGAAGTTGAAATTTTTATGTGTAGGTGATGAAATGGAAATGTTTTTAGTGGCTGTGGGCTTCTATGGCATCGGCGTATTAACCATGCTGCTTCCCCACGGCATGCAGCGTGCTGCACACTGGCTTGCTAACAGCGCTGCCCTTTTTGGCAGCGCTGTCTGCGCTTATGCGGCAGGCCTGCTGCTTTTCGGCGGCGTGAGCCCCGCACCCCTGACCTGGGGCTCGTATTCTTTAGGCTGCGATGGCTGGAGCGCAGTCTTTCTGTTTTTGACCGGTATCGCCGGTGTTGTTACCAGCCTGTACGCGCTCGGTTATGCGCGTAGCTATGAGGGCAGCCGTCTGCGTCTTTTGGGCGGCATGTGGTGCTTGTTCATCATGTCTATGGTACTGGTGCTGCTGGCCGGCGATGCCTTCAGCTTCCTGCTTTTCTGGGAGATTATGGCCGTAGCCTCTTTTATGCTGGTTAACCATGAATCCGAAAAGCGCGCTACCTGGAATGCTGCCTATCAGTATCTGGTTATGACCAGCGTAGGTACGGCAGCAATTATGATTGCCTTTTTGCTGACAGGCTCTGCCAGCGAGGGCTTCAGCTTTGCTGCTATGGCCAAGAATACGTTGGATGGCAGCTGGCAGCATCTTGTTTTTGTCTGTGCCTTTGCCGGCTTTGCTTTAAAGGCCGGTCTGGTGCCGCTGCATGTTTGGCTGCCTAAGGCGCATCCGGCAGCACCCAGTCACGTTTCCGCGCTGATGAGCGGTGTTATGCTGAAGATTGCTCTCTACGGCTTCGGTCGTTTTATGTTCAGCTTTTTGCCTGCCTGGAATTACTGGTGGTGCGTTGTTGTACTGCTGGCAGGCGTAGTATCCGCATTTTTGGGCGTACTCTATGCTCAGATGGAAACGGATATCAAGCGCGTTCTTGCTTACTCTTCCGTGGAAAATATGGGCGTAATTTTTGCTGCCTTCGGCTGCGGTATGCTGATGAAGGCTTCCGGCAGCAGCTTTTATATGCTTGGCTTTGTGGCTGCGTTGGTGCATGCCTTTAACCACAGCATTATGAAGGTGCTGATGTTTATGTGCGCCGGTAGCATTATGCACGGCACCGGCAGCAAAAACCTGGAGCTGTTCGGCGGCCTCGCACGCAAGATGCCTTATACCGCTGTGTTTGCTTTCGTCGGCTCGCTGGCGCTTGCCGCTATTCCGCTGACGAATGGCTTTACCGGTGAATGGCTGGTGCTGCAAAGCTTTATCAGCTTGGGCACAAGCTGCGCCGGTCAGGATATCCGCCTGTGGACTGCGGTATCCTTTATTCTGCTGGGCTTTACCGGAGCACTGGCTCTCGGCTGCTTTGTACGCTTCTTCGGCATCACCTTCCTGGGCCGTGCTCGCAGTGAAATCGTGGAGCATGCGCATGAATCCGATAAATTTATGCTCGCTGCTATGGGCGTTGCATCTGTTTTAGTTGTTGCTTGCGGTCTTTATCCGCTACCGGTCATTCGCGCTGCTCTGTTGGCGTTGGGCATGCCTGTTGCACTTGATGCCTTCGGCATAAATCTGGCGTGGGCCGGTATCGGTACTGCTGTTTGCTACAAGCCGCTGCTGCTCTTGGCTTTGTTGCTGGTGCTGGGCGCAGTGCTGTGGCTGGCTGTTAAGGACTGCTTTGTTGTGGAGGATGTTACCTGGAACTGCGGTACCTATCCGACGCAGCGTCAGCAGTATTCCGCAACTGGCTTCAGTAAGCCTGTACGCCGTGCGTTTGATTATCTGTTGAAGCCAAAACGTCAGGTAACCTACATGCGCAAGGAGCATGCTTACTTCGGCCGTCAGCTTTCCTACAAGCTGGAAATTCCCGATATGATTACGGAAAAGCTTTATCAGCCGCTGCAGAAGCATTTTGTAAGTGTTTCTAATTTCCTGCGCCGTTTGCAGCAGGGCAGTGTGCGTTTATATGTTGCCTATGTTATGGTGGCAATGATGTTGGTACTGGTATGGGGGGCGCTTTATAAATGATTTTAGAGAATGAATTGTTACAGCTGGCCCTCGGTATGGCGCAGGCAGTTTTGCTGCTTTTGTGCGCTCCGCTGGTTACCGGCATTGTTAAAAAGGTAAAGGCCTGGATGCAGAACCGTATCGGCAGCAGCATCTGGCAGGAATATTACGATATCCGCAAATGGTGGGTCAAGCCTACGATGCTTACTCCTTATACCAGTATCACCTTCCGTCTGGCACCTTGCGTATATTTTCTGACGACCTTTGCGGCAGCTTGCATGCTGCCTGGCTTCTTAGGCGGTCAGGCCGGCTTCGGCGACGTTTTTGTATTTGTATATCTGTTGGCTTTGGGACGCTTCTTTATGGCAGTTTCCTCGATGGATGCAGCCACCGCCTTTGGCGGTATGGGCGGCAGCCGTGAGGTGTATGTGGCTGCCTTTGTTGAGCCTGTGGTAATGCTGGCCGTGCTTTCCAACGTGCTGCACACCAACAGCACCTCGCTGGCAGGCATGAGCCTGCGTACGGATGAGGTCAACCTGACGGTAGCAGGCGTGCTGACCTGCATTGCCTTCTTCCTTGTATTGCTTGCAGAAAACAGCCGTATCCCGGTTGATAACCCCGACACACATCTGGAGCTGACGATGATCCATGAATGTATGACACTGGAATATTCCGGCCGTCTGCTGGCGCTCATCCATTGGGCAAGCCAGCTTAAGCTGCTGGTATTCTTAGTGCTCTTCGCTATGCTGTATCTGCCGCTGGATTTGCCTGTAGTACTGAAGGTGCTTATCGGTGCGGTAGCAGTGGGTGTAGTTGAAACCTTGAACAATAAAATGCGCCTTTTCAAGGTGCGTGTATATCTGGCCGCAGCAGGCCTGATGCTGCTGTTGGCAGTAGTGGCACAGTAAGGAGGTAACGATGGAATATTTGGTTGTAAGTTTAATGTTTATCGTTTTCCTGCAGACGCGCTTTGTGGAGCTGCGCCGTGCAACTCTGTGTCTGGCGCTGCAATCTGCCTTGATTGCGGCGGCCTGCCTTGTCGTAGGCATGAGCCATGGCAGCGGTTTGCATGCCTGGCTGCCCGGTGTGCTGACGATTGCCGTTAAGGTGCTCTTTATTCCTTACGCAATTCTGTGTGTGGTAAATCAGCTGCGCGACGAGCGTGAAATTGTCAGCGATATCAATGTAAATTATTCTACTGCTTTTGCAGCCTGCAGTCTGGCACTCGGCTACATGGTAATTGACGGTCTGCTGCCGCAGGCCGAGGGCCGCGATATTTTGGCAACCTCTATGTTTATGATTATGACAGGCCTCGCGCTGATTGTTATGCGCAGCCGTGCCATTATGCAGATGATCGGTCTGATTACCTTGGAAAACGGCATTTATCTGCTCGGCCTGATTATGACGGAAGGCTTGCCGCTGATTATCGAGCTGGGCATTTTCCTTGATGTGCTGATTGCTGTTGTTATTCTTGTTATTTTAACCTCGCGTCTGCGTCTGTCGTTTAAAACGACGGATACAAATGTGCTGGACAAGCTGAAAGGGTAGGGGATGTAATGTTAACATATATTTTGATACTGTTATGCCTGCCACCCTTGTGCGCGGTGCTGGCACTGGCTGCGGGCTTCGGCAATAATATCCTGCATTGGCTGCACCGCCTGACGGCAACTGCGGTAGGTGTGTGCGTGGCGCTGATGGCAAAGTCCTTTTATCCTGCTGTGCCCTATGTAGACGATTATTTTTACATTGATGCGCTGAATATGTGGGTAATCATTATTATTACCACACTTTATCTGGCTGCAACCTGGACTGCGCGTAATTATCTTACGCGTGAGGAGCGCTGCGGCGTGCTGAAGGGCGAGCAGCTGCAGACCGGCCGTTACTTTGCGCTGATGCAGCTTTTCTGCTGGACGATGTTCATCGTACTGCTGGTAAAAAATCTGGGCCTGATGTGGGTTGCCATAGAAGCGACTACCTTAATCAGTGCACTGCTCATTTCCTTCAAATTTACCCGCGCTGCTCTGGAAGCAACGTGGAAATATATTATGGTTTGTACCGTCGGCATTTGCTTGGCGCTTTTGGGCACATTGGTGCTGTATTATGCACAGCTTGATGCTTTGGGCGGCGAAAAGGCGCTCAGCTGGCTGTACCTGCATGAGCATGCCAATAGCCTTAACCCGGCTATGACCAAGCTGGCACTGCTGTTTATCGTTATCGGCTACGGTACCAAGGCAGGCATGGCGCCGATGCATACCTGGCTGCCCGATGCCTATGCCGAGGCTCCGTCACTGACCAGCGGTATGCTGAGCGGTGCGCTCTGCAGCTGTGCTATTTATGTGCTGCTGCGTAATCTGGTTATCCTGCTGCCGACAGCGGGCGCTGCAATGATGAGCAGCATGCTGCTGTTCTTTGCCGTGTTGACTGTGGCAATTGCCGTGCCGTTCGTTGTTGTACAGCGTGACGTTAAGCGTATTCTGGCGTATTCTTCTATGGAAAACATCGGCATTATGGTTGCCGGTATCGGCGTATTTTCTGCCTTCTCCCTGAAGGCTGTGATGCTGCATATGTACAGTCATGCGATGATTAAGTTTGTTCTGTTCTATATCGCCGGTACGATTATTCAGGAATATCAGACTCGTAATATGATGCGTATTCACGGTATGATTAAGGATGTACCGCATACCGCAACCTTCTGGCTTACCGGTATGCTGGGTATTTTGGGCCTGCCGCCGATGGGACTTTTCTTCAGTAAGTTTTACATTATGGCGTCTATGTTCCGTGAGGGACATTGGGTAGCAGGCAGTCTGCTGATTATATTGCTGGCCGGCGTTTTAATCGGTATTTTGTACCATGGTATGCGTATGCTGTGCGATAAATCCAAGCGTCAGCCCTTGGGCGATTTGCTGGGAGCAACCGACGTGCCTGTGCTGGCAGCGCTGCTGCTTTTGACCTGCGTAGTGGGAGCAGGCTTTGAAAATATTCCCTGGCTCAACAATCTGCTGAACCAGGCTGTGCGGATTATAGGAGGCTGAGATAATGCTAGTTAAACCGGAAAATTTGCGTGGTGCTGCCAATATCTGCAGCGACAGTGGCAAGCGTCCGCTGGCTGCTATGTTTGGTGCAGACGAAACCCTGCAGGGCGGCGGTCTGGCCATCTACTGCCTGTTTTATAATGCTGAAAAACGTGATATAGATGTTTTGAAGGCTCCGTTCCCCGCGGATGGTCCGCTGGAATATCAGTCGCTGACTACGCTGCTGCCGGCTGCTGCCTGGTATGAGCGCGAGCTGCATGATATGTTCGGCTTCGAGCCGCAGGGACATCCCGATATGCGTCCGCTGGTACTGCATGAGAGCTTTCCCGAAGGCTTTCATCCGCTGCTGAAAAAATATCCCAAGGATTATGATGCACGCGGACATCGTGAATACGAAATGCTTACCTCGCAGGGCGAAGGCCTCTTTGAGGTTCCTGTAGGCCCTATTCACGCAGGCATCATCGAGCCCGGTCATTTCCGCTTCAGTCAGGCAGGTGAGGCTATGCTGCAGCTGGATGCCAAGCTGTTTTTTACCCACCGCGGCATTGAAAAGGCTGTCGAAGGATTGACCCCGATGGAGGCACTGCCGATTGTAGAACGCATCTGCGGTGCCTGCAGTGTAGCGAATACGCTGAGCTTCTGTCAGGCGGTGGAAAAATGCTCTGAGGCTAAGGTGCCTTACCGTGCGTGGTTAATACGTACCTTGGCTGCGGAGATGGAGCGCTTGTATAACCATGTGGGCGATACGGGCAATATCTGCGCCGGCGTGGGCTTCTCTCCTGTTATCAGCATGGGCGCGCGTTTGAAGGAATACTTGATGCAGCTCAACGAAATGATAGCAGGCAACCGCTTCCTGCGTGGTCTGATTATCCCTGGCGGTGTGCAGTATGATGTTACTGATGCAATGCTGGAGGAAATCGAAGAGGTTCTGCGTGAGGTAGAAGCTGTTTATGCCGATATGGTACATATCATGTGGGAGCAGGCGAACTTTGTCAACCGTATCCGTACCACCGGCAGAGTGCGTCAGGAAACTGCTTTTGATCTGGCTATGGTAGGCGTGGGTGCGCGTGCCAGCGGCAGTACCCGTGACAGCCGTAAGGATATCGGCTACGGTATTTATGATGAGCTTGATTTTGAGGTTATTACGGAAACAGCGGGTGATGTCGAAGCACGTATTAAGGTGCGTATCGGTGAGGTTGCCCAGAGCCTGAAGCTGGTGCGTCAGCTTATCAGCAAGCTGCGCCGCAACGCGGAAACGCAGCTGGCGGTAGAGCTGGGCGAGCTGCAGCAGGAGGAAGGTCATTTTACCTGGGGCATTAGCGAATCTGCCCGCGGTGATAATCTGCACTGCCTGCTGCTGGACAAGGAAGGCCGCATAGACCGCCTGTTTGTGCGCAGTGCCTCCTATCCTAACTGGCCGGCGCTGACTGTGGCTGTACAGGGCGACATCATTCCGGACTTCCCGTTAATAAATAAGAGCTTTGAGTTATGCTATGCCTGCATAGACCGCTAAGGAGGTGGCAAGATGTTAAAAATGCTGGAGGCAATTCTTCACGGAAAGATTGCTACCGAAAATATTGATACTACGGGCCACAAGCGTCTGCGCGGTCAGCTGCAGTGTGACGGCAGCTGCGACGGCTGCGGTGCCTGTGCCGCTGCCTGCCCGGTCGGCGCTGTGAGTGTGGCTGAAGGTAAAGCAAAAATAGATTACAGTAAGTGCGTTTTCTGCGGCCGCTGTGTAGAGGCCTGCGCGCGTAAGGCGCTGGTGCACACGAACCATGATGCTTTGGCGCAGATTCTTGCTGACAGTGCCGTGCAGGTAAGCGAAGCAGTCACAGCGAAGCTGGGACGCTCTCTGCATGTGCGTCATCTTGACGCTGGCAGCTGCAATGCCTGCGATTTTGAGCTGGGTGCGATGAGTAATCCTGTTTATGACTTGCACCGTTATGGTATCGCCTTCGTTGCTTCTCCGCGTCATGCGGATATGCTGATAGTGACCGGCGTAGTTACGCGCAATCTGGAGCAGGCGCTGCGTATGACCTATGACGCAATGCCTGAGCCGAAAATGGTTATGGCCTGCGGTGCCTGTGCCTGCGGCGGCGAAACCTACGGCAATACCTATGCTGTTGTCGGCAGTGCAGCTGACGTGGTGCCGGTTGATATTGCTGTGCCCGGATGCCCGCCGAGACCGGCTGCGATTATTGTGGCTTTGTGTGCTGCGGCAGATATGCTGAAGGAAAGAATGTAAACATATTTTATAAAGGAATTAATCAGTATTTTATTGCACTGGTTAATTCCTTTTTTTGTATTTTTATTCTTGTACTCAGCTGTAATTCGTGATAATATATAGAAAATCAGTTACGTTTGATAAACTGATATAGGTAATACAAATGAGGGGGTTTGAAAAATGATTGTTTTTAGACCGGCAACTTTCGGCGATGTAGAACATATACACAAATTGCTGAATTATTATGCAAAGGAAGGCTTGATGCTGCCACGTGCGCGCAATTCGATTTATGAGAATCTGCGTGATTATATTTTAGCGGTGGAAAATAACCGTCTGTTGGGCTGCGGTGCGCTGCATTTTGTCTGGGACCGCTTTGCGGAAATCCGCTCGCTGGCGGTGGAACCAAGCCTGCAGAAAACAGGCATAGGCCGTCAGCTGGTGGAGCATTTGGAAAAGGAGGGCATTGAGCGCGGAGTGACGATGTTTTTCACTCTGACCTATCAGCCGGGATTTTTTGCCAAGTGTGATTATATTGAAACGGCGAAGGATAAGCTGCCGCAGAAGGTATGGAAGGAATGCGTGTATTGTCCGCAGTATCCGTACTGCAATGAGATTGCTTTCATCAAGACAACGGTTGATTACGAGCCGTCGCAAATCAAATTCTAAAATTTAAGGGCTGCCGTGCGCATTTTGTCATCGGTGATGACGAGGCTGTGCTGAGGACAGCTCTTTTATTTTTGGTCGTTGAATGTTACAATAATCAAATAGAGTATAAAAACCGCACGGTGATTTAGCCGCTGCAGTAACAGATAAATTTACGGAAAAGAGGTTGAACTTATGAAATTATATTCCTGGAATGTTAACGGTTTGCGTGCCTGCATGACGAAGGGCTTTGCCGAATTTTTGCAGGAGGCAGCACCGGATATTATTTGTCTGCAGGAAACGAAGATGCAGCGCGAGCAGGCGGATTTTGTGTTCCCCGGCTATGAGGAGTATTGGAACAGTGCGGAGCGCAAGGGCTACAGCGGTACTGCTGTTTTTACGAAGGTTAAGCCTTTGGCTGTTACCTATGGCCTGGGCCAGGAGGAGCACGATAAGGAAGGGCGTGTGATTACGCTGGAGTTTGAGAGCTTTTATCTGGTGACGGTGTATACGCCTAATTCCAAGGATGGCCTGGCGCGTCTTGATTACCGCATGGTGTGGGAGGATGTGTTCCGTGCTTATCTGCAGGAGCTGGATGCTAAGAAGCCTGTTGTTGTCTGCGGTGATTTGAATGTGGCGGCTGAGGAGATTGATTTGAAGAATCCTAAGACTAACCGCAAGAATGCTGGCTTTACGGATGAGGAGCGCGCTAAGTTCCGTGAGCTGAAGGCTGCGGGCTTTACGGACAGCTTCCGTTATCTGCATCCGGAGGAGGTTAAGTACAGCTGGTGGAGCTACCGCTTTAAGGCGCGCGAGAAGAATGCGGGTTGGCGTATTGATTATTTTGTGGTGTCGGACAGAATTGCGGCTAAGCTGCGGAGCGCGGAGATTCACAATGAGGTTTTCGGCAGCGACCATTGTCCGGTAAGTGTTGAGCTGGATGTGTGAATTTCTGGCGTCGCAATTGTATATCGTTTCAATCAGAGCAATTTCTTAACGCAAATTTCATGTGGAACCAAGACGAAGCGGCGCAAAACTCGCGCTATGCTGACAAATGCTACTATAAAAATTAGGCATAGCGCTCAGACATTGCGCCCCTTCTGTGGTTCCAGACACTCATTTGCTAAAATTGCTATTCATTACACGATATAACAATTGCTCGTTTTATACTTATTTTTTACGGTTTGTTTTTTAGTTGGTGATGAACATGGATTTTAAAATTCAGGCTCCGTTTGAGCCTGCCGGCGACCAGCCGCAGGCGATTGCCAAGCTGGCGGAGGGCGTGGAGCAGGGCTTGCGCACGCAGGTGCTGCTGGGTGCAACGGGTACGGGCAAGACGTATACGATTGCGCAGGTAATCAATAAGGTGCGCAAGCCGACTTTGGTGATTGCGCATAATAAGACGTTGGCGGCACAACTGGCGAGTGAGCTGAAGGCGTTCTTCCCGGAGAATGCGGTGGAATATTTTGTTTCGTATTACGATTATTATCAGCCGGAGGCCTATATTCCCCAGTCGGATACGTATATTGAGAAGGATGCTTCGATTAATGACGAGATTGATAAGCTGCGCCATAGTGCGACCAGTGCTTTGTTTGAGCGCAGGGACGTTATTATCGTAGTCAGCGTTTCCTGCATTTACGGCTTAGGTGCGCCGCAGGAATATTATGATATGGTGCTGTCGTTGCGCTTGGGGCAGATTATCGACCGCCAGAAGATTTTGCATAAGCTGGTGGAGATTCAATATACACGCAATGATATTGATTTCAAGCGTGGCACCTTCCGTGTGCGCGGTGATGTGATTGAGGTTATTCCGGCGGCGTACGGTGAAAAGGCTGTGCGCATTGAAATGTTCGATGACGAGGTTGACCGCATTGTGGAATTTGATGTGCTGACGGGTGAGATTCTGGCGCAGCGCAACCATGTGGCGATTTTCCCGGCGAGCCACTATGTTACGAGTCGTGAGAATCTTGAACGCGCTATGAATGATATTCGTGAGGAGCTGGACGAGCGTCTTGATGAGCTGAATAAGCATGGCAGGCTGTTGGAGGCACAGCGTCTGGAGCAGCGCACGAATTACGATTTGGAGATGATGCAGGAGATGGGCTACTGCTCCGGCATCGAAAACTATTCGCGCCATCTTGCTGGCCGCAAGGCCGGTGAGCCGCCGTTTACGCTGGTAAATTATTTTCCCAAGGATTTTTTGCTGGTTGTGGATGAGTCGCATGTAACGCTGCCGCAGATTCGCGCCATGTATGCCGGTGACCGCTCGCGTAAGGAGATGCTGGTGGAGCATGGCTTCCGTCTGCCTTCGGCCTATGATAACAGACCGCTGACCTTTGACGAGTTTCAGGCGCAGATCAAGCAGGCGATTTATGTTTCTGCTACGCCGGCGAAGTATGAGCTGGAGCAGGCGGACAATGTTGTTGAGCAGATTATCCGTCCGACAGGACTGCTGGACCCGCAGATTGAAATCCGCCCGATTAAGGGACAGATTGATGATTTGCTGGGCGAAATCAACAAGGTTGCTGCTGCAGGCGAGCGTGTACTGGTGACTACGCTGACGAAGCGCATGGCGGAGGACCTGACGGAATATCTGAAGCAGGCAGGTGTGCGTGTGCGCTACTTGCATTCGGAAATCGCCACGATTGAGAGAGCGGAAATTATTGACAGCCTGCGTGCCGGCAAGTTTGATGTGCTGGTAGGCATCAACCTGCTGCGCGAAGGACTTGATTTGCCGGAGGTGTCGCTGATTGCGATTCTGGATGCGGACAAGGAAGGCTTTTTGCGCAGTGATACGGCGATGATTCAGACCATCGGCCGTGCTGCGCGTAATGCGCACGGTCGTGTTATTATGTATGCCGACCGCATTACCGACAGCATGCAGCGCGCGATTGACGAAACCAACCGCCGTCGTGAAAAGCAGCAGGCGTACAACGAGGAGCACCATATTACTCCTAAGACGATTTACAAGGAGCAGCGCCAGCTGATTAAGCTGACGAAGGTGGCAGACACGGAAGAAGCAGAAGCCTATGGCAGCAGCAAGAAGCTGAAGCAGAAATCAACTAAGGAGCTGAACACGCTGGCCCGCGAGCTGGAAAGGCGGATGCAGGAGGCGGCCAAGGCGCTGGATTTCGAGGCGGCGGCCGAGCTGCGTGACCAGCTGATTATTGTCAAGGGACAGCTGGGGCAGAAGCTGGTGCCGAAGAAAAAGAAAAAATAAATGCCGATGCGGAAGTTTGACTTTTCCTGCTTTGCGTTATATAATATACAAGATATTTTTATTCAAATTCTGTGAAGCGGAGCAGTAATCTGCAGTATCTTTCAGAAAGCCGGCGGTTGATGCGAGCCGGCAGTTAGGGCAGATGAACTCACCGTGAAGAAGCCGCAAGGAAATGTGCGGACGTGATGCTGCGTTAAGGCTAATTGAGTGGCGGCTGTAGCCGCAATCAGGGTGGTACCGCGAATTTTTCGTCCCTGACCTTCTTTAAGGTCGGGGATTTTTTATTTTCGACCAATAATAATACCTGGGAGGTAATGAAATGATTCAAGAAAAGTATGCTCCCCATGATATTGAAGCTAAATGGCAAAAATACTGGGAAGAAAACAAAACCTTTAAAGTAGAGATGGATAAGGATAAGCCTAAATCCTACGTTCTGGAAATGTTCCCCTATCCGTCCGGCAACCTGCATATGGGCCATGTTCGTAACTATTCCATCGGTGACGTAATCGCACGTTTCCGCACCATGAAGGGCTTCAACGTTCTGCATCCGATGGGCTGGGACTCCTTTGGTATGCCTGCTGAAAACGCTGCTATCAAACACAACATTCCGCCTAAAAAATGGACTCTGGAAAACATCGCCAACATGACTCGTCAGCTGAAGGCTCTCGGTCTGTCCTACGATTGGGACCGCGAGGTTACCACCTGCAAGGAAGATTATTACAAATGGACTCAATGGTTCTTTGAGCTGTTCTACAAACGCGGTCTGGCAGTTAAAAAGGAATCTGCCGTAAACTGGTGCGACACCTGTAACACCGTATTGGCTAACGAGCAGGTTATCGACGGCAAATGCTGGCGCTGCGACCATGAGGTTGTTAAAAAGGATTTGAGCCAATGGTTCTTCAAAATCACCGATTATGCTGATGAGCTGCTGAAGGATCTTGACCTGCTGCCGGGCTGGCCCGAGCGCGTAAAAACCATGCAGCACAACTGGATCGGCCGCAGCGAAGGCTTGGAATTCTCCTTTGAAATCCCGGCACTGAACGATACTGTTGCTGTTTACACCACCCGTCCGGATACTGCTTACGGCGTAACCTTCATGGCTCTGGCTGCCGAGCATCCGCTGATTAAAAAGATTTGCGAAAACAATCCGAAGGCTGACGAAATCAACGCTTTCTGCGAGCGTGTACGCAATCAGTCCGAAATTGAACGTACCTCCAGCGAATCCGAAAAAGAGGGCGTATTCACCGGCGTGTACTGCATCAACCCGTTCACCGGCCGCAAGGTAGAAATCTGGGTAACCAACTATGTACTGTATGATTACGGTACCGGTGCTGTAATGGGCGTTCCTACCGGTGACCAACGTGACTGGATGTTTGCTGACAAATACGGCATTGAAAAGATCGTTACCATCTGCCCAATCGGCAAAGAGCTGAAGCTGGAAGAAATGACATGCGCTTACGAAGAAAAAGAAGGCATGCTGGTTAACTCCGGCGAATTTACCGGCATGGAAATGCACAAGGCTATGAGCGCTATCATGGACAAGGCTGAAGCTGAAGGCTTTGGTAAACGTCGTGTAAACTACCGTCTGCGCGATTGGCTGATCAGCCGTCAGCGTTATTGGGGCGCTCCGATTCCTATCATTTACTGTCCGCACTGCGGCGAGGTTCTGGTTCCGGAAGACCAGCTGCCGGTTCGCCTGCCTGAGGACGTAAGCTTTACTGCCGGTGCTAAATCTCCGCTGGCAACCTCCGAGGAATTCGTTCACTGCAAATGCCCGAAATGCGGTGCTGACGCAATCCGTGAAACCGATACCATGGACACCTTCCTGTGCTCATCTTGGTACTATCTGCGTTATACCGACGCACACAACGACAAGATGCCGTTTGACAAGGATGTCAACAACTATTGGGGTCCTGTAGACCAATATATCGGCGGTATTGAGCATGCTATTCTGCATCTGCTGTATTCCCGCTTCTTTGTAAAGGTTCTGCGTGACGCAGGCCTGGTTGATTACGATGAACCGTTCAGCAACCTGCTGACTCAGGGCATGGTAATCAAAGACGGTGCTAAGATGAGTAAATCTCTGGGCAACGTTGTTTCTCCGGAAGAAATCCTTTCAAAATATGGTGCAGATACTGCGCGTCTGTTCATCCTCTTCGCTGCTCCGCCTGAAAGAGAGCTGGAGTGGAGTGACCAGGGCGTTGAAGGCTCCTTCCGCTTCCTGAATCGTATCTGGCGTATCGTACAAGCATTTGAAGCTGTTCTGGCACAAAAGGTTACCGAATACGATCACAGCAACCTGAGCGAAGCAGATAAGGACCTGCGCCGTGTACTGCATAGCAGCATTAAGAAGGTTACCAACGATATCGAAACCCGCTTCAACTTCAACACTGCTATTTCCACTATGATGGAACTGGTTAACGCTCTGTATGCTTATAAAGAAGCTGCCAAAGAGCCGAATGCAGGTCTGATTTACGAAGCAATTTCCGACCTCATCAAGATGATGAGCCCGTTTGTTCCGCATATCACCGAAGAGCTGTGGCGCGGTGCTATTGATGCCAACAGCAGCGTACATGAACAAAGCTGGCCTGAGTGCGATGAAGAAGCACTGGAGGTTGACAATGTAGAAATCGTTCTGCAGGTTAACGGCAAGGTTCGCGGCCGTCTGACTGTTCCGGCTGAAGCTACCAAAGAAGAGCTGGAAAAAATCGCTATGGCTGACGCTAACGTTCAGGCTCATATTGGCGATGCAACCGTACGCAAGGTTATCTGCGTACCCGGCCGTCTGGTAAACATCGTAGCGAAGTGACACCCGATTTGTAACGAGCGTAAGCGAAGTTAGAAATCGAAAAGGTGGAACGAATCCTCGTTGCGACCGAACAGGGAGCAAAAAGAGGGGGAAAGTGACACCCGATTTGTAACGAACGTAAGCGAAGTTAGAAATCGAAAAGGTGGAACGAATCCCCGTTGCGAGCGGATAGCGAGCAAGAAGAGGGGAAAAATAAAATTAGAAATAAAATTTGTCGCGAGTTTTAGTATTACTGGCCACTAACCACTAATTACTAACCGCTAATTACTAACCGCGACCACCGCAGTTACAGCTGTCCTGCAGCAGGCAGTTTCCGCAGACTGTAGCGCGGACAAAAAAATAAGCAGTGCATGTCAGCAATGACATTATTTAGTAGTACTAAATAACGCTTACATTTTCAGAGTCTCTGAGAATAACGTAATTGTTATTCTTGGGGGCTCTTTTTGTTTTTGGGGGAGTACTCTCTCCGCCTCACTGCGTTCGGCTCCTCTCCCTTACAGGGAGAGCGAATTCGACGTGCAATTTTTACTTTATTTCTAGGAGGATTGGTATGGGATTTATTGAACAAAATCGAGATTTATTACCTTATGCCAAATATCTACGAAAGAATATGACTAAGCAGGAAAAGCATTTGTGGTATGATTTTTTATCTAAGCATAGGTTAAAGTGGTATAGGCAAAGGATTATAGGTAGCTATATAGTCGATTTTTATTGTAGTAAATTAAAACTGGTTATTGAAATAGATGGAGGACAGCACTTGCAAAAAAATAATTTGTATTGTGATAATGTTAGAACCTTGGCTTTGCAACAGGAAGGCATTTATGTTTTACGGTTTATGAACAGTGACGTTGATTATCATTTTGATTATGTATGCAACGAAATAGAAAAAAATATTAATGAAAGATTAGAGAAATGCATGGATAGTATTTCGAAAAAGTCTCCCCTGTAAGGGGAGATGTCGCCGAAGGCGACAGAGAGGTATAGTAAACAATTTTCAAAAATACGGAGGTATCCACATGCAAGCAAAATCTAAAAAACTGATCTTCATCGCCGTTCTCCTCACAGGCTGCATAATAACCAGCCTTATAAGCACCAATGACAAAGAAAAAACGCTGCTCGGCAGCAGTATGCAGAGCGCGCAAGGGACTGTCACATCCAAAGCAACGCAGCAAAAAACAGTGCGCGTGCAGGTGAGCGGCGCCGTGCTGGAGCCGGGAATTTATGATGTGCCTGCCAGCTGCAGAGTGGAAGAGGCCATTGCTGCTGCCGGCGGTATGACGGAAAATGCCGACAGCGAACGTGTCAACCTGGTGCGTAAGGTGCGCGACGGTATGCAGATACGAGTACCTGTGAAGAAGGCTGCACGGACAAGCAGAACGCAGAGGAAAAGCGCTCAGGCAACTGCCGGTTACTCGTATGGGTGCGGCTTTAGCCTGCATCTTCTGCCCAACCGTAT